>Ga0189279_100373_pt1 | contig 11064 bp, 9 predicted proteins | sample N26B6minimetaG_FD_130324 | JGI IMG/M metagenome (GOLD analysis project Ga0189279, IMG submission 130324) | Marine microbial communities from the Costa Rica Dome - N26 B6 mini metaG | ecosystem: Environmental > Aquatic > Marine > Oceanic > Photic zone | place: Costa Rica: the Eastern Pacific... | reverse complement strand
GTGTTCGCTGCGATAGGTCTGGGTTGGCAGCGCCTTCTCGAAGGCGAGAATGGCCGAGAAGGCAACTTCCGGCGCGCAGTCCGGGTTTTGGCCTTCATCGAGCGACAGCATGTTCGAAGCCTGCGCCGCTTCGAGCGCGTCATAGGCATCGCGCATCGACCAGTGTCCGTCGGCATCCGATCCGCCGAATGCCTCCGACATGAGACCTTTGAGCAGCGAACGCGTTACCGATTGCGGGTCGGCGAGCCGGGTTTGCAGAGCCCGTGCGACGCCGTGAAGGCGTTCGGCCTTTTCCCAGGCGCCGGAATCTGGAGTGTCGGCGAGTTTGAAAAGCGGAAGAGTCATGGACGATCTCCTGAAACGGCTCCGGGGCGCCTGCCCCTGCCGCACACCGCCCTCCCCCTTTCCTCCAGTCGGGTAGGCGGCATGAAAAAGGGGCCGCGACGCATCGTCGCAGCCCCTAATCGAGGTCGGCGCTGGCTGATCAGGCCGCGTCGGCCACCGGTTCGTCCTCGTCGCCAGCACCGACCGGATCGTCGTCGACCGTCAGTTCGGCGGCATCGGCTGGCTCCAGGTCGGCATCGTCGTTCGCCAGCTCTGCGACGGGACGGTCGAAGCGCATCGCGTCGGGAAGCCAGGCGAGCGCCTTTTCCTTGACGTCGGCTTCCACGATGATGTTGCCCGCGAAGAGCTGTTCGGCCGAGGAAGCGAGGAGGTCCTTCTTTGACGCGCCATAGCGTTGGCCGAGTTCGCTGCCGCCGATTTCCGCGAACAGATCGAGGATCGTCGTCTTGGTGAGCCGCTTGAAATAATTCTTCGCGGTCGGTCGCCACCAGGCGGCGACGTCGATCCCGAGCTTGCAGCCGAGGTGATCGACGAACTCGCTGCCGGTCGCCTTGGCGGGCACGGCGTGGATCGTGCGGGCGATTGCCCAACCCAGCCATGCCGCGCGTGCTTCCTCGCCAAGCGCGCAGAAGGCATCGTAGCGGACGGTGACACCGGCATTGGGGTCGATCCAGCTCCGATCGAGTCCGGCTTCGAGCTTAGCCCATTCCTCAGCCGCCGTCGTGCCGCTCTCGAACCCGATGACGCGCGACGGCGCCGCATCGGCCCGGAGCTCGCTTGCGAGATCGCTCGCCCCGTAACGCCGCTGCGCGGCATCGACCATCACGAACGTCCCGAGATCGAGCGCGAACCGCGGGTCGCTGGCGACATGGACGCGGAGCAGTTCCGCCTTCATCGTTGCGAGTTCGTCAGCGAGCCGCTGGCTGATCGCGGGTTTGCCTGATGCTCCGCCAGGAGCCGCATCGTCGCGGTCATCGTCCGAGTCATCGGTTTCGCTCATCGCTTCGGGGGTTCGGTAGACCTGATGATGAACCCGGGGCTGGCCATCTTCACCGAGGACGACGAAGGCGAGCGCAGAGGCCTTCTGGTCATCGGACAACACCGGCGGACGATTCTGGATGTCGCGGAGTTCGGATTCCAGATCGCGATAACGCTGTTCGTCATCATCGGTGATGCCGTCGTCGCTTTCGTTCGCGGCTTCGGCGATGATGGTCATTTCGGCCTCGATCTCGGCGCAGCGCGCTTCATCCTCTGCCGTGGGTGGCGGAACCTCACCGCGAACCGGGCTCAGACCGTCGAGTTCGGTGTAGGAGACGCGCGTCGTCGGCAGCGCACGGATTTCCGCGAAACCCTCGCGTTCGCGAATCGCCTCGGCCTCAGCCGAGAGCCTTTTATCGACAAGGCGATCGAGAATGTCGCCATCGATCCAGTTTTCCGACGCGCTGTCGGAGAAAAGATCGGAGTCGATCCGTCCGCCGGCCTCGACATAGGCTTCGCGGCCGACGAGCAGCGCCTTGGGATCGCCGCCGCGATAGCTGCCTGAGGCGAGCTCGCGCCGGATGGTGTAGACGTCGTCCCCGTAATAGCTGTCCTGATATTGCTCGAACACACGGGCCTGACGAACGGTGTCGGACGTGCTGCCATAGGCCTTGGCGACCTCAAGCGTGATGTCGCCCTTGCGGAGCGCCTCGAAGATCGTCTCGTGAAGATCGGCGAGACGAACGCGCCCGAGCACGAAACGCTCGGTCTTGCCGAACCGCGCGGCAACCTGCGCCGGGGTTTTGCCTTCCTTCTCGATCATGTTCTTGAAGGCAGTGCATTCATCGGCGGCGGTCATCGGCAGCTTCTGGTTTTCAGCGAGACTGAGTTCGATGGCATCCTTTGCGTTCGGCAAGACCATGATCGGGACGCAAAAATCATCCGGCAGCTGGCCCTTTTCGATCAGGGAATGAACCCGCGCGAGTCGCCGGCCGCCACCGAAAATGCTGTAGCTGTCCTTCTTGCGCTTGATCGCGGTGCCAATCAGGTTCTGGAGCACGAAGCCGGCTTGGCCGATCATCGCTTCCAGTTCGGCGTCGGCGTCGGGGTCGCTTTCCGTTCGGACATTCAGCGGGGAAGCGACGCAATTGCGCGCAAGCGCGTATACGATCGGATATGTCATAGTCCGTCTCCTGGCGGCGGAGACCCGACCATCAGGCCACTCGGCGCCGCCAGTCCCCCACCCCCTTTCCTCCTTCCCGTAGGACATCGTTCCAGTCGTTCCGCCCGTGCCACGGCCAGATCGTGCGGATCTGTCGTCCAGGCGCCGTGTGGGCCTGTATTGCAAGCGGCACGGCTCGGCGTCCCGCGTTGTCATTGTCTGGGAGCAGGACGAGGCGGTTCACGGATTTCGGGATGGCAACATGGGGGAGGCGTTCATTGCCGAGCGTCGCCCAGACCGGAATGCCGAGCAGGATCATCGCCGAGACCGCCGTCTCGACGCCTTCGGCGATCCCGAGAGTTTCGGTTGCTGGTGCGAGCCGTACGGCACCGCCGCAGGGGTGGCCTAGCAGGCGGCGAGGATGGCGAAGGTCGCGTGCACGCCGCCCGCGGGCATCGAGAAAGGTCCTCTGGACGGCGAGCAGACCGGAATCGTCGGTGACGGCGGCGAGCATCGCCGGGCGAAACCGTGCCGCCTTGCCCTTGCCCAGCGGAGTTCGGTCGCAGAAGCGCAAAGAGTCGAGCGCGATGTGAATCGACCGATTGCGTAGGTAGGTCTCGGCGATAGTCCAATATATCGGCCGTCCGACCCTCCAAAGATCGAAGGCGCGCTTTTGCAGCCATCGATCGAGCTTGAACTGCTTGGCGATTCCATCGCCCTTTGCGCCCAAGGCATTCGGATCGAGCCGCCGAATGGCGCGCAGCACGCCACGCGTGTCGCAGCCGGCAAAGCATTTGAACAAGAGTCGGGTGTCGCCAACGCGAACCGATAGGCTCGGCGTTCGGTCATCGTGAGCTGGGCAGCGACACATTCCAGTCGATCCCTGCCAGAAACCGCCAAGACCCCTGACCAGTGCAGCCCCGGCAGCCTCCAATTCGGAATCACGGAGAGTCGAAGGGGCAACAGACATTGGAATTCTCTCGATCAGATCAGACTTCGCTCAAGCTCCCCCTCTCTCCTGTCGTGCTTTTCGCGGCCACCTGGTGACGAAGTCACGCGGCGCGGCGATACCGCTCAACGGCACGATCCTGCCCTGATTATTGTGAGGTGGCGTAGCAACCGGCACGCTTGCGATGGCGAATGCTGCGTTGGAACCGCGCTCGCGCCATTGATCTCCTCCCGAGGACAAGGAAAATGCAGGATCTCGATTTGTCACGGTCCGAAATCGTCTTCATCGAGCCATTAACCGTGCGGATTCCGACCGCAGTCGAGCTGACCGGGCTCAGCCGATCAAGAATCTACGAGTTGATCGTGTCCGGCGACCTTGAGGTCGTCAAAGTCGGCCGGTCCACGCTGGTCCTCTATACGAGCCTCAAGGCCCTGGTCGGCCGCTAAGCGGTCGATGTTGCACTCATCCCGAAGGCAGGGCGGAGAATTTGCGCACCGCCCTGCAGCTCGTCGAGATAATCGGACCAATGCTGCATCATGCGAACACGTTCATCCCAATATTCGCCGCGGGTGTAGACCCGGCGGGTCGCATTGGTATCGAGATGTGCCAGTTGCCTTTCGATCGCATCCGGGTGCCACATTCCCATCTGGTTGAGGAGAGTGGCGGCCGTCGCGCGGAATCCATGGGCCGTCATCTCTTCACGGCTGTAGCCCAGCCGCCGAAGCGCAGCGCTGACAGTATTCTCCGACATGCAACGGTGGGGCGTCCGAAAGGAAGGGAAGAGGTATTTCCCATGGCCGGTAAGGGCGTGAAGCTCTTCGAGCATCGCAAGAACTTGCCGTGACAGGGGGACGCAAAGCGAGCGGCGCATTTTCATTTTCTCTGCCGGGATCGACCAGACGGCATCATCGGGATCAATCTCCGCCCATTCTGCCTGACGCAGTTCTCCCGGTCTGACGAAAAGATGCGGTGTCAATCGAAGCGCCACCGCGGTGAGTTCGTGGCCAGTGTAGCCATCGATAGCGCGGAGTAGCGCGCCGACTTCCTTCGGGGCCGTGATGGCGGCGTGGTGCTTCACCTTCGGAGTGATCAGCGCCCCGCGGAGATCGGCCGCGAGATCGCGATCAGCCCTGGCCGTCGCAATGGCGTAGCGGAACACTCTGCTGATCACGCTCCGCATGCGCCGCGCGCTTTCATATCTGCCGTTTGCCTCGACCTTGCGGAGAACGGCCAGGATTTCCTGCGCGGTGAGTTTTGATATCGGGCGACCACCGATCATCGGTTCGGCGATGTCGAGGAGCCATCGCACCTTGCGGAGCGTAACTGGCGCGCGCTCTTCTCGTTCGATCTTAACCAGCCATTCCTCGGCGATTGCTTTGAACGTGTTGTCCTGCGCAATCTTCTGGGTGATCCGCGCGACCTTCTTCTCCGCTGCGGGATCAAGTCCGGCGACAAGCTTCTTGCGCGCTTCGTCGCGCAATTCGCGAGCGGACGCGATGCCGACATCGGGCCACGACCCGAAATAGAGCGTCTTTTGCCGGTCGAGATAGCGATAGTTCATTCGCCAGACTTTGGCGCCGCTCGGCCTGACCACGAGGTACAGGGCGTCGGCGTCGGCCAGTTTATAGGCTTTTTCCTTGGGTTTAGCGTTCGAAATCTGGATGTGGGTAAGCGACATGATGGTTTCACCTTCGATAGGCTGACCGAAACCATCAAAAACACCATCAAAGCTGATGGTACGCTGATGGTTCCGGCTGGATCAGCCTGGATTCCACTCAGCGAGTCTCATCGAAAAAGCGGTGAGAAACCAGCCGCTTACTGGACGTCCTCGGACATTCCGAGGAGAACAGATGGTGCCCAGAAGAGGACTCGAACCTCCACGACCTTGCGATCGCCAGCACCTGAAGCTGGTGCGTCTACCAATTCCGCCATCTGGGCACGGGGTAGGAGCGGGCGCTTAGCGGCGCGGGCTGGCGCTTGTCAACCGCGCGGCGAGCGGCGAGCGAAATTTTATCGCCCGCGGGCGGTTTCGCAGGGCCGCTGCGGGCGTCGCCCCTTGCCCCGCAGACCGCTTCGCGGCATGGGGAGCCCGGACGGTGCGGTTCGGCGCCACAACAGAGTCGGGTACGGAAAGCGGCATATGCGCAATCTCGAAGGGCAATTGATCACCGTGCTGGGCGGCGGCGGCTTTATCGGCCGCTATGTCGTGCAGCGCCTGCTGGCGCGCGGTGCGCGCGTTCGCATCGCGCAGCGCGAACCGCGCCAGGCGACCTTCCTGAAACCGCTGGGAGGACTGGGCCAGACGCAATTCGTGACCGCCGATGTGCGCGATGCCGCGAGCGTAGCCCGTGCGGTGCGAGGCAGCGATGCGGTGATCAACCTCGTCGGCAGCTTCGACGATATGCAAGGCATACAGGCCGTCGGCGCGCGTCATGTTGCCGAAGCGGCGAAGGCCGCAGGCGTACGCAGCCTGGTGCATCTGTCGGCGATCGGCGCCGATACGGCCAGCGCATCGGCCTATGGCCGCAGCAAGGGCGAGGGCGAAGCCGCGGTGCGCGCGGCATTCCCCGATGCCGCCATCCTGCGCCCGTCGATCGTCTTTGGCCGCGAAGATCATTTCATCAACCGCTTTGCGACGATGATCCGCATGGTGCCGGTGGTTCCCGTCCTTGCGCCGGCCGCGAAATTCCAGCCGGTCTATGTCGGCGACGTTGCCGAGGCGGCGGTGGCGGCGATCGGCTCCGACGCTGCGGGCCACACCTTCGAACTCGGTGGGCCGCAGGTTCTGACCATGGCGGGCCTGATGCGGTGGATCGCCGCTGCAACCGGACGCAAGCGCCTGTTCGTCGAATTGCCCGATGCGGTCGCATCGGCACTCGCCAGCGGGTTCGGCTGGGCGCCGGGTGCGCCGATCACCAAGGATCAGTGGCTGATGCTGCAAACCGACAATGTCGCGGCCGGCGGCGAAGGCCTCGCACAGCTTGGCGTGACGCCAACCGCGCTCGACGATGTCGCCGAAGGCTGGCTCGTGCAATATCGCCGTCACGGCCGCTTCGCCCAGATTGCGGCCCAGTGAGGCCTTGCCGCGGCGCCGCGTTGCCGGATCGACTGGAAAAAGCGGCGCGTGCCATCTAGAACTTGATTCAAGGGCGTCCGGCCTTTGCCGGACGCCTTTCCTTTGACCCGACGACCCGGAGCCTGCCGATGAGCCCCCTGCCTCCCTCCCCGTTGCCCGCGGGCGCCCGTGCATGATCTGGCTGACCGCGATCATCCTCGGCATCGTCGAGGGCCTCACCGAATTCCTGCCCGTCTCCTCTACCGGCCATTTGATTCTGGCGACCGAACTGCTCGGCTATGATGCGTCGAAATGGGCGGTGTTCAACATCGCGATCCAGCCCGGCGCGATCCTCGCGATCGTGGTTCTCTACCGGCATCTTTTCTGGGACATGTTCGTCGGCCTGTTTCGCCGCGATCCCGTCGCCATAGCCTTCGTGCGCAACCTGCTCCTCGCCTTCTTTCCCGCGGTGATCCTGGGGCTCGCATTTGGCGATTATATCGAGACGCTGCTCGAAAACGCCGTCGTCGTCGCCTGGGCGCTGGTGATCGGCGGATTTGGCATCTTGATCGTCGAGCGTTTCGCAAAGCCAAGGGAAAGCGGCGGCGTCGCGGCAATGTCGGTGCGCCAGTCGGTGCTCGTCGGCATCGTTCAGTGCCTCGCGATGATCCCCGGGGTCAGCCGGTCGGGCGCGACGATCATGGGCGCGATGTCGCTCGGCGTCGACCGCAAGACCGCGGCGGAATTCAGCTTTTTCCTCGCGCTGCCGACGCTGACCGGGGCGACGGTGTTGCAGCTCTTCAAGCATCGCGACGCCATCACCTCGAACGACCTCGGGCTGATCGCGGTCGGCGCCTTCGTCTCGTTCATCGTCGCCTGGGCCGTGATCAAGGCGTTTCTCGCCGTTGTGACCCGCTATGGCTTCGCACCCTTCGCATGGTATCGCATCCTCGTCGGCGGCGCGGCCCTCGTCTGGCTTGCGATGAGATAGGGCCGATACGGTACTAAATAAGAAAGATAATTACGCGCGATACGAAATGCCGTGAAAGTGCTTCTAATTTAGGTCGCATATGCTGACCTTATTGCCAATTAGTCCGTGACATCAGCGGGCGCGTCATGCTTTTGCCCTTTCAACGAAGGGAATCATCATGGCTGCCGAACGGATGCTCCAATTTGTGGGGCGCGACCAATCCTACCCCGACAAGCGTTCGCCCGAAGAGCGCGCACGGGACTTTCGCGAGATTGCCGAGCGCTATGCGGCGCCCGATGCCGATGCGCAGGCGGCTCGCTGTTCGCAATGCGGGGTCCCCTATTGCTCGGTACATTGCCCCCTGCACAACCATATCCCCGACTGGCTGCGCCTGACCGCCGAAGGGCGGTTGCGCGAGGCCTATGAGCTGTCGAACGCGACGTCGACCATGCCCGAGATCTGCGGCCGCATCTGTCCGCAGGACCGGCTGTGCGAAGGCAATTGCGTGATCGAATTTTCGGGTCACGGCGCGGTGACGATCGGCAGCGTGGAAAAATATATCACCGACACCGCCTGGGCCGAAGGCTGGGTCGAACCGATCGTCGCCGGCCCGGCGACCGGCCAGTCGGTCGCGGTCATCGGCGCCGGCCCCGCCGGGCTGACCGCCGCCGAATATATGCGCGTCCTGGGGCACGAGGTGCATGTCTATGACCGGCATGATCGCGCGGGCGGACTGCTGACCTATGGCATTCCGGGATTCAAGCTCGAGAAGGACGTCGTGATGCGGCGCGTCGAGCGGCTCGAAGAGGGCGGCATATATTTTCACCTGGGGTTCGAGGTGGGCAAGGACGCCACGCTCGATGAGCTGAGGCGGAAACATGACGCGGTGCTGATCGCGACCGGCGTCTACAAGGCGCGCGAGATCAACGTGCCGGGGAACGCGGCCGAAGGCGTCGTTCCGGCCCTCGACTATCTGATCGCCTCGAACCGGAAGAGCTTTGGCGACGCAGTGCCCGCGTTCGACGATGGCCGTCTCGACGCGAACGGCAAGCATGTTGTCGTGATCGGCGGCGGCGACACCGCGATGGACTGCGTCCGCACCGCGGTGCGACAGGGCGCGAAGTCGGTCAAATGCCTCTATCGCCGCGACCGCGAAAACATGCCGGGATCGCAGCGCGAGGTCGCCAACGCCGAAGAGGAAGGCGTCGAATTCGTCTGGCTGTCGGCGCCCGAAAGCTTCACTGCGGACACCCACGTCAAAGAGGTCGCGGTCGCGGGGATGCGGCTCGGTTCGCCCGACGCAAGCGGCCGCCGCAGCCCCGAACCCGATCCGGGCCGCAAGTTCGACGTCCCCGCCGACATGGTGATCAAGGCGCTGGGTTTCGATCCCGAGGAGTTGCCGAACCTGTTCGGCTCGCCCGATCTCAGCGTCACGCGCTGGGGCACGCTGCGCGTCGATCATCAGACGATGATGACCAGCCTGCCCGGCGTCTTCGCCGCGGGCGACATCGTGCGCGGCGCAAGCCTGGTCGTCTGGGGCATCCGGGACGGTCGCGATGTCAGCGAACAGATGTCGAAATGGTTGAAAGCTAAGGCCAAAAGCGAAAAGAAGGCAGCCTGACCAACAGGGGAGGGAATAATATGTCGATCGTTAAAGCCTTGCTGTTCGCGAGCGCGCTGGTTGCCGCGCCGCTTCACGCGCAATCTGCTGCCGGGCCTGCCGTCGAGACGCCGGCGCCCGATCGCGTCGCAGCGGCCGAAAAGCTGATAGACGCGATGATGCCGGCATCGCAGCGCCAGGCGATGATGGCGCAGATCGTATCGGCAACGATGGCAAACATATCGGCCGGCATGGAGCAGCGCTTCAGCGCCGAAGAGCAGCTTCAGGATCCCAAGGTGAAGGCGGTGTTCGACCGTTTTCTCGCGCGACAACAACAGTTGACGCTTGACCAGGTCAACGACCAGCTTCCCGGCCTGTTCGACGCGATGGCACGCGCCTATGCCCGCCGTTTCACCGTCGGACAGCTTGGCGAGATCGAGGCCTTTTTCAACACGCCGACCGGACGCGCCTACATGACCGAATCGATGAGCATCATGTCCGATCCCGATATCGCTGCCTGGCAGCGCCAGTCGATCGCGGCGAGCATGGATCGATTGCCGACCGAACTGGAGCGGCTGCGCAAGGACCTGGAAGCCGTCGGCGCCGATACGCCGGACCAGGCATGATCGACCGAAGTGGGGGATAGTGACATGAAGACCAGAGCCAGAGCATATCTGCTGGCCGGCGCATTGGCGCTGGCGCCGGTCCCGGCCCTTGCGGCGCAGGACGAGGCCGCGACGAGTGTTGCGGATGCCGGCGACCCCGGCGCAATCAGCGACGACGATGTTACCGCCGCCAAGGCGAAGATGCAGAAGGAAATGGACGAGGTCATCGCGCTGATAGAGGCGATGTTCGACACCAGCGACCTCCCGCCGATCGAGCCTGCGCGCCTGGCGCTTGCGCAGCAGACAACCGCCGCGCTGGTCCCGTCGGGCAGCCTCGAGCGGATGATGGACAATCTGTACGGCAAGATGTTCAAGACGATCATGGGACAAGCCGATGGCGCCTCCGACCTGATGCTGTCGATCAAGACGGGGGTCGAAAGCGACAAGATCGCCGCGCTCGATGCCGGCACCAAGACCGCGATCGCCGACCTGTTCGACCCGCACCGCAAAGAGCGCGAAGAGCAGATCACCAGGCTCGTGAAGCCGCTGATCAGCGAAGCGCTCGCCGATCTGGAGCCGCCGATGCGCGAGGGGATGGCAAAAGCCTATGCGCGCAAATTCTCGGCCCAGCAGCTTGGCGAACTCAACGCCTTCTTCGCGACGCCGACCGGCCAGGCCTATGCGCAGGAATGGATGGCCGCGCAGGCCGATCCCGAAGTGATGCTCGCGGTCGCGAAGGCCGTGCCGCCGATGGTGCTCAAATTCATCGACCGCGCGCCTGCGATCGCCGAGGGTTTCAAGGACCTGCCGAAGGAGCGCGCGCTCGCCGACCTCAGCGACGCCGAGATGAAAAAGCTCGCGAAGATGATGAAGGTCGACGTCAAGACGCTCGAGGACAATCGCTCGATGTGGAGCGAGGCCGCTCTCGACGACGAGCCTGCCGAAGAGGATTGGAGCGGCACCGACGAAGTGGCCGACGCCGCGGCGGACGCCGCCGAAGAAGCCGCCGACGCGGTCGAGGACGCGGCCGACCCCGCGTGGAACCGCGACAATTGGTCCGACGCCGACCGCCAGCGTGTCGAGGACCTCGAAACCGCCGCCACCAAAGCATCGGCGGCCGCCTATGAAGCCGAGGAGGCCGCGATCGCTGCCGCGCGCGAACGCCTCGGCCGAACCGATCCGTCCGAATAGGGCGATACCCGTCAGGAACGAAGACATGACCCATTATCCCACCCCCGAGCATCGGCGCCTCGCCGAACAGGGCCTCTATCGCCCCGATCTCGAATCCGATGCCTGCGGTGTCGGAATGGTCGCCGCGACCGATGGCAAGCCGTCGCGCCGCGTCGTCGAGGCGGCGATCGAGGCATTGCGCGCCGTCTGGCACCGCGGCGCGGTCGATG
>Ga0189279_100370_pt1 | contig 11245 bp, 6 predicted proteins | sample N26B6minimetaG_FD_130324 | JGI IMG/M metagenome (GOLD analysis project Ga0189279, IMG submission 130324) | Marine microbial communities from the Costa Rica Dome - N26 B6 mini metaG | ecosystem: Environmental > Aquatic > Marine > Oceanic > Photic zone | place: Costa Rica: the Eastern Pacific... | reverse complement strand
GGTGCGGTCCTCCATCGCGGCATTATGGATCGGCACCAGCTCGTCGAGCCGCCCTTCGGTCAGCACGAAACCGCCGACATGCTGTGACAGGTGGCGCGGCGCCTTCAGCAATTCGCCGACGAACCGGTGCAGCCGCCCGATCTCGCCATTGCGCGGATCGAGCCCGGCCTCGACCAGTCGTTCGACGGGCACCTCGTCGCCCCAGCTCCCCCAGCTCGTGTCGGCGAGCCGAGCGGTCACATCCTCGCTGAAGCCCAGTGCCTTGCCGACCTCGCGGATCGTGCTGCGCGGGCGATAGTGGATGACCGTCGCGGCGATCCCCGCGCGCTCGCGGCCATAGCGGCCATAGATATGCTGGATCACCTCCTCGCGCCGCTCATGCTCGAAATCGACGTCGATGTCGGGCGGTTCGTCGCGCTCGGCCGAAATGAAGCGTGAAAACAGCAGTTCGTGCCGCATCGGGTCGACCGAGGTCACGCCGAGCAGGAAACAGATGATCGAATTGGCTGCCGAACCGCGACCCTGGCACAGGATCGGCGGGTCCTGTGCCCGCGCGAAGCGGACGAGATCGTAAACGGTCAGGAAATAAAAGACATAACCGCGCTTGCGGATCAGCCGCAGCTCGTTGCCGATCAGCGCGCGCACCCTGGGTGGCAGCGGCGTGCCATAGCGTTTCTGCGCCGCGGTCTTCACCAGATGGTGGAGCCAGGCAAAGGGCTTCCAGCCCGCCGGCACCGGCTCGTGCGGATATTCGTAGCGCAGGTCGTCCAGCCGGAAGGCGATCCGCGCGAGCAGCTTCGCGCTTTCCGCGACCGCTTCGGGACAGGCACCGAACAATCGCGCCATTTCGGCGGGCGATTTCAGATGGCGTTCGCCATTGGCGTGCAGCCGCCGGCCCGCTTTCTGGACCGTCGTGCCTTCGCGGATGCAGGTGACGATGTCGTGGAGCGGGCGCTGCGCGGCGGTGGCGTAGAGCGCATCGTTCGTCGCGAGCAACGGGACGCCGGTCGCCGCCGCCAGCCGCCGGCGTTCGGCCAGGCGACGCGCGTCGCGTCCCGCCCGCGGCATCGTCGCCGCCAGCCACACCGACTTCGGGCGGACGCGTTTGAGCGTGCGGAGCAGGTCCGCGTCCCCGTCCATCGCGATCAGCAGCAACCCGTCGCAAGACGCGAGCAGATCGTCGAGGTGGAGGATGCAATCGCCCTTCTGCGCGCGCCGGTTCCCGGTCGAGAGCAAGCGGGTCAGCCGCCCCCAGCCGCGCCGATCGACCGGATAGGCGACGATGTCGGGGGTGCCGTCGGCGAAAACCAGCCGCGCGCCCGTCACCAGCCGGAAATTGGTTGCCCGCGCGTCCTCTTTGACCTGCAGGTCTTTCAGGAAGGCCCAGGCGCGCACCACCCCCGCGACGCTGTTGCGGTCGGCGATGCCGATGCCGGGCATCCCGAGCGCGATCGCCTCGGCGACCATCTCGGCGGGGTGCGAGGCACCGGTGAGGAAGCTGTAGTTGGTCGCGGCGACCAGTTCGGCGAAACCGGGATCGGGACCGGGCTCGGGACGGGGGCCGCCGCTCATGCGAACAGCCCGTGGATATACCAGCGCGGATCGGCCTTTTCGTCGTAGAGCCCGTGGCGGAACAGCCAGTAACGCCGCCCCTGCACATCCTCGACCCGGTAATAATCGCGCGTCAGCCCCTTGTTGTCGCGGCGGCGCCACCATTCGGCGGCGATGCGCTCGGGCCCTTCGTAGAGGCGCACGGCGTGGAGCGCGCGGCGCCAGCGGAAACGCTGCGGCGGGCCGTCGGGTACCTCGGCGATCACCTCGATCGGCTGCGGCGGGTCGAAGAGGTAGAAGGGGCGCAGCGGTGGTTCGCCGGCCTCCGCCTCGGGCCAGCGTTCGGGCGACGGCGCGTCGGCGGCGGGCAGTTCGAGCTGCGCCTGTTCGGGGATATGCGTGTCGGCGGGACGCAGCCTGCGAACCCGATCGCGTCCGAGCCGCGTCGCGAGCCGGTCGGCGAGGTCGTCGATCGCGGCCGTACGGACCGCCCCGCCCTCGAGCTTCAACTGGCTCGATCCGAGCGCATCGAGCCGCGGCACGACGAGCCGGATCATGTCGAAACCGAAGCCGGGGTCGATCGGGTCGCGCAGCGTATCGACCCGTTCGGCGAACAGGCGCATGACCAGCGCGACGTCGCGCACCGGCTGGCCGGTCTCGACCGCGATCGAGCGCGCCAGCCCGTCGCTGCGAAAGAAGGTCGCGCGAAAGCCGCGCCCGCCCTTGCCGCGTTCGGCCATGTCGGCGGCCACCTCGTCCATCAGCTCGGCGAGCACCGTCATCGCATGGGCGCTGCTCGCGAGCGGTTCGGCAAAGCGGCGTTCGGCGGCGACCGGCGGCGGCGCCACGCGCGGGGAGAGCGGGCTTGGCGCGTCGCCCAGGATACGGCGCAGTGCGGTCGCCGCGTCGGCGCCGAAGCGCGCGGCGAGGCCGGCCATCGGCCGGCTCGAAAGATCGCCGATCGTTTTCAATCCGGCGCGGATCAGCGCGCGCGTCGCCTCGTCACCGAGTTCCAGCGCGGCGACGGGCAGGCGCCGGATCGCTGCCGCTTCATCGGGGGCGGGGGGTGCCGGATAGCGGGCGAGCGCGCGCGCCGCGTCGGCGGTCGGGCCAAAGGCATGGCGCAGCGTCAGGCCGAGCCGGTCGCAGCGCATCGCCGCGTCGCTCGCCAGTCCGGTCTCGCCGCCGAACAGGTGCGCGGCACCCGCGATATCGAGGATCAGCCCGTCGGGGGCATCGAGTGCGACGAGCGGCGTATAGCGCGCGCAGCCCTGGGCGATCCGGTCGAGCCAAGCGGCATCGGCGGCGGGGTCGTGCGGCACCACGGTCAGCGCGGGGACGCGCGCGCGCGCGTCGGCGAGCGCCATGCCGGGGGCGAGCCCCAGCGCCGCCGCTTCGGGGGCGACGCTCACCAGCCGCCGTGCGCCGCGCACCGTCTCGGCAAAGACCAGCGGCGCCTCAGGCGGCTTTGGCGCCGCGCGGTTCCAGCGCTCGGCGGGGAGCCAGGGAAAGACCAGCGCCAGATAGCGCCGCGTCGCGGAAGGCTTGTTCGTCACGGTTCCACTCCAGCCGCCAGCACGCGCCCGCGGGGCCGGCGCGCCAGCGCAGCAATTCGAGGTCGAAGGCGGGCGCGCCGGGTGCCCCGGCCTCCAGGTCGCGCGAAGGCGCGGCGGCCACCCGCCAGCGCGTCTCGGCGACGCTCGGCACGGGCTCGGCGGCGATGCGCAGCAAGATCAGGGTCGTTCCGGCCTCGCGCGCGCCGAGTGCCAGGCGCCGCCCTGCGGTCAGGTCGAACGCGGGCAGCCGGCCGTGGCTTTCGACCACTACCGCCGCCGACCCGGCGCAGCGCACCGCGTCGTTCGCGGCGGCGAGCAGCGCCCTGGCATCGCCCGTCTCGACGAGCAGCATGCGGTTCGGGTCGCCGCCGATCTCGGCAAGCCCGGGGGCATAGAGCCGACCCGCCTTGCGCTCTGCATCGGCGGGGCGCAGCCATAACAGCGGCGCCTCGCCCCCGGCACGCAGCGCGAGCATCGCGGCAAAGGCGGCGGCGCTCGCGGCGTCGAGCATGTCGGCGGCGAACAGTTCATGCACCCGCCCCACCGCCAGCCCGCCCCCAAGCGCCGCGTCGAACCCGGCGTGCCCGCTCGCCAGCGCGCCCGCGGTCGCAGGACCGGAGGATGCGCCCGAAGCGGCGATCCGGGCGACGCGGCGGCGCAGCCCGGCGAGAGAGGAGGACGACTCGCGCATGACATGTTCTCTATATGTTCTATTAGCGCGCGAGTCTCGTCGCTTGTCAAGGCGGCAAGCGTGGGGCGTGATGTTGGTTCACGCGACGCCGCGACGCCGCGAAGAAGAGCGGCTCGAGCCGACAGGCTCCTTTTCCCGGCATCTTTTGGGCAGGGCGCACCGCCGGACGCAGAAAGTCCTACCCTGCCGTTGAACCCGTCCCCGCTTCGCTGTCGCCTCCCAATGCGCGGAACAGCGTGATTCGCGTCTGCGCGAGCAACAGACGGGTCGCGATTTCGCTTTGCCGCGCCGAATACAGGCTGCGCTGCGCGTCCAGGCTGGAAAGGAAACTGTCGATCCCCCCCCTGTAGCGCGCCTCGGCCAGCGTCGCCGTGTCGGCGGCGGCTTCGCGATTCGCCTCGGCGGCGCGCACCCGCTCGGCGATCGTGCCTTGCACCGCAAGCGCGTCGGCAACTTCGCGAAAGGCGGTCTGGATCGCCCCTTCATAGCTGGCGAGCGCGGCGTCGCGCTGTGCCTCGGTCACTGCCACTCCGGCGCGGCGCCCGCCGAAATCGAAAATCGACGCGCTCGCATCTCCCCCCGCCGACCAGGTGAAGGCGCCGCCGTCGAACAGGCTCGATAGCGCGTCGCTTGCAAAGCCGAGCAGGCCGGTCAGCGATATGGTCGGGAACAGCCGCGCGCGCGCCGCGCCGATATCGGCATTGGCCGCGCGCAGTTCATATTCGGCTTCGATCACATCGGGACGGCGCAGCAAGATCGCCGAGCTGACGCCCGCGGGGGCGGCGGCGATACTGTCGACCGCATCGGCAAGGGTCGCGGGGAGCAGCGCCCGATCGACGGTGCCGCCGACGAGCAGCCGGATCAGGTTTTCGTCCTGTGCCAGCGCGGTGGTTTGCGCGGCGATCGCGTCCTCGGCGGTCGCGAGGATCTGTTCGGCCTGCCTCAAATCGGTGCGCGGCGCGATGCCGCCGTCGAGCCGCGCCCGGGTCAGCCGCACACTCTCGCGCGCATTGGCGGCGGTGTCGCGCGCAATCGCCAGCAGGTCGCGGTCGGCGCCATAGCTCGCCCACGCATCGGCGAGGTCGCCGATCAGCGCGAGCCGTACCGTGCGCGCCGCCGCCTCGGTCGCCAGCGCGCGATTGCGTTCGGCCTCGGTTGCGTTGGCGAGTCGCCCGAACAGGTCGAGCTCGAAGCCGGTGACACCCCCTTGCAGCGAAAAATCCGCGGTGCGTCCGTCGCCGTCCGAATAGCCCGCGCCGGCGCTCGCGCCGATCGCGGGAAATTGCGCCGCGCGCGTCACGCGCACCTGTGCGCGCGCTGCCGCCACATTGGCATAGGCCGTACGCAGGTCGCGATTGTTCGCAAGCGCCTGTTCGACCAGGGCCTGCAGCCGCGCGTCGGTGAGGATCTGTTTGTACGACAGCAGCGGCAGCGCCGCCTCGCTCGCCGCCAGATAGGCGTCGCCGACCGGCCAGCTTTCGGGCACCGGCGGCGCGGGAAGCACCGTTTTCGGTGCGAGCGAGCATCCGGCGAGGACGAGCGGCGTCAACAGCAGCAAAGCGCGCTTCATGCCGGCATCTCCTGCGCTTCGCCACCCGTGCCGAAACGTCGGCGCAGCGCCGCGAGCCCGTCGCGCACCCCGCGCCGCACGAGCACGAAGAAGAGGGGGATGAAGAAGATGGCGAGCAGCGTCGCGGTCAGCATCCCGCCGATCACAGAGGTGCCGATCGCGACGCGGCTGTTCGCGCCCGCACCCGTGGCGACCGCGAGCGGCAGCACCCCGAAGATGAAGGCAAAGCTGGTCATCAGGATCGGGCGCAGGCGGATGCGCGCGGCGGCGATCGCCGCCTCGATCACGCGCTTGCCCTTGCGCTCCTCCTGTTCGGCGAATTCGATCATCAGAATCGCATTCTTCGACGCGAGCCCCATCGTCGTCAGCAGCCCGATCTGCATATAGACGTCGTTTTCCAGCCCTCGCAGCGTCACCGCGAGCACCGCGCCGACGAGGCCGAGCGGGATGACGAGCAGCACCGCGACCGGAATCGACCAGCTTTCATAGAGCGCCGCAAGGCACAGGAAGACCACGAGCAGCGACAGCGCATAGAGCAGGGGCGCCTGCCCCGACGACAAGCGTTCCTGGAAAGAGGCGCCCGCCCAGGCGACGCTGGTGCCGGGGATATCGGCCGCCATTCGCTCCATCTCGTCCATGGCCTCGCCCGAACTCACCCCCGACGCGGCCTGCCCCGAAATTTCATAAGCGGGTACGCCCTGAAAGCGCGATGTCGTGCTGGGTGTCGTCGACCAGCCGATATGCGAAAAGGCGGAAAAAGGCGACATGCCGCCGTCCGACGAGCGCACGAACCACTGGCTGAGGTCGTCGGGGCTCGATCGATATTGTGCATCGCCCTGGACATAGACGCGCTTGACGCGCCCCTTGTCGATGAAATCATTGACATAGCGGCCGCCCCACGCGGTCGACAGCGTCGTATTGACGTCGCTGTTCGACAGGCCATAGGCGGTCAGTCGCTGCGTATCGATATCGATCTTCAGCGTCGCGACATCGGGCAGGTCGCTCAGCCGGACCGAGGTCAGCTTCGGATTGGCGTTCGCCATTTCGAGCAGCCTGTCGCGCGCCGCGGCGAATTCATCGGCTGACATGCCGCTGCGGTTCTGGAGCTCCATCGTGAAGCCCGACGTATCGCCCAGCCCGCGCACCGCACCGGGGACGAGCGCGAAAATCTGGGCATCGCGGAGGCCCGAAAGCGCCTTTCGCGCCCGCTGCGCGATCGCATCGGCGGTGTTCTCCTGGCCCGGCCGGTCGTCCCAGTGGACCAGGTTGACATAGCCCTGGCCGGTGTTCTGCCCCGACGCACCGCCCCCGCCGCCGCCGGCGATCAGGAACAGGGCCTGCGTGTTCGCCTTTTCCTGCGTCAGCAGATATTTCTCGACCGCGTCGCGCACCTCGAGCGTGCGTTCCTGCGTCGCGCCCGCGGGCAGGCGGAACTGGACCGCGACGCGCCCCTGGTCCTCGTTGGGCAGGAAACCGCTGGGCAGGCGCCAGAACAGCAGGACGAGCAGCGCGAGCGCCAGCGCATAGATGCCGAGAAACAGCCATTTGCGCTCGACCACCCTTGCGACGCTGCCGGCATAGCTGGCGCTCATCCGGTCGAAGCGCGTGTTGAACCCGTGCTTGGCGCGTTCGTAAACCTCGTGGATGCCCGCAAAGCGGCGGCGCCCCGCATCCCCGCCCCGTTCGTTCCGCGCCTTCGGCTTGAGCAGGGTCGAGGTCAGCGCCGGGCTCAGGATCAGCGCCACGAGCACCGACAGCGCCATTGCCGAAACGATGGTGACCGAGAACTGCCGGTATATGACCCCGGTCGAACCGCCGAAAAAGGCCATCGGCAGGAACACCGCCGACAGCACGAGCCCGATCGCGACGAGCGCGACCTGCAATTCCTGCATCGAGCGGATCGTCGCCTCGCGTGCGGTCATGCCGGGATTTTCTTCCATCAGTCGCTCGACATTCTCGACGACGACGATCGCATCGTCGACGAGCAGCCCGATCGCGAGCACGAGCCCGAACAGCGTCAGCGTGTTGATGCTGAACCCGGCGATATAGAACACGCCAAAGGTGCCGAGCAGCACCACGGGCACCGCGATCGCGGGGATCAGCGTCGCGCGCCAGCTCTGGAGGAACACGAACATGACCAGGACGACGAGCAGGATCGCCTCGAACAGCGCCTTCTGCACTTCGCTGACCGACAATTTGATGAAATTGGTCGAATCATTGGCATAGGCATAGTCGAGCCCTTCGGGCATCGTCTGCGCCAGCCCGTCCATGCGCGCCTTGACCAGCTCGGCGGTCTTGAGCGCGTCGGATCCCGGCGACAGCGAGATCGACATGCCCGCGCCGGGATGTCCGTTGACCCGGGTGATGACGGCATAGCTTTCGGCGCCGATCTCGACCCGCGCGACGTCCTTTATCCGCACCGTCGACCCGTCGGACAGCGTCTTCAGGACGATATTCTCGAACTCTTCGGGGGTTTGCAGCCGCGACTGCGCGGTCACCGTCGCATTGAGCATCTGGCCCTGGGGCGCGGGCAGGCCGCCGACGTCGCCCGCCGCGATCTCGGTATTCTGGGCGCTGATCGCGCTGATCACGTCGCCCGGCATCAGCGACACCGCGGCCAGCCGCTGCGGATTGAGCCAGATGCGCATCGCGTGCGGCGACCCGAAGACATTGACGTCACCGACCCCGTCGACGCGCGACAGCGGATCCTGGATGTTCGACGTCAGATAGTCGGACACGTCCTGGTTCGACCGCGTGTCGGTGGTATCGAACACCGCGACGAGCAGCAGTGAATCCGAATTGGATTTGGTGACACGCACGCCCTGGCTCTGCACTTGCTGCGGCAGGCGCGAGATTGCCGACTGGATCTGGTTCTGGACCTGGACCTGCGCGATGTCGGGGTCGGTCCCCTTGGCAAAGATGACGCTGATGCGGGCCTGTCCGCGCGAACTCGACTGCGAGCTGAAATAGAGCAGGCCGTCGATCCCGGTGAGCTGTTGTTCGAGCACCTGCGTAACGCTGTTCTCGATCGTTTCGGCCGACGCGCCGGGATAGTTGGCGCGGATATTGACTTCGACCGGCGCGATGTCGGGATATTGCGCGATCGGCAGCGAAAACAACGCCCCCAGCCCGCCCAGCATGACGATGATCGCCAGGACCCAGGCGAAGATCGGCCGGTTGATGAAAATCCGCGACATCGGCTTTACTCGCCTTTCGCCGCTTTGCCGTCCGCCGCCCCGACCCGTTGCGGACTGTCCGCCGCGACCGGTTTCACCGTCATGCCGCTTCGCACATTGCCGACCCCCTGCGTGATGACGCGTTCGCCCGACTTCAGTCCCGAAGAAACCACCCAGTTCGCGCCCGAGGTGCGCGTCGTCGCAATCTTGCGCCGCTGGGCCTTGCCGTCCTTGTCGACGACATACACAAAGGCGCTGCCGTCGAAATCGCGCTGCACCGCCTGTTGTGGCACCAGGATCGCGTCGGGCTGGATCGCCTGGTCGAACAGCGCGGTCACGAACATGCCGGGCAGCAGCAGCCCCTTGGGATTGGGGAAGCGGGCGCGCAACGTCACCGTCCCGGTCGCCTCGTTCACCGTGACTTCGGAAAATTCGACCGTGCCGACCGCGGCATAGTCGCTGCCGTCGTCGAGCCGCAGGCGCACCTCGGTGCTGCCCGGCCGGGTGCCGCCGGTCGCGAGCGAGCGGCGCAGCGCGGTCAGCTCGCTCGCCGACTGCTGCATGTCGACATAGATGGGGTCGAGCCGCTGCACGACCGCGAGCGGATCGGCCTGGGTCGCGCTGACAAGCGCGCCGGGCGTCGCCAGCGAACGGCCGATGCGACCGCCGATCGGCGCGGTGACCGTCGCGAAGCGCAGGTTGATCCGCGCGGTATCGAGTGCGGCGGCGTTTTGCGCGACCGCGGCCCGCGCGATGCGCGCGGCGGCGAGCGCGTCGGTATAATCCTGTTCGGCGATCGCCTGCATCTTCGCCAGCGGCTCGTACCGCTTTGCCTTCTCTTCCGCGGCCGCGGCATTGGCCCTGGCGCTCGCCAGGTTCGCTTCGGCCTGCGCCACCGCGGCGCGATAGAGGCTGGCGTCGATCTGGAACAGCGGCTGCCCCGCGCGCACCAGGCTGCCTTCGGTGAACAGCCGCTTGCGGATCAGCCCGGTCACCTGCGGTCGGACCTCGCTCGTTTCATAGGCGACGGTGCGCCCGCCGAGTTCGGTCGTGATCGGCACCGCGGCCGTGGCGACGGCGACGATGCCGACTTCGGGCGTCTGCGCCCCGCGCTTGCCGTCATCGCTGTCGGCACAGGCGGTCAGCAACGCTATCAGCGCGCACAAGGCTCCGGTCAGCAGCGGCGGCCTGGAATTGGGCATGGTCGATATGTCTCGTGTCGATCCGCGGGGAGGGGGCGGAAGATTTGGCCCTATTCAACGAATTGCTGCGTCGCTGGCAAGGGGAATAGCCCGTTTGCGACAAAGTGCGACAAATTTGTTCGCCGCCTTTCGCCAATGCATCAGCCCGGAACGAGCAGGCCGCGGCTTGCCTGCACCTCGGCGTCGAGCCAGTCGATGAAGGCGCGGACGCGCGGTTGCGGCGCGACATCGCGGTGGAGCGCGAGCCAGAAGCTGCGGCGGATCGTCTGGCCGACGCGTACCCGCGCCAGCGCGGGATCGCTCGCGGCGAGGAAGCAGGGGAGCACCCCGACCCCGGCCCCGCCCGCGATCATCCGCCGCTGCGCAAGGATCGACGAGGATCGCACCCCCGCGCGCAGTCCCGGCTCGATCTCGCCCAGATAATCGAGTTCGGGGGCGTAGAGGATATCGGGGACATAGCCGACGATCGGGATCGCGGCGCGCGACAGCGGCGCCGCCTCGACGGCGCGCTGCCAGTCGGTGCGGCTCGCGGGGGCATAGAGGCCCAGACTGTAATCGGCGAGCTTGCGCGTAATCAGCGGGCCTTTGCGCGGCCGCGCGAGCAACACCGCCATGTCGGCCTCGCGCCGCGAGGGGTTGAGGAAACCCGACGAGGCGACGAGGTCGATCTCGATTTCGGGGTGCGCGGCGATAAAGCCCGCGAGCCGCGGCGCGACGAAACTGCCGCCGAACCCTTCCGAAACGCTGATCCGCAATTGCCCCGACAGCGCGGGGCCACCCTCACCCCCGGCATGGATGCGCGCCGCCGCGGTCGCCATCGCTTCGGCGTGCGGCACGAGCGCGCGGCCCGCCGCGGTCAGAACGAACCCCGCCGGCGCGCGTTCGAACAGGGTCTGCTGCAACTCCGCCTCGAGCCCGCTCACCCGTCGGCTGACCGTCGTCGGATCGACGTGCAGCGCCTGTCCGGCGCGCGCGAGCGTGCCGTGGCGCGCGACTGACAGGAAATATTGCAGCTTGTCCCAGTCCATGACCTGCAAATATGCAGCTCAGCCCTGCAAGTCTATCCCTTGCAATCGCGCGCGCCTTGGTCTGTGGCGGACGATAACGACAAACGGGAGATTCGACCGATGCGACAGATCGACCATTTCATCGCCGGCGGTGCCGGCGCCGCGACGCGCAAGGGCGCGATTTTCGACCCCAACAACGGCGGCGTGCAGGCCGAGGTCGCTCTGGGCGACGCGGCGCTGCTCGACAAGGCGGTCGCCGCCGCGAAGGCGGCGCAGCCCGCGTGGGCCGCGGTCAATCCGCAGCGCCGCGCGCGCGTGATGTTCGAGTTCAAGCGCCTCGTCGAAGCCAATATGGACGAGCTTGCCGCCCTCCTGTCGAGCGAGCATGGCAAGGTGATCGCCGACGCGAAAGGCGACATCCAGCGCGGGCTGGAGGTCGTCGAATTCTGCTGCGGCATCCCGCATGTGCTGAAGGGCGAATATACGCAGGGC
>Ga0189279_100364_pt1 | contig 11413 bp, 9 predicted proteins | sample N26B6minimetaG_FD_130324 | JGI IMG/M metagenome (GOLD analysis project Ga0189279, IMG submission 130324) | Marine microbial communities from the Costa Rica Dome - N26 B6 mini metaG | ecosystem: Environmental > Aquatic > Marine > Oceanic > Photic zone | place: Costa Rica: the Eastern Pacific... | reverse complement strand
TCTGGACGGCATTGCCGCGCGCCCTGCTGTCGATGCGGTTCGCCTGGTCGACGCCCCCGCGCCCGCCCGATTGCGACCGATTGTTATTGTTGTTGTTGTTGCGGCCGCGCCGGCGGCCACTCTGCCGGTTGTTCATGGTCAACTGAAAACTTCCTGTCGAAAAGCTATGCCAAACCCCTTTTGGCCGATCGCGCCGCTTGCGCCGATCGCATCCCGCGTCGCCGCGGGTTCTTGCCCTTCACCGCCTCTGCGAAATCCCTTTCGCCGGGGCGCCTCGGTTGGGAAGCAGGTCCGCCAGCCCCCTTGATCGATGCACGGGCACCGTCTGCGGGGCCCCGATCGGGCCTGTGGCTGCCCCCTACCGCGCTTTGCCGGCGAAACCAAGCGATTTCTGTCACAAGCCGGTTCAAAGTGTCAGCACCAGGGCGCGGTCGCGGCCGCCGAGATCGCGGCGTCCTTCCACCGCGAAGCCCGCCGCGCGGGCCAGGGCCGATACCGAGATATGCTGGCTCGCGCCGATTTCAAGCAACGCCGCGCCACCCGGCGCCAGCAGGCGCGGCAGGTCCGGGATCAGGCGGCGATAATCGTCGAGCCCGTCGGCACCGGCGAACAGTGCTTCGCCAGGCTCATGCCCCGCGACGTCCGGCATCAGCGTTTCGTTTGCCGCGATATAGGGCGGGTTGCACAGGATCAGGTCGAACCGGCCGTCGATCCCCCGCCCCCAATCGCCGACCCGGAATGTCCCGCGACCCGCCAGGCCCAGCCGGTCGGCATTGGCGCGCGCATAGCCGAGCGCGGGCTCGCTCGCGTCGACGCCCAGGCCGCGCGCTTCGGGCCATTCGGCGAGCGCGGCAAGGAGCAGCGTGCCCGGACCCGTGCCAAGATCGAGGATGGTCTGCGGCGCGCGCGCGCCGAAATGCGCGATCGCCGCCTCGATCAGCGTCTCGCTGTCGGGCCGCGGGACCAGCACGCCCGGGCCGACCGCGAGCCGGATCGTCCAGAAGTCGCGATAGCCGACGATATAGGCGACGGGCTCGTGCGCCAGCCGCCGTGCGACCATCGCCTCGAAGCCCCCGGGCACGGCGAACCGCGACGGATCGAGCAGCATCCGGTTGCGCTCGACACCCAGCGCATGCGCCATCAGCAGTTCGGCATCGAGCCGCGGCGTCTCCGAAACGCCGGAGAGGTGCGCGGCGGCGTCGCGGAGGGCTGCGCTTGCCTCCCCCTCCCGCTTGCGGGAGGGGGCCGGGGGGTGGGCGCGGTCAGAGTCGTCGGATGCGGACATGCCCACCCCTAGCCCCTCCCGCATGCGGGAGGGGAATCAATTGTCACCCAGCCCCGCGAGCCGCTGCGCCTCGTCCTCGGCGATCAGCGCATCGATCAGCTCGGCCATTTCGCCCTCCAATATCTCGGGCAGGCGGTGGAGCGTCAGGTTGATGCGGTGATCGGTCACGCGGCCTTGCGGGAAATTATAGGTGCGGATGCGCTCGGAGCGATCGCCCGATCCGACCATCGCCTTGCGCGCGGACGCTTCGGCATCGTGGCGCTTCGAGCGTTCGAGGTCGAACAGCCGCGAGCGCAGCACCTGCATCGCTTTCGCGCGGTTCTTGTGCTGGCTGCGCTCGTCCTGCTGAATGACGACGAGGCCGCTCGGAATATGCGTGATGCGGATCGCGCTGTCGGTCGTGTTGACATGCTGCCCGCCCGCTCCGCTCGCGCGATAAATGTCGATCTTCAGGTCATTGTCGTTGATCGCCACATCGACCTCTTCGGCCTCGGGCAGTACCGCGACGGTCGCGGCGCTGGTGTGGATGCGCCCGCCGCTTTCGGTGACGGGGACGCGCTGGACGCGGTGGACGCCGCTTTCGAACTTCAGCTTGGCGAAAACCCCCTGCCCCTTCACCGACGCGACGACTTCCTTGTAGCCGCCGACCTCGGCCTCGTTCGCCGAGATGATCTCGACCTTCCATCCCTGCGTGTCGGCGTAGCGGCTGTACATGCGGAGCAGGTCGCCCGCGAACAGCGCCGCCTCGTCGCCGCCGGTCCCGGCGCGGATTTCGAGCATCGCGGCGCGCTCGTCGGCGACGTCCTTCGGCAGCAGCCCGACCGCGAGCGCATGTTCGGCCGCCGGCAGCGCCGCTTCGACGGCATCGATCTCCTCCTCGGCCATCGCCTTCATTTCGGGATCGCCGAGCATCTCCTTGAGCGACACCAGCTCGCCGCGCAGCCGGATCACCTCGCGCGCCGCCCGCGCGACGGGCTCGAGTTCGGCAAACTCCTTCGACGCCGCAACAAAATCGGCGGGCGCCATATCCCCCGTCGCCATCCGTGCCTGCAAGGCGGCGTGGCGCTCGATGATCGCGTCGATCTGTTTTTCGGGGATGGTGGTCATTGCTTCGTTGTCACTTCAATTCTTCGTCATCCCGGACTTGATCCGGGATCCCTTGCCGCCAGCGTCGTCTGGACCCCGGATCAAGTCCGGGGTGACGAGGAGAAGGAACGGATCAACCCTGATCCGGCGCATATACCGTCCATCGACCAAGCGGCCCGCGGCCAAGGTGGGACAGGAAGCCCGTCAGGTGATCGCTCACGGCATCGAACGGAACATTATCCTGATTTCCATCCGTCAGATTCTTGATCGCGGCAACGCCTTGGGCAAGCTCATCGTCCCCCAGAATGATCGCAAAGGCCGCTCCGGCGGCATTTGCCCTCGTCATCCGCTTTTTCATGTTGCCCGAATAGGACATGTCGGCGGCGAGACCCCAACCGCGCAGTTCGGCAAGCAGTGCGACCGCGCGCCGCTCGGCCGCCGCTCCCATCGGGACGATCACGATGTCGGTTGCCGGCGTCTCCCGATGATCGACCAACATCGCCAAACGCTCGATCCCGGCCGCCCAGCCGACCGCCGCGGTCGGCGGTCCGCCGAGCGCCTCGATCAGCCCGTCGTAGCGCCCGCCGCCGAGCACCGTGCCCTGCGCGCCCAATCGGTCGGTGACGAATTCGAACGCGGTGTGGCGATAATAGTCGAGCCCGCGCACCAGCCGCGCGTTGCGCTCCCACGCGACGCCCGCGGCGTCGAGCCCGGCGGTGACCGCGCCAAAGAAATCCTGTGCCTCGCCAGTCAGGAAAGCGTCGATGTCGGGCGCGCTGTCGGCGACCGGGCGGTCGCGCGGGTCCTTGCTGTCGAGGATGCGCAGCGGATTCTTGTCGAGCCGCGCGAGGCTGTCCTCGCTGAGTTCGCCCTTGTGCGCCGCGAAATGCTCGACGAGCGCGCCGCGCCACGCATCGCGGCTTTCGGCATCGCCCAGCGTGTTGAGCGTCAGCGTCACCCCCTCGGCGATCCCCAGCTCCTTCAAAAGCTGATCGGCGAAGACGAGCAGCTCGGCATCGGCGAGCGGGCTGTCGCTGCCGATCACTTCGGCGTCGAGCTGGTGGAACTGGCGATAGCGGCCCTTTTGCGGGCGCTCGTAGCGAAACAGCGGCCCGTGCGTCGCGACCTTCAGCGGCGCAAACTGCTGCCAGCCGTTCGTGATATAGGCGCGCGCGATTCCCGCGGTGAATTCGGGGCGCAGGGTGATCGATTCGCCGCCGCGATCCTCGAAGCTGTACATTTCCTTCGACACGACATCGGTGGTTTCGCCCAGCGAACGCGCGAACACCGCGGTCGGTTCGATCACCGGCACCTCGACGCGCTTGAAGCCATAGAGGCGGCGCACGCGCTCGAACGTCTCGACGACATAAGCGAAACGGTCGGCGAAATCGCCGAGCATGTCCTGCGTGCCGCGCACAGCCTGCGGCGTCGGGATTCTGGCGGGCTTGTCCTTGCTCATGGCGGCGGCGTCTAATGCTTTTTGCGGCAAAGGCAAAGCCACTCCCCTCTCCCGTCGGGAGAGGGTTGCGAAGACTTGCCAGCTGGCTGGCTAGTCGCAGCTGGGTGAGGGGGGCGGACGGCGCGGCCGCCAGTCTCGTTGGAAACCCTCATCCAACTTCGCCTAACCGCTTGCAGCGGCAAGGCTGCATATCCTTCTCCCAAGGGGAGAAGGCATTGCGATGCTGGACCTTCGCCCCGTTTCAAGGCAGTAACGGCCGCCATGAAAACAGCACCGTTCGTCGCAGCGGCCCTTCTCGCCGCGCCCTTCGCCCTCACTCCCGCCACCACCGACGCGCAGACCGGCAACAGCACCCCCGGCCTGACGGTTCAGCCCCATGTCGTGCCGCTGCCCGCCGACAAGCCCTATCCCGGCACGATGGTGCTGAAGGTCGATGCGACCGACGTGGCGCGCGGCATCTTTCACGTGCGCCAGACGATCCCCGTCGCCAGGGGCGGCAAGCTGACGCTGCTCTATCCCCAATGGCTCCCCGGCAAGCATGCGCCCCGCGGCGCGATCGCCGAACTTGCGGGCTTCAAGGCGAGCGCCGGCGGCAAGACGCTGGCGTGGACGCGCCAGCCGACCGACGTCTATGCCTTCGACATCGACGTGCCGGAGGGCGCAAAGAGCGTCGACGTCGCGTTCGATTTCCTGTCGCCGACCCGTTCGAGCGAGGGCCGCGTCGTCGTCACGCCGGCGATGATGAACCTGCAATGGGAACAGGTCAGCCTTTATCCGGCGGGCTACTTCACGCGGCAGATTCCGGTGCAGCTCGACGTCACCCTGCCGCAGGGATGGACCGGCGCCGCGGCGCTCGACGGGTTGAAGGTCGCCGGCAACCGCTACAGCTATGCGCCGACGAGCTATGAAACGCTGGTCGACAGCCCGATGTTCGCGGGCAAATATTTCCGCAAATGGGACCTGGGGCACAATGTCACGCTGAACGTCGTCGCCGACGAAGCGCAGTATCTGGAGGCGAAGCCCGACCAGATCGCGCATCACGCGGCGCTGGTGGCAGAGGCGGTCGCGCTGTTCGGCACGCGCCATTTCGACCATTACGAGTTTCTGCTCGCGCTGACCGACGAACTCGGCGGCATCGGGCTCGAACATCATCGCAGCAGCGAGAATAGCAGCAAGCCCAATTATTTCACCGAGTGGAACGATGGCGAGGTGCTGCGTGGGCTGTTGCCGCACGAACTGACCCACAGCTGGAACGGCAAGTACCGCCGCCCGGGGAAGCTGTGGACCCCCGACTACCGAACCCCGATGCAGGACAACCTCCTTTGGGTATATGAAGGGCAGACGAGCTATTGGGATATCGTGCTCGCCGCGCGGTCGGGCATGCAGTCAAAGGATTTCGCGCTCGCACAATGGGCGACGAGCGCCGCCTGGTACAGCGTCCAGCCGGGGCGCAGTTGGCGCTCGGTCGAGGATACGACGCTCGATCCGGTGATTGCGGCGCGCAAACCCAAGCCATTCCCGAGCTGGTCGCGCACCGAGGATTATTACAACGAAGGATCGCTCGTCTGGCTGGAGGCCGACATGCTGATCCGGAACGCGACCAACAACCGGAAAAGCCTCGACGATTTCGCCAAGCTGTTTTTCGGCGGGCGCGAGGGCGACTGGGGCGAAGTCACCTATGAATTCGACGATGTCGCCGCCACCCTCAACAAGATCTACCCTTATGACTGGGCGGGCTTCCTGCGCGAGCGTCTGCAACGGCCGGGCGCCGCAGCGCCGGTCGGCGGGATCGAGAAGGCCGGCTATGCGCTCGTCTGGCGCGACACGCCCAACGCCTATGACAAGGCGCGCATGGCGCTCTCCAAAAGTTACGACCTCACCCATTCGCTCGGGATGACGATCGACAAGGACGGCATCGCCGGAAGCATCCTGTGGGACGGCCCGGCCTTTCGCGCCGACATCGTCAACGGGACGAAGATCGTTGCGGTCGACGGCGTCGCCTATAGCAAGGAGCGGATCGAGACGGCCATCAAGGCGGCGGCGGCCGACGCGAAGGACCCGATCCGGCTGCTCGTCGAACGCGGCGGCCGCTATCGCACCGTCGAGATCGACTATCACGGCGGTCTGCGCTGGCCGTGGCTCGAAAAGAGCGGCACCGGCCCCGACTGGTTCGAGCGCCTGTTCAAGCCTGAACGCGCGCTCTGATTCGCCCCCGAACAGCTGCATGTTCGAGCCCCGCGCGCGCAAAAAGCGCCGCGGGGCTCTCGACTTTGTGCGGCGCAGCAGGCTAAGGGGCGCCGCGAATTAAAGAACGAAGGAATTCTCTCCCATGCGCATCGACCTCATCCCCGCCGGCGACAGCCCGCCCGACAGCCTGAACGTGCTGATCGAGGTGCCGATTGGCGGCGAGCCGGTGAAATATGAGTTCGACAAGGCATCCGGGGCGCTGTTCGTCGATCGATTCCTGCACACGCCGATGCGCTATCCCGCCAATTACGGCTTCATCCCCCATACCCTCGGCGACGATGGCGACCCGCTCGATGCGCTGGTCGTCGCGCGTTCGTCGGTGGTCGCCGGCGCCGTGGTCAAATGCCGTCCGATCGGCGTGCTCCGGATGGAGGACAATGCCGGCGGCGACGAGAAGCTGCTCTGCGTCCCGGTGAACTCGACCTTCCCCTATTACAAGGATGTCGCAAGCTATCAGGACATGCCGCCGATCGTGCTCCAGCAGATCGAGCATTTCTTTGCCCACTACAAGGATCTCGAGCCCGGCAAATGGGTGAAGCTGGACGGCTGGGGCGACGTCGACGAAGCCAAGCGCATCATCGTCGAAGGCATCGAACGCGCCAAGGCAAAGGGATTCTGAGCCCTTATCCCGGTCAGGATGTTTTGGGCGCCCGCTTCGGCTTTGCCGCGGCGGGCGCTTTCTTTTGCGCCCCCTCGGGCAGCGTGCGAACATGCACGTCGCGCTGCGGGTACGGGATTTCGATTCCCGATTCCTTGAATTTGTCCCAGATACGCAGGAACACATCGCCCTGTACATTGCCGAGCCCGCCTTCGGGATCGGTGATCCAGATACGCAGTTCATGGTCGACGCTGCTGTCGCCGAAACCGGTGATCCAGCACACGGGTGCCGGCGACGTCAGTACGCGCGGCGATTCGGCCGCGGCATCGAGCATCAATTGCTGCGCCAGCCGCAGGTCGGCGTCATAGCTCACCCCGATCGCCATGCGTACGCGCACCTCGCGGCTTGAATAGCTCCAATTCTCCACCCGCTCGGTCATCAACAGTTCGTTCGGGACCAGATGTTCCTTGCCGTCGCGCGTGATGACCGACACCGCGCGCACCCCGATCTTGTTCACCCGCCCGACCGAGTCGGCGACGACGATCACGTCGCCGGGCTTGATCGAGCGATCCATCAACAGGATGATTCCCGCGATCAGGTTTCCGAAGGTCTTTTGCAGGCCGAATCCGACCGCCAGCCCCAGGGCGCCCGAAAAGACCGCAAAGGCGGTCAGGTCGATGCCGAGGAGGTCGATGCCGACGAAAAAGGCGGCGACGACGATCACGACGCCCGCGATCTTTTCGACCAGCAATTGCTGCGTCGGATCGAGATCCTTGCCGCCGCGCACGACGCGGCGGACGATGCGGTTGCCGATCCGCACCAGCAGGAACAGGATCAGAAGGGTCAGCGCGACGTTGATCAGCGTCAGCAGCGAGAAATGGAATTTCCCCGCGGAAAATCCGACGCTGTCCAGCCGTGCCTGCAAGAGCGTCAATCCGCCGACCGCATGCGACAGCAGCGCGACGAAGGCTGCGGCAGCGATGAGAAGGGCCGGCACCGCGCCGAGTCCGACACCCAGAACGACATTGCGCACCGCCGCGGCCGCGGTCAGCGCGACGATCGCCCCGAGCAAGAGGCCGGCATAAGGGTCCCAGGGCCAGGCGCCCCAGCCGATCGACGCGCACAGCAGGGCGGTCGCCCAGCCCAGCAGAGCGGGCGCCCTTTCGGTCAGCGGCCCCGGCGCCTGGATATCGCGGCCATGCAGCCAGCCGGCGATCCGCGGCCCGATCTTGCGCCGAACGAACCAGCCCGCGAGCAGCGCCGCGCCCCCGACCATCGCCGCAATGCCGATTTCGGCCAGCTGCGCATCGGCGATGCGCGGGAAGCCCATACGGACGAGCAGTTCGTCGATCATGCGCCGCCCCCCATCGCCGCAAAGCCGCGCTCGAGGTCGGCGATCAGGTCGGCCGGGTCCTCCAGTCCGATCGACAGGCGGACGAGGGCGTCGGGGTCGCGCCACTCGGTTGCGGTGCGGATCGTCGCGGGGTCGGCGGGAACCGCCAGGCTTTCGTAGCCGCCCCAGCTGAACCCCAGGCCGAAATGCTCGAGCGCGTCGATGAAGCGCCCGCGCGCCGCATCGTCCGCCCCCCTCAGCGTGAAACCGAACAGGCCGCTGGCGCCCGAAAAGTCGCGCGCCCAGAGCGCATGTCCCGCATCGGCCGGCAGGGCCGGATGCAGCACGCGCCCCACGTCGCCGCGCGCGGCTAGCCATTCGGCGACCGCCAGCGCATTTTCGCCATGCCTCGCCATCCGCACGTCGAGCGTCCTCAGCCCGCGCAGCATCAGCGCGCACTCGTCGGCGGTGACCGACTGGCCAAGCTGATAGGTCGCCTTGCGCAGCCGCGGCCAGAGCGCCGGCGTTGCGGTGAGCGAGCCCATCATCGCGTCCGAATGACCGCCGACATATTTGGTCAGGCTCATCATCGTCACGTCGATCCCGTGCGCCAGCGCCGGGAAGAGCAAGGGCGTCGCCCAGGTATTGTCGAGCATCGTAACGACCCCGCGCTCGCGCGCGACCCGCGTGATCGCGGGCACGTCCTGAACCTCGAAGGTCAGGCTGCCTGGCGATTCGAGGAAGATCAGCTTCGTTTCGGGGCGAATCAGCTCGGCGATGCCAGCGCCGATCAGCGGATCGTAATAGCTCGTCTCGACCCCGAAACGCCCCAGCATCCCGCCGCAGAACTGCCGCGTCGGCTCATAGGCGGTGTCGACCATCAGCAGGTGGTCGCCGGGCGCGAGCAGCGCGAGCAGCGCAGAGGTGATCGCCGCGACCCCCGAGGGATAGAGCAATGTCCCTTCCGCCCCCGGCTCCATACCGGTCAGCGCATCGCAGAGTGCCCACACCGTCGGGGTTCCGCGCCGACCGTAATAGAGCTTGTCGTGGGTCGCGTGGCCCCGCGCCTTCATGTCGGCGATCGAGTCATAAAGGACGGTCGAAGCCCGCCACACGGGCGGGTTGACGACCCCGCCGCCGAGCCGCGGATCGCCCGTCCACTCGGCCCGTCGCCCCCCCTGCACCAGTTTCGTCGCGGGGCGAAGGGTCGGATCGTCGCTCTTGCTCATCGCCCCCTTGTTACCGCAGCCGTGCGCAAAATCCAGTGCGCCCCGCGATTTCCCGAAGGATCGGGGCGTCTAGCGGCCGAGCTTGCCCGCCATGCCGAGTATGTCGTCGAGCGGATTGCCGTCCCCGTTGCGATCGAGCAGCGATCCCAGCCCGCCAAGGCCGCCGAGCCCGCCCGCCGCCGCGCCGCCGCCCATCACGCCGCCGAGGACATTGCCGAGCATCCCGCCCAGTCCCCCGCCACTGCCGCCAGCCTGTCCGCCGCCCTGTTTCGCCATATAGCCCGCGACGATCATCGCGAGCATCGGCAGCATCTTCTTGAGCAGCGTGCTGTCGAGTCCCGTCTGTGAGGCCGCGTGGCTCGCGACGGTGCGGCTGACGTCCTTCGACCCGAATATCTGGCCGAGCACCTCATTGCCCTGCCCGACCGGCGTCGGTTGCGGCCCAAGCACGGCGTCGAGCAGGCCGCCGCCGCCCAGCCCGGCGATCAGGCCGCCCAAACCGTCGGCGCCGCCACCCTGCGCCTGCTTCTGGAACCCGCCCAGGATCGCGGGCAGCAAAGCGTCGGCGCCCTGCTGCGCCATCGCGGGCGAGACACCAAGTTCCTGCGCCATCGATTCGATGCCGCCCGCCTGTTGCAGGATGTCGGTCAGGTTCATGCAAATTCTCCCACTACGGCGCGGATCGAAAGGCGCCGTTGCGGGTAGGTATAGCAGCCGAGGGGCGGAGAACGAGCCATTCATTTCGCTGTCATCCTGCCGTGGCTAGATTTAGGGTGCGGTATTGCGGCCGTCCGCGGTCGGGACCGGACCGCATTATTCAGTGGGAGCATATGACATGGGTATTTTCAGCAAGATCAAGGACGCGATTTTCGGCAAGAAGGCAGAGGCCTCCGAGCCGGCTCCCGCCGCCCCCGCAACGCCGGCCGCCGCGCCGGCCGCGCCCCAGCCCGCGGCCCCCGCTCCGATCAGCGAGGTCGATGTCGAGGCGATCCTCGCCGCCGAAGCCGCGAAGGCGGGCCAGCCGCTCAACTGGCGTACCTCGATCGTCGACCTGATGAAGCTGCTCGACATCGACCCCAGCCTCGCCAACCGCAAGGAACTGGCCCAGGAACTCGGCTATACCGGCGAGCTTAACGGCAGCGCCGAGATGAACATCTGGCTGCACAAGGCGGTGATGCGCGAACTCGCCGCAAACGGCGGCAAGGTGCCTGCCGACCTGACCGACTGAACCCGGCCGGTATCGACCCTAAGCCAAGGAGGGGCCGCGCTTTTGTTCCGTGGCCCCTTTCCATTGACCCCGGCGCGCTTGCCCTCCAAGACTTGTTTCAACCGAAACCAAGGTCGCAAGGGGAGCTTTCGCATGTCCGCACCAATGTCCACCCGCCTCAGCCGCCGCCAGACGCTCGCGACGCTCGGCACCGGCGCCGCGGGCCTGACGCTCGCCGCGTGCGGCGGCGGCATCCCCGACGACATGGCGGTGATCCCGCCGCCCCCTCCCGGAACCGGCGGCGAAACCGGAACCGCGGCCGCCCTGCTCGACAGCATTGCCGACAATCTTCTCGACCACTCGCCCGAGGGTGCGACCGCGCTCGGCATCGACACGGGCGCACGCGCCGCGATGCGCGGCGAACTGTCCGACCGGTCTCCTGCCGGAATTGCGGCGCTCGCCGATACGCTCAAGGCCGATCTGGCGCGCGTCCGCGCCGTCGACACCGCGGGGCTCGACCATGCAACGCGCACCAGCCTTGCGGTGATCGACAGCGCCTATGCCACTGCGCTCGACGGCTTTGCGCTGCCCTATGGCGATGTCGCGGTCGGCGGCTGGCGCAACACGCCCTATGTCGTGATCCAGAATGTCGGCGCCTATCTCGACGTGCCGCGCCTGCTCGGCAGCGACCAGCCGGTGAAGACCAGCGCCGATGCCGAAGCCTATCTGGCGCGGCTCAACGCCTTTCCCGGCGTCCTCGACGGCGAAACCGAGCGGCTTCGCGCCGCGGGTGCACAGGGGCTGATCGCCCCCGCCTTCCTGATCGACAAGGCGCTGCCCCAGATGGAGGCGACGCTCGCCGATGCTCGCAGCGGCGGCAGCCTGGCCGAGAGCCTGGCCGGCAAGGCGCGCGCCGCGGGGCTGGCGGGCGACTGGGACGCCCGCGCGGCGGCGATCGCGAAAGGTCCG
>Ga0189279_100363_pt1 | contig 11441 bp, 8 predicted proteins | sample N26B6minimetaG_FD_130324 | JGI IMG/M metagenome (GOLD analysis project Ga0189279, IMG submission 130324) | Marine microbial communities from the Costa Rica Dome - N26 B6 mini metaG | ecosystem: Environmental > Aquatic > Marine > Oceanic > Photic zone | place: Costa Rica: the Eastern Pacific... | reverse complement strand
GGCGGCACAACGGCCCGCACCTGATGACCGGGTGGGCCGCCTATGCCGCGGGATCGCCCGACCCGAAGGACCAGCGCGCGGTGTCGCACTGGTTCGCCAAGAATTTCGGACCGCCGAACACGCCGACCGCCTGTGCCTATTGCGGCTATTGCAACTCGGGCTGCGCCTATGGCCGGCGGCTGGGGATGGCGCAGACCTATCTGCCCGACGCGTGCCGCGACCACGGCGCGCGGATCATCGCCGGGACGAAGGCCGACAAGATCGTCTGGCAGACCGCGATCGACGGCCGGCGCGAGGCCGAGGCGGTCCGGCTGATACTGCCCGACGGATCGAAGACGCTGGTGCGCGCACGGGTCGGGGTGATCGTCGCGGCGGGGACGATCGCCTCGTCAAAGCTGCTCGACCGCAGCGACATCGACGGGACGGGCAAGCGGGTGTCGCTGAACGTCGCGTCGCCGGTGGTCGCGCTGATGCCCGACGGCGTGGGCGGCGATGCGTGGGACGAGGACCAGATGTCGAGCTATGTCGACTGCGGCGATTTCCTGCTCGAAAGCCATTTCCAGCCGCCGATGTCGATGGCCTCGCTGATGCCTGGCTGGTTCGCCGCGCATCAGGACCGGATGAAGCGATACGGGCGCGTCCATTCGGCCGGCATCCTGTTCCCCGCCGACCGGCGCGGGCATGTCGACGGCGGCAAGCTGAAATTCCGGCTGGACGATGCCCAGGACCTGCCGGTGCTGCGCCGCGCGATGGCGACGCTGACCAAGGTGCATTTCGCCGCCGGCGCGCTCGAATGCTATCCGGCGCTGGCGAGGGGGCAGGTGGTGACCCCCGACATGGACATCGACGCCTTTTTCGAGGATGCGATCGGCGAGGCCGACGACGTCACCTTGTCGAGCAGCCATCCGCACGGCGGCAATGCGATCAACGAAAACCCCGCGCACGGCATCGTCGATCCCGATTGCCGGGTCCACGGGACGACCAACGTCCTCGTCACCGACGCGAGCGTCTTTCCGAGCTGCATTCGCGTCAACGCCCAATGGACGACGATGGCGATGGCGCACTATGCGACGGGTCGGGGTGATCCGTTCCGGTAGGACGCCCGGCATCTCGACTTTGGGCGGGGCAAGCGGCTAAAGGCCGCCGCGATGACCTTCACCGTCGCCGCTCTCTATCGCTTTGCGCCGTTCGACACGCCTGCCGCGCTCCGCGAGCCGCTGCTCGCGCTTTGCCGGGCGCAGGAGGTGAAGGGCACGCTGTTGCTCGCGCGCGAGGGGATCAACGGCACGATCGCGGGCAGCAGGGCGGGCGTGGCCGCGGCGATCGACCATATTCGCGCGCTGCCGGGCTGTGCCGAGCTGGACGTCAAATATTCGACCGCCGCCGCAATGCCGTTCCAGCGGATGAAGGTCCGGCTGAAAAAGGAAATCGTAACGATGAAGGTGCCGGGGATCGACCCCGCGCGCGAGGTCGGCGCCTATGTGGCGCCCGCCGACTGGAACGCGGTGATCGACGACCCCGATACGGTCGTGATCGACACGCGCAACGATTTCGAGGTCGACTATGGCAGCTTCGACGGCGCCGTGAATCCGCAGACCAAAAGCTTCGGAGATTTTCCGGGCTGGTGGCGCGACCATGCCGCCGAATTCGCGGGCAAGCGCATCGCGATGTTCTGTACCGGCGGCATCCGCTGCGAAAAGTCGACCGCCTTTCTGAAGAGCGAAGGCGTCGCCGATGTCGTCCACCTGAAGGGCGGCATCCTGGCCTATCTGGAACAGGTGCCTGAAGCACAGAGCCGGTGGCACGGCAGCTGCTTCGTTTTCGACGAGCGGATCAGCGTCGGGCACGCCCTTGTCGAGGTCGGCGAGGCGAACGCCGGCAGTTCCGGCGAGCCGGAGTCGAGAGAGACTTGAAAGCCTCCCTCTTCCGCCTTCAACATCGTCATCCCCGCGAAAGCGGGGATCCAGGGCTTGCATGGGCTGACCCCACGCTGGAGTCCCGCTTTCGCGGGAATGACAAAGGTGGGGAAATGCCCGCGCCCCACCCCAAAGCCGACTTCGCGAAAAAAGGCTGTCCTACATTGTCCGCCTGTGTCAGCCTTCGTTTCGGCTCTTTCATTCGGTGGATAAAGGCGGTCACGGCCCGGCTTGCGAATGCGCGCGGGAGCCGGCGCGGCATGTTCGGAGAACGCGGTCCATCGGCGGCTGCACAAGGCTGAACTTTACTGAACTTTGAAACGACGACGCGGACCTGGCCCGCGACGATGGCAGAGGTCGAGCGGTTGCGGTCCCTTACTCCAACGTCATCCCGGCGCAGGCCGGGATCTCGCCGGTGCGTAAAACCGCTAGGGTGATATCTCGGCCTGCCGGGATAACGGATAGCGGATAGTCCGCGTCCCACCCCCAAAGCTGCCGCGTTGGTGAACGGGTTGGTTGCCCACAAGGAAAGGGCGCCGCCTTGCGGCGACGCCCTGACATTGTCCACGGGAGGGGACGTTATTGCGCGTTGGCGACGTCCGACTGAGTCACCGGCGCGATGCGGATTTCGACGCGGCGGTTGCACTGGCGGTCGGTTTCGGTCGTTTCGGGGACGCATTTGAGCTGCGATTCACCGTAGCCGAGCGTCGCCATGCGGGCGCGCTGGACGCCGCGACTGGAGAGGTAGTCGGCGACCGACGCTGCGCGGCGTTCGGACAGGCCCTGGTTGTAGCTGTCGCTGCCGGTCGAATCGGTGTGGCCGTAAATGTCGATATAGGTGCTCGGATATTCGCCGAGGGTCGACGCCACGCTGTCGAGTGCGCTGCGGAACTGGCTTTTTACCACCGCGCTGTTGGTGTCGAATGTCACGTCGCCGGGCATGTTGAGTACGAGCTGGTCGCCCTGGCGCTCGACGTCGATGCCGGTGCCTGCGGTGCGTTCGCGCAGCTTCTTTTCCTGCTGGTCCATGTAATAGCCGACGCCCGCGCCGGCGACTGCGCCGATACCCGCGCCGACGATTTCCTCGGTCCGGCTGTTCTTGCCGCCGATCAGGTCGCCGAGCAGATAGCCGCCAAGGGCGCCGCCGACGCCGCCGATCGCGGCCTTTGAAATCCTCTTCTCTCCGGTCACCGGGTCGGTGACGCAGCCGCCGAGCGCGAGCGCGCCCATGGCGGCGATGGTGGTGAGCTTGATCGTCCTGCTGTTCATTCGTGTCGCTCCCTATTGCGATGGCGCTGGTCCGGCGCGCCATCATCCATGGCGATAACATCTGGCCGCGCATCTGGTTCCAAAATCTTCCTGAACGCCCGCTGAGCGCCGGCCATTGTGCATTGCCGCGGCTTTGCCCTATAGGAGCGCGATGACCGATCCTAGCAGGGGCCCGGCGCACGCGCGCCCGCTGAGCCGCCCATGACCCCCTTTCCCTGGTCGGACGTCGCGATCATCGCGGTCCTTATCCTGCTGAATGGCGTGTTCGCCATGTCCGAACTTGCGATCGTTTCGGCGCGTGGCCCGCGGTTGCAGGCGGCCGAGAAACGCGGCAGCAGCGGCGCCGCGCTCGCGCGTCAGCTGGCCGCCGATCCCGGACGGTTCCTGTCGACGGTGCAGGTCGGAATCACGCTGATCGGCATCCTTGCCGGCGCCTATTCGGGGGCCAGCCTGGGGCAGCCGGTCGCCGACCGGCTCCAGGCCTGGCTGGACCTCGACCCCGGTACCGCGCGCACCGCGGGCTTTGCGGTCGTGATCGGGCTGACCACCTATGCCTCGCTGATCGCCGGCGAGCTGGTGCCCAAGCAATTCGCACTCCGCGCGCCGGAGCGTATCGCGACGACGATGGCGCTGCCCATGCTCTGGCTGTCGCGCATCGCCGCGCCGCTCGTCTGGCTGCTCGATGCGAGTTCGGCGCTCGTCTTTCGCCTCTTCGGCCTCAGCCGCGAATCGGAAGACCGGGTCACCGCCGAAGAATTGCACCTGATCGTCGCCGAAGCCTCGAAATCCGGCGTTATCGAGGAAAGCGAGCGCGCGATCATCTCGGGCGTCGTGCGGCTTGCCGACCGCCCGGTGCGCGAGGTGATGACGCCGCGAACCGACGTCGACTGGATCGACATCGCCTCCGATGCCGACGCGGTGCGCGCGAAACTGCTCGAAACGCCCCACACGCGGCTTCCCGTCGCGCGCGGTTCGGTCGACGACATCGTCGGCGTCGTCCAGGCGCGCGACATCGCCGCCGCGCTGTTCCGCGGCGAGCCGCTCGACCTGGAACGGTTGATGCGCCGCGCGGCGGTGATGCACGACCAGATCGACGCGATGGATGCGCTCGAAACCCTGCGCGGCGCCGAGGTGCCGATGCTGTTCGTCCACGACGAATATGGGCATTTCGAAGGGCTGGTGACCCCCGCCGACCTGTTGTCCGCGATCGCGGGCGAATTCGCCTCCGACCAGGATATCGGCAGCGAACCCTTTGTCACGGAGCGCGAGGACGGCAGCCTGTTGATCGCCGGGTCGATGCCCGCCGACCAGATGGCCGACCGGCTGGGGATCGAGCTGGGCGACGACCGCGACTATGCGACCGCGGCGGGCCACGCGCTCGCAATCCTGAAGCATCTGCCCAAGGAAGGCGAGAGCTTCACCGATCGCGGCTGGCGTTTCGAGATCGTCGACATGGACGGCCGCAAGATCGACAAGCTGCTGGTCAGCGAAGTCCGGCGGCCAGAGAGCGAGGCCGAAAGCGACTAGGGTCAGGACCCATTAATTCCGCGCTCGAGGCGTCGAAATGGCGAAGATATCGGGTTCGGGCGGGCGCAGCGGGTAGCATCGCTACCCGCAAGGCCGCGCGGGCTTGAGATCGAAGCCATTTCGACGTCCCTGCGGGATTTGACCGATTTTGCCCATTGCTTCGTCGCTGCGCTCCGCACAATGACGACGCGATGCCGCACCGGGACTATCCAGGCGATCAGAGCTCGCCGCCGAGGGCCCCATATTTGGCCTCGAACCCCGCCTTGTCGCGGCGGGAGAGATAGCTCGCCTGATCGACCCAATCGTCGCGAACGATCCGGCCGGCGAAATTGCCGAGTTGGGGATCGATTGCCGCAATGTCGGCATCGGTCCAGCCGGCGATCTGTTCGAAGCGGCTGACGCCGAGATCGTTCAGCAGCTTGGCAAGTTTCGGCCCCACGCCCTTGAGCAGCTGAAGATTGTCGGCCGGTGCCGCGGGGGAGGCGGGCGGGGCGGGTTCGGGCGCGGGCTTGGGGGCCGGAGGCGCTGCCTCGGCCGGGGTGGGTGGCGGCGGCGTGTTCGCGACCGGCGCGGGCGCCGGAGGAGGCGCGGCGACGGGCGCCTTTTTGAAGGCGGGTTCGGCGGCAACGATATCGGGCTTTGCCGGCTCGAGCGGTTTCGCCGGCCTGGCCGGTTCGACCGACGGAGGCGCCACCTCTTCGGGCTTGCGCCGCGCGAGAAGCCACCAGACGAGCGCAATGACCACGATCAGCGCGATCAGCGCGACGATCCAGTTGTCCTGAAGCCAAGTCATCAATATCCCCTTGTCCTGCGGGTGCCCCACCGTGTTTCAAGCCTATCGGCTGCCTGGCACCGGGTCCAGCCCGAGCCGGTTCAGCCGCACCCGGACGGCGCCGGGGCCTGTCTCAATCGCTTTCGCGCTCGATTTCGCGCCAGCCGATATCGCGGCGGCAGAAGCCGGTGGGGAAGTCGATGCGGTCGAGCGCCGAATAGGCGGTGGCCCGGGCCTCGGTGACGCTCTTGCCCGTCGCGGTGACGCTCAGCACGCGTCCACCCGCGGCGACGATCGCCCCGTCGGCACGCGCCGTGCCCGCATGAAAAACGCGCACCCCGCCTTTTTCGGCATCGGCGATCCGGCGAATCGCGCCGCCCTTTTCGGGGGTTCCGGGATAGCCGTTCGCGGCCATCACGACGGTCAGCGCATAGTCGGCGGCAAAGTGCGGCGATTCGGCGCGCGTCAGGTCGCCGGTCGCGGCGGCATGGAGGAGTGCCGCAAAATCGCCCCTGAAGCGCATCATCAACACCTGGCATTCGGGATCGCCGAAGCGGCAATTATATTCGATCAGCTTCGGTCCTTCGCCGGTCAGCATCAACCCGGCGAAAAGCACGCCGACATAGGGCGTGCCGTCGGCCGCCAGCGTCGCAACGGTCGGGCGGACGATACGGTCCATGACCTCTGCCTCAAGCGCATCGGTCAGCACGGGCGCGGGGCTGTAGGCGCCCATGCCGCCGGTGTTCGGGCCGGTGTCGCCTTCGCCGACGCGCTTGTGGTCCTGGGCGCTGCCGAAGGCGATAACGCCGGTGCCATCGGAGAGGGCGAAGAAGCTCGCTTCCTCACCGGTCAGAAATTCCTCGATGACGACTTCGGCGCCTGCACCGCCGAACGCGCCGGAGAACATGTCGTCGATCGCGGCGGTGGCCGCCTCGCGCGTTTCGGCGACGATCACGCCCTTGCCCGCGGCCAGCCCGTCGGCCTTGATCACGACGGGGATGTCGAACCCCGCGAGCGCCGCATGTGCTTCGTCCGCCGAGGTGCAGCGGACATAGGCGGCGGTCGGAATGCCCGCGCGCGCGCACAGATCCTTGGTGAAACCCTTCGATCCTTCGAGCTGCGCCGCCGCAGCGCCGGGGCCGAAGACCGCGACTCCCGCTTCGCGCAGCCGGTCGGCGAGCCCCGCGACGAGTGGCGCTTCGGGGCCGACGACGACGAACTCGATCCCGTGGACGCGCACCAGCGTCAGCAGCCCGTCGAGGTCGTCGGCGGCAACGGGCAGGCATTCGGCGTGCAGCTCGATCCCCGGATTGCCCGGAGCGGCATAAAGCTTGTCGCAGCTCGGCGATTGTGCGAGCTGCCACGCGAGTGCATGTTCGCGGCCCCCCGAGCCCACAAGCAGGATATTCATGTCAGTTCCTTTTCCCGATCCGGCGTCCGATGACGACACGCCCGCGCGGCTGTTAGCCGAGGCGGGGACCCACGACAATCAATTGAGTGGGCTGCCGTCCGGCGACGGGGCACCGGCGCTTTCGGTGAGCCAATTGGCGGCGGCAATCAAGCGCACCGTCGAGAGCGGGTTCGCACGGGTGCGCGTTCGCGGCGAGCTGTCGGGCGCGAAGCGTGCGGCGTCCGGGCATTTCTACGCGGGTCTGAAAGACGACAATGCCTTGATCGACCTGGTGATGTGGAAGGGGCAGGCGGCGCGACTCGCCTTTCGTCCCGAGGACGGGATCGAGGTGATCGCGACCGGCAAGCTGACCACCTATCCCGGCCGTTCCAAATATCAGCTCGTCGTCGAAAGCCTGGAGGTCGCGGGCGAGGGCGCGTTGATGCTGCTCTTCGAAAAGCTCAAGGCGCGGCTGGGCGCGGAGGGGCTGTTCGACCAGGCCAGGAAGCAGGCGCTGCCCTTTCTGCCGCGCACGATCGGCGTCGTAACCTCGCCGACCGGGGCGGTGATTCGCGACATCCTGCATCGGCTTGCCGATCGTTGCCCCAGCCATGTGATCGTCTGGCCGGTGCTGGTCCAGGGCGACGGCGCCGCCGCGCAAGTCGCACGCGCGGTGCGCGGATTCGACGCGCTCCCCCCGGGCGGACCGGTCCCGCGCCCAGACCTGGTGATCGTCGCGCGCGGCGGCGGTTCGATCGAGGATCTGTGGGCGTTCAACGAGGAAGCCGTGGTGCGCGCGATCGCCGAGTGCCGCATCCCGACGATCAGCGCGGTCGGGCATGAAACCGACGTTACGCTGGCCGATTATGCCGCCGACGTGCGCGCCCCGACCCCGACCGCGGCGGCCGAGATGGCGGTGCCGGTGCGCGCCGAACTCGCGGCGCAGCTCGCGACCTGGCGCGGGCGGATGGCGGGCGCGGCGAGCCGGCACCAGGCACTCGGCCGCGAGCGGCTGACCGCGCTCGCCCGTCACCTGCCGCGCCGCGATGCGCTCTATGCGCCGCAGCGCCAGCGGCTCGACGACGCCGGCGACCGGCTCGACCGCTGCCAGCGCCACCGGCTCGACGTGCTCGGCGAGCGGCTCGCGACGCGGGCGGCGGCGCTGCGCCCGTCGCTGCTGGCGCGGCGCTGGGATCGCGACCGGGCGAAGATCGAGGGACTGTCCCGGCTGCTGGTGTCGCTCGACCCGCGCGCGCTGCTCTCGCGCGGCTATGCGATGGTGCGCGACGCCGACGGTGCGATCGTCACGACCTCGGCCGCGGCGCGGGCGGCGGGACATATGCGCCTGCAGTTCGCCGACGGCGACGTTCCCGTGGCGGTCGAGGGCACCGCGCCGCCGCCGGCCCAGCCGAAGGCGACGGGGCGCAAGGCCGCTCCCGCGGCGCCGGGAAAAGGGCAGGGGGAATTGTTCTGACGGCGGACGGGGTGGCCGCGCGCGCCGATGCTGCTATAGTCGCAATCCCGTTCCCGCTTCGTCCAATGGATTTCAAATCATGCTGATCGCCAGCCGCAATCGTCTCGCTCGCCTGGAATATGGCCCCAACGGCTATCGTATCCTGTCGCCGGGCGACCATGTGCTGTGCGCGGTGACCGGGGTGCCGATCGGCCTCGACGAGCTGCGTTACTGGTCGGTGTCGCGGCAGGAGCCCTATGCCACCGCCGCGATTTCGGTGCAGGCGGCGCTGGGCGGTGCCGCGAAGGCATGAGGCCGCGGCGCGCCGGGCTTCGTCACGCATCCGCGCTACCGCTGCTGGCCGTGCTGGCGAGCTGCGTCCCCGCGGCAGAGGTGCCCGTCGAGCCGGCACCGGCACCGGTCGTGCGCCCCGCGACCGCGCCGCAGCCCGTCGCGCCGCCCGCCCCGCCACCGGCCGCGCCGGCGGACGCCGATTTCACCATCTTGCGCGGGACGCCGGTGCAGGGCGGGATGCTGATCGGCCGGGTCCCCGAAACGACGCGCACGCTGACTTTTGATGGCAAGGCTATTCCCTTCGCCGCCGACGGCGGGTTCCTGATCGCCTTCGATCGCGATGCGCCGACGGGCGAGCGCCTGGTCGCGACGCTGGCCGACGGGCGCCGGGTCGAGCGCGATTTGAGCATCGCCGCCGGCGACTGGCGTATCGAGCACATCAACGCCCCCTATCGTGGCGGCGCATCGAGCGATGTCGAGTTCCAGCGCCGCCGGCCCGCCGAACTCGCGCAGATCGCCGAAGCGCGGCGCGTCGATCACGATGTCGACGGCTGGCGCCAGCCATTCCGCTGGCCCGCGACGGGGCGGCTGTCGGGCTTTTTCGGATCGCAGCGCGTCTATCAGGGCAAGCCGGGCAGCTATCACGGCGGCACCGACATCGCCGTGCCCGCCGGCACGCCCTTCTATGCGCCCGCCGACGGCGTGGTGACGCTCGCCGCGACGACGCCCTTCACGCTCGAGGGCAATTTGCTGATCGTCGATCACGGCATGGGCCTGAACAGTGCGTTCCTCCACTGCCAGAGCCTCGACGTGAAGGTCGGCGACCGGGTGGTGCAGGGGCAGAGACTGGGCACCGTCGGGCAGTCGGGACGCGCGACCGGGCCGCATCTTCACTGGGGCCTGAAGTGGCGCGACGCGCGGCTCGACCCCGGCACGCTCGCGGGACCGATGCCCCGCTGATTCTCGCGTTGGCTGCGCTGCACAATCGTAACCATTGAAACAAAATTTCGCGAAATGACGAGACGCGAGACCGAGTGTTGCGCTCGCTTTCGGCGATGTTGCAAATACGTCACAATCGGTTCGGAAACCGCAGAAACAAAGGGGAAATCCCTTTACTCAACATGAATGAAGGGTCATCCCGAGCGCCATCGGGGTGTCTGGTGTCGCGGGCGATTCAGTCTGCGCGCGCAATTCATCCAGGTAATTCAGCCACCAGTAGCAAGGGACTGCACTGTGAAGAAAACCCATTTTTCGAAGCTGAAATTGAGCGTCGCGCCCGTCGTTTTGGGTGTCGCGCTGGTTTCGGCTCCCGCCTTTGCGCAAAATGCGCCCGCGGATGATGAGGGCGCAGCCGCGGCTGACGACGCGATCGTTGTCACCGGTTCGATTCTGCGCCGCACCGATGCCGAAGCGCCTTCGCCGGTTACCGTGCTGAGTGCACAGACGCTGGATGAGCGCGGCATCAACACTGTCGCCGAAGCTGTTCAGCGCCTGTCGGCCAACGGCGCGGGTACGATCACCCAAGGCTGGAACACCGGCTTCAACTTCGCTTCGGGCGCGAACGCCCCGGCGCTGCGTGGCCTGACCGTGCAGTCGACGCTGTCGATTTCGGACGGCCTGCGCATGGCCCCGTATCCGCTCGCGGATGACGGCCAGCGCAACTTCGTCGACCTCAACACCATTCCCGACGCCGTTGTCGAGCGCATCGAAGTGCTGCGCGACGGTGCGTCGTCCACCTATGGTGCCGACGCAATCGCGGGCGTGATCAACGTGATCACCAAAAAGGAAATCCAGGGCCTGCACATCGGCGGCTCGCTCGGTATTTCGCAAAAGGGCGATGCCGGCGAACAGCGCGTCGACGTGACGTGGGGTTACGGTGACCTCGCCGATCAGGGTTTCAACTTCTACGTCAGCGGCGAATATCAGAAGCAAGACGCGCTGCAGGCGCGTGATCGCGGCTATCCGTTCAACACGCAGGACTGGACTGGCATCTGTGGCGACAGCGGCAGCTGCATGGCGAACCTCAACTGGAACGGCTACACGCCCGAGAGCGACAGCTTTAACGGCCTGATCAGCATTCCCGGCGTGACTCTCGTTCGCCCGGTGAATCCTACCAATCCGAACACGGGCGGTGGTCAGTTCGAATTCCTGAACCCGGCGGCGGGCTGCCGCGGATGGCCGACCCAGACCAACACCACTGGATCGACCACTGCGCCGGCTCAGGGTGCTTGCGAGGTCAATTTCCAGAGCGCCTATATCCAGCTTCAGCCGCAGATCGAGCGCAAGGGTCTGACGGCCCGCTTTACTGCCAATGTTGGTGACCGCGCGCAGGTTTATGCGATCGCGAACTATTATAACACCAAGACCGAGGCATCGTTCACGCCGCTCGGCTTCAACGGAACCCCGACCCCGCCGAACCAGGGTGCGATCGCGTACAACGTGATGCTCCCGGTCTATGTCTGCGCCGCCGGCGTCGGCACATTCGACGGTACGGGAACGGGCTGCGATGCCACCAACGGCGTCCTCAATCCGTACAACCCCTATGCAGCTGACGGACAGACAGCACAGGCGTTCGTCCGTTCGACTCGCGGTCGTACCGTCAACACGAGCTCGCGCTCGCTGCGCGGCGTTCTCGGTGTCGAAGGCAGCTTCGGTGACGATTGGCGCTATTCGGCCGACTTCACGGCGTCGGAAGTTCGCCTGAAGCGGAATCAGGCCAACTACCTGATCCCGCAGCGGATCATGGACGTTGTTGCTCGCGGCGAACTCAACCTCTTCGATCTCGACGCCAACTCGGAAGATGTGTGGGATTATATCAGC
>Ga0189279_100362_pt1 | contig 11462 bp, 9 predicted proteins | sample N26B6minimetaG_FD_130324 | JGI IMG/M metagenome (GOLD analysis project Ga0189279, IMG submission 130324) | Marine microbial communities from the Costa Rica Dome - N26 B6 mini metaG | ecosystem: Environmental > Aquatic > Marine > Oceanic > Photic zone | place: Costa Rica: the Eastern Pacific... | reverse complement strand
GAAATCGTTGAACCGCACGCGATCCAGGCAATCGGCATGACGTTCGAGAAATGTCGCGGTTTCCTCCATGTCCTGCGCAGTCTCGCCGGGAAAGCCTTTGAACATGGTGCAGCGGATCGAAAGACCGGCCGCATGGGCATCGCGAATGAACTGCGAATTTCGTGCGACGGAAGAACCTTTGCGCATCGCATCCAGAAGGGACTGGCTTCCGCTTTCGAGCCCGAACGAGATGCGGCGCATTCCCCCTTCGGCGGCGGCTTCGAGATCCGCCCGCGACAGCCCGTTATCGGGTCTCTGATCGACATGCACCGTGCCCACCCATTCAGCTCCCCGGATATAGCTTCCGACATTGCGGCCGATGCCGCGCATCATATCTGGCCAGGAGTTCAGCTTGAGGTCCAGGAACAGGAAGTTGGTGGTATCGTGGCGCCGCGCCTGCTCTTCCATCTCCAGAAGAACGTTTCTGACGCTGCGCGTCCGGAAGGTCCTGCCGGAGGTGGAAATCACATCCGAACAGAACAGGCACTTGTCCCACTGGCAGCCGCGCCCAGTCATTATCGGGACGATCCGGACGGGATAGCGGTCCCACGGGAAATCCGTGAAGTCGGGTACGGGGGTGGCATCAAGGTCGCGCAGGGGCCTGGCGGGCACCGATCTGCTACCGTCCGGCAGCGTCACGCCCGGGAAGGTCAGAAGGTCGCCCCCGGCCCGCAGAGTCTGAATGAATTCGGGAAGTTGACGATCGGCTTCGGCGCCAACGACGGCTGTGACCCCCGGCAGGGTTCGCCAAGCGGCGGCCACTTCGGGGAGGTTGAACATTGGCCCCCCCAACAGGACGGGGATGCCCCGGGCCGCAGCCAGGCTTCCGATCGCGCTGACCGTTTCCCGATGCTGGAGATAGGCGGAAAGCAGCACGGCATCCGCTCCCTTGTCGAGCGCGCGGCGCACTTCGGCCAGGACGACGGCACTGGGCCGTTCGGCCCGGTGCCGGCGCAGCCGGCGCGCGATGTCCCGGGCACCCAGGGCAGGTGCCCAATCCGTAAGATGTATCCGCCGGGCCAGATAATCGCCGAACCACTCCCGGCGCTCTCGTTCGACGGCCGGAGCATCGAAGGCCAGAGGGCACAGAACTTCGACCCGGTGTCCGCATTTGCGTAAGGCGGCGACCAGAAGACCCACGGCAAGGGTAGGGAAGCTGACAAAGCTGTTCAGATCGACGAACAGGAGTTGAAGGGATGTCGACGCCGCGGGCCCGGGCTGCGTTTCCGACGTCGCGACCCGTGCCGGGCGCAGCGCGCGGGAGGGCCTGGACGCATTCCAGACCGTTCCAGTCTTCGCGGAAGACACCGCCAGGCGCCTGTGACCCGAGGTCGGCAGGAAGGCCCGAACAGCGCTGCCGACACGTACCAATCTGTTCAAGAGCACCAGCAACCCAAAGCGGTAGACACCTGAAATGTATGCATCCTAAAAGGGTGGCAGGGCAAGGCGGGATTTGAAGGAGCTGGTCTGTCGCGCCTCCCGCCAAGGCGGGCAGGTACCATCTCTACCTAGCCGTTGCAGGCGAGAGGAACACTCCAGCTTGATAGGGCATTGTTTTCAAACAAGAGTCGCAGTTGGAAGTAGCGCGCGCCCGCCTACAATGGAGAGGCTGGTAATGTAGATTATGTGATAATTTTCGGAATTTCAGCGCGTCCCACATCCGCGCGGTGAGAGTTGACCAGTGCGCCGCGACGACAACATCAAAAATTTCGATCTTGCCGGCGCTGCGGCGGGTCTCGCGCTTTACCGGGGAGCGCGCGAAGGGCACGCGGACCGGTCGGTCGGGATATCTCGGACGGGTAGCGTTCATCAGCACGTGGCATTGAGTTGGCCAGCCTTTGACAGCAGTTGCACCGTCAGCGCGAGCTTCACGCCACCGGGCAGGTCAGAGGGAAAGCCGTCAGATGCGGGTCGTCGACGATGCGGCAAGGCTCGCGCGGAGTGTCGCGATGCTCTTGAGCACATACGAGATCCTTCGCTCAGTCCTGAGAAGCCGTCGGATGTTTCGCGTCTACGCCATGGCCGCCTTCCTTGACTCAAGGTCATCCGCAAAAAGTGGCTTCGGCGGCCGGACACGTTTCCGCGCAAATTTCGATGGTCCTAGATCATGTCTACGGATGACGGGCAGCGAGCCGGTCAGACGTCACTGCCCATCAGGGGCCCGCCGCCGGAGTGCGGACCGCGCTCTCGACCTCTTCTTCACACCCGACACAACAAGGAGCCCTTCCATGTCCCACCTTCCTTTTCGCCCCTCCCTGCACCTCGCCTTGCCGCTGACCGCCCTGCCCGTGATCCGCAGAATGACCCGGGGCCTCGCCAATCTCGAGCACGCCGCGGCGGGAGACCTGCTCGGCTTCGCGCTCGGTCACGGCGTGGGGCCGCGCTACATCGGCGGCGCCGTCTCCGAGTACGACTGCGCTTTCATCGGGACAGGCGACGGTCGCCGCTGCGACGGCACGGTGATCCGCCTGGCGCCGCACGCGCAATCGGTTCTCGATACGCTCCTCCCCTGGGACCTCGAGGCCGGTGCGCTGGCCCGGCTCTTCCACCGGGCGCTCGGCACGCCCGAGCACGAGTTCGAGACGGTGCACTTCGCGGACTTCACCGTCGCGTTCCTCTATGACGGCCCCGAGGATGTTCGCGAGATCCGGATCTTCGCGGAGCCGGCACGGGATGCGCGCAACGCCGAGCGCCGGGTCGCGGAGCTTTCGACCCTCTTCGCGTTTCTCGGCGAATGGCACGCCACGCTGAGCGGCTACCGCTACGACCTGCCGACGCCCGACATGCTGCGCCGCGCCGCCTGATCGGCCGCACGGCCCACCTCCCTTCCCATCTCTCCAGGAAAGATCCCCCAACATGGCTTCCCACACCGCCAGTGACACGGCCGATACCCTCACCGTCGCCACGGCCATCACCGGCCTCCGCCCGCTGATCCTCACCCCCGACATCGAGGTGGTTGCACGCCGGCCCGGGGGCGTGGTCGAGCTTCGGTTCAACGGCCGGGACGGCTCCTATCTCGCGACGAGCATCCTCGTTCCGCCCAGCCTCGCGGCAGCGGGTCCGCCGGGACCTGCGGCCCGGCCCATCCGACGGCTGCGGCACCTGTCGCCGCAGCCGTCGCTTCCTGCCCCCGGCGCCCGTCATGCCCCGAGGTTTTCCGCGAGCAGGCCGTCGACCATGTCCTGTCCCCTGCGCCTCTGGGCGACCTCCACGCCCTCCGGCCCGAGCCGGCCGAGTTCGGTATGCACCCGGGCCCGCGAGGTATGCGCGCCGGTCCCGAAGTGCCGCCGCCAGACCGAGGAGGGATATTCCCGGCCCTCACGCTCGGCCATTGCCTTGGCGCGGCGCTCCATGGAATTGGCCGCCGGTCCCAGCTTCAGCTCCGGGTCGCGATCCAGCTCCTCAGCGGTCAGCTCGTCACCCCGCTCCAGCGCGGCCTCGCGCTGCGCCTTCGAGCGACCGGTGAGCAACCCGCTCGGCCTCCCCTGCCCGCTCCAATGCGCGGTTCTGCAACTCGGCCCATAGTCCGCGCATCTGCTCGATCTCAACACCGCCGGTCTTCGCGGAATCGAGCACGCGGGTTTTGGCGGTGAAGCCCTCGGCTTCCAGCTTGCGGGTGGAGGTCAGGACGTGGGCGTGATGGTTGCGCTGATCGCCCTCGCGGTGCGGTGCGTGAATCGCCACATCGACGGCCACGCCGTAGCGGCTGACCAGTTCTTGGGCGAAGTCGCGGGTGATCTGCGAGCGGTCCTCCGCGCTGACCTCTGACGGCAGGGCCAGCTCCCACTCGCGGGCGGTGACGGAATTGCGCCGGGTCTCGCTGGCCTCGACCTCGTTCCAGAGGCGGGACCGATCCGTGCCCAGTCCGGCGCGTCCTTCGGGGGTGAGGATGAAGGTCTCCTCAGTGCCTTGCTTGCGGGTGTAATCATGGATGCGGCCTTCACGCTGGCACTCGATGCGTTCCCCGACACGGTAGGCCGCGGCTGCCGTGGCAGAGCGCCCGGCGCTGCGTTCGATCGTCTTCACGGAGAGGTGGTAGCTGGCCATCCCGCCCTACCCCGCCCTGTGAAGTGGACGATGCGAATGCGCGCCGCTGCTGACCCCGGCCCATGCCCCGACATGGGCCGCCGAGTCAGCCGTCTTTTCCCCGGAGGCCCGCGCCCCTGAACGCTGGGGCCGGAGGGGAAAAGACAGCCCGAACGATGCCGCCCGGAGGGTGGTTGAGGCACGGGCTTGCCGATGCGTTCCATCAATCTCCCCAGCCTTATGGGGGGCGGGAGATTGGTTGGGACACATCGGCGGTTTGCCACCGGCAAACCCGGCAAGGAAAGACAGGCCTGCGACTGTCATTCCGCGCAGCCCGCAAGCGCGGCACCCCCGGCAAACCAGCCCCGGTTACGGGGCACCGGATGCCGGGGGTGTCGCATTGCGGGGCGCCATCCAACCGCGCAGGTTGGTTCTGGAGGGTTTGGGAGGGCGAAGGCCGCTCCCATTCCGGCGCGCCTCGCGTCGGACGGAGTTCGCCATCGGCTGAGGCCGGGGCCCTTCCCCTATTCTACCGTGCCCGGTTTCCCCGGATTTCCCGATCGAACGAGATCGACCGACCTCCTTTGCGCAACCAGCAAAGGACAGCCCCATGCATTTCGCCCCCATCCGCGCCGACGGGAAAACCGCGGTTCCCGTCCCCCTCGACACCGCCACTCCGGACAGCCTTGCCGCCCTTCTTCGCGCGGGGGCCAAGGGTCTCGGCGAGGGGGCGGCCCGCACCGGGGCAGGCAGCGTCCTTGCCAGTGCCACCGAAGCCTGGTGGCACAGCATTTCCTGCGCTCCGCTGCGCCAGCCGTTCGGGGCGGTCGCGAGCCGGCCGGCGGGAGATCACCCGGCACGTCGTTTCGGGGCGCTGCTGGCGCCGCTCCCGCTCGAGGAGGTATGCGCCCGGATCGGCAATCTTTATTGTTCGCTGCTGCCGACCGGATTGCGGGCGCGGCAGGGGAGCTTCTTCACGCCCCCCGCCCTCGCGACGCTCCTGCTGCAACGCGCAACCGAAGCGGGAACGGACTGGCGGACCTGCCGCGTTCTCGATCCTGCCTGCGGCGGTGGCGCCATCCTGCTGCCGGCGCTGCGGCGTCTTCTCGCGGTCCTGTCCGACACTGCCCCGGATATCGTCCTGGCCGAGGTGGCGACGCGGGTCCGGGGCATCGATATCGACCCAATGGCCGCCTGGCTCGCCCAAGTGATGTGTGACGCCGCCCTGCTGCCCTGGACGAGTGCCACCGGCACTCCGCCCCCGCGCATCGTCGAGACCGGCAACGAGAGCTGGCGCTTCAAGACCCGAGCCTGAGCACCTCAGACCCGCTGGCCCGATCCGGCTGCGCGACTTGGAGGCTACGCCGCCTCGGGCCAGCTACCCGAGCTCGAGGGGGTCATTATTGGACGCCGATAGGGGGTCAAACTTGGACGCCGATTGACAGCGTCGCCTTCGACGGCATCCTGAGCGGAGCGTGCTCTCCCCAGGGCCGTGCACGCTGCCGCCCGGGTTCCGAACCGCTACACCTCCCAGCACTCGGCCAGCAGGCTGTCGACCATATCCTGGCCCTGGCTGCGCAGGGCACGGTCCACGGCTTCACTCTGGTAGTGCGCCGCGGTGCGAGGATCGCGCTGCGCGTTGAGCGCCAGAGCCGCCTTCACCCCCTCGGGGCCGAGCTGCCCGAGCTCGGAATGCACCCGGGTGCGGGCGATATGCGCGCCGGTGCCGAAATGCTGCCGCCAGACCCCGGAGGGGTAGCTCGCCGCAAGTTGTCGCCCGTTCCTCGCGCGAAACAGCGGCAGTTCCTCGGCCATGGCCCGCTCGCGCATCTGCGGCAGCCAGACCGGGTCCATGCCGCGCAGGATGAGCGCATCCAGAAACGGCGTCAGCACCGCGTGCAGCGCACCGCGCAGCGGCTCCTCCTCCTTGCGGGTCTCGATGTCCACGCGGTAGCGATCGCCGTCGAAGCGCATGTCCCGGCCCCAGAGCAGCTGCCCGTCGCCCAGGCGCAGCGGCAGCAGGCTCCAGATCGCCACGACCGCCGCCTCGGTCAGCAGGCGCAGCCTTGTCTGGCGCCGCGGCGCAGCCGCGCTCTGCGCCAGCAGATCGGCGGCAAGGCCCCAGGTGGCCGCGAGACCGGGCAGCTTGTCGAGCCGACCGAACTTCAGCGGGACCACGGTGCCGAGGTCGCGGCGCAGGCAGGCCTCGTGGTGGCGCAGGGCCGCAAGCACGAGCGGCTCGATCCCGAGGCCCTCGCCGAACTTGCGCAGCCGCATGATGGCCGTGTGCCGGGTGGCCGGCCGGTCGCCCTGAGCCTGGTAGGCCGGGTCTTCTCGGGCGGCAGCATGCGCGGCGCGGGACGCCTCGTATCGCCGCACGCCCTCGATGGTGATCGCCACCTCCGCCCCGGCCTCGCGCTGGATGTGGGCGTATTCGCGCAAGACATCCTCCATGCTGTCGATCACGGATGCCGCCGGGGCGGCCTGGTGCAGCGGCATGGCGCCGAGGCGCATGCGCTGGAGGAGCTTGCGCCAAGCTTCGGGCAGTTCGGCCGCGTCGACCCGCCGTGCGGCCGGCGGCCGCGGAGCCTGTCCCGCCCGCGAGGGCTTGGGCGGCGATTTGCGGTCGATCGCGCCCGCCAGAACGACATGCACTGCCGGGTTGCCCGGCAGCAGCGCGTCGAGGGCGGCCTTCAGCGATCGCAGCCGTCGGCTCGAGGCGGTGTCGGCCGCGAAGGCGAGGTAGTCCGCCTCACTCGGCACGGTGATGCCCTGCGCCTCGGCGAAGGCCAGAAACCGCGCCAGCACGCGCAGGTCCTCGAGCGGCACCTCCCCGAAGGCGGCCAGGTCGCGGTAGGGCGCCATCAACGGGTCGGCCCGCAATGCCGCGCGATCCCGCCGGTCGCAGCTGCGGCTGCGGGGGCGTTTCCGGCGGATCGCCTCGCGCACCACCTCCCGCACCGGCGTGCCCTCGGGCAGCAGCCGGTCGAAGGCGGTGCGCAGGTCGTCGAGCCGCCGGGTCGAGCGGTCGGCTTCGATGAAGGCCAGGAAGTCCCCGACCGCCGGCACGGTGACGCCGCGCGCCTCGGCGAAGCGGAAGAACCTATCGAGGGTCCGGAGCTCGCGCAGGCCGAGCGTCTCGAGGCCGGCCACGTCCCGGAAGGGTGCGAAGTGAGGGGCCGCGAGGATTGCCGCTCGGCCGCGGGTGTCGTAGGTCATCTCAGTCATCCATCAGTCCCACCAGGAGGTCCTGGCCGCGCTCGACGAGCTTCAAGGCGCTGAGCCAGCCGTAATATTGCCGCAGCGTGTCAGGCATGTCGTCGATGCGCTTGGCGATCACTTCGATCTCGTTGGGGTGCCTGTCGAGCAGTAGCGAGGTCTGGCCGTGCCGCATCTGGTGCGGCGTCATCGGCAGGTTCACCACCGTGCGCATCAGCCCCGAGAACTCGGCGCCGAAGTAGTCGGCGTTGAGCGGCGCGCCCGGCACGGTCACCGCCGGGAAGAGGTAGGGGCTCGTCCCGGCGTGCGGGAAGAGCGGCCGGATGGTGCGCAGATACCAGAGGATCGTGTCGTGGCAGCCATAGGCGTTGACGCGGACGGGGAACTCGATCTCCTCCTTGTTCTTCGTCAGCTCCGCCGGGATCAGCACCTTGATGGGTTTCTTGCCCTTCCTGGGCACACGGATCTGGGCGTCCTCGCCCACGCAGGTCAGTCCCATGGCGTTCTCGACGCGGATCGGGGCGCCGCCGATCTCGATCGCGGCAAAACAGGCGCTCGCGCCGAGCATGCGCACCCGCGCCCGCTCGTGGCCCGTGAGTTCCCGCCCATCCGGCACGACCTGGTCCAGCAGGGCCTCGGCCTCGGCGCGGAGCCCCTGGAAGGAGGAGAGGAAGCGCCGCTTCATCGGAACCTTCTCGACCAGGGTCTCGCAGAAGGCGCGGTTCTTCGGCGTCATGCGCTTGTCGGCCGTCTTGCCCTTGCGCGCCACCGGGTTGTTCGCGATCACCTGGCCGAGGAGCGTGGTGTCGATGCCGAGAGACCCGCGCACCTGGTTCAGCGCCATGAGATACTTGCGCGAGGTGCGGGGCTCGAGATGACCGTCCGCTTTCGACCGCGCGCGCCGCGCGAACATCGTCGAAGAAGGCGGAGATGTGGAGCTGGGGGAACCGCTCCCGCAGCGTCTGCACGATCCCCTCCGGCGGCGACCACGCCGTCTTGAAGTCGTAACGGAGCGGCTCGCCGCCGGGCCAGCACCTGGTCGCGTCCACGGCATTCCATTTCGTGCCCCAGATCTCGCAGCACCAGTCATAGGCATTGTCGCAGGGCAGGGCGTCGAGCTCGGCTTCCTCGGCCGCCGTCAGACGGCGGCGCTCGAGGAGTGCCCGGTCAGGGCCGCGGCGTTCATACCAGCGGAACACGGGCGCCCCCGCATCGTCGCCCTGCCAGCTTCCGCAGGCCACATTGCGCAGGATGGGCGGCATTGGCAGAACGGCCTGGAAGTCCATGGGAGCCGCGGGGCCGGCGACTGCCGCCGCGAGGCTTCCAAGTCCCCGGTCTCGCCGGAGACGGTCAGTCGGTTGTAGCACCAGTTCGGCATGTATCGATCCTCGATCGCTGTTTCAGGTGACGAGGATTTGGTATCGATGCCAGACGTCGGGGAGAAAAAGGTTTCCGGTAGATCAGTGGGTTGATCAGGCTCTGGCGCCTCACCGGCACCCCGGCGTCCGCCGGACTCTCCTCCTCGGATGATCCGTCGATTACGCCTTCTGTCGCGGCACCAGGCCGAACCGAAGCAGTTGCGCACGTGACAGCTTGCCCCGGAAGACCAGTGATCCGTCGGCCGCGGCGCCATGCGCCTGGAACGCGCTCTTGGCCAGGTCCAGCCCGACGATGCGAACCTCTCCCACGGATGCTCTCCCTTGTAGCGGTGCCTTAACACCCGCTCCCTTGGCACACCGATGCCGCCGGGGGGCGTTCCCCCCATCGCTCACGGTCGAGACCGGAGTCGTCCGTGTCCCTCGGATCGGCCCTGGCAGTTCGGAGAGCCCCTGGCTCGACGCGCCGATGACCTGCCGCATCGACGCGCCAGACTTTCTTCGTCGACGGCGCGAACCTGCGATAGCTTTCACCTCGCCACTGCGTGGCCCCGTGGCTGATCTTGACGTGGTAGAGGTCCGGGATCGGAGCCTCGCTGCGGAACCGCAGACCGACATGACAGACGATGTCCAGAACCTCCGCGACCTGGCGCAGGGCCGCCAGCACCTGCCTGTTGTTGGCGTCTTCATCGCGCGCCGCATCGTAGGGGAGGTAGAGCTGAGGCGCACTCGCCCCGCGTATCTTGCGGGCCGCGAGATAGAAATCGAGCGCCGGTCGGGCGCGAAAACGGCCGACTTCCTCGAGATCGACGAGGACATAGTCCGACCAGTCCAGGACGCGCAGCCCCTGCCACACCGGCTCGGAAAACCGCCATTGGAGGACCGTATTCCGCTGCAGCAGCTGCGCGGTGTCGACAATGCCCGCATCGCGCAGCGCCTCCGCGGCCGCTCGGACATCCCTGGCCCCATTGGGCGCCCTGGGACCGACCCGTGACCGCAATTCGGTGCAGGGGGCCCAGGTCGTCGGACAGGTCTGAGGCGCATGCGTGCCGCGGGCGCCGGTGAGATCGAGCCGGTGCATCATCGAAAGGAGCAGGCGCAGGGTGGGAGCGGGCAGCGGGTGTTCGAGCAGCTGCGCAAGAAACGGCCATGAGAGCATGATCTTGCCGTTGTCGAGAGACATGGGCGGACTTCCCTTGAAAGGTTGATCGGAACCGGGAGATAGGTCTGTCCGGCCGCCCGCAGGAATTCCGGCAGGCCCGCATCCCCCGCTCCTTGGCCCGCAAGGAAAGCGCCGGCCCCGTATCTGCTTCGCACTGACCCGCACCTTCTGCGCCAGATGCCCGCAAAGGCGCGGGGATATATCCTGCAAGTCCTTGATCAAGCAGACCAAACGCTCTCATGAAGTGAGAGAACGGAAGAAGTCAGGAGAAATCCCCAAATCCAGAGAAATCACCGGGCGGAGGGGCGGAAGGCAGATCCCGGGCGTTCGGCGGTGGCCTGGGCTGAGAGAGGGCCTCCCTGTCAGGTCGGTGCCGGGGATCTGCCAATCTCCCGGCCCTCCCCTCCCTTCGCACCCGCCGAACGATGCCATCGGGAGGTCCCGGCCGGCGGCAGGGCTGCCGGTGCCCCAGAGGCCAGGGGCGTCGCGGCGGCTGCATCTGCCGTCCCCGCGGCAGGGCGCAGGTTGCGCCTCTGCGGGCGACGGAGATAGCCGCGCCGGCGGGGTACCCTGGCTTCGCGCGCAACGGCGGCCCGCACGCGCTCCAGGCGAGGAAGCAGACGATCCGGCAGATGGCCGAGGATCGCGGTGCCATGCCCGCATTCGACGAAGCGGGGGCTGGTTCGGTGCACCCGGGTCGTCCGCGCGCCGACGAAGCGGGTGGGCTTGTGCAGGCCCGCCGCCGTGACCTCCATGCGGCTCCGCAGCCGCAGCTCCAGCCCCCGGTTCGCGCCGCTTCGGCTGCCCGTCCCGTAGGCCAGCGTCACCATCGGCGCGCCGCCATCCCCCGGCTCGACCGCGAGGACCAGCGCCGGGCGCGCCTTTTCGAGGGCAGGATCGCCCTCTTGCGATGGGAAGGTGAAGGACACGATGGCGCCGGGGGCAAGAACATCGCGCCAGGAAGCAGGCTGGTCTGTCGGGGACATGGATCAACTCCGGTCAAGGGATTGTCGCACCCTCTCCCTCCGGCCGGGGTCGGCCGGAGCGCGGGCGCCATGTCGCTGCCCGCGCTCGGGACCGGCTCCGCGGGCCGCCGACCGCCCCAGGTTTCCAACCGCAGATGTTTTGTCCCCGGACTGGAAAGAGGGGGCCCTGCAGCGGAGCCGGTCCTGCCACGCAGTCCCTGACCGAGACCGGGGAGAGCGGGCGCCGAGGGGGCGCCCGCTGACCTGCGGATCTGGAGGATCATCGCCAGACACGGGCCTCCCCCGGGAACCGGCCCGGGGGAGGCTGTGCTGGCGCAACCGGCATCGGAGCAGCAGACGGAGCATGTGCCGGCGCACCCGCCACCGGTGATCCGGCCGGCGGCGACGGCCCGAGGGCCTCAAGCGGCGGCGCCCGCAGGCGCCGCCGATCCTCCGGGTCTCAGCCCTCCCCGGCGAGGCGGTTGGCGATCCGGACGGCCTCGACGGCGTCGAGCGCCGCCCCGATCCGGCGGTGCAGGTCGCGAAGGTCCACCGCTGCTGCGGCAAGCTCCGTCGCCGCCGGAGTCCGCTCCCGCTCGACGTGACCGTGGCCGGGGTCGCATTCGTTCGCGCGGAAGACGTCCCGCGTCCCCTGCTCCACCGCGCACTCCACCT
>Ga0189279_100361_pt1 | contig 11511 bp, 6 predicted proteins | sample N26B6minimetaG_FD_130324 | JGI IMG/M metagenome (GOLD analysis project Ga0189279, IMG submission 130324) | Marine microbial communities from the Costa Rica Dome - N26 B6 mini metaG | ecosystem: Environmental > Aquatic > Marine > Oceanic > Photic zone | place: Costa Rica: the Eastern Pacific... | reverse complement strand
GCCGACGCCGGGTTCGCCGATCAGCACCGGGTTGTTCTTGGTGCGGCGCGCGAGGATCTGCACCGTGCGGCGGATCTCCTCGTCGCGGCCGATGACGGGGTCGAGCTTGCCTTCGCGCGCGACGTCGGTGAGGTCGCGGGCGAATTTCTTGAGCGCCTCGTAGCGGTCTTCGGCCGAAGCGGTGTCGGCGGTGCGTCCGCCGCGCAGGTCGTTGATTGCCGCGTTGAGCGCGTCGGCCTTTACGCCGGCGTCGGCGAACGCCTTGCCGACCGGAGTTCCGCTCGCCAGAACCATCGCGAGCAGCAGCCGTTCGACGGTGACATAGCCGTCGCCGGCCTTGGTCGCGACCTGTTCGGCCTGGTCGAGCAGGCGCACCGCGTCGTTGTTGAGGCCCGGCGTCGCCTGCGCGCCCGAGCCCGACACGGCGGGCAGCTTGCCCAGCAGCGCGTCGAGGCCCTGAACGGCGCGCGCGGCATCGCCGCCGCTACGCTGGATCAGCCCGGCCGCCATGCCCTGATTGTCTTCGAGAAGCGCCTTGGCGATATGTTCGGGGGCGATCTGCTGATGGTTCATGCGGATCGCGATCGTCTGCGCCGCCTGCAGGAAGCCCTTGGCGCGGTCGGTAAATTTTTCGAGGTTCATGGACTAACCCCCTTTCTCGTCACCAGAGATAGTGTTGCCATTATGCAACACAAGAGCGTGGCTTTCCGTCGTGCATTTTTTCGGTCATTAGGGCGCCTCGCAAGAGATAATGCAGCGAATGGGAAAGCGGATGCGCAAATTTCTGATTGGGATAGTGGCGGTGCTGATCGTGGTCGCGATCGGACTCGCGGTGTGGGAACCGCTGTCCGCCGAGAGCCCGGTCGCGCCCACATACAAGCCCGCGAGCGTCCAGATTGCCCGCGACGCATTCGGCGTGCCGCATATCTTTGGCAAGACCGATGCCGATGTTGCTTATGGCGTCGCCTATGCCCATGCCGAGGACGATTTTTCGACCCTGCAGGAAGTGCTCGCAATGACGCGGGGACGCGCCGGAGCGATGCTTGGCGAGGATGGGGCAAAGATCGACTATGCTGCGGCATTGCTGGGCGTGCGCGACACGACCGCGCGCGACTGGCCGCGGCTGCCCGAGGATGTGAAGCAGCTTTTCACCGCCTATGCCGCCGGGCTCAACCATTATGCCGACAAGCATCCGGGCGAAGTGCGGCTGCGCGGCCTGTTTCCGGTGACGGGCGAAGACGTCGTCGCGGGTTTCGTGCTGCGTTCGCCGTTCTTCTTCGGACTCGATTCGGTGCTCGGAAAGCTGAGCGAAGGCAAGCCGCTCGGCCGCGAGGGTGGCCCCCCGCTCGACGTCACGGGAAAGGTCGTGCCGCGATCAGACACGCCGCTGGGGCGCGATCCCGGCGAGAACGGATCGAACGGAATCGCGGTGGCGCCGTCGCGCATGGCCGACGGCACGACGCGGCTCGTCTCGAACTCGCACCAGCCGTGGACGGGCGGAGTCGCCTGGTACGAACTGGTGGTTCACAGCGAGCAGGGATGGGATTTCGCGGGCGCGAACTTCCCGGGCTCGCCCTATCCCTTTCTCGGCCACAATAAATATCTCGGCTGGACGAACACGGTAAACCGGCCCGACCTGATCGACGTTTACAAGCTGACGCTTGACGAAAGCGGCAAAAACTATCGGTTCGACGGCCAATGGCTGCCGCTCGAGAAAAAGCGCGTCTGGCTGAAAGTCAGATTCGGTCCGTTCGTGTTGCCGGTGCCGCGAACCGTCTATCGATCGGTGCAGGGACCGGTGATCGAGAATGACAAGGGTGCCTTTGCGATCCGCTACGCCGGGATCGACCAGGCGAATATGGTCACGCAATATTACCGGCTGAACAAGGCGAAGAATTTTGCCGAATGGCGCGCGGCGATGGCGGCGCAGGGCGTGCCGGCGACCAATTTCATCTATGCCGATGCGAAGGGCAATATCGGCCTTTTCTATAATGCGATGTTCCCCGACCGGCCGCGCGGGTTCGACTGGCGCGGCATCCTGCCCGGAGATACGTCGGCCGATTTGTGGACGAAGACGCTGCCGTTCGATCGCGTTCCCGCGCTCGTCAATCCCGCGTCCGGCTATGTGGTCAACGCGAACAATACGCCGTGGGTCGCCGCGGGACCCGGCGACGAGCTCGACGCCGCGGCGTTTTCGCCCTTGCTCGGGATCGAGGACGACATGACCAATCGCGCGACGCGGCTGATCGAGCTGTTCGAGGCGTCGGGCCAGATCGACGAGGCGCGGCTGAAGCAGATCAAATATGACACCGCTTATGCGAAGACGGGCTATGCGAAGGCCTGGATGGACAAGCTGCTCGCGCTCGACACGAGCGGCGATCCCGCACTGGCCAGGGCACAGAGGCTGCTCGGCGAATGGGACTGGAATCTGGACGGCAAGGGGCATGGCGACGCGCTCGCGCTGATGGTGCTGCGCCCCGCCGGTGGAGCCCATTACCAGCGGCGGGCCGACCCCGACCCGCGCGAGGTGCTGAAGGAGGTCGTCGCGCACCTGCAGGAGCATTTTGCAGGGCTCGACCCGAAGCTGGGAACCGTGCTGCGCCTGCGCCACGGCGAGGGGCCGAACCGCGTCGACCTGCCGCTCGACGGCGGCAACGACACGGTACGCGCCTCGACCCTGTGGGACGTTGAACCCGACGGGCGCCTGAAGGTGCGGCATGGCGACAGCTTCATCATGTTCGTGACGTGGGACAAGGCGGGGCGCGTGCATTCGCAATCGATCCAGCCCTTTGGCGCCGCAACGACGCGGCCCGACAGTCCGCATTACAACGACCAGGCGCCGCTGTTCGTAAGGCACGAGCTCAAGCCGGTGCTGTTCGACCCGGCGGCGCTCAAGGCCAGCGGCGCGCGCTTCTATCGCCCTTGAAAGCGCGAAAGCCGTGTCCTAAACCTCTCACACACCGCCGTCCGGCGCCGCCGCGACCTTCGTTCGCGCCCCCATCTGCCTTGAGGAGCATCCATGCCCCGTTTTCATCGTTTCGCCATAGCCCTGGCGCTTTCGACCTCGCTCGTCGCCGCCGGCCCCGCGCTCGCCAGGGCGAAAGTCGAACAGGCCGCGCCGATCGCCGACCTGGTGAAAGCGGTCGACATTCCGTACCAGGCGTTCACGCTCGACAACGGGTTGCGTGTCATCGTCCACGAAGATCACAAGGCACCCGTCGTCGCGGTGTCGGTGTGGTACCGCGTCGGATCGAAGAACGAGCCCGCCGGCAAGACGGGCTTTGCCCATCTGTTCGAACATCTGATGTTCAACGGATCGGAAAATTCGCCCGGCGATTTCTTCGAACCGCTCGAACAGGTCGGCGCGACCGACAGCAACGGTACGACCAACATGGATCGCACCAATTATTTCGAGACCGTTCCGACCGGTGCGATCGACCGGGCGCTGTTCCTGGAAAGCGACCGCATGGGGCATCTGCTCGGCGCGGTGACGCAGGAAAAGCTCGATAACCAGCGCAGCGTCGTGCAGAACGAGAAACGACAGGGCGACAATCGGCCGTTCGGTCTGCTGCGTTACGAGATATTCGAAAATCTCTTTCCGTCGGGGCATCCCTATCATCACAGCACCATCGGCTCGATGGACGATCTCAACACGGCGACGCTCGACGATGTGAAGGGGTGGTTCACCGGTCATTACGGGCCGAACAACGCGGTGCTCGTGCTCGCGGGCGATATCGATGCCGCGACCGCGAAGGCGAAGGTCGAGACATGGTTCGGCGATATTCCGCGCGGCCCCGAGGTCGAGATGCCGAAGGTCACGGTTCCGACGCTGCCGGCGCCGCTGGCCAAGACCGTTCACGACATGGTCCCAACGACGCGCATCTATCGCATGTGGGCGATCCCCGGGCTCAACGATCCCGAAGCGGTGCCGCTGCAGATGGCGATGGGCGTCCTTGGCGGGCTGTCGAGTTCGCGCCTCGACAATGCGATGGTCCGCAAGGACCCGGTCGCGGTCAGCGTGTCGGCCTATGCCCAGCCGTTCGAGGATGCGGGCATCCTGATCGTCCAGGCCGACGTCAAGGATGGCGTCTCACCCGATGTCGTCGGCAAGAAGCTGGACGAGGAAATCGCCAACTTCCTGGCGACCGGGCCGACCGCCGACGAGTTGCAGCGCACCGCCGCGAGCACGCTGGGCGGCACGATCGCGAGCCTGGAATCGGTCGGGGGGTTCGGCGGCAAGGCGGTGACGCTCGCCGAAGGCGCGCTCTACTCCAACGATCCGGCCTATTATAAGACCGAACTTGCACGGATGGCGAAGGCAACCCCGGCCGAGGTGAAGGCGGTCGCGAACAAATGGCTGTCGCGTCCGGCCTTTTCGCTGACCTATGTGCCGGGCGAGCGGACCGAGGGGGGAGAAAATCGCGGCGGCGCGGTGCGCGACGGCAAGGCCAGCGAGGCGGTCGCGCCCGATCGCTACTGGAATCCCGAGCTGGGCGATGTCGGCCCCGATACGGGGATCGGCACCGCATCCTTCGTCGCCGACCGGTCGCAATTGCCGCCGGTCGCCGAACTGAAGGCGCTGGAGTTTCCCGCGATCGAGCGCGCGACGCTGAAGAATGGCATTCCGGTGTTCTTTGCGCATCGCGACGCCGTGCCGACGGTGCAGGTCGCGGTCAGCTTCGACGCGGGCTATGCCGCCGACCCGCACAGCGCGCTCGGCACCCAGTCGCTGATGCTCAGCCTGATGGACGAAGGTACGACGAACCTCGATTCGATCGCCTTTGCCGAAGCGAAGGAACGGCTTGGCGCCGCGATCGATGGATCGGCCAATGCCGACGAAACGATTTTCAGCCTGTTCGCGCTGAAGCCGAACCTGCGGCCGTCGCTGAACCTGCTGGCCGACTATATCCGCAACCCCGCCTTCGACGCCAACGAACTCGAGCGCGTGCGCGCGCAGCAGCTCACGCGGCTGAAGGCCGAACTCAACGACCCGCGCGCGATCGCATCGCGCGTGCTGCGGCCGGTGCTGTATGGGGCCGATCATCCCTATGGCATTCCGCCGTCGGGGTTGGGCACGGCCGAAGCGGTGAAGAGCGCGACCCGCGCCGATCTGGTCGCGTTTCACGATAGCTGGGTTCGGCCCGACAACGCGCGTATCTTCGTCGTCGGCGACACGACCCTTGCCGAGGTGAAAAAGCAGCTCGATGCGACGCTTGGAACCTGGACGCCCCCCAAGACGCCGAAGCCGGAAAAGGATTTCGACGTTGCGATCCCGCAGCCGAAGCCGCGCATCCTGCTCGTCGACCGGCCCAAGTCGCCGCAGTCGGTGATCCTCGCTGGCAAGGTGCTGGATGCCAAGGGCGGTGACGACCTCGAAATCCTGCGCGCCGCGAACGATATTTTCGGTGGCAGCTTCCTGTCGCGATTCAACATGGACCTGCGCGAAACCAAGGGCTGGTCCTATGGTGTCCGGTCGGGTGTATCCGACGACGCCGGACGGTTGACCTGGGTTGCGATCGCACCGGTTCAGGCCGACCGGACCGGCGATTCGATCAAGGCGTTCCGCGAGGACCTGACCGCCTATCTGGGCGACAAGGGGACCACCGCCGAGGAACTCGAGCGCACGATCAACGGCAGCGTGCGGGCGCTTCCCGGCAGTTTCGAGACGTCCGGCGACGTGCTCGGGGGATTGCGTTCGATCGTCAAATTCGATCGTCCCGACGATTATTACGAAAAGCTGCCCGCGACCTATGAAGCGATGACCGCGGCCGAAATCGATGCGGCGGCGCGACAGGCGCTCAGCGTCGACGACCTCGTCTATGTCGTGGTCGGCGACGCGGCAACGGTGAAACCGCAGCTTGACGGACTGGGCCTGACCGTGGAAACAGCGACACCGTCTAATTGACATCAGTTTCAGTAGGAGAGCCCCAATGTCTCAAGTCGATGGTAGCTATGATTGCGTGACCAAGTCGCCGATGGGCGACCAGAAGTCGGTCTTTACCGTCAAGAGCGACGGCGACAGCTTCACCGGGCAGAATGCGGGCGCGATGGGCTCGCTTGATGTCGAGAACGGCAAGGTCGACGGCAACAAGCTGACCTGGACCATGAACATGAAGGTGCCGATGCCGATGACGCTCGAATGCGAAGCGACGATCGACGGCGACGCGCTGACCGGCACGATCAAGGCCGGACCGTTCGGATCGATGGCGATGACCGGCACGCGCCAGGCCTGATCGCCTGCAATCGAACAGATCGGCCGCTCGTTGCGCTGGCGACGGGCGGCCTTTTTTGCGCTTTCATCCCTGTCACTCGTCGAAAAGCATTTGGTGCTGGTCGCGTCCCCGCCGATAGTCCAGCATGAACCATCGCGTTCGCAACACGGGGAAAATCATGCGGAACCAAATGCTTTCGGCCTCTCTGGCCGCTCTTGCGCTGGCCTTGTCGGGCGCGCCCATCGTCGTTGCCGCGGCCGAGGCACCCGCCGCGGCCAAGGCGCTGGACGCGACCGTTGCGGCGGTCGACATACCCTATGAGCAATTCCAGCTCGACAACGGGCTCACCATATTGGTCCATACCGACCGCAAGGCGCCGATCGTCGGAGTAACGACCTATTACCGGGTCGGATCGAAGAACGAGCCCAAGGGCAAGACCGGCTTTGCGCATCTGTTCGAGCATCTGATGTTCGGCGGCAGCGAGAATGTCCCCAATTTCGACGAGCCGCTGGAGGCGGCGGGATCGACCCCGACCAACGGGTCGACCTGGCTCGACCGCACCAACTATGTCGAGACGGTGCCGACGGGGGCTCTCGACCTTGCGCTGTTCATGGAAAGCGACCGCATGGGGCATTTGCTGGGCGCGGTGACGCAGGAGAAGCTCGACCAGCAGCGCGGCGTCGTCCAGAACGAAAAGCGGCAGGGCGACAACCAGCCCTATGGCATCGTCGAATATGAAGTGCAGGATGCGCTGTTCCCGGTCGGCCACCCCTATCGTCACTCGACGATCGGTTCGATGGCCGACCTCGACGCCGCGAGCCTGGCCGACGTCAAGACGTGGTTCCGCGACAATTACGGACCGAACAACGCGGTGCTCGTGCTCGCGGGCGATATCGATGCCGCCACCGCCAAGGCGAAGGTCGAACGCTGGTTTGGCGACATACCGGCGGGTCCGCCGATCGCGCCGGTGAAGGCGCCGGTGCCGACGCTCGACAAGCCGTTTTCGAAGACGATCACCGACCAGGTCGCGACGACGCGCCTCTATCGCAACTGGGCGGTGCCGGGCCTGAACGACGAAAGCTATGCGCCGCTGACCGCGGGCATGTATATTCTGGGCGGGCTCGCGAGTTCGCGGCTCGACAACCTGCTCGTCCGCAAGGAACAGCTTGCGGTTGCGGTGACCGCCTATCTGTTGCCGTTCCAGCAGGCGTCGATGGTGCAAAGCTATATCGACGTGAAGCCCGGCGTCGATGTCGCCAAGGCCGAAGCGCGCTATGACGCGATCCTGTCCGATTTCATCGCGAACGGGCCGACGCAGGAAGAACTCGACCGCGCAGTCGCGAGCCTCGTATCCTCGCAGGTCGGCCAGCTCGAGCAGGTCGGCGGGTTCGGCGGCAAGGGGGCGACGCTGGCCGAGGGACTCGTCTTTTCGAACGATCCGGACAAATATAAAAAGGATCTCGCGGCACTCGCGGCGCTGACCCCGGCCGATGTGCGCGCCGCGATGGGCAAATGGCTGACGCGCCCCGTCGCGGCGATCCGCGTCGATCCCGGCGAACGAACCGAGGGTGGCGAGAACCGCGGCGGATGGGAGAAAGCGGGTAGCCCGCGCATCGGCTTCTATCGCGGTGCGGGTGATCCCGCGCCTGGGGAGGCCGCGCCGGAAAAGCGGGACTTTCCGCCCGTCGAACCGGTCGCTGCGTTCGATTTCCCGACGATCGAGCATGCGACGCTGCAGAACGGCATCCCGGTCTATTTCGCGAAGCGGACCGCAGTGCCCAAGGTCACGGTGACGATCAGCTTCGACGCGGGCTATGCCGCCGATGCCCCCGACGCGCGCGGGACGCAAAGCTTCATGGCGGCGATGCTCGAAGAGGGGAGCAAGACCCGCGATGCGATCACGATCGCGTCCGAGCAGGAGCGGCTCGGTGCGCGCATCGACGTCGGCGCGGGACTCGATTCAACCTATGCTTCGCTCGATGCGCTGTCGAGCAACCTGGCCCCGTCGCTCGCATTGATGGCCGACATCCTGCGCAACCCCGCCTTCGCACCCGCCGAGGTCGACCGGGTACGCGATCAGCGGCTTGCGGGGATCGCGCAGGAAGAGAATAGCCCGTTCCTGCTCGCGATGCGCGCGTTGCCGCCGCTCCTCTATGGCAAGACACATCCCTATGGCGCGCCGCTGACCGGTACGGGCAGTCGCGATGTTGTCGCCAAGCTGAGCCCTGCGGACCTCGCGGCCGCGCATGCGGCGTCGATCCGGCCCGACACGGCGCGGATCGTCGTCGTCGGCGACGTCGACGAGGCGGAAGCGGTGGCCGCGCTCAACCGGGCTTTGGGCGACTGGAAGGCGCCGGCTACCCCCGCGGTGCGCAAGGACATCGACGCGGCCGTTCCGACGCAGGCCCAGCATATCGTGCTGATCGACCGTCCCGGCGCACCGCAGTCGGTGATCGCGGCGGGGCAGGTGCTGCCCGAAACGGGCAAGGACGCGAACGAGGTGTTGCAGGCATCGAACGAGATTCTCGGCAACGGGTTCCTGTCGCGCCTCAACAGCAATCTGCGCGAAGCCAAGGGCTGGTCCTATGGCGTGCGCAGCCGCATCCAGGAGACCGAAGGCCGGATGCCGCACATGATCCAGGCGCCGGTGCAGAGCGACCGCACCGGCGATGCGATCGCGGAGATCCTGCGCGAGATGAAGGAATATCCGGCGACGCGCGGCGCGACCGCGGTCGAGGTCAACCGGATCAAGGAAGGCAATATACGCGGCCTGCCCAACCGCTTCGAGACGCGCGGACAGATTGCGGGCGGGATCGACGAGATCGTCCGCTTCGGCCGTGCCGACGACTATTACGAGACGCTTCCGGCGATCTATGGCGCGCTGACCGCGCAGACCCTGAACGCTGCCGCGGCGAAGGACCTGCAACCGGGGCACCTGGTCATTGTCGTCGTCGGCGATGCCAAGACGGTGCGGCCGCAGCTCGACAAGCTGGGCCTGCCGGTCGAGGTGATGACGGTCGGCGAATAGCTATGAAGCCACGGGTCGGCTCTGGCCAAAGGAGCCGATCCTCTTCATAGGGTTGCCATCATGTCCAACCCGACTCATGCCTCGCCGACCCCGTCGGTTCGCCTGCCCGGCGACCGCGAGATGGTGCTGATGATGGCGATGGTGATGGCGCTCAACGCCCTCGCCATCGACTCGATGCTGCCGACCTTGCCGGCGATCGGCGAGGCGCTGGGGGTCACGGTGGCGAACGATCGCCAGTTCGTGATATCGGTCTATCTGCTCGGTGTCGGGTTCGGATCGCTCGTCTATGGCCCGCTTGCCGATCGCTTCGGGCGCAAGGGGGTGCTGGTGCCCGCGCTCGTGGTTTACGCGCTGTTCGCGATCGGCAGCGGGCTTGCGACGAGCTTTCCGATGCTGCTGGCGCTGCGTTTCGGGCATGGCTTCATCAGCGCGGCGCTCGGCGTGATCGTCGTCGCAGTGATCCGCGATCTGTTCGTCGGGGACGCGATGGCGAAGCGCATGTCCCTGATCTTCCTCGTGTTCATGATCGTGCCGATCATCGCGCCATCGATCGGCGCCGGGGTTGCGGCGATCGCCGGATGGCGCGCGATCTTCTTTCTCTTCGCCGCGATGGCGCTGCTGATGCTCGTCTGGCTGCGCCGCCTGCCGGAGACGCTTGCCGCCGAGGATGTGCGCCGGCTCGACTGGCGGACGATGGTTGCGGGCTGGATCACGGTGACACGGCACCGCCGCGCCGCAGGCTATATGATCGCGGCGGGGGTGATGCAGGGTGCGCTGTTCGGCTATCTGAACAGCAGCGAACAGATTATCGCCGAGGTGTTCGATGCCCGTGCGCTGTTCCCGCTGATCTTTGCCTGTGTCGCGATCGGAATCGCGATCGCCAATTTTTCCAATTCGCGCATCGTCGAGCGGTTCGGCGCGCGGCGCGTGTCGCAGACCGCGGTCTTCGCCTTCATGGCGACCGCGCTCGCCCAGATAATCGCGGCGCTGAGCGGTATCGAAACGCTGCCGATGTTCACCGTGCTGATGATGGCGAATGTCGGCCTGATCGGCTTTATCGGTAGCAATTTCGGGTCGATCGCGATGGAGGATTTCGGCCATATGGCGGGCGTCGCATCCTCGTATCAGAGCTTTGCCCGTACCCTGCTCGCCGCGGTCGTCGGCGCGGCGATTGGTCAGCAGTATGACGGTACGACGCTGCCGCTGGCCTATGCGTTCATGGGCTGTGCCGCCGCGGGGCTGTTGCTGGTGCTGTGGGCCGAGCGGGGCCGGCTGTTCACGCGGCCGGGCACCGCGCCGAAAAGCCCGTTCTGACGGGCACGCCGCAGCAACAGCCGCCGTCGCGCCCGGTAGCCGTCATGCGCGCGCCGCGCCAAACTCGATCCAGCCGAAGGGGCGCGGGGTTTTCGGGATATAGTGCGCGCCTTGCCGGTCGACGGCGAAGCCCGCCCCGGCATAGGCATCCGAAATCGGCCGGGTCAGGTGGCAATTGCCGCCGATTCGTTTCCAAAGCGGCTCGATCCGGCGCTGCCACTTTGCGACCGGCGCATCGGGGGCGCCGCCATGTTCCAGGAACAGGGCGGTGCCGCCGGGTTTGAGGGCGCGGCGAATTTCGGCCAGTACCGCCGCCTGATCCGTCACCGAACACAGGGTGAAGGTCGTGACCACCGTGTCGAAGCGATCATCGTCGAACGGCATCGCTTCGCCGACGCCGCCTTCGATTCGCGCCTCGATCCCGCGATCCTGCGCCGCCGCGCGGCTCATCGCGAGCAGTTCGGGCGAGGGATCGAGCCCGGTGAAGCTCGACACGCGGTTCCAGTCATAGAATTCCATGTTGATCCCGCCGCCGCAGCCGAGTTCGAGCACGTCGCCCGTTGCGTGCGGCACGACCCTGCTGCGCGCCTTCATGATCTGTCCCTGCGAGCAGGCGCATTTGATCAGACGCGGCACCCCATGTCGTTCCCACCAGCTTGCCATCGGCCTGTCTCCCCTTGGCGTGCAGCCTGTCCCTTGCTAGCGCGCTTGGCAACACCCATCTCTCGCTCCCGCGCCGGAGCGGCGTCAGCGAAGGACGATCATGGCCACCACTCACCACACCAAGATGCTCATCCTCGGCTCCGGGCCGGCCGGCCTGTCGGCGGCGATTTACGCCGCGCGGGCGGGGATGAAGCCGATCGTCGTGCAGGGGCTCCAGCCGGGCGGGCAGTTGACCATCACGACCGACGTCGAGAATTATCCCGGTTTCGCCGAGGTGATCCAGGGGCCGTGGCT
>Ga0189279_100358_pt1 | contig 11639 bp, 11 predicted proteins | sample N26B6minimetaG_FD_130324 | JGI IMG/M metagenome (GOLD analysis project Ga0189279, IMG submission 130324) | Marine microbial communities from the Costa Rica Dome - N26 B6 mini metaG | ecosystem: Environmental > Aquatic > Marine > Oceanic > Photic zone | place: Costa Rica: the Eastern Pacific... | reverse complement strand
GTCCGCGGCCCGCTAGCCTGCCAGTTGCAGCAAGGGCTTGACCGCTGGAAAAGGTGCGGCAAAGCTCGGTCCATCGAGCGATGGGGGACAGCCACATGACCACCGACCAGGCGATCGTGAATGGCGTACGCCTTGCCTATGAGGACCGCGGACCGCGTGACGCGCCGTCCATCCTTCTCGTCATGGGGCTGGGCGGGCAATTGACCCTGTGGCCCGACGAGTTCGTCGACGCGCTGGTGGCGCGCGGCTTTCGCACCATTCGGTACGACAATCGCGACGTCGGCCTGTCGACGCGGTTCGACGCGGCGGGGGTGCCTAACCTCAAATGGATGTTCGTCAAGGCGGCGATCGGCCTGCCCGTGCGCAGTGCCTACAGCCTAGCCGACATGGCTGCCGACGGCATTGCGCTGCTCGACCATCTTGGTATGGCGCGCGCGCATGTGGTCGGCGCGTCGATGGGCGGGATGATCGCGCAGCATATCGCGGCGCGCTACCCGCAGCGCGCGCTGTCGCTGACTTCGATCATGTCGACGACCGGAAATCGCCGCCTGCCGCGCGCCAGGAAGGAAGCGATGCAGGTGCTCGCGAACCGTCCGATGGGTGGCGATCCGGAGGCGATGATCGCCTATTCGGTGCGGGCGGCGCGGGTCATCGGCAGCCCGGGCTATCCCGCCGAAGCGGAGCGGCTGCAACGCCGCGTGCGGGCCCATTACGAGCGCGGCTTCTATCCGCAGGGTGTCGCGCGCCAGATGGCGGCGATCGTTGCCGACGGCGACCGGCGCTCGATGCTGAAGCGCGTGACCGCCCCGACGCTCGTCATCCACGGAGAGGACGACCCGCTCGTGCCGCCGGCGGGCGGGCGCGACACCGCGGCCAGCATCGCGGGTGCGCGGCTGATGACGATCCCGGGCATGGGGCACGATCTGCCGCTCGCGCTCGTCGATACGCTTGCCGACGCGATCGCCGGCCATGCAGGCGCGGCGGCGTCCGCCGCCTAGCGCAGCAGCAGCGCGAGGTCGGCGAACGGTCCTTTCGTCCCGGCCGCCGGGCGCGGCGTCGCGGGGCGATAGGCGCGGCAGTCGAGGCACGTCGCCTGGACCGAACCCGCTTCGCTCGTCAGCAGGCCGACATCCTGAGACAGCCGCTGTTCGAGCAGCTGTCGTTGCGCCGCGGCGACCCCGAACCAGCCGCTTTGCACGTGCGCCTGTCCGGTGTCGTTGCCGAGCAGTCCGGCAAGGATTTTCGAATATTCGCTCGGCTCTTCCTCGAAATATTTCGCGTGGAAATCGCCCTTGACCTTCGCAAGCCGGGCCGCGGCGGCAAGCGCGTCGGGAAGGCCGCCCAACTGGTCGACGAGGCCGAGCTGGCGCGCGGTGCCGCCGGCCCAGACGCGACCCTCGGCGATGGTGCGGATCTTCTCGATCGGTTGCTTGCGGCTCTTGGCGACGAGGCCGGTGAAGCGTGCATAGATGTCCTCGACGCTGGCCTGGGCGAGCGTGTTGAACGTATCGTTGACGCCGCCCAATATGTCGGGCTGTCCCGACAGGGGGGTCGTTGCGATGCCGTCGGCGGTCACGCCGATCTTGCCGAGCGCCTTGTCGAAACTCGGGATGATGCCGAAAACCCCGATCGAACCGGTGATCGTGTCGGGCTCTGCGAAGATACGATCGGCGGGGGTCGAGACCCAATAGCCGCCCGACGCCGCGACGTTCGCCATCGACACGACGATCGGCAGCTTCTTCGCCTTGGCCGCGAGCAGCGCCTGGCGGATTTCCTCAGATGCCATCACCGACCCGCCCGGCGAATCGACCCGCAAAACGATCGCTTTCACGCTGCTGTCGGTCGCGGCATCCAGAATATGTTCGGCAATCGTTTCGCCGCCCGCCTGTCCGGGAGGGGCTTCGCCATCGACGATCTCGCCCACGACGGGCACGACCGCGATCGTGCTGCCCTTGGCCTCTGGCGGGTTGGCGGCGACCCAGTTTTCGAGCGGGATCGCCTTGTAATCCCACGGGCGCTGGTCGTCCTCGGTGCCGCTGATGTCCGCGACGCGCTCGCCGAAGGCCATGCGGCTGCCAAGCTTGTCGACGAGCCCGGCGTCAAGCGACGCCTTCGACAGGTCGTTGCCCGCCGCCGCGACGAGCGCCGGGGCGTCGGCGACGAACGCATCGACCTTTGCCTTCGGCCGCGCCGCCTTCACGTCGGCGAGCCATTTGTCCCAGAGAACGCTGGCGTAGGCGAGATTGGCCTCCTTCGCCTCCGGCGACTGGTCGCTGCGCAGATAGGGCTCGACCGCACTTTTGAACGTGCCGACGCGATAGATATGGGCGGTGATGCCGAGCCGGTCCATCAAGCCTTTGTAATAGAGCCGCGAACCGCCGGGCCCGGCGAGCGCGACGCCGCCGATCGGGTCGGCCCAGATTTCGCTCGCGTGTGAGGCGATCTGGTAGCTGTCGGTCGTATAGGCGGTGGCGAAGGCGAGCACGGGTTTCTTCTTGGCGCGGACCTTGTCGATCGCGCCGCCGATTTCGGCGAGCGACACCTGCCCGCCGCCGAGGAAGCGATCGAGGTCGAGCACCACCGACGTCACCCGGTCGTCCTCCGCTGCGGTCTCGAGCGCATGAACGACGTCGCGGACGCGGATTTCCTTGAGATTGTTGCCGCCGGAGAGCGCCGCATAGGGGTCTATTTCGGTCGGCTGTTCGGTGACCACACCGTCGAGTTCGATCTGCAGGGCGCCCTTGCTGACCGGCAGCGCGCTGTTAGGGCGCCCCATGAGAAGGCCGAAGAGCAGCACGAAAAACAGAAGGAGGAAGATCAGGGCGAGCCCGTCCTTGATCGCGACGAGCAGGTTCCAGACCTTGCGCGGGAAGCTGGTCGCGGGTCGCGGTGCGTCCGGGCCGGGCTGTGCGGCGCGAACGGGAATGGCCCAGGGCCCCTGTTTGTCGCTTGGCGGAGTGGCGGTGGTATCGGTCATGTCGCAAGGATTAGTCGCGCCGCCGATCCTTGGCAATGCACGCTTCGACCGGTGGCGGCTGGCATCCCACCGGCGACGTCAGAGCCAGCCCTGCGCCCGGTACCAGCGCGCCGTTTCCGCCAGTGCCTCTCCGGTCGCGATTTCGGGTGCCCACAATGCCGACGGCGGAACCGCCCCATCGGCGACGACCCAGTCGGGATGTGCGATATAGTGGGCGCGATCGACGGTCAGCTTGGCGCGGCGACGGCGCACGAACGGATCGATGCGCCCCCCGGCCTTTAGGATCGGCGCCGGAACCGCAAAGGTCGAAACGTGGCTGCGGCCGACCGCGCGGCCGATCGCCTGCGCGAAGGCACGGTGCGACCAGCCGTTCGGGCGGCCGTCGTCGGGCTCGTAAACCTGTCCGATGCTCCGATGCCGCTCGTCGGCCAGCGCGACGAGCAATCGCGCGAGGTCGTCGACATAGATTGCCGACATGCGGCCGCGCGGAGGCAGCAACACGATACCGCGGCGGGCCATGCGGAACAGGTCGAGCATTTCGGTGTCGCCGGGTCCGAAGACGGCCGGGGGGCGGACAATCGTCCAGTCGAGCCCGCTGGCCTGAACGATCGTTTCGGCTCGTGCCTTCGACCAGCTATAGTTGGACAGGTCGGGTTCGCGCGCCGCAAGCGACGAAACATGGACGAAGCGTGCGACGCGCGCGCGGCGCGCGGCGTCGACGACATGGCCGGTCGCGAGCGTGTTTCCTGCCTCGAAATCGGCACGGGTCGGTACGTTGACGACGCCGGCGACATGCACGACGACCTCGCTGCCCTGCGCCATTTCGGCAAGGGTATCGGGCCGGTCGAGGGCGCCCGCAATCCAGGTTACCCCCGCCCGCTCGGGTTGCGGACGGCGCGTGAGCGCGCGGACATGCCAGCCCGCGGCAACCGCGCGCGTCAGCATCGCGCCGCCGACGAAGCCTGTCGCGCCGGTCATCGCGAGGACGGGCCGGGCGCCAGTCACACCAGTACCATATGGTCGCGGTGGACGACCGCGGCGCGCGGGGCATAGCCGAGCGCGGCCTCCTGAGCATCGCGGCCCAGACCGAGGATCGCGGCGAGGTCCGCCGCGGGATATTCGGACAGGCCGCGCGCGACGGTGCGCCCGTCGGGGCCTGCGATGTCCAGAATGTCGCCGCGCGCGAAATCGCCGCTCGCGCCAGTGATGCCGGCGGCGAGCAGGCTCGCGCCTGCCCGAAGGGCCCTGACCGCGCCGGCATCGATCGTAAGCCGCCCCTGAGCGGTCAGGCCGCCGGCGAGCCACGCCTTGCGCGCGCTCGCACCCTTTTCGGCGACGAAGACGGTGTGCCGTGCCTCGGCGGACAGGGGCCGATCGATCCGGCCCGAGGCAATCGCGAGATGCGCGCCGGCGGCCCCCGCAATGCGCGCCGCGGCTATTTTCGACACCATGCCGCCGGATCCCATGCCCGACGCCGAGCCCGTGTCGGCCATCGCCTCGACCGCGGCGTCGATGCGCTCGACGCGGGCGATATGCCGCGCGTCCACCAGCGCCGGATTGCGGTCGTAAAGGCCGTCGATGTCCGACAGGAGCACGACCCCCTGCGCGCCCGCCGCCTGGGCGATGCGTGCGGCGAGCCGGTCGTTGTCGCCGAAACGGATTTCCTCGGTCGCGACGCTGTCATTCTCGTTGATCACCGGTACCACCCCGAGGCTGAGGAGGCGATCGAGGGTGGCTGCGGCGTTGAGGTAACGGCGGCGATGTTCGAGGTCGCCCAGCGTCACCAGCATTTGTGCAGCGGTCAGGCCCTCGGCGCCGAGCACGTCGGCCCATACGCCTGCGAGTGCGATCTGGCCGGTCGCGGCGGCCGCCTGTGCGTCCTCGAGGCTCGCGCGTCCGCCTTTCGCCAGGCCCAGCCGCCGCGCGCCGAGCGCGATCGCGCCCGAAGATACCACCGCGACATGCTGTCCCGCACGCGCGCGGTCGGCGATATCGGCAGCGATGCCCGCGAGCCATTCGCGCCGGACCGCGCCATGGTCGTCGACGAGCAGCGCCGATCCGATCTTGACGATCAGCCGCGGACAGGAGGCGGGGGCGAACAACATGCCGCCGCCGATAGCGCGCGCAGACGTCCGCGCCAACGGCTATTGCGTCAGCGGTCGCCGCCGAATGTATAGCTGAGCGCGATGCCGCCCGACGGCTGATCGCGCGATCCAAGCGCGCGCGTGACCGGGGAGTCGGCCGCGTCGCCGACCAGCCGGTCGTAGCGCGCATAGAGTGCGATGCCCCAATTGCCGCCGATCTGGCGCAGATAGCCGGCGGTGACGCCGACCGACTGGACCCCGCCGCCGGGATCGAAGGCGGTCAGGCCCGACGCCGCGACGTCGGCAGGGGCGACGCCGAAATAGGCGCGCGTGTATCTGGCGTCGCCCAGGGTGACGCGCGGGCCGATCGAGAAAAGCCAGTCGTCGCCCTGTCGCGCGACATAGTCGGCGCTCACTTCGCCGACCCAGCCCTTATGGCCGTTCAGCGCCTTGCGTCCTTCGGCGCGGACGCGAAATCCGGGCGTCACCGACATTTGCGCAAAGGCGCCCGCCTCGACGCTGAGGCCCACCTTGGGAAGCGGCGCGCCGAGCTTGTCCGGGGTGCGCTTGCCGATGAAGCCGAAGGCCGGACCGAAGGCGAATTTGCCGCTGTGGACGAGGGGGGAGCCAAAGCTCTCGTCGGGCGCCTCGAACTCGAAGGGCACAGCTTCGGGCGAGCGCGACAGGTCGACATAGGGGCCAAGGCTATAGCGATCGGCGCCGGGCCAGGACGGCGCGAGCTGCGGGCCGAGGATCAGGCGCGTGCGCTTTGCCGGGCCGTCGGGGGTGTCCTGCGCCGACGCCGGGACGGCCAAGGCGGCGAGGGGCAGGCAGGCGAGGGTGAGGCGAACGGCGCGGTGCATGGGAAAATCCTTGTTGTTTGAAAGGCAATCCCCCGGCGGAGGCTTGGTTCCGCGACGCCGCGTCGCTGTTTTTCGGCGTCAGATCGGCGACCAGTCGCCGTCTTCGCGCCCATCCTCTTCGGCGGGTCTTGCGGGGCCGATGGCCTCCAGCAGCTTGTCGAGCACCGCTTCGACGCCGGCTCCGCTCGCGCCCGACAGCGCCATTACGGGATGGCCGCTCGCCGCTTCGAGCTCGGCCGACAAGGCAGCGATCAGCTCGTCGTCGAGCGTATCGACCTTGTTGAGCGCCACGATCACCGGTTTGTCGGTCAGGCCGGCGCCATAGGCGTCGAGCTCGTCGCGCACGACGCGATAGCTGGTCGCGACATCGGGGTCGTTCGCATCGACAAGGTGGAGCAATACGCGGCACCGTTCGATATGACCCAGGAAGCGGTCGCCGATTCCGGCGCCGTCGGCGGCCCCCTCGATCAGCCCCGGAATGTCGGCGACGACGAATTCATGCCCCTTGTGGCTGACCACGCCGAGCTGCGGGCGCGTCGTCGTGAAGGCATAGGCGCCGACTTTCGCCTGCGCATTGCTGACAGCGTTGATGAAGGTCGACTTGCCGGCGTTGGGCAGGCCGACGAGGCCCGCATCGGCGAGCAGCTTCAGCCGCAGCCACACCCACATTTCCTCGCCCGGCCAGCCGGGGCCGTGCTGGCGCGGCGCGCGGTTGGTCGAGCTTTTGTAGCTCGCATTGCCGCGCCCGCCGTCGCCGCCATGCAGAAAGACGATGCGTTCGCCCTCTTTGGCGAGGTCGGCAAGCAGCGTGCGCTCCTCGTCGTCGGCCAGGATCTGGGTGCCGACCGGCACCTCGATGACGAGGTCGGGACCGCCCGCGCCGGTGCGGTCGCGCCCCGCGCCCGGCGTCCCGCGCTTTGCCTTGAAATGCTGGGTATAGCGAAAGTCGATCAGCGTGTTGAGGCCCGCCACCGCCGCGAAGACGACATCGCCGCCCTTGCCGCCGTTGCCGCCGTCGGGACCGCCATATTCGATATATTTCTCACGCCGGAACGACACGGCGCCGGGGCCGCCGTCGCCGGACTTCACGAAAATCTTGGCCTGGTCGAGAAAGTGCATCGCCGCCCTTTAAGGGGAAGGCGGGGATTTGGCTAGCGATCGTCGCCGCCGCCTTCCCGGGCGCGCGCTATACCGGATCCTTCCCGCCCTGCTCGGCCCAGAAGGCGGAGATGCGCCCGGTAATCAGCTCGGTCGCAAGCCCGCGCGCGGTGTCGCGCGGCAGGCCGAGCGCCTCGGCCATCGGGCCGCCGAGCTGGGCATCGCCCATCGCCATCAGCACCAGCGCCAGCGTGTCTTCGTGCATCAGCTTCTTTTCGTGCGCGTCGGGACTCATGCCGTCGATCAGGCGGTGGATCGCCTCGACGATCGGGTCGAGCGCATCGTCGTTGCCCGTCGCCGCCATCCAGGTCGCAAGCGCGCCGGCGCCGCCGCTGTCGAAGGCGTCGAAGGCGAGGTCGACGATCTCGCGAACGTTGCGCTCGCCGGGGGGCGAGGCGGTCATCCTTGCCGCGATCGTATCGCATACGGTCTCTGCCAGATAGGCGGCGAGCGCGCGCTGAAGTCCCGCCGCACTGCCGAAATGATGCAGGAGGTTGGCATGGGTCCGATCGATTCGCGCCGCCACGGCCTTCAACGTCACTGCCTGCGGCCCCATTTCGATCAGGATCTGCCGCGCCGCTTCGAGTGCGACCGACCGGCTTTCTTCCGGGCTGAGACGCTTCTTCGCTATTGACACCACTGTAAGTAATTCCTAGATGCTTGCCCCTGTGGCGCCCCCGCGCCGACACCACCTAAACGCCGGTGAGGAACATATGTCCAGCCTTTCGCTTTCGCCGACCCCGCCCGACCTGTCGATCACGCCGCGCGATCGCCGCTTCGGGCGCGACGACAAGCAGGGTCGCTGGTGGCTGAACGGCGACCCGATCGCCTCCGCCTTTCACACCGCGCTGTCGGTGACCTTTCCGAAGGGCGAGGCGATGTTCATCGAGGCGGTGAAGGCGCACCGCGACGGCGTGCCCGACAAGCTGGCGCGCGAAATCCGCGCCTTTACCCAGCAGGAAGTGATCCACAGCCGCGAGCATGTCGTTTTCAACCGCAAGGCGGCGGAGGCGGGGTACGATCTTTCGGAGCTCGAGGGCGACGTCGACCAAGTGATGGAGCTAATCCGGCAGCGCCCGCCGATCGTCAACCTGATGGCGACGATCGCGCTCGAACATTATACCGCGATGCTCGCGTCGATCATGCTGTCCAACCCGAAGATGTACGATGGCGCCGAGCCCGAATGGGGCGCGCTGTGGCAATGGCACGCGATCGAGGAGATCGAGCACAAGGGCGTTGCCTATGACACCTGGCTCCACGCGACGAAGGACTGGAGCCGCTGGCGGCGCTGGAAGGCGAAGTCGCTGATGATGCTCGTCATCACGACGCGCTTCTGGCCAAAGCGCGTGCGCGGCATGAAGGCGCTGCTCGCGCAGGATGGACTGACCGGCTGGCGCGTAACGGCGCGCATCTGGTGGTATCTGCTCGGCTCGCCGGGGGTGCTGCGCAAGAGCTTCCTGCCGTGGCTTGCCTATTTCCTGCCCGGATTTCACCCGTGGAACCACGACGATCGCGCGCTGATCGGCAAATATGAAAGCGATTACGCCGCCGCGGTGATGCCCGAACAGGCATCGACGGCGCCGCGCGAGGCCGCCGCCGCGGCCTGAACCCGCTCCTTGCGGAGGCGGGCACGGTGCGGTCTTCTCTCTCCCCCACCGTGTCCGCTATCGCGGGGCGCTTGCCTGCCTTGCCGGGCGCTGATAGCGCCGCGTCATGCCTTCGTCGCCGCCCGTCATCGAAACCGACCGCCTGCGGCTGCGCGAGCCGCGCCTGGCGGACAAGGACACGCATATCGCGATGTGGGCCGACGCGCGGGTGACGCGCTTCATCGGAGGCGAGCCGCGTGCGCCCGATGTGAGCTGGGGCAAGTTTCTGGGGTCCGCGGGCCTCTGGCCGGTGATGGGCTTCGGCTATTGGGTCTTTGCCGACAGGGCGACCGACGCGCTGATCGGCATGGGCGGGCTCAGCTATTTCTGCCGCGGCATCCCAGAACTGGAAGGACAGCCGGAGGCCGGCTGGGCGTTCGACGCCGACCATTGGGGCGGCGGGCTCGCGACCGAGGCGATGACCGCCGCGCTCGGCTGGGCCGATGCGGCGCTCGACGCCAAGGAGGTCCGCTGCATCATCGATCCCGGCAACGCCGCGTCCGAACGCGTCGCGTCCAAGCTGGGGTTCGCCCGCATCGGCGACAGCGATGCGCTGGGGCATGTGGTCGCGATCTATAGCCGGCCGAGGGGCGGGTAGAAATATCCGTCGCCCCCCGCGAAGGCGGGAAGGGCGCCGTCGTTATACGCGGCCGCGCTGCGCAAGGCCGCCGGCGGCCCCCGCCTTCGCGGGGGCGACGACATGCCCTTAAACCGCCTCGACCACCAGAACCCCGCCGTCGGCGCTGACAACGCGAACCTTGGCGCCCTCGGCGGCGTCGGGGCCGCGTACCGGCCATTCGCCGTCGCCGACCCGCACGCGGCCGCGGCCATCCTCGATCGCCTTGGTGACGGTCAGCACCTCGCCCACGAGGCGGCCGCCGCGCTGGTTGAGCAGCGGGTCGGTGGAGACGATCGGATTGTCATGCAGCCACTTGCGCGCGCCATAGAGGATCAGGACCGACAGCACCGCGAAAATGCCGAGCTGGAACGGAATGCCGATTGGCAGCACCCACGCGAGAACACCGGTGACGACCGCCGCACCGCCGAGCCAGATCAGGAAGAAGCCCGGCGCGACGATCTCTGCAGCGGCCAGCAGCACGCCGAGCGACAACCACGCCCAATGCGGTTCGAGGGTGGCGAGCCAGCCGGGCATGTCAGCCCCCCGCCTTGCGGTCGAGCGCGTCGCGCGCCAACTCGCCGATGCCGCCCAGGGTGCCGATGAGCTGCGTCGCCTCGACCGGGAAGAGGATCGTCTTGGCGTTGGGGCTGGTCGCGAACTGGCTTACCGCTTCGACATATTTCTGCGCGACGAAATAGTTGATTGCCTGCGCATTGCCGCTCGCGATCGCATCGCTGACCATCTGCGTCGCCTTGGCCTCGGCCTCGGCCTCGCGTTCGCGGGCTTCGGCGTCGCGAAAGGCCGCCTCGCGCCGACCTTCGGCCTGTAGGATCTGTCCCTGCTTCTCGCCCTCGGCACGCAGGATTTCCGACGCGCGCAGCCCCTCTGCCTCCAGGATCGCGGCGCGCTTTTCGCGCTCGGCCTTCATCTGGCGCGCCATCGCGTTCGAAATGTCGGCGGGCGGGCGGATGTCCTTGATCTCGACGCGGGTGATCTTGACCCCCCACGGGGTCGTCGCGTCGTCGACGACATGGAGCAGGCGCGCGTTGATCTCGTCGCGCTTCGACAGCGTTTCGTCGAGGTCCATCGATCCCATCACGGTGCGCAGGTTCGTCGTCGTCAGGTTCATGATCGAGAGGTAAAGGTCGCTGACCTCATAGGCGGCCTTCGCGGCGTCGAGCACCTGGAAGAAGACGACGCCGTCGACCGCGACCATCGCATTGTCCTTGGTGATGATTTCCTGCCCCGGAATGTCGAGCACCTGCTCCATCACGTTCACCTTGCGCCCGACGCGGTCGAAGATCGGCATGATGAAGTTGAGCCCCGGCTGCGCCGTGTGGGTGTAGCGGCCGAAGCGCTCGATCGTATAGGCGTAGCCCTGCCGCACGGGCGTCAGCGCCCAGACCAGAAACACCAGGGCGAGTATGACCAGCGCCAGCGCGAAATACATGTCGATCCCCTCTCTCTATTGCGCCCCCACTATTGCGGCAACGGCTGCGCTGCGCCACAGAAAAGCGCATGACCGATATCGATTTCGCCCCGCGCTCGCTGTTGTACGTTCCCGGATCGAATGCGCGCGCGCTCGAAAAGGCCCGGGGACTCGCCGCCGACATGCTGATCATCGATCTCGAAGATGCGGTGCCCGCGGATCGCAAGGAAGACGCGCGGGCGGCGATGCGCGCGGCGGTGGCGGACGGATATCCGGGCAAGCGGATCGCGGTGCGGATCAACGGGCACGGCAGCCCGCACCAGTCGGCCGATCTCGGCGCGGTCGCGGAGCTCGCGCTCGATGCGGTGGTGCTCCCGAAGGTCGACGCGCCCGGCGATGTCGACCCTGCGCGCGGGCTCGGCATTCCGATCCTCGCGATGATCGAGACGCCCGCCGCCATCTATGCGGCGCGCGCGATTGCCGCCGATCCGGGGGTGCGGGGGCTGATCGCGGGGCTTAACGACCTCGCGCACGAGCTGAAACTGCCACCCGGCGGCGATCGCGGTGCGATGAGCCTTTCCATCCAGGCGATCGTGCTCGCCGCGCGCGCGGGCGGCGCCTGGTGCTTCGACGGCGTCTATAACGCGATCGACGATGCGGACGGCTTCGCCGCCGAAGCGGGTGAGGGGCGTCGGTTCGGCTTCGACGGCAAGACGCTGATCCATCCGTCGCAGGTCGATCCGTGCAACGCGGCCTTCGCGCCGTCGAGGCAGGAGATTGCGGCGGCCGAGGCGCTCGTCGCGGCCGCGACCGGCGGGGCGCAGCGGCACGAAGGCCGGATGATCGAGGATATGCACGTCGCG
>Ga0189279_100354_pt1 | contig 11807 bp, 11 predicted proteins | sample N26B6minimetaG_FD_130324 | JGI IMG/M metagenome (GOLD analysis project Ga0189279, IMG submission 130324) | Marine microbial communities from the Costa Rica Dome - N26 B6 mini metaG | ecosystem: Environmental > Aquatic > Marine > Oceanic > Photic zone | place: Costa Rica: the Eastern Pacific... | reverse complement strand
CATAGGCGCGTTTCGAGATCGGGGTGCCATATTCGAGCGTCGGGGAGGCGACCCAACTGCCGTGGCGGCCCGAAATGTCCCTGAGCGCGACGAGGCGCAGGCCGAGCTGGTCGTATTTGCTAGTCAGCACCCCCGAAAAGGTGACGCCGGTCGTGATGCCCGCCTCGACCGCGAGCTTCTTTTCGCCGAGTGCTTCGACCTGCGCGTCCTTGATGCTGCCCGTGCGGTCGCCGCGCAAGTTGATCAGCGGGCCAAATTTCCAGTCGACGCGCTGGCCGCGGCGCTGGCGGATCAGGTCGACCTGCAAATTGGTGCCGCGGGTCGAGAAGGAAAAGCCCGATACGCGCCCGCGCAGATAGAAACCGGGAAGGACGACGCGCTCGTCCGAGCCATTGTAGCTTGGTGCGGTGATGACGCCGCCGGCAACCGCGAAGTAATCGCGCGCCCATTTGCGGTCGGGATCGTCGTCTTGCGGCCGTGCGGGCGGAAGCAGGATATCCTGGTCGACCTCGCTGTCCTGCAGATAGGCGGCGGCGACCGGCAGCGGTGGCGGCGCACTGGCGGTGCGGTCGAGGGCGGCGAGATCGTAGCCGAGCGCGCCGTCCTCGGCGTGCGCGGGCGCCGCGCAAAGGGCGAGACCGGCCGCGATCGTCAGCGACAGGGCGGGCAGGCGGCGGGCGAAGCGGGAGAGCAGGCGGTCCATAGGCGAAGTGGTTTCCCCAAAGATACCCCTCTCTTCGGGGGTGTAGGTGCTTGCGCCCACGATGCAACGAGTGTCACTTGCCGACCAGCGCTTTTCCGGCCATCGTGACTTTCATGCATCAGATCAGACGCTTCCCGTCTCTATGCCGCGGCGCGGCATATGGTTCCCCGAAAGGCATGAAATGACGCGCGCACCGCGCTTTGCCGGCTATGCGCTGATCGTCGCGGCGGCCGGCCTCGCGGTGGCGATGCGGCGCGGCGGGGTCGACGCCGTCGGGCCGTTCCCCGCGATCGCGGTCGCGCTGTTGCTCGGCATGTTGGGGGTAATGCTGGTGTTCACCGACCTGATGGTGCGCGGCCTCTATGCCCAGCTCGACGCCGCCAAGGCGCGCGAGGAGGAGGATAAGGGCTAGGATCTGGGGCGGCGGCGCCTCCTCTCGTCACCCCGGCCACGCCCGGCCGGCGCATAAGAAAAGGGCGCCCCGCGAGGGACGCCCTTTCCTGTCGTTGTTTCGATTCGATCAGTCGCTCGACGGTTCGAGGTTCACCGCGGCGAACTTGCCGCGATCGTCGACCTCGATGTCGAACGCGACGCGGTCGCCCTCTTCGAGACCCGCCATGCCGGCGCGCTGCACCGCGCTGATGTGGACGAAGGCATCGGCCTGTCCGTCATCGCGGGCAATAAAACCGAAGCCCTTGGTCGTATTGAAGAATTTGACCGTACCCGACGTGCGCTCGCCGGTCAGCTGGCGCCGGCCGCGCGCGCCGCCGGGGCGTTCTTCGCGCTGACGCGGGGCGAATTCCTCGACCGGCATCGGCTCGCCTTCGATCTTCAGATCGATCGCCGACACCTTGCCGTTGCGTTCGACGAGCGTGAAGCCGAGCGGCTGGCCCGAGGCCAGGCCCTGAAGCCCCGCCTGCTCGACCGCGCTGATGTGGACGAACACATCCTCGCCGCCGTCGTCGCGGGCGATGAAGCCGAAACCCTTTGACGGGTTGAAGAATTTGACTTGGCCCTGACCCTCGCCGACGACCTGCGCCGGCATGCCGCCGCCGCGTCCGCCGCCGAAGCCGCCACCACCGCCGCCGCCGCCGCGCGGGCCGCCGCCGAAGCCGCCGCCACGATCATTGCCGGCAAAGCCGCCGCCGCGATCCTGGAATCCGCCGCGATCGCCGAAACCGCCGCCGCGGTTGCCGCCGCCGAAGCTGTCGCCACCGTAGGGCGCGGGTTCGAAGCTGTCGAAATTGCCGAAATCATCGCGCTTGCCGCGTCCGCGATGGCCACGGCGATCCTTGTTGAAACTCATTGCTTAGTAATCGCTTTCGGTTCGTCCATACCCGTTCTTACGGCTCCTTGCGCCGGACGGAGGACGCAGTTCGCCATGAGCACAGACTCGCCCCGTGCCGCTATCGGCGCAATATATAACCTATATGCGACGGTTCTGCGAACGGAAAATTCACGGCGGCTGTGGCGTGTACGCCACGCCTTGCCGCACCACGACCCCCGGACAAACCAGTCATTGAGCGCCGCGAATTTCCGGCCTAAGGCGAACGCATGACAGTCTATTTCCACGAAGAGGACCTGCCCGAAGGCGCACTGGGGCCCGGAGCGGTCGCGGTCGATACCGAAACGATGGGCCTGAACCCGCTGCGCGACCGGCTGTGCCTCGTCCAGATCAGCGACGGGTCGGGCGACGAGCATCTCGTCCGGTTCGCGCCCGGCAGCGCCTATGACGCGCCGGTGCTGAAGGCGGTCCTGACCGACCCCGCGCGGCTGAAGCTGTTTCACTTCGCGCGCTTCGATATCGCGGCGCTGCAACAGGCGCTCGGCGTCGTGACCGCGCCGGTCTATTGCACCAAGATCGCGTCGAAACTGGTGCGGACCTATACCGATCGCCACGGGCTGAAAGAGCTGGTGCGCGAATTGCTGGGCCAGGATATTTCCAAGCAGCAGCAGTCGAGCGACTGGGGCGCCGCCGAACTGAGCGATGCGCAGCGCGACTATGCCGCGAGCGACGTCCGCTTCCTGCACGCGATGAAGGAAGTGCTCGACGCCCGGCTGGCGCGCGAAGGGCGCACGGCGCTGGCGCAGGCCTGTTTCGACTTCCTGCCGACGCGCGCCGCGCTCGACCTTGCGGGCTGGCCCGAGGTCGACATCTTCGCGCATAGCTGAGCGGCGGAATGTCCGAGCGCGCCGACCTTGAACGCACGATGCGCCGCCTGTGGGCGACGAGTGGGTCGAGCCATGACCGCGTCATCCGTATCCTGCGCGTCGGCCTGCCGCTGGTGATCGGCGTCGTCGCCGCGGTGCTGGTCTTTTCCCCCTTTACCCAGCGGTCCGAGGTCAGCTTCCTGCTCGCCAAGGACAAGGTCGAGGTCGCGAAGGAGCGGATGAAGGTGACGCGCGCCGAATATCGCGGCCAGGACACGAAGGGACGTCCCTTTGCGCTGATCGCGGGAAGCGCGGTGCAGAAATCGAGCGCCGAACCGATCGTCCAGATGACCGACCTGTCGGGCGCGATCCGGCTCGACGACGGCCCCGCGACGATCGCGGCGCAGCACGCGCAATACGACATGGACGACGAAAAGCTCGCGGTGCCCGGCACGGTGCTGGTCAAGAGCGCCGACGGCTATCGCATCGATGCCGACAATGTCGCCATCGATTTGAAGACGCGCAGCCTGACCGGCGAGGACGGGGTGCAGGGGACATTGAACATCGGCCGCTTTTCGGCCAACCAGCTTTACGCCGACCTCGACGAGCGGATCGTACGCCTGTCGGGCGATGCGCGGCTCAGGATCAACCAGGGAGTGATCAAATGACGAGCGAGCCCCAGCGCCTTTTCGGCTGGAAGAGCCTCGCGCTCGGCGGCGCGAGTTTTGCGCTGACCAGCCTCGCGATCCTCGCAACGGGTGGCGGCGCGCCCGCCCAGGCACAGGCGCTCGCCAACCATGACAGCAGCGCGCCGGTCGATTTCGCCGCAAACGTCATCGAGGTGCAGGATCGCGCCGACCGCGTCGTCATTTCGGGCAACGTCCGCGTGACGCAAGCCGGAATGACACTGACCGCGCAGCGCATGACCGTCGCCTATACCCGCGCCGGCAGCACCGACGTCAACCGGCTCGACGCATCGGGCGGGGTCACGGTGACCAAGGGCGACGAGGTGGCGAAGGGCAATGTCGCGATCTATGACCTCAATCGGCGGCTGATCACGATGGTCGGCAATGTCGAGTTGCGCCAGGGCGGCAACCGCCTGTCGGGCGGCCGCATGCTGATCGACCTCAATTCGGGTCGCGCAACAGTCGACGGCCGCGGCGCCGCGCGGGGCCCCGACGGCAATCCGGTGCAGGGCGAAAGCGGCGGCCGCGTGACCGGCACCTTCACCGTACCGCAGCGAACGCAGCAGTAACCCTGTTTCTTTACCCGCCGGCAGCGATCGGCGGTCAGGATCGGCGCGGGGACCAGTCATCCGCGGCAAAGAGGGGGCGTGCCGCGCGAGCAGGGTGCGTTCGATGCGCTTTTCGTCCCTCGTCCCGCCGCGCCGCCCGAGCTTCGGCCGGCGCCAGGACCATCCCCCCGCCGACCCCGCGCTGCCCCGCCCCGACCCCGAGGACCGGCGGCTGATCGAACGGCTGATCGGCTTTGCCGAGAAGCGGAAGCGGCCCTAGAGCATTGAGCGAATGGGTTCGGCGATACGAGCGCGTTGGCGACCGGCGCTCTGCGCGGGGACGGCCGGCGTGGCCCTTCGAAGGTGCAGCAGGAGCAGGACTGGCTACCTAATCGAAGACCGCTCTAATCCTCGACCTTCCCCGCCACCGGGGTTTCGATCGGCGGATCACCGGCGTGCGCCTTCGCATAGGCCTCGACCGCCTTCAGTACGCGCAGCATGTTGCCGCTCGCGATCTTCTCGAGATCGGCCTGGCTGTACCCGCGCCGCGCCAGTTCGGCGAACAGTGCGGGATAGCCGGTGACGTCTTCCATGCCGACCGGAGTCGCGTCCATCCCGTCATAGTCGCCGCCGATACCGATATGATCGATGCCGATTGCGTCCCGGATATGGTCGATATGGTCGGCGGCGCGCGCGATCGGCACCTGCGGCGCCGGATGCGCGTCGTCCCACGCCTTGAGAGCCGCCGCGCCGCCCGCGGGGTCGCCGAGATATTGCGCATCGAGCCGCGCCTTCTCGGCCGTCCGGTCGAGCCCGTGCCTGCGCAGATCGGGGTCGAGGAAGGCGGCATAGAGCACCACCATGACCACGCCGCTGTTCGCCTTGACGAGCGGCAGCACGTCGTCGGGAACGTTACGCGGATGGTCGGCCACCCCGCGCACACCCGAATGGCTGAACATCACCGGCGCCCCCGACACGGCAAGCGCGTCCTTCATCGTTGCCGGGCTGACATGGCTCAGGTCGACGATCATGCCGATGCGGTTCATCTCGCGCACCACCTGTTCGCCGAAGGGGGTCAGGCCGTCGTGCGCGGGCGCGTCGGTCGCGCTGTCGGCCCACGGCGTGTTGCGACCGTGGGTCAGCGTCATGTAGCGCGCGCCGAGTGCATACATCTGGCGCAGCACCGCGAGCGAAGATCCGATCGAATGGCCGCCCTCCATGCCCAGCATCCCGGCGACCTTGCCGGCCTTCATCGCCCGCTCGAGCTCGGCCGCGGTCGAGGCGAGCATCATGTCGTTCGGATAGCGCGCGATCAGCCGCTTCGCGACGTCGATCTGTTCGATCGTCTGTTGCACCGCTTCGGCCTCGTCGTCGTTCGACGGGACATAGACCGACCAGAACTGCGCCCCGACATGCCCCTTGCGCAGCCGCTGGAGGTCGGTGTGCATCGCCGCGCGCGGCGGGTCGCTATCGGGGGTCGCGGTGTCGGTCGTGTCGACGAAATCGAAATCGTGGATGACGTTGTGGACCCGCCCGCGCAGCGCCCAGGGCACGTCGTTATGGCCGTCGAACACCGGCGCGGCCTTCAGCGCCGCCTCGGCGACCGCTTCGGGCGATTGCTGCGCGGCGGCGGGGCTGGCGACGAGGGCGAGAGCGGCAAAGCCGGCGAGCAGGTGCGATCTTTTCATGGCATGCAACCCTACCCGCTCGATCGCGGCGCGCAAGCCCAACTTGACGTTAACGTCAATCGCGCGCAGCATCGCGGCCATGACCGCATTCGACGACTGGCGCACCCGCTCGCCCTATTATGACGAAACCCACGACGCGCTCGCGCAGAGCGTCCGCCGCTTCGTCGCGCGCGAAATCGCGCCGCACATCGACCGGTGGGAGGCCGAGGGCGAGCTGCCGCGCGAACTCCACAAAAAGGCGGCCGAGGCCGGCATCCTCGGCCTTCGCTATCCCGAACGATATGGCGGGCACAGCGAGGGCTTCGACAATTTCCACAGTCTCGTCCTGACCGAGGAACTGGCCGCGGTGGGTGCGGGCGGGCTCGGCGCGAGCCTGATGACCCACGGCATCGGCCTGCCTCCGGTCCTCGCGCTCGGCTCGGACGCGCTCAAACAACGCGTCGCGCCCCCGGTCCTCGCGGGCGAGAAGATCATTGCGCTCGGCATCACCGAGGCAGGCGGCGGCAGCGACGTCGCGAACCTGAAGACCACCGCCGCCAGAGAGGGCGACCATTATATCGTCAACGGCGGCAAGATGTTCATCACATCGGGCATGCGCGCCGACTGGCTGACCTGCGCGGTGCGAACCGGCGGCCCGGGCGCCGCCGGCATCTCGCTGCTGCTCATCGACATGGATGCGCCCGGCGTCGAGCGCAGCCGGCTCGACAAGATGGGCTGGCGGTGCAGCGACACCGCGGCGATCCACTTCAGCGACGTGCGCGTTCCGGCCGAAAACCTGATCGGGCCGGAGAATGGCGGTTTCATCGGCATCATGCGCAATTTCAATTCCGAGCGGCTCGGCATGGCGATGGGCTGCTGCGCCTACGCCCGCGTCGCGCTTGCCGAAGCCGCGGAATGGGCGCAGCAGCGCGAAACCTTTGGCAAACCGCTCGTCGGTCACCAGTCGATCCGCATCAAGCTCGCCGACATGGAACGCCAGATCGAGGCGACGCAGGCATGGGTCGATCTGTGCGCGTGGCAGGTCAAGACCGGCAAGGACCGACCCGCCGACTTCGCGATGCTGAAGGTGCAGGCGACACGGATGCTGGAGGCGGTCGCGCGCGAAGCGGCGCAGATATTGGGCGGCGCGAGCTATATCACGGGCAGCAAGGTCGAACGCATCTACCGCGAGGTCCGCGTCAACGCGATCGGCGGCGGCAGCGAGGAAATCATGCTCGACCTGGCGGGCCGGCAGCTGTTCGGAGGCAAAGCCTAGGCCTCGCCCTTCTGTCCATCGGCGATCACTCGCGATTCGGCCTTGAGCGGGCGTGACACGGGGCACACTTCCTGCACATAGCCGTTAAGCACGTTGGTGAGCGTATCAGGGACAAGCCGGTAAAAGACGAACTGGCCGCGTTTATCGCTGATAATCAAACCTGCATTTTCGAGCACCGAGAGATGCTGCGACACAGCGGGCTTGCTCATTGCAAATCGCGCGGAGATATCGCCCGCGCTCAGTTCAGCATGCGCAAGATAGGCAAGAATCTTGCGCCGCGGCGTTGACGCCAAAGCCTGAAAAACCCGATCCATAAGCTTCATAAATGGGCATCGACTCCCTTCTTGACAAGCATTTCGTAATTTAAGTAATTTCTTACTAATTTGAAGGAGCCGGAGGTGCGTGGCGAAAAGGGCCCCCATGCCGTCAATTTCCTGGTCGATGAAACAGGCCCCGATCCGGTCGCCGGGCGGGTTCGCCTCGATATTCCGAGCGTCCTGTGGAACGGCGGCATGGCCGTAACCGCGCTGGCCGCCGGCCCATTCTTCTTCACAACGGAAGCGGTCGCGTTGTTTCTCGTTACCACCGGCGCAGCACTGCTGCTTGGCCATTCGGTCGGCTATCACCGTATGATGATCCACGGCAGTTTTGCCGCGCCGCGCTGGCTCGCGCGAACGCTCGTCTGGTTTGGCGCCTTCGTCGGTATGGCCGGCCCCTACGGCATCATCCGTGCGCACGACACCCGCGACTGGGCGCAGCGACAAGCGAAGTGCCACCCCTTTCTGCGTCACGGCACGGGAATGATCCGCGACGCGTGGTGGCAAATCTATTGCCGGCTCGACCTGGACCGACCGCCGCGCTTCGACTTTTCCGCGCTCGATAAAGACCCATTCTACCGCCGGCTCGAGGCAACGTGGCGATGGCAGCAATTGCCCGTCGCCTTGCTCTTCTTCGCGATCGGCGGCTGGGGCTGGATCATATGGGGCGTCGCGGCGCGGGTCGCGATCGCAAACCACGGCCACTGGCTCGTCGGACATCTTGCGCATAATCGCGGGCCACAGCATTGGACCGTCGCCGCGCACGGCGTGCAAGCCTTCAACGTCCCATGGGCGGCGATCCCGACAATGGGAGAAGCGTGGCATAATAATCATCACGCCTATCCCGGTTCGGCGCAGATAGGTCTTCTCCCCGGCCAAAGCGACTGGGGCTACACCTTCATTCGCTTATGCGAACGATTTGGATTGATGTGGAATGTGCGTACACCGAAGACGATGGGGCGACGCCCGGGGCTTTCGGAGGTGCCTCGACACGGCGAAGAGTTCGCGGCACACTCCTCCCATGACCGAAATGACGCACAGCTGGCCCACCGAGGCCGAAACCCTTCTCGGCGACCTCGTCGACCTGCGCCGCGCGATCCATCGCGAACCCGAACTCGGGCTCCAGAATCCCAAGACGCTGGCGAAGATCAAGGCGGCGCTTGACGGGCTGCCGCTCGAGTTTCGCGAGGGGCCATCGACCACCGGGCTGATCGCGATCCTGCGCGGACCCGCGAACGGGCGAACGGTCCTGCTGCGCGGCGACATGGATGCGCTGCCGCTCGTCGAGGAGACGGGACTCGACTTTTCCTCCGAAACCGTGGGCGCGATGCACGCGTGCGGACACGACACCCATGTCGCGATGCTGGTCGGCGCCGCGAAGCTGCTCTGTGCGGCCCGCGACCGCCTGCCCGGCACCGTAATGTTCATGTTTCAGCCGGGCGAGGAGGGGCATCATGGTGCGCGCTTCATGCTCGACGACGGGCTGATCGACCCGCTGCCCGACGCCGCCTTCGCGCTCCACATCATGCCCAACGCGCCGCACGGCATCTTTGCCGGGCGCGCAGGCCCGTTGCTGGCGTCGTCGGACGTGCTGACCATTTCGGTGAAGGGTGCGGGCGGTCACGCCTCGATGCCGCAGGACGCGATCGACCCGATCCCCGTCGCATGCGAGATCGTCTCGGCGATCCAGACGATGGTGACGCGCAAGATATCGGTCTTTGACCCCGCCGTGGTGACGATCGCGAAGATCGCGGCGGGCACGACGAACAACATCATCCCCGAAACCGCCGAGATGACGGGCACGATCCGCACGCTTTCGCCCGAGCGCCGGGCGCATGTCGCGCGCGAGCTGAAGCGCCTCGCCCCGGCGATCGCCGAAGCGCACGGCTGCACCGCCGAAGTGGCGATCGAAGAAGGATTCCCGGTCACCGTCTGCGATTCGCGCGCGGTCGCCTTTGGTCGCGGCGTCGTCGAAGATATCTTTGGCGAAGAGGCCTGGCTGACGATGGACAATCCGGTAATGGGGGCTGAGGATTTCGCCTATGTGCTCGAAAAGATACCGGGGGCGATGTTCTGGCTAGGCGCAAGCGAGGTCGGCAGCGACTGGCGCCAGTGCTGCGGCCTGCATTCGAATCACATGGTTCTCGACGAAACGGTCATGGCGCGCGGCGCGGCCCTGCATGCCGCGCTTGCCGAGCGCTTTCTCGTCGATGGCTTCGACGGCTGATTTCTTCCTTTTTTGACTTCGATCAAAGCATTGCGGTGCCAAGGCGCCCAAAAGGAACGCGTTGCCGCGCATCCCATCGGGTGGGGCCGGTCGCCGCTCGCCATCCAGACGGCGATCACGGGACGCGGCACGATGAGCCGGCGCGTCGCGGGAAAGCCTCCGCGGCGCGCCGCATCGGTTTACGGCACCAGCACCGTATCGACCGCGTCGGGCAGCGCGTCGGGATAGTCGAGCGTATAATGCAGCCCGCGGCTTTCCTTGCGGTGAAGCGCGCTGCGAACGATCAGGTCGGCGCATTGGAGCAGGTTGCGCAGTTCGATCAGGTCGGTCGTCACGCGGAAATGACCGTAATAATCCTCGACCTCGTGGCTCATCATGTTGATGCGGTGCTGCGCGCGCTCGAGCCGCTTCGTCGTGCGGACGATGCCGACATAGTTCCACATGAAGCGGCGGATCTCGGTCCAGTTCTGCTTGATGACGACTTCCTCGTCCGAATCGGTGACGCGGCTTTCGTCCCACGCGCGGATCGCGGGCGGCGGTTCGAGCCGGTCCCAGCGCGCGACGATATCCTTGGCTGCCGCCTCCCCGAAAACGAAGCATTCGAGCAGGCTGTTGGACGCGAGGCGGTTCGCGCCGTGAAGCCCGCTTTCGGTCACTTCGCCCGCGGCATAGAGGCCCGGCAGGTCGGTGCGTCCGTCAAGGTCGATCAGCACCCCGCCGCAGGTATAATGTTGTGCGGGCACCACCGGGATCGGCTGTTTCGTCATGTCGATGCCGAGGCCGAGCAGCTTGTCATAGATGTTCGGGAAATGCCCGGCGACGAAATCGGGGTCCTTGTGGCTGATGTCGAGGTGGACATAGTCGAGGCCGTAACGCTTGATCTGGTCGTCGTTCGCGCGCGCGACGATGTCGCGCGGCGCAAGCTCGGCGCGCGCATCGTAATCGGGCATGTAGCGATACCCCGTCACCGGATGCTTCAGCAGGCCGCCCTCCCCGCGCACCGCCTCGGTGATCAGGAAATTCTTGACCTCGAGATTATAGAGGCAGGTCGGGTGAAACTGCATCATTTCCATGTTGCTGACCCGCGCGCCGGCACGCCACGCCATCGCGATGCCGTCGCCCGTCGCACCGCGCGGCGCGGTCGAGAATTGATAGACGCGCCCCGCGCCGCCGCTGGCGAGGATCGTCGCGCGGCCGACATGGGCGTGGACCGTGCCCGTCGCCTCGTCGAGCGCATAGACGCCCCATACCCGCCCGGATCCGGAATAGCGCGCCTCGTGCCGCCCGGTAATCAGGTCGATGCACGCCTGCCCCGGCAGCAGGGTGATGTTCGGATGCGCTTCGGCGGTCTTGAGCAGCGCCGCCTGCACCGCCCAGCCGGTCGCGTCGTCGACATGGACGATGCGGCGGTGCGAATGGCCGCCCTCGCGCGTCAGGTGCAGCGCGCCTTCTTCCATGTTGAAGGGCACCCCCATCTCGACGAGCCGCTGGATCGCGTGCGGCGCATTCTCGATCACGAACTCGACCGTCTCGCGCCGGTTCAGTCCCGCACCCGCGACCATCGTGTCGTCGATGTGATTCTCGAACGTGTCGCCCGCATCCAGCACCGCGGCGATGCCGCCCTGCGCCCACGCGGTCGACCCGCCGGTCAGGTCGCCCTTGGCGAGCACGAGGACGCGGCAATGGTCGGCCAGGCTGATCGCGGCGGTCAATCCGGCGGCGCCGGAGCCGATGACGATGACGTCGTGCGGGGGAGTCGGGGTAGGCAAGGCAGCTTCCTCTCGGCCTTCGATGCGCGCACCTATACGCGAAAGCGGCGGCGGTTCAATTCGATGCGCACTCTTGCCGCGGAGGCATTCTCTCGCCTATGCCAAAGCTCGTCTTGAGAGCCCATGCCGTGTGCTCCCGCGAAGGCGGGAGCCCATCTCCCATCGGCAACATGTTGAACGATCGGTGATGGGTCCCCGCCTTCGCGGGGACACACCGTCAAGAAAAATCCGCGCATTTGCGCTGTCTTCCGGGAGGTTCAATGCTCCTTTCACACTTGCTCGCCCGCCTGACCCTGCTGACCATGCTTGCCGCCCTCGGCTTTGCCACGCCCGCCCTCGCCGCGGCGCCGTGCGACCTGGGCATCCCCGGCACCACGCAGCGTATCGCGGTCGGCGATACCGGGCGGTCGATGCTGATCCACATTCCCGCCGGGATCGAAACGATCCGCGACCTGCCGCTCGT
>Ga0189279_100350_pt1 | contig 11920 bp, 16 predicted proteins | sample N26B6minimetaG_FD_130324 | JGI IMG/M metagenome (GOLD analysis project Ga0189279, IMG submission 130324) | Marine microbial communities from the Costa Rica Dome - N26 B6 mini metaG | ecosystem: Environmental > Aquatic > Marine > Oceanic > Photic zone | place: Costa Rica: the Eastern Pacific... | reverse complement strand
GACGGCATCCAGAACAAGATCCACCCCGGCGACGCGATGGACAAGAATCTCTATGACCTGCCGCCCGAGGAACTGGCCGACGTCCCGACCGTCTGCGGTTCGCTTCGCGAAGCGCTCGACAGCCTGACCGCCGATCACGACTTCCTGCTGAAGGGCGATGTGTTCTCGAAGGATCAGATCGAAGCCTATATCGAACTCAAGTGGGACGAGGTCTATGCGTTTGAGCAGACCCCGAGCCCGGTCGAATTCGACATGTATTACAGCGCCTGATCTGCAGCGATCAGTCACGCTCGAAGGGCGTCCGGCTTGGGGGAGCTCGGACGCCCTTCCCTTATCTGCTACCTGCGCTCAGCGCATCATCAGGCCGCGGCGACCGATCGCCACAAAGGCCCCGACAAGCATCATCGCCGCCAGCGTCGTCACCACGTCGATCGCGGTGAGCGCCGGTCCGAGCCCCAGAAAATCGGCGGCGCCCCAGAGGGTCAGCCCGATCCAGCTCAGGCCGAAGGCCCAATAGCCGCCTTCAATACCCAATTGGCGGTTAAGCTCGTCATATTGCCGTCGCCACGCCCAGCTCGCCACGACACCGCCCGCAATCACAAGGGCCAGCACCGCCGCAGCCGCCTGCGCCGGAACGGGTCCGGTCGGAAAGGACGGCGTGCGTGCGAGCGCGAGCGCAAGCAGCGCGGCCCCGATTGCGCCCATGACGATGACCGATCGCCCCATGCCCGCGCGCTCCTCGCGCAGTTCGTCGGCATCGGCGACGTTGAGCAGCCTGGCGCCGGTGCGTGGCGCCGCCAGCCCGAAGCCGACAAAGGCCGCCATCAGGAGATAGAGGATGGCGACCCCGGCCAGCGCAACGCGCGACCCACCCATCGCATCGATGAAATCGGTCCCGGCGACATGCATCAGCCCGGCAACCGTGCCCGCACCGACGATCGCGCCGACCAGCGCCCCGATCCCGCTCTTCTTCCACGCCGCAACGCTATGTCCGGCCACCATCTTGTCCATCACTCGTCCTCCGGCATCCAATGATCGATAAACAGCTCGCGCACCTCCAGCCCGAACAGCCGGGCCATGCGCAGCGCAAGCGGCAGGCTGGGGTCATATTTGTCGGTTTCGACCGCGTTGATCGTCTGTCGCGACACGCCGAGGCGCCGGGCGAGTTCGCCCTGGCTCCAGCCCGCCGCTTCCCGATGATCCCGCACCCGATTTTCCAACTGCCACCTCTGTTTGTGTCAAGAGCTCTTTACAGGTCGATGCGAGACGGTGTCAAGAGCTCTTGACACAAACATCCCGAGGTCGATTACGCTTTGGTAAGTCCGGGCGGCTATACACAGCGCAGATTGGGGGGCTTTCCATGCTGCGTCACTTATTCCTGGTCGCTGCACTGGCGTTGGCCGGCGGGTGCGGCAAGGCGATCGAACTCGTCAACCAGACGCGCACCGTCGCCGCGCCGCGCGAGGACGTGTTCGCAAAGATGTTCGGCGACGACGGGGCTTTCGCCGGCCTGCCGCTTGTCACCAATGGCGGCTCGACGCGGCTTTATGAACTGGTCGTCGAAAAGGGCGAGCCCGGGTTCGAGCAGATCGCGCCGAAGCTGCGGCCCGACGCCTATAAGGTCAAGATCGCCGTCGCGATGGAAATCCCGCGCGAGGCGCATCTGATCTACAGCGTCGACGATGGTGCCCTGGCGACCGGCCTGAAATTCACCTTCGAAGAGTTGGCGCCCGACCGGACGCGGATCGCCTTCACCGTCGACGATTTGTCGGGACACGATACCGACGGGCTCGCGGTGAACAGCGGCAAGCTTCGCCGCGTCGCCCATGAGGCGCTGAAGAAGCTCGACGATTTCGACGAGGTCGACGACGCGGCCTGACCGCTTGCCCCGTCGCGGGCGAGCGGCCACAAGGGAGGCGAAGGAGTCTCCCGTCCATGAAATCGCTCGCCGCGCTGCTCGCTCTCCCGCTCGCCCTCGCCCTCCCGGCGCAGGCGAAACTGTCACCGGCGGAGCAAATGATCGCCAGGACGGTCGCGGCCGAACAGGAGCGCAACGTCGCGCTGCTCGAGCGGCTGGTGAACCAGAACAGCGGCACGCTGAACCTTGCCGGGGTCGAAAAGGTCGGTGCGATGATGCGCGCCGAACTCGAACCGCTCGGTTTTGCCGTCACCTGGACCCCGATGCCCGAGACGGGCCGCGCGGGGCATCTGGTCGCGGTCCACAAGGGCCGGCCCGACGCCAAGCGACTGCTCCTCATCGGCCATCTCGACACGGTGTTCGAACCCGATTCGCCCTTTCAGCGCTTCAAGCGCATGGGCGACACGGCGAAGGGGCCGGGCGCGGGCGACGACAAGGGGGGGATGACGGTGATCGTTGCGGCGCTGCGCGCGATGAAGGCGGCGGGGACGCTTGAGGGCGCGAATATCGAAATCCACCTGACCGGCGACGAGGAGGATGCGGGCGATCCGATCGAGAAGGCGCGCGCCGCGCTGATCGCCGCGGGCAAGCGCAGCGACGTCGCGCTGGGGTTCGAGGGGCTGGTGCGCGATGAAGGCGCCGACATGAGTTCGGTCGCGCGGCGTTCGTCCGAAAGCTGGACCGTCACCGCGAGCGGCAAGACCGGGCATAGTTCGGGCATCTTCACCCCCGAACAGGGCGACGGGGCGATCTATGAGCTCGCGCGCATCCTCCATCGCTTTCGCACCGAATTGCCCGAGCCCAATTTGACCTTCAACGTCGGGCTGATCGCGGGCGGCGAGCAGGCGAGCCTCGACGAGGGCAAGATCCGGGCGACCGCGAACGGCAAGACCAACATCGTCGCCGCGATCGCGATCGCGCGCGGCGACCTGCGCACGCTGTCGGGCGAACAGGCGGCGCGGGTAAAGGCGAAGATGGCGGCGATCGTCGCCGACCATGCGCCCGGCACCGACGCGAGCCTGGCGTTCGATCCCGGCGGCTATCCCGCGATGGCGCCGACCGACGGCAATCGCGCGCTGCTGACGCGGCTCAACGCGGTGAACCGCGACCTCGGCCTGCCCGAGATGGCGGCGCTCGACCCGATCAAGCGCGGCGCCGCCGACATCAGCTTCGTCGCGCCCGATATCGACGCGCTCGCGGGTCTCGGCACCTATTCGACCGGCGACCACGGCCCCGAGGAATCCGTCGAATTGCCGAGCATCGCGCGGCAGGCGACGCGCGCGGCCATCCTGATGTCGCGGCTGGCGGCGGAGACGCGCTAGCCATCGTCATCCCGGTGAAGGCCGGGATCTGGCCGACACACCCAGGGAGACAGGGTGGGCGCGTGGGCTTCGGATAGGGCGCGTCCCGCCAGCGGGACCGTCGAAGGCGGCGCGGACGGGCGCCGGTCTTGACGCGAAAGCACGCCGGGCGCATCGTCGGCGCATGGCGCGCGCCTATACGAGTTTCGCCGATTTCTGGCCCTTTTACCTGCGCGAGCACAGCAAGGTGCGGACGCGGGCGCTGCATTATGTCGGGACCAGCCTGGTCGTAGCGATCGCGGTTGCGGCGATCGCGACCGGGCGCTGGTGGTGGCTCGCGGCGCTGCCCGTGGCGGGCTACGCCTTTGCCTGGGTCGCGCATTTCGGGGTCGAGAAGAACCGGCCCGCGACCTTCACCTATCCGCTGTGGAGCCTGGCCGCCGATTTCAGGATGTGGGCGCTGTGGCTGACCGGGCGGCTGGGTCCCGAGCTCGACCGCGCCGGGGTCGCGCGCGGGAGGTAACGAGGCCCGGAATCGATCAGAGTAAGCGATACGCTGCACTGGCGATTGTTGCGAATCATTCTTAATAAAGACGCCTGTTCGCTGATGGAGACGGGCGATGCCGCGTGATTTGACCAAGACCCTGACCTATTTGTCGCTGCACCTGACGATCGGGTTCAGCGTCGCCTATGCGATGACCGGGTCGGCGCATGTCGCGGGCGGCATTGCGCTGGTCGAACCGTGCGTCAACGCGGTGGCCTTTTTCTTCCACGAACGCGCGTGGGCGCGCGCCGGCGCGGCGGGGTCGGCCGCGCCGGCGCTGGCCTGAACGGAACCGGGGAGCGCCCCCTGCCGTTAAGGTCAGAACCCCCGGCAAGCATATCGAGACAAGGAGACAGAGCATGACGGTAAACAGCGCCCGCGCCCGCTACGAAGGATTCGGCAAGGACGGCAAGGGGCATATCTGGACCAAGCGAGGCGCGCTGGACGCGCAGCCCTATGGGTTTGCCTCGCGCTTCGAGGACGGTCCGGGCACCAATCCCGAGGAACTGATCGCCGCCGCACACGCCGCCTGCTTCACCATGGCGCTGTCCTTCGCCCTCGCGGCAGCGGGGCACGCCGATGGCCAGCTCGATACCGCCGCCGACGTGACGCTGGACAAGGACGGCGACGGCTTTACCGTCACCAGATCGGCGCTGACACTCACCGCCCGCGTCCCGGGTATCGAAGCCGACGAATTTGCGGCGATCGCGGCCGGGGCGAAAGCGAATTGCCCGATTTCGAAGCTGCTGAACTGCGAGATCACGCTCGACCACAGCCTGGAAAACTAGGGTCGGGCCCCGGGGTCGCGCGTCGCCGCCGCGGCGGATCAGCTTTCGTCCTGCCCAAGCTGGCAATTGCCGTCGCGCCATTCTTCCTTGCCCGCGGCGAGGAACCAGTGGGCGCGCCCCGTGTCGACGCTCTCGTCATAATAGCAGACGTCGGTGGCGCCACCCGCCGGGTCGATCAGCACCGCCCATTGGTGCGCCCCGCAATTATGCGCCTCGCACGCCCACGCCATCATCCTGCCCTGCCACTCCTCGATCGGCGCCGCGGGGCCGGCCGTCGTCTCGATTGTCGTGCGGATCTTTGCATCGGTGACCGTCGCGGCAATGCCCGACTTGACCGCGGGATGATCGTTCCACGCGACGCCGTTTACCTTATCGAACGGGTATTTGCCCGCGTAGGCGGCGAGCCCGGTGTCCGCGACCGGTTCTTCGGTCGCGGCAACGGCAGCCTGTGCAGGCTGCGGCTTTGCATCGTCTGCGCGGTCACTGGCCTGTTGGCCGCACGCCGCCAGCAGCAAGGCGGCGCCGAGCAGCAGGATGCGGGGCGAATAGCGGTCGGTCATGGCAATCTCCCTTCGCCGGATATCATGCCACGGCCGCCGCAGTGTCGAAAGCCCGTTCGGGCGGGCGTCAGCGGCAGCGGACGTCGTCGTCGCCGCCCTTGTCGATCGCCCGACCCGCAACCGCGCCGCCGATCGCGCCAAGCACGGTGCCCAGCGTCTTGGAATCGCCCGGTGCGATCACATTGCCCAGCGCGCCGCCGGCGATACCGCCGATGATCAGACCGGTGGTGCCATCGGACCGCTTGCAATAATAGCGCCCGTCGCGGCCGCGATAAATCCGCTCGTCGCGATTGACTCGCCGTTCGCGATAATTGCCGTCGCGATAATGATCGTCGGCGTACCAGCCTCCGCCGCTGCGATAATCGTCGCGATAGCCGTCGCCATAACCATAGCCGGTCGAGGCGCAGCCGCCCGCGAGCAGGGTGGCGGCGGCGAGCGGGGCGATGAGCAAGCGGGTCATGTCTGTTCTCCTGAAGCGAAACCATCTGGTGTAAAGACCCGCGAGCGGCAGCGGGGTTCCCGTGCCATCGCCGCTTGACCTCAACCACGGTCGAGCTTTCATAAGCGGGGCAGACGAGTCGCCAGACGGAGAGCTGCCCATGTTGTATCGCCCGATTTCCGACGCCTTCCCGGATGCGCCCGACCCCGTGCCCGCCGCCGACGACGCGCTGCTGGCACGGTATTTCACGCGTATCGGCCATAGCGGACCGGTCGAGCCGAGCCTGGCGGTGCTGCGCGCGCTACAGGCGGCCCATATCGCCGCCATCCCGTTCGAGACGTTCGACGCGCTGGTCGAGGGCCATGTCGACATCGACGCCGATGCGGTGGCGGCGAAGCTGATCGGCGAGCGCCGCGGCGGCTATTGCTTTGAACAGAACGGGCTGTTTCTGCGGGTCTTGCGCGCGATCGGCTTTGCAGCCGAGGGGCTGCTCGGCCGGGTGCGCTGGATGCAACCGCCGGATGCACCGCCGGGACCGCGCAGCCATATGGTGATCCGGGTGCGGCTCGACGGCCGCCCCTGGCTGGTCGACGTCGGTTTCGGCTCGGCGGTGCCGCCCCAGCCGCTCGCGATGGACAGCGAGGCGGCGCAGCCGACCGCGCACGAAGCCTATCGGATCGCGCGGCACGGCGCGCAATGGTCGGTGCGGGCCGACGTCGACGGCGAATGGCGGCCCGTCTATGTGATCGACGACGCTCCGCCGCCCGCGATCGATTACGAGGTGGCCAACTGGTACACCGCGACCCACCCCGCCTCGCATTTCCGCCATCGCCTGATCGCCGCGCGAACCACCGCTGGTGCGCGTTATGCGCTGCGCGACAACCGCCTGACGATCCGGCGCGCCGACGGGGCGAGCGAGCGCCGCTATCTGACCGCCGACGGGATAGAGGCGGCGCTGTCCGAGCATTTCGGCCTTGCCGTGCGGCCGCACTGGCGCACCGCGATCGAGCGGGCCGCGACCGCCGAGATCGAGGGCGGCGCTTGACTCGCGGCATCCGCGGCCTCCTAATGTCCGCGCAAAAGAGACGCAGGAGAGCGATGCCATGAATATTGCCGCAGCGCAGGCGAGTTTCACGCGGCTGCAGGTCGCACCGATGACGCCGCAGATCGGCGCCGAAATCGCGGGCGTCGACCTGCGCGAGGAGCAGGACGACGAGACGATCGTCGAAATCCGCGCCGCGCTGTTGGCGCACAAGGTCATCTTTTTTCGCGACCAGCCGCTGACCGCGGAGCAGCATATCGCCTTTGCCCGGCGATTCGGCACGCTGGAGATCCACCCCGCGACACCGCAGGATCAGCCGCATCGCGAAGTGCTGCACATCGCGCACGGTCCCGCATCGAAGGGGCAGGAGAATTTCTGGCATTCGGACGTCACCTGGCGCGCCGAGCCGTCGCTCGGGTCGATCCTGCGCGCGGTCGAGGTGCCCCCCGTCGGCGGCGACACGCTGTTCGCCGACATGGGCGCGGCGTTCCGCGGCTTGTCGCCGGCGATGCAGACATGGTGTCGCAGCCTGACCGCGACGCACGACATCGCGCGCGTCTTTGCCAAGCGGCTCGGCAAACGGCCCGAAGAGTTGCACGACACATATCCGCCGCAGTCGCACCCCGTCGTGCGGACCCACCCCGAAACGGGCGAACAGGCGCTCTATGTCAACACCGCCTTCACCAGCCACATCGACGGGCTGAGCGCGGCGGAGAGCGCGGCGCTGCTGCAACATCTCTATGCGCAGGCCGCGGTGCCCGAATATCAGTGCCGCTTTCGCTGGGAGGCGAATTCGATCGCCTTCTGGGACAATCGCGCCGCGCAGCATTATGCGGCGTCGGACTATTTCCCCGCGGTGCGGCGCATGGAGCGGGTGACGATCGCGGGCGACCGGCCCTTTTACAAGGACGAGCGCTGACCCGGCGCGCGCGCGCAGCGGTTGACATCGGTCCCGCGGGTCAATCGCCGCGCGGCAACAGCCCGGCCATGTCCTTGAGCTCGCTGAGCGCGGTCCCCGCGGGTACCGCGCTGAGCAGGCTGTCGAGCAGCACGTCGATCCCCTGGAGGAAGCGGCGGAACAGCCGCCCCGACGGCCGCGCGAGAAAGCGTTGCTCGCCGCGCTGCACCATCACCCGCTTTGCCTGCAACTGCCGCCCGCCCAGCCCGTGCAGCACGATGACGTCGGTCGACATTTCGGCGATCAGGCCGAACAGCCGGTCGAGATAGCCGCTGTCCCGAAACTCGTCGACCGCGGCGCGGTACAGCGCCAGATCGTCCTCCTCGAAACGGATCGGGTCGCCCGGATAGTCGAAGCGTTCGAAATATTCGTCGTACGCGATCGCGGCGATCAGGTCGAAAACCCGCGCGACGAAGTCGGCGAGCGCGCCGCGATCGTCGTCATGGGATGCCATTTCCTCGAACATTCGTTCCTCCCCTTTGCCCCGGCGCCCGGCCGCCGCGCGATCATAGGCCGCCGCGCCGCGAAGGCCACCGCGATCGCGTGCATTCCGGTGCTATCCGTCGCACCGCGCGCCGCCTTCGGTCAACCGGACCGCCGTGGGCGATAGTATGGCGCAAGGCCGGGGATGCGCGTCATCGGCGGTATTTTGCTTAAGATGTTTTTACCGGGCGCCGTTATAACCGCACCATGCCGCATCGCGCCGCCCGCCGTGTCAAACCCGCCCTGCGCCTGATTCTGGGCGGGCTGCTGGTCGTCGGCTTTTCAGTGACGGCGTCGATGCTGTTCACCCACCTGAGTTTTACGCAGTTCGGCGACCTTGAATATTCCCACGCGATGTGGGCAGCGGCGATCGTGCCGTTGCTGGTGGCGCCCCCCGCCTATGGCTGGATCGCGTGGCTGAGCTGGCGATTGCACCGGGCGAATGCGACGCTGGAGACGCTGGCGCGGTGCGACGCGATGACCGGGCTGGCGAACCGCCGCGCCTTTGTCGAGGCGGCGCGCGAGCGGCTGGCGGCGGGCGCGCCGGTGCAGCTGCTGATCGCCGACATCGACCATTTCAAGCGGATCAACGACAGCATGGGCCATGCCGCGGGCGACCTGGCGCTGACCCACGCCGCCGCCGTCCTGGCGCGCGCCGCGCCCGAGGGCGGACTGGTGGCGCGGATCGGCGGCGAGGAATTCGCGCTGCTGGTTTCCGCCGAAACCGACGCGGCGGCGCTGGTCGCGCGCATCGCCGACGACCTGGCGCACATGCCCGTCCCCGCCGCGGCCGGGCTGCACCGCATGACGTGCAGTTTCGGCGTCGCGGTGGCGCAGGCGGGCGAAGGGCTCGACGCCCTGCTCTCGCGCGCCGACGCCGCGCTCTATGCGGCAAAGGACGGCGGCCGCGACCGGATGGCGCTGGCGAGTTAGCCGCGGAGAAGCGCGCCCGCGGGTTTGGCAATGCAGCGGTTTCGGGCATATTGATGCCGCGATGTGCAATCATTATCAGACTCATCCCGAGGCAATCCCGACGTGGCGCGAATATATCGGCGCCGAGCCGTATGACGTGCCCTTTTCGGAGACGCGGATCGAAGTTTGGCCGCGGCGGATGGGCGAGGTGGTGCGCACGGTGGGCGGCGTGCGCGTCGCGGGCGAGATGGCGTGGGGGGTGCCGCTGACGCTGCCCGGCAAGCGGCCGGGGACGACGGTGACCAAATATGTCACCAACGTCCGCAACCTGGCGAGCCCGTTCTGGGCCAATATGCTGAAACGCCCGGCGCAGCGGTGCCTGGTGCCGTTCAGCCGTTTTGCCGAACCCAAGCTGGGGCCTGACGGCAAAGGGACGAAGGACGAGCATTGGTTCCGCGTCGCGGACCGCGAGGTCGCAGCGTTCGCGGGGCTGTGGCGCCCGAGTGCGGTCGGCGATGCCTATGCGTTCCTGACCTGCGCCCCCAACCCGCTGGTCGCGCCGCTGCATCCCAAGGCAATGCCGGTGATTTTGGCCGAGGAAGATTATGCGACCTGGCTGGACGGCGATGCCGAGGCAGCGGCGGCGCTGGCGGTGCCGTTTCCGTCGCAGTTGATGGTGATGGAATAGGGGGCGGCGAAGCCGTCCAGCGCGGCGACGGTCGCGGGCAGCCACTCGGGCGGCACATGGTGCAGGTCGTAGAGCGAGATGAGCGTGACATGGAGAAGGTCGGGGCCGCGCGAAGGATCGTTGCGCGGCAGCGCGGCGATCTGCGCCTGCACCTCCGGCGGCGGCTTGGCCATGACGTAGAGGGGGTTCCGGGCGCGCATGGGTGGGGGTGTAGCATGGTGTGGGAACTAGCGGCGACTACTACCGGAGCGAGTCCGTTGAATTGCGAATTTGGAAGATTGCCACCCCAGTCCCTACCAAAGGTGCAGTTTTTGGCAGAATTCCAAGACTTCCTTTATGACATCACTCGCCTCACTCGCCCCATTGGAAAAGACCCCAAGACGGAGCAGCTTGGAGTGATTGCCTTGTTTTGCGAGGTCTGCGCTAAGATTTTCCAATACACCTTCTTTGACACTCCTCCTCCAGCCCCAGCAGCCATAGGGAACCCATAACCACTCACGCTTCTCTCGCATCAATGCTCGGTACGACACGCCACCGATCATTTCGAATTCATCGAACAATTGAGTAAAAGGGTCGTTGTATTGATCGGGAGTCGAATTTGGCGAGAAGAGGTCTCGCATCAGCGTTTCCAGCCAATCACTCAGAGGCGTATGTCTCCTTGATCCCTCAAAAAGCGGCCAAAGGCTCTCTTTCCTTTCGACAAGACACATCGGCATAAGTGTTGCGACGACCGGTTCATTCTCCCCCAATCCGCTACGAAGTGGCATAGAGAACAAACGTCCGATCAACTCTATATTGTTCGCCTTTAAGGCGCTGAGGCCAATGGCATATAAAAATAGAGTGGCGGGATAACGAGAAAGCTCGGACCAAAGGTTGTATGTGCGGCCCTGCGTGGCCGGGCGTTGGCTTAGCGTTTCGAGCACCTCACAAATCAATTGGAATTGATCAGGCCGCGACCATTTTCCTATCTCTATTGCCATGGGCAGCAGGATTTCCATGCTGCAGTCGTAAGTTTTTACACGGGTGACAATGGTTTGATCGTTCGGTTCTGGATCGTTCAGCGTAAGGCCTGCTGATTCCCATCGGGATCGAGCGTCGGTAACCGCCGACGTCAGAAGATCGTGTAGTTTGATCCGATAACGGTCCTCAGGCAAATAGCGTTTTAGTGACGCCAGTGCTGACTGAATGGACAGTGGGTGAGGTCGGTCGAACTCTCTGAGTGAAGCCAGCTTTTCGGACAATCCGGAGAAGAATGTATCCGCGTCGGCTATTTGGATTGGGACGATTCCTCGATCAGAGACAATTTTCGCTGCATCGCCATTTAGCTCGCCGCGGGACAGCCAATAGCTTGAAAAGCGCCGAGATGGAGCGCGTGATATCGCACTGCGCAGAGCGGGATCCCAGGCGCCTGACCACCCGCAGAAAATTATCCCAAACTCGTCGAAGACCCTATCGAGAAGCTGGTCCATCTCAGGGGGATAATGCGAAAGCTCGCTCTCGGTATTCATGATCCGGGTGTCGAGGTAGTCGCCGTGGATTTTAATTATGCAATGTTTCTGATGGACAAGAGGTAGCATCCCCCGGGCTTGGTCGGCATTTGCAATAACAATGGGCACTATGCCTCTAGCCTCTAGGGCTTGCTCGATGAGGCGATCAAAGTTTGTGGTGATAACTACTCGAATATAGCCTTCGGCCATTAATTCGGCGATCGCATTATGTGCCGCAGTTGGCTTCTTTAATCCTTCTTCACGTTCATCGTCATTTGGCTCAAAAAATGGCTTAAGATACTGCTGCCGTTCAGTATTTGACTTACAAAGTTGATCGAGAAGATCGGAGTAATCCGGCTCTTTTTGATATGTCTCACGGTACCATTGATCAGCTGCGTCCCCTGTCTCCGCCGAAGACGATATGGCTACCTTTCGAACCATTTCTAACGTGATTTCCCAGCCGGTTGGAATTCCGGCTGGGCGTGAAACGCCAGAACCGATCAGTAGCGCATAAGCGCCTTTGTTCGATTGAAGGCTAAAGGCGAGCGATATTAGCGGGTCGATCATTTGACCGACTATTATACTCTAATTCAAAAATTGGAATCGACTATACGACGTTAGATCGGGCCTAGTTAGTCATGCTCGCGCCCACCCGCGCCCATATACAGCTCGCGCCCCGTATCCTCATAGACCTGGCTCATTTCCGCCATGCCCTTCTCGGCCTCTTCCACCGCGATGAAGCCGGCGCTGTCCTGATTTTGCAGCTTCGCGAACTCGCGGACTTCCTGGCTGATCTTCAT
>Ga0189279_100342_pt1 | contig 12166 bp, 9 predicted proteins | sample N26B6minimetaG_FD_130324 | JGI IMG/M metagenome (GOLD analysis project Ga0189279, IMG submission 130324) | Marine microbial communities from the Costa Rica Dome - N26 B6 mini metaG | ecosystem: Environmental > Aquatic > Marine > Oceanic > Photic zone | place: Costa Rica: the Eastern Pacific... | reverse complement strand
TTCCGGCCGGGGTCGGTATCGAAGCTGTTTACCTGGACCGCGGTGATGCAGCAGGTCGAGGCGGGCAAGATCGATCTCGACGCCGACGTGAACACCTATCTCGATTTCAAGATCCCGCCCTTCGCGGGCAAGCCGGTCACGATGCGCAACATCATGACGCACACCCCGGGCTTCGAGGAATCGATCCGCCACCTGATCAGCAGCGATCCAAAGGCGGTGATGCCGTTGCAGGACTATGTGAAAAAGGCGCTTCCCGCGCGTGTTTTCGCCCCCGGCAGCACACCGGCCTATTCCAACTATGCGACCGCGCTCGCCGGCTATGTCGTCCAGCGCGTCAGCGGCGAGGAGTTCGACGCCTATATCGATCGGCACATCTTCACCCCGCTCGGGATGAAATATGCGACCTTCCGCCAGCCGCTCCCCAAGGCGCTGGTGCCGTACATGTCCAGCGGCTATTCGACCGTTACCGAAAAAGCGAAACCCTTTGAACTGGTCATTCCTGCTCCGGCGGGCAGCCTGTCCGCGTCGGGCGATGCGATGGGCAAATTCATGATGGCGCACCTGGCGGACGGCGGGGTCCTGCTCAAGCCCGAAACCGCGCGCATGATGCACGATTTCCATGCGCCCGGCGTCGGGCCGCTGAACACGATGGCGCTCGGCTTCTACGAACAATGGGTCAACGGCCACCGCGCGATCGCGCATGGCGGCGACACCGAATGGTTCCATTCCTATCTGTGGCTGTTTCCCGACGCCGACATCGGGCTGTTCGTGTCGGTGAACAGCGTCGGCAAGGATGGCGCGGCGGGCGCGATCCGCAGCGCGCTGTTCCACGGCTTCGCCGATCGCTACCTGCCCGGCGACGGGGTTCCCGCCCAGCGCGTCGATGACAAGACCGCGCGCCAGCACGCCGCGATGATGGCGGGCCATTATGTGTCGAGCCGCGGCTCGTTCACCAACTTCATGAGCCTGTTCGGCCTGCTTGGTCAGGCGCAGATCGTCGCAACCGCGGACGGCAAGATCGCGATGCCCGCACTCGACGGCCTGGGCGCCGGCGCGCGCGACTGGGTCGAGGTCGAACCCTTCGTCTGGTACGATCTCGGTACCGGCGAACGGCTCGCCGCAACGGTGAAGGACGGGCGCGTCACCCGCGTCAGCCTGGACGCGGGATCGCCCTTCATGGTGTTCGAGCCCGCGTCGGCGGGGGTCAACACCGCGTGGCTGATGCCCGCGCTGCTGGTGGCGCTGGGCCTCGTCCTGTTCGCGGCGCTGGCCTGGCCCGTCCGGGCGCTGGTCCGCCGCCACTTCGGCGCCGCCTTTGCGCTCGACGGCAGCGCGCGGCGCGCCTGGCGCCTGTCGCGCATCTTCGCGTGGCTGGTGCTCGCGGCGGTTGCCGGCTGGGCGATGCTGATCGCGACCTTCGCGGGCGACATCGGCAGCGTCGGAGGCCCGCTCGACGGTCTGATCACGGTGCTGCGCATCCTGACCCCGATCGCCGCCTTTGGCCTGCTCGCGACCGCGGCGTGGCATCTTTGGCTCTGCGTCTCGGGCAAGCGTCGCTGGACGATGATCGTCGGCGCGCTGCTGCTGCTGTTCGCGGCGCTCGTCCTCGTGTGGGTGACGCTGACCTTCAACCTCTATGGCTTTTCGATGGTATATTGATGGAAACGCAAACCAGACCGCATCTCGCGCTCGACCTTCGGGTCGAGCGCTTTCCCTACCACCAGCCTTTCCGCATTTCGGGGCATGTTTTCACCGAAACCGCGCTGCTCGTCGCCGAGCTTTCGGACGGCGAATATAGCGGGCGCGGGGAGGGCGCCGGGGTCTATTACCTCGGCGACGATATCGACCATATGCTCGAACAGGCGCAGGGCGCGCGCGCGGCGATCGAGGCCGGCGCGACGCGCCAGGATCTGCAGACGCTGCTGCCGCCCGGCGGCGCGCGCAATGCGCTCGACTGCGCCTTTTGGGAGCTCGAGGCGAAACGGGCCGGCCGTCCGGTGTGGGACCTTGCGGGGCTCGACATGCCGCGGGCGCTTCGGTCGACGCTGACGCTGGGGGCGGACACGCCCCTCGCGATGGCGAAGGCGGCGTTGGCGATCGACCCGCAGGCGCCGGTCAAGGTCAAGCTGACCGGCGATCTCGACGACGATGTCGCGCGCCTTGGCGCGATCCGGGCCGCGCGTCCGCGTGCCTGGATCGGGGTCGATGCCAACCAGGGCTATAACCGCAGGACGCTTGCTTCCTTGCTGCCCGTGCTCGTCGAATATGGCATCGCGCAGCTCGAACAGCCGTTGCCGCGCGGGCGCGAGGCCGATCTCGACGGGATCAAGCGGCCGTTGCCGTTCGTCGCCGACGAAAGCGCGCTGTCGCTGGTCGACACGCCCTCGCTCGTCGGACGGTTCGACGTCGTCAATATCAAGCTCGACAAGTGCGGGGGGCTCACCGAGGGACTCGCGATCGCAGAGCAGGCGCGGCGGCTGGGCCTGGATGTCATGGTCGGCAACATGATGGGCACCAGCCTGTCGATGGCGCCCTCCTATCTCGTCGGCCAGCTTTGCGACATCGTCGACCTCGACGGCCCGACGTTCCTCGCGCGCGATCGCGACCCCGGCGTCGCCTATCGGGACGGAATGATCCATTGTCCGGAGAATATTTGGGGATAGCGATTTTCTTGTCCTGAATGGGTTGACAATTTTCCAATTAGGACAATAGTCGTAAATATGAAATTTTGTTGAAGGGAAAGGCCGGCGGCCGTCCCGGCCGGCGCCGCGACGCGGCGTCGGCGGGTTGCCGCTCGCATGGGATCGACCGGGCCCCCCGTCGGTCCCGCAAGGGGGATTGAACATGATAGGTAAACGCTATTGGCTTGCCGCCAGCCTGGGTGCGATGATCGCGGCCCTCCCGGCGCAGGCGCAGGGATCCACCGTCGGGGAACGCGAAGGCGAAATCGTCGTCACCGCGCAAAAGCGGGTCCAGAACGTCCAGGACGTGCCGATCTCGATCGCGGTCGTCGGCGGCGAAGACATCCAGGAACAGGGGTCTTCCTCGCTCGTCGACTATGCCGGCTATGTGCCGGGAATGCAGGCCAGCAATACCGGCACGCCCGGCCAGACGACCATCACGCTGCGCGGCGTCGCGCCGCTCAACGGCAGCCAGACCGTCGGCATCTATCTCGACGATGCACCGGTGGGGTCCAGCGCGATCTACAACCGCGCCGGGCAGTTCACGATCGACCTGATGCCCTATGACATCGAACGGATCGAGGTGCTGAAGGGCCCGCAGGGCACGCTCTATGGCGCCAGCTCGATCGGGGGCCTCGTCAAATATGTCACGGTTCAGCCCGACACGCGCGACTTTCGCGTGCGCGCCGGAGCCGAAGGGTTTTCGATCAAGGGTGGCGATGGCCTCGGCTGGGGCGCGCAGACCTTCGTCAACGTGCCGATCGTGACCGACCAGCTCGCGGTCAGCGGCAGCTTTTCCTGGCGCAGCACGCCGGGCTGGGTCGACAGCGTCAACAATGCCGATCTCGACGACCAGAACAGCTATGAACAGCGCGGCGGTCGCGTCGCATTGCTGTGGCAGCCAACGCCCCAGCTCAGCGTCAAGCTCGCGGGAATCTGGCAATCGCTCAATTCGGACGGCAACGGGCTCTATGCCGCCGACCTCGACGGCAACCGTCTTGGCGACGGACGGTCGTTCAACAATTATGTGCCCGAATCCTATGATTTCAGCCTCGATTATTATTCGGCGACGATCGATTATGATTTCGGCCCCGCCACGCTGACCTCGGCGACGACATACAGCAAGACGAAGGGCGCGCAGGTTCAGGATGCGAGCTATGCGTTCGGCGTGTTGTTCCCGCTGTTGACCGGCGGGGCGATCGATCCGGGCGTCACCCCCTTCTCGCTCGACCTCGGGCTTAAGAAATGGACGCAGGAAGTGCGGCTCGCCTCTTCGGGCGAGGGGCGTTTCGAATGGCTTGTCGGCGGCTTCTTCACCGACGAAACGACCAGCAACGCGCAGCTCGTCCGCTCGTACGACATGGATGGGAACGTGATCGCACCGCTCGATCCGCTGGCGATCGTCGGCCTGCCGGCGACCTACAAGGAATATGCGGTCTTCGGTAACGGCAGCTTCAAGTTCAGCGACATGTTCGAAATCACGGCGGGCCTGCGCTGGGCGCGCAACGAACAGACCTTTCGCCAGATCAGCGAGGGCGCGATCGTGCCCTCGGCCAACGACCCTGGCACATCGGCGGAAAGCGTGTGGACCTTTTCGGTCAGCCCGCAGATCCACCTCAACGAGGATGCGATGCTCTATGGCCGCGTCGCGACCGGCTATCGCCCCGGAGGCCCGAACGTCATCGTCCCCAATGTTCCGCCCAGCGTCGATGCCGACCGCATGACCAATTACGAAATCGGCTTCAAGGGCGATGTGGCGGACGGCCTTCTGTCGCTCGACGTCGCCGCCTTCTGGATGGACTGGACCGATATCCAGGTCACGCGGGCCTTCGGCGGCGTCAATGGCGGCGCGAATGGCGGCAAGGCGACGAGCAAGGGCTTCGAAGGTACGGTTGCGCTGCGGCCGGCGCCGGGGTTCACCCTCACCGCGACGGGCAGCTATACCGACGCTTCGCTCAGCGAGGACGTGCCGGAGATCGGCGGGGTCAAGGGCGACCGCCTGCCCGCCGTGCCGACGTTCAGCGGCGCGCTCCGTGCCGATTACGAGTTCGAACTCGGCGGCGGCAACAAGGGCAGTTTCGGGGCCGGCGTCCGCCACGCCAGCAGCCGCCTGTCGCTTGTGGAGAGCGACCCGCTCGTGGCGCGCGCCCGGCCGTACACGTCGGTCGATCTCAATGCGTCGGTGACCTTCGACGACCATTGGACGCTGCGTGCCTATGCGCGCAACCTGCTCGACAACAAGGGCGAGCTGGCGCGCACGACCATGGCCGACGGGCTGAACCAGCCGAGCTTCCTCGCCATCTCGCCGCTGCAACCGCGTACGGTCGGCGTGGCGCTCGACATGGCCTTCTGAAGGCGTCTGGAGTGAATGATATGAATGCCCCCATCGGCAGGCTTGCCGACGCGATGACGCTGCCGCAGCCCTATCTGCTCTTTCTCGGCGACACCACCGAGCCGAGTTTCGCCAAGACGGCCTTCGGGCTCGCCGATTGGGCGGCCGATCGCTGCGTCGGCGAAATGGCGGTGCCCGGCTGCACCGTCACGACCGGGCTGCCCAGGCTGTCCGCGGCAGAGGCGCACGCCGCCGGCGCGCGGTCGGTCGTGATCGGCGTCGCCAACCAGGGCGGGGTGATCGGCGACAGCTGGGTCGCGGCGCTGATCGAAGCGATGGAGGCGGGGCTCGATATCGTCAGCGGGCTCCACGTCCGCCTCGCGAGCGTTCCCGCGCTCGCCGATACCGCGCGGCGGACGGGGCGGCGGTTGATCGACGTCCGCACCCCGCCAGCGGGTCTGCCGATCGGGACCGGGCGCAAGCGCAGCGGCAAGCGGTTGCTCACCGTCGGCACCGATTGCGCGCTTGGCAAGAAATACACCGCGCTGGCGCTGCACCGCGCCTTTGTCGAGCGCGGTCTTGCCGCCGATTTCCGCGCGACGGGCCAGACGGGGATCATGATCGCCGGCGGCGGCATTCCGATGGACGCGGTGATCTCCGATTTCGAGGCGGGGGCGGCAGAGGTGCTCAGCCCCGACGCCGCGCCCGACCATTGGGACGTGATCGAGGGACAGGGATCGATCTTCAATCCTGCTTACGCCGCGGTATCGATGGGGCTGCTCCACGGCAGCCAGCCGGACGTCTTCGTCGTCTGCCACGACCCGTCGCGCAAGGTGATCCTGGGGCTCGAGGACTTCGCCCTGCCGTCGGTCGAAGAGGTGATCGACCTGACGATACGGCTCGGCGGCCGGACCAACCCGGCGATCCGCTGCGGCGGCGTCAGCCTCAACACCTCCAGCCTGGCGGCGGGCGAGGCCGAAGCGCTGATGGGGGCCGAGGCGCGGCGGCTGGGGCTGCCCGTCGCCGACCCGATCCGCGGCGGCGACGCCTTCGCGGCGCTCGTCGACAGCTGCCTCGCATGAGCGCCGGCGAAGCCGTCGGCGGGGGAAGCTGGTTCCAGCGCTTCCTGCTGCCGGGTTTCGCTCTCAAGGCCGTCATCATCGGGGGCGGCTATGCGACGGGTCGCGAGCTGGCCGAATATTTCGTGCCGTCGGGGCCGTGGGGCGGTCTTGCGGGCATGCTGCTCGCCACGCTGATCTGGAGCGTCGTCGCGGCGCTGACCTTCACCCTGGCGCGCGCGATGGGTGCTTATGACTATCGCAGCTTTTTCAAAGGCTTGCTTGGCCCATTCTGGGGAGTGTTCGAGGCCGCCTACCTGATCTTCGTGATCCTGATCCTCGCGGTCTTCGGTGCCGCCGCCGGCGCCATCGGCGCCGCGACCTTCGGCTGGCCCGAACTCGCCGGCTCGATCCTGCTCGCGGTCGCGATCCTCGTCACCACCGCCTTCGGCACCGCGGCGGTCGAGCGACTGTTCCAATATGCCTCGATGCTGATCTACGCGATATACGCGATGTTCATCGTCTTTGCGCTGACCAGCTTCGGCGGCCTGATCGAACAGGGCTTCGCCAACGCGCCGCCGCCAGCGGCGGGCTGGATGGCAGGCGGCATCACCTACGCCAGCTATAACATCGTCGGCGCGGTCGTGATCCTGCCGATCCTGCGCCACCTGACCAGCCAGCGCGACGCGGTCATCGCCGGCGTGATCGCGGGGCCGCTGACTATGCTGCCCGCGATCCTCTTTTTCGTCGCGATGATGGCCTTTTATCCGGCGATCGGCGACGAGACCCTGCCATCCGATTTCCTGTTGCGCCAAATGGCGGTCCCGGGATTTCACATCGTCTTCCAGCTGATGATTTTTACGGCGCTCCTCGAAAGCGGCGTCGGCGCGATCCATGCGATCAACGAAAGGATCGCGGGGGCGATGGAGGCACGCGGGCGCGCAGCGCCGGGACCGGGGGCTCGTGCGCTGATCGGCGCCGCGATCCTCGCCGGTTGCATGTTCGTCGCCGCGCGTGTCGGCCTGGTCGAGCTGATCGCCAGCGGTTACCGCTTCCTCGCCTGGCTCTTCCTTGCCACTTTCGTCGTGCCGCTCCTCGGCATCGGCACCTGGCGCCTCGTCAAGGGGCGCGCATCCGCACCACAGGAGGTCCGCCCATGAAATCCGCTCGCTTGCTCGCCGCATCGCTGTTCCTTGCGGTGTCATCCCCCGCCTGGGCCGAACCGCCGTCGGACATCGGCGAAAGCGTCGAGGCGCTGCGCCAGAAGATCGGCGCGGTCGGCGTGTCGATCGCGATCGTCGAGGACGGCCAGACAACGCTCTCGCGCGGCTGGGGCGTCCGCAAGCTCGGCGAGCCCGCGCCGGTCGATGCACAGACGCTGTTCCAGACCGGGTCGACCGGCAAGGCGATGACCGCCGCCGCGCTCGCGGTGCTCGTCGACGAAGGCAAGATCGCGTGGGACGATCCGGTGATCAAGCATATGCCGTGGTTTCGCATGTACGACCCATGGGTGACGCGCGAGATCACCATTCGCGACCTCCTCGTCCATCATAGCGGCCTGGGGCTTGGCCAGGGCGACCTGATGTTCGTGCCGCGCACCTATCTGACGCGCAAGCAGACGGTCGAACGCGTCGCGTTCCTGAAGCCCAAGACGAGTTTCCGGTCGGCCTATGCCTATGACAACATCCTCTATTCGGTCGCGGGGCAGCTGATCGAAGAGGTGACCGGCCAGCGCTGGGAGGATTTCATCCGCGAGCGCGTGTTGCGCCCCGGCGGGATGCAATATGCGACGAGCGACAGCGAAGACCGCTTCCGTACCCCCGACCGCTCATGGCCGCACGCGCGCCTGTCGGGGCCGTTGCGCGGCGTCGGGCCGCAGCAGACGCTCGACGAACGCGACGAACTCGGTCGCAACGGCGCGCCCGCAGGCGGGCTCGCGCTCAGCGCCGACGACATGGCGGCGTGGCTCAAGATCCAGCTCGCGCACGGCGCGCTGCCCGGCGGCGGGCGCCTGTTCAGCGAAGAGCAGGCGAAGCAGATGTGGACCCCGGTGACGCCGATGCCGATCACCGAATTGCCCGAGGCACTGAAACCCGCGCAGCCGACGCAGCAGGCCTATGCGCTCGGCTGGCAGGTGCAGGACTATCGCGGTCATCGCATCATCCAGCATGGCGGCGGCGTTTTTGGGTCGATCACCCGCGTCGTGATGATCCCCGACAGGAATGTCGGCTTTGCGATCATGATGAACAGCGAAGACAGCGGCATGCTGCTCGGCCTGACCTACGACCTGCTCGACCATTATCTGGATCAGCCCGACTTCGATTGGACGACCAAGTGGGAGGATTGGTACCAGGCGCGGCTCGCGGGCGGCGTGGAATTCCTGAAACAGGCGAAGGCTTCGCCGGCAAAGGTCGGGCCGTCGCTGAAGCTCGCCGGCTATGCGGGACGCTATCGCGATCCGTGGTACGGCGACGTGGTGATCGCGCAGGGGGCGAAGGGCCTGACAATCGACTTCACCTCGACGCCGCGCATGGCCGGACGGCTCAAGCATTGGCAATATGACAGCTTCGTCACCGATTTCGACGATCCGGCGATCGAACCCGCCTATGTAACCTTCGCGCTCGACGCCGACGGCAAGGTCACCGGGGTGACGATGAAGCCGGTCAGCAAGATTGCCGATTTCAGCTGGGACTATCAGGACCTCGACCTGAAACCCGTGGAGGACAAGAAATGAAGACGCTCGCATTCCTGCTCGCCGCAACGGCGCTCGCGTCTTGCTCGGGCGCGAACGACACGGCGCCGGCACCGGCCGAGCCGCTGCACAGCCGGTTGCTGACGCTCGACACGCATCTCGATTCGCCGATGAACTTCTCGCGCGCCGGCTGGAGCTTCGCCGACCGGCACGAACTGGCGACCGACCTGTCGCAGCTCGACATTCCGCGCATGAAGGACGGCAATCTCGATGGCGGCTTCTTTGCGATATACACCGACCAGGGGCCGCTGACCGCAAAGGGCTATGCCGACGCGCTCGCGCACGCCCGCAAACGGTCGGACGAGATCGACAAGATGATCGCCGACAACAGCGATGTCATCGGCGCCGCGCGTACTGCCGACGACGCGCGGCGACTCGACAAGGAAGGCAAGCTGATCGCCTTCAAGTCGATGGAAAACAGCTATCCGCTGGGCGAGGACCTGTCGCTCCTCAAGGAGTTTTACGACAAGGGGGTGCGGCTTGCGGGGCCGGTCCATGGGCTCGACAACCAGTTCGCCGACAGTGCGACCGACAAGCCGAAATGGAACGGGCTCAGCCCGCTGGGCAAGAAATGGGTGGCCGAGATGAACCGGCTCGGCATCGTCATCGACGCTAGCCACTCGTCCGATGCGACGTTCGACCAGCTGCTCGAACTGTCGAAATATCCGATCCTGCTGTCGCACTCGAGCCTGCGCTCGGCACACGACCACCCGCGCAACCTGGACGAGGGCCGTTTGAAGAAGCTCGCCGAAAAGGGCGGGGCGATGTGCATCTCGACCATCTATATGTCCGAGATGAACCTGTCGCCCGAACGGGCAAAGCTGTTTGGCGAATATGAGCATATCGGCGATCTGAGCCCCGAAGCGCAGGCCGATCTGGTGCGCCAGTGGCGCGAACTCGACAAGACGGAGCAGATGTGGGCGGCCGACTTCGAGGATTATATGAAGATGGTGCTGCGCGCGATCGAAGTCGGCGGCGTCGACCATATCTGTTTCGGCGCCGACTGGGACGGCGGCGGCGGCCTGAAAGGCATCGAGGATATCTCGGCGCTGCCCAAGGTCACCGAGCGGCTGAAGGAAGCCGGATATTCCGACGCCGACCTCGAAAAGATGTGGAGCGGCAACATCCTGCGCGTTCTGGCGGCACAGGGGACGTAAGCGGTCGGGGTCAGGCCGCCAATTCCATCCGTTCCTCCAGTTCGACCGCTGCGACCGCGACCGCCTCTCCGAGTTTGGCGGCGATCACCGACGCCTGATGCGACGCGAGCCCCGCAACGCTGATCTCGATCCGCATCCAGCCCTGGTCGCGCGCCGCCGACATTCCCGAAGGAATGATCGACCGCTGGGCGAAAAAGCCTGCCACGCGGGCGAGCGACTGGGGATCGGCGAGCGCATCGATGCGAAACAGGTGCATGTCAGGCGGCCGCCCGCTGGCCGTTCGCGATGACCTCTTCGGCCATTTCGTCGGCGACGACCGCCGGCGAACGGCCCTCGCGCGCCGAGCGGTCGAGCAAGGCGGCAACGCGGGGCGCGATGGCGCTGACGCGCGCGTCGACCCCTCGCTCGTCCTCGCCCAGATATTCGGCCGATACATTGATGATGCCGCCGGCATTGACGACATAATCGGGAGCATAGGCGATGCCTCGCGCGAGCAGCAGGTCGGCGACCCCGGCGCTCGCAAGCTGGTTGTTCGCGGCGCCGCATACCAGCCGCGCCTTCATCGTGCGGACCGTTTCGGCGGTCAGCGCGCCGCCCAGGGCGCAGGGCGCGAAAATGTCGGCATCGACCGCGGCGATCGCATCGACGTCGACAATTTGCGCGCCGTGGATATGGGCTAGCCGGTCGCGGCGCGCGGGATTCGGGTCCGCGATCACGAGCTTCGCGCCCGCATCGGCGAGGCGGCGGCAGAGGTCCGCGCCGACATTGCCCGTTCCCTGCACCGCCACGGTCAGGCCGTCGAGGTCGCTGCCCAGCGCGTGGCGCGCGGCGGCGCGCATCGATTCGAATACGCCTTTTGCGGTCCAGGGCGACGGGTCGCCGCCGGCGCGGCCGTTTGCGGGCGGCAAGCCGGCGACGTGACGGGTCGTGCTCGCGACATCCTGCATGTCGGCGACCGAGGTGCCGACGTCTTCGGCGGTGACGTACAGCCCGCCGAGCGATTCGACCGCGCGGCCGAACGCCCGGAACAGCGCGGTGCGGTCGAACCCGCCGACCGGCTTGCGCAACACCGCCTTCGCACCGCCGAAGGGCAGGCCGGCGAGGGCGTTCTTGTAACTCATGCCTTCGGCGAGCCTCAGCGCGTCGGCGAGCGCATGGTCGGCATCGGCATAGGTCCAGAAGCGGCACCCGCCTGCACCCGGGCCGAGCGCGGTCGAGTGGATCGCGATGAACCCGTCCAGCCCGGCATCGGCGTCGAACAGCCGGATACATTCGACCGGCGGGGTCAGGCGGGTGGGGCGGGCAACCATGATTTTCTCCTCTGGATAGTGACGGGCATTGTTGCACCGGAGGAGAGGAGAAACTTTCTCTAACTTCGCACATATCGCGCAGTTTTGAGGATATTCATTCCCAAAAAATGCGTGTAAGAGGTCAGAATGACCGGTCTCGATCCCTTTGAAGTGAAGATCCTCCGCGAATTGCAGGGCGATGCAAGCCTGACCACGGCCGAGATCGCCGAGCGCGTCGGCCTGTCGCCGTCGCCGTGCTGGCGCCGCATCGACCGGTTGCAGCGCGAGGGATATATCCGCAAGCGCGTGGCGGTGGTCGACCGCCGCAAGGTGGGGCTCAACGCGCATGTCTTCGCACAGGTCAAGCTCAACGCCCACGGGCGCGCCAACCTCGATGAATTCAGCGCGGCGATCCGCTCCTTTCCTGAGGTGCTCGACGCCTATGTGCTGATGGGCTCGATGGATTTCATGCTGCGTATCGTCGCGAAGGACATCGACGCCTATGAAAGCTTCTTTTTCGAGCAGTTGAGCAAGCTGCCGGGGGTGCAGGAGATCAATTCGACCGTCGCCCTGTCGGAGATCAAGTCGACGACCGAACTGCCGCTGCGCTAGAGTTTGATCCACTAACGTGGAGGCGGCACCGGCCCGCTCCCCCACCCGGCCTCCCTGACGATAGCAGGCTATGGGAGGCCGAGTGGGGGAGCGGGCCGGTGCCGCGCGATTCAGCGAAGCTGAATCAGACTCTAACCGACGAAGGCGCGCTCGATCACGAAGTCGCCGGGCGCGGCGTTCGAGCCTTCGGCGAAGCCGAGGGCTTCGAGCCGGCCCTGGAACCCCTTGATCATCGCCATGCTGCCGCACAGCATGATCCGGTCGGTCGCGGGGTCGAACGCCGCA
>Ga0189279_100340_pt1 | contig 12178 bp, 10 predicted proteins | sample N26B6minimetaG_FD_130324 | JGI IMG/M metagenome (GOLD analysis project Ga0189279, IMG submission 130324) | Marine microbial communities from the Costa Rica Dome - N26 B6 mini metaG | ecosystem: Environmental > Aquatic > Marine > Oceanic > Photic zone | place: Costa Rica: the Eastern Pacific... | reverse complement strand
TCGATTCCGGCCGGAACGTCACCCGTCACAACGACCACCTCGGCCTCCATATCGCATCCCCATGCCGGGTCGCCCAACGGGATCGGATCGCGGGGGGCCAGGAAGCTGTCGCTGCCGCCCTGGTACATTAACGGGTCGTGCCAGAAACTTTCGGGCATTTCGGCACCGCGCGCCTGCCGCACCAGCGCGACGTGGTTCACATAGGCACTTCCGTCCGCCCACTGATAGGCGCGCGGCAGCGGCGAGGCGGCGTCATGCTCGTGAAAGCGCTCCTTGGGGATGGCATCGTGGTTCAGGTCCTCGGCAAGGGCCTTCAGCCGCGGGGCGCTGGCGTCCCAATCGTCCAGCGCCGCCTGCATCGTCGGCGCGATCCGGCTGGCGTCGGCATACCAGGCAAGATCGTCCGACACGACCACGAGTCGCCCGTCGCGACCGGCTTTCAACGAAGCGAGTTTCAAGGGAATTTCCTTTTGTCTGCGATGCGGCCGAAACCTCATCGCTCACAAAAGGAACAATGATCAGCGCGGCATCTGGATCGATGCGAAGCAGGTAAAGCCGCTCTGCCCCGCCTGCAAGCGCCGGATATACTGAAGATAGGCCTGCGACTGGTTGTACGTCGTCCCCGGCAGCGATTGACCGCGGAACGCGCGCTTCACTTCCTCGCCGGTAAAGGGGCGCGGCGCCCCCGGGAATGCCCCCTTGGTTCCGGCGGGAACGAGGCGGCCGCGCGAATCGATATATTTGCCCGCTCCCGACACGTCGGGGACCGGGATCTCGCAGTTCATCACAGACACCGCGGTCTGCGCAAAGGCGGGACGAATGGTCAACGCCGCCGAAACACCGGCGGCGCCCAGCGCAAGCATCCGGCGCCGCGACGGCACGGGCTCCATCCCCGCCGCGTCGGGATCGTTTTCGACCGGATTATCGCTCTTTTCCATGATCGGCGCATACTCGCTTGCTGCTCGAGGGCAAAGGAAAAGACGCAGATGACGTCCGCACTTCCCGCTTTGGCACACTGGCATGCCAAGGGTTTAAGCAACGCTAACGGGCTTGCGCGGGCCCGCGTCGCGTGCGAGGCGCAGGGTAGATGTTCGATCGCCTGTCCAGCTTTGTGATGGCGCTGACCCTGCTGGCAGTTGCCGCGATCTTCGCGGCGCTCGCGGGCGGCGATGCGCTTACGATCGCGATCCTGCTCCTTGCCGGCCTCGCCGCTGCGGTCCTCGTCCATTCGGCTGCTCCGGCACCCTCCACCGAGCGCCCTTCCGAGCCCGCCGAACCCTCGCCCGCCGTCCAGCCGGCGTCGCTTCTGCGCCATCCAGATTTCGCTCGCTGGGCCGATCAGGAAAGCGAACCTCTGCTCGGCACCGCCGACAACATCGTCACGGTAGCCAATGACGCCGCCATCCGCCTGCTCGGTCGCCACATCGTCGGCGCCGACATCCGAACTGCCATCCGCCATCCCGCGGCGACCGAGTGGCTTGCCGAGGCGAAGGACACGGACGAGCTTCACACGATCAACCTCATCGACTTCCCACGCCCGGGCCAACGCTGGACGATGCGTATCGCCGCGCTGTCCGGGGGCGACCGGATCATCTTTCTCTCCGACCGCTCTGCGCTCGATGCCGCCGACCGCATGCGTTCGGACTTCGTCGCCAATGCCAGCCACGAACTGCGCACCCCGCTCGCCGCGATCCTGGGCTATGTCGAAACGCTGCAGGACATGAACGGTGAAGCCGACGGCGAGACGCGCCACCGCTTCCTGTCGATCATCGACCGCGAAGCCCGTCGCATGCAGCAGCTCGTGATCGACCTTCTCTCCATTTCGCGCGTCGAAGCCGATCGTTTCCGCCGCCCGACAGCCGAAGTCGACCTGCGCGAGATTGTCAGCACGACGATCGCCCAGCTTCGCGACAGCGAAGCGGCGCGCGCGAAAGACATCGTCGCCGATCTGGGCGATGCGCCCCTCCCGATTCTCGGCGACGCGGCGCAGCTTGGCCAGCTTGCGCACAACATCATATCGAACGCGATGAAATATGGTCACGCCGACACCCCCGTCACGGTCGAACTCGTGCGGGACGGCAAGCGCGCCCGGCTGTCGGTAACCGATCGCGGCGAAGGCATCGCCCCGGACCATTTGCCGCGCCTCACCGAACGCTTCTATCGCGTCGACGAGGCGCGTAGCCGCTCGGTCGGCGGCACCGGGCTTGGCCTCGCGATCGTCAAGCATATCGGCGAGCGCCATCAGGGCCAGCTCGACATCGAAAGCGAACTCGGCAAAGGCACGCGCGTCTCGCTGGCATTTCCGCTCAGCGAAAAGGCCTAAGGGTCAGCCCTCTCCACCCGACCTCTCGCGCCTCGCGCGGCGGCGGCGCCACAGGATCAGCCCGCCGACGCCCAGGCCGAACAAGCCAAACATTCCCGGCTCGGGCACCGGCACCGGATCGCCGCCCGAGCTGCTTCCGCCAGAGCTGCCGCCGCTCGACGAGCCGCCGGACGAGCCGATATTGCCGCCTGCGTAGGTGCCGATGTGCATCTCGCCATTCTGCGTCAGGTTCCCAAACACCGCCGAACCCTGGATATAATTGTTCGTCTGCGCATCGGCGAGCGGCGCCAGCACCGATCCGCCCCATGCGGTCGTCAGCTTCAGATCCTCGGCCTCCGGAAAGTTCCAGATTACATGCTCGCCAAGGTTGTTGGTGCCGCCGAGGAAATTGTCGTTAAGCGTCACACTGCGCCCGCTGACATTGACGACGGCGGTATCCGCTCCGTTCAAGTTGAACTGGATCTCGCCGATCTTGTCGAGGTCGGCCGCCGAAATATCGAAAACCGCCATCCCGTTCGCGTCGGGCTGCGCGTTGAAAATTCCGCGATTGCCCTGGATCGTCAATTCGCTGGTCTTGCCAAGGGTGCCGACGTCGAACGACAGGCTGGTCAGGCTCGATTGCAGCGCGCTCTTCTGTTGTTGAAGGTTCACCGTAAAGGCGGGATCGCTCGCGCCCAGGCCCGACAGCACAATATTCTGGTTTACGTTGGTGTTGCTGATCGACCCGCCAACCTTCACCGTCTGCGGCGATCCGTTCAGGTTGAAACCGCTGCTGACGTTGCCACCGATGATCGCGCCCGATCCGTTGTTCAGGTTTTTGTGTCCGCCGGTAACATTGCCCACGACCGTCAGCCCCGGCTGACCTGACGGCGACGACGCAAGCGGCCGGATTGCATAATTGGAAGAATTGCCGGTCAGATCGCCGCCGACGAAGGTGCGCCCTTCGACTTCGGACGAGGAATTGAGGTCGCCAAGAACGACGAGGTTCCATTCGCGCAGCGCATCGAGCCCGCTGACCTGCGTGGTCGACTGGGCCAGGACCGGAACGGCGAGAACGGGGGCCACGGCCACCGCGAGCGGGGCGAGCAGACGAAATGTGTGGGGCACGGGGTTGCGACCTGAACAAATGAAAGGGGGTTGGTCCGTTATACCGTGTTTTCGATGCGCAAACCAGTCGGTGCGACCCGCGTTTTCCGTCCCATTGCGGCACGAAAGCGCGACAAAACGTTAAAGCGAGCGCCCGATCCGACGGGTCATGCCGATCGACGCCGGCGCAGTCGATTCGAATCCAAAGCGAGCATGGGGCCGGTGCGGCTCGCCATCCTCAATCGACCGCGTCGAGCAAGTCGCCCAGCATCGCAACCATCGTGTCGATCTGGTCGCGCTCGACGATCAGCGGCGGCGACAAGGCGACGATGTCGCCCGTCACCCGGATCAGCAATCCCGCATCGAACGCCGCGCGGAACAGGTCCATCGCCCGGGCGCCCGGCGCATCGGCGCGCGATTCGAGCTCGATCCCGGTGACGAGGCCGATGTTGCGGATGTCGACGACGTGCCGCGCGCCTTTCAACCCGTGAACCGCCGCTTCCCAATAGGGCGCCAGCTCGGCAGCCCGCGCGAACAGTCCTTCGCGCGCATAGAGGTCGAGCGCCGCGAGCCCCGCCGCCGCCGCGAGCGGGTGGCCCGAATAGGTGTAGCCATGAAACAGCTCGATCCCGCCGGTCGCCGCGTCGATCACCGCGTCGTGCAGATCGCGCCTTACCGCGACCGCGCCCATCGGCACCGCGGCGTTGGTCAATCCCTTCGCCATCGTCAGGATGTCGGGCGTCAACCCCCACGCCTCGGCCGCGGTCGCCGCGCCGACGCGGCCGAAGCCTGTGATCACCTCGTCGAAGATCAGCAGGATGCCGTGCCGGTCGCAAATCTCGCGCAGTCGCTGGAGATAGCCGACCGGCGGCACCAGCACCCCGGTCGAGCCTGCCATCGGTTCGACGATCACCGCCGCGATCGTCTCGGCGCCGTGCAGGTCGACCAGCCGCTGCAGATCGTCGGCCAGTTCCACGCCATGCGCCGGAAAGCCTCGCGAAAAAGCGTTGCGGGCGGGATCGTGCGTGTGCCGCAGATGGTCGACACCGGGCAGGCCGGTGCCGAAGGCGCGCCGGTTATTGCCGATCCCGCCGACGCCGATTCCGCCGAAGCCGACGCCGTGATAGCCGCGCTCGCGCCCGATCAGCCGGGTGCGCGTCCCCTGCCCCTTCGCGCGCTGCACCGCGAGCGCGATCTTGAGCGCCGTGTCGACCGATTCCGATCCGCTGTTCGTGAAGAAGATACGGTCGAGCCCCGCGGGCATCATCGCCGAGAGCCGCTGTGCAAGCTCGAACGGCAGCGGGTGGCCGAGCTGGAACGTCGGCGCGAAGTCGAGCGTCCGGGCGGTTCGCGCTATCGCCTCCGCAATCTCCACCCGGCAATGCCCGGCGTTGCAGCACCACAGCCCCGCAGTTGCGTCGAGAATGTCGCGACCATCGGCGCTTTGATAATACATGCCGCTCGCCGAAACGAGCTGGCGCGGCGCGGCCTTGTACGCGCGGTTCGCGGTAAAGGGCATCCAGAAGGCCGCGAGCGGGTCGTTTTCGCCTTTCATGCCAGCTCCTTAAGCCCCTCCCCTTCAGGGGAGAGGTTCAGGCACTCTAATGCCCGCCCTTCTTCCCCGGCAAGACATGCAAAATGCCAGCGATCAGGCCGCCAAGCAACAGCCCGAACACACCCGCGCCCACCGCACCGACGATCCACTCCCACATCCCGCCCAGCGGCAGCCCGTCGCCGACGCGGTGCGCAAAATCGTGCAGCGCATGGCCAAGCCCCCCGATGTGAAACTCGTCGAAACCGTGAAGTACTATCTGCCCGCCAACCCATAGCATCGCTGCGGTGCCGATCGACGCGAGCGCGGCGAGCAGCGTTGGCATCACTGCCACGAGCCAGCGCCCAATCGACCGTCGTGCGCTCGATCCCTCCTTCGCCATGTGCAGCCCGATGTCGTCCATCTTCACGATCAGCCCGACGACGCCATAGACCGCCACGGTGATGATCACCGCGACCAGGGCCAGCGTCGCACCGCGCATCAACAGAGGTTCGTCGAGCACTTCGTTGAGCGCGATCACCATGATCTCCGCCGACAGGATCAAGTCGGTCCGCACTGCCCCCTTCACCATCGTCTCTTCATGGGCCTTGTCCGCAACGATCGCGGCATCCTCCGCCAGGCTGGTTTCATCCTTGCCCAGCGCCTGAATCACCTTCTCGGCTCCCTCGAAGCACAGATAGGCGCCGCCGAGCATCAACAACGGCGTGATCGCCCATTGCGCGAGCGTCGAGAGCAGCAGCAAGGCGGGCAGGATCAGGACCAGCTTGTTGAACAGCGATCCCTTGGTGATCCGCCAGATGATCGGCAATTCGCGGTCGGGCGTGAAGCCGGTGACATAGCGCGGCGTCACCGCCGTATCGTCGACGACCACGCCCGCAGCCTTCACCCCCGCCTTCGAGGCCGCGGCGCCAACGTCATCGATGCTGGCGGCCGCGACCTTGGCAATGGTCGCGACATCGTCGAGCAGGGCAAAAAGGCCGGATGGCATAAGGGCTTGGGCTTTCGGTCGAGGTCAGAGAATCATGCCTGAAAGACAGTTCGCGACCTTGCCCATATCGTCGTTCCGACGAAAGCTGGAATCTTAGCGGTGCGCCATCGCAAAGGCCGCGGCAGCGCCGAACAGGCCGGGTTGCGGATGGGTGATCAGCTTGACCGGAATCGCCGCCATGAAATTTTCGAATCGCCCCTTGGAAACGAAGCGTTCGGGAAACCCCGAGCGGATCAGGTCATCGCGGATGCGCAGACCCAGCCCGCCGGCGATCACCACTCCGCTCGCGCCCTGCGCGAGCGCCAGGTCGCCCGCGACGCTGCCGAGCGACAGGCAGAATCGATCGACCGCCGCCGCTGCCAGGCTGTCCTTCTGCGCCATCCCGCGCGTCCAGATCGCGCGATCTTCCTCAGGCGTCACCGCACGCCCTTCCATCGCGGCGAGTGTTTCGAAAATATCGACGATGCCCGGGCCCGACACCACGCGCTCGACCGAGACGCGGCGATGGCGTTTCCGGAGCCGCGCGAGGATCGCGTCCTCGATGCTGTCGAGCGGCGCGAAATCGATATGTCCGCCTTCGGTAGCCTGCACGCGATAGTCTTCGCCGTCACGCCACACATGCGCAACGCCGAGTCCGGTGCCGGGGCCGATGACGCTGATCGTACCCGATTCGGGAAGGGGCGTTTCGGGTCCGCACAGCGGCTCGAAATAGCTCGCGTCGGCCTGCGCGACGGCGTGGCCTACGGCTTCGAAGTCATTGACGAGTACATAGTCGTCGACGGTCAGCTTTTCGCGGATCAGGGCCGGGCGGATGATCCACGGATTATTGGTGAAGCGAATGATGTCGCCCTTGGTCGGTCCGGCGATCGCGATCGCGACCTTGCGCGGCAGGCTGCCCCCCTGGCGCTTTTCGAAATCCTGCCAGGCGGTCTGGAAACTCGCATGGTCTTCGGTGTGCAGCGTCGTCTCTTCGCCGAGCGAGATGCACCGCCCGCCTTCGACCTGTGCAATCGCGAAGCGCGCGTGGGTTCCCCCGATGTCGACGGTGACGATCGATGTGCTCATGACTCTCCCCTACGCGGCAGCAATGCCGCGAGCCAGGCAAGTGTAACGAGCCTACCCCCGATGCAACAGGGCATAGCTATGCGCTGGCGCTGGAAACGATATCCTTAGCCGAGCACCCACTGGCGGCGCGAATAGCCCTGCGCCCACAGGAGTGCGGTCAGGTCATGGTGCCGGATCGCCGCGTCGGCCGCGTCGGCCGCGGCCTGATGCGGGTGATAGGCGATGCCGAGCCCCGCCGACGTGATCATCGGGATATCGTTCGCCCCGTCGCCGACCGCGAGCGTTTCGGCGAGCGGCAAGCCGTGCCTGGCGGCCTCGCTCTTCAGCGCCTCCAGCTTCGAATCCTTGTCGACGATCGGTTCGGCGACCTTGCCGGTCAGCTTGCCGCCCTCGATCAGCAATTCGTTGGCGACCACGCGGTCAAAGCCGATCGCCTCGGCCACCGGGGTGGCAAAGGTCGTGAAACCGCCGGTTACCAGCACCGAATGCGCGCCATGCGCCCTCATCGTCTGGACGAGCGTGCGCGCACCGCGGGTCAGCCGCACCCGTTCGGTACGGCATTCGGTCAGCACGCCCTCTGCCATGCCGCCCAGCAACGCCACCCGCTCCATCAGCGCGCCGCGGAAGTCGATTTCGCCGCGCATCGCCTTTTCGGTGATCGCCGCGACCTCGGTCTTGATTCCGGCATAATCGGCGAGTTCGTCGATACATTCGACGGTAATCATCGTCGAATCCATGTCCGCCACGATCAGTTTCTTTGTCCGGTCGCCCTGCGGCTGCACGACGATATCGAGTTCGCCATGATCCATCTTTGCCAGTTCGGCGCGCGCGCTGATCAGGCTGCCCTGAAAGACGATGTCCGCCGCGTCGCCCTCGTCGAGCCAGTGCGGCGCCCCCACGTCATGCTCGGTAGCGGCAAGACGGTCGATCGCCTCGCGCACCACCTCGCCCGTCAGCTTTCCGGCTGCTATCAGCGTTGCAACGAACATGGCGTCTCCTTCTGTCTCTTCCGGCCACCGGCCCCGGCTCGCGCTTATCGCTGGCCCCACCGCAAGCGGCAAGTCCGCGCTCGCGGTCGCCTTGGCGCAAAGGCTGGGGCGGGCGCAAGTGGTGAATGCCGACGCCAGCCAGGTTTATCGCGATCTGTCGATCCTGTCCGCGCGCCCGACCAGCGAAGAGATGGCAGGCATTCCCCACGCCCTCTTCGGCCATGTCGACGGACAAGAGGCCCATAATGCAGCGCGTTGGGCCAGCGAGGCGCGCCGCACACTGGTTCACGCGTGGGAAGATGATGAGGTTCCCGTCCTCGTCGGCGGCACCGGCCTTTATATGCGGACGCTGCTCTTCGGCATCGCCCCCGTCCCCGAGATCGATCCCGAAATCAGGGCTCAGGTTCGCGCGCTGAGCGTCGCCGATGCCCATGCGGCCCTGTCCCGTCTCGACCCCGGCGCCGCAGGCCGCCTGTCGCCCGCGGACACCACCCGCGTCGCCCGCGCGCTCGAAGTCGTGCGCGCGACGGGACGTCCCCTCGCCGCCTGGCAGCAGGAACGCGAGGGCGGGATCGCGGACGCCGTCGATCTGGTCCCGCTGATCCTGCTGCCGCCGCGCGACTGGCTGCGCGCGCGCTGCGACGCGCGGCTCGAGGCGATGTTCGCGGGCGGCGCGGTCGAAGAGGTGGAGGCGCTGATCGCGCGCGGGCTCGACCCCGACTTGCCCGTCATGCGGGCGATCGGCGTGCCGCAGATCGCCGCCTTCCTGGCCGGTGAGGCGACGCGCGACGAGGCGCTCGAACGCGCCCAGGCCGCGACGCGTCAATATGCCAAGCGCCAGTTTACATGGTTTCGGCACCAACCACCCGCCGAATGGCCGCGCCATAGCGAGTCACTATCCAACACATCTATAAATGATTTAGCAATATTATTACATGATATGCTATTGACAGGATAGAATCATACACCTATTGCCCGCAACCCTGTTGCAGCGCACAAGCTGCACCCCCGCGCGCGTGCGGGCAGGTCGAGAAGGAGCAAGATCGTGACGGAAATGAGCGGTGCCGACATGGTGGTTCAGGCGCTGGTCGACCTTGGGGTCGACACGGTGTTCGGCTATCCGGGCGGCGCGGTCCTTCCGATCTACGACGCGCTCTTCGACCATCCGACGATCAAGCACGTCCTGGTTCGCCACGAACAGGCGGCGACCCATGCGGCGGAAGGCTATGCGCGCTCGACGGGCAAGCCCGGCGTCGTGCTCGTGACCTCCGGCCCCGGCGCGACCAACGCGGTCACCGGCATCACCGACGCGCTGCTCGATTCGATACCGATGATCGTGCTTACCGGTCAGGTCCCGACCAATTTGATCGGCACCGATGCCTTTCAGGAATGCGACACGGTCGGCATCACGCGCCACTGTACCAAGCATAATTATCTGGTGATGGACCCCGACCGGCTGGGGCCGATCCTGCACGAAGCCTTTTATATCGCGACCCACGGCCGCCCCGGCCCGGTGGTGATCGACATTCCGAAGAATGTGCAGGTCGCAACCGGCAGCTATTCGATGCCCGACAAGATCGACCACCAGAGCTATCGCCCGCAGGTCGAGCCCGAGGCGTCGGCCATCGACGCGGCGATCGAACTGATTGCCGCGGCCGAGCGCCCGGTCTTCTATACCGGCGGCGGCGTCATCAACGCCGGGCCCGACGCGAGCGCCGCGTTACGCAAGCTCGTCGGGCTGACCGGCGCGCCGATCACCTCGACCCTGATGGGACTCGGCGCCTTTCCTTCGGACGATCCGAAATGGCTCGGCATGCTCGGGATGCACGGCACGTTCGAGGCGAATATGGCGATGAACCGCGCCGACCTGATCGTCGCGGTGGGCGCGCGCTTCGACGACCGGGTGACCGGCCGCCTCGACGCCTTCGCGCCCGAAGCGAAGAAGATCCACATCGATATCGACCGGTCTTCGATCAACAAGATCGTCCCCGTCGATATCGCCGTGCTCGCCGACGCGGGCCGCGCACTCGACGCGCTCATCGACGCCTGGGGTGCGAAGGGGCACAAGGCGCGCGACCTGGGCGAATGGTGGCGCCGTATCGACGGCTGGCGCGCGACACGCTGCCTCGATTTTCCGGAGAAGCAGGAACCGGACGCCGACATCATGCCGCAGCGCGCAGTCAGGGCGCTGTTCGATGCGACGCGCGGGCGCGACCCGATCATCACCACCGAGGTCGGCCAGCACCAGATGTGGGCGGCGCAGCATTTCGGTTTTGCCGCGCCCAACCGCTGGCTCACCTCTGGCGGGCTCGGCACGATGGGTTATGGCTTCCCCGCCGCCGTGGGCGCCCAGATCGCGCATCCCGGCCGGCTTGTCATCTGCATTGCCGGCGAAGCGTCGCTCCAGATGAATATTCAGGAGATGGGCACGGTCAGCCAGTACCGCCTGCCGGTCAAGATCTTCATCCTCAACAACGAATGGATGGGGATGGTCCGCCAGTGGCAGGAACTCACCTATGAAAGCCGCTATTCGAACAGCTATTCGGACAGCCTGCCCGACTTTGTGAAGCTCGCAGCGGCCTATGGGTGGACGGGCCTGCGCATCGACACGCTCGGCGAACTGGAGGACGGCATCCGGACGATGATCGACACCCCCGGCCCCGTCATCGTCGATTGCCGCGTTGCCAAACTCGCCAATTGCTTCCCGATGATCCCGTCGGGCGCGGCGCACACCGAAATGATCCTGCAGCCGAGCGATGTCACCGGCACGATGGACGACGAAGCGAAAGCGCTGGTTTAAGACCATGAAAATCACAACCGAAGCAGGCGAGCGCCACGTGCTCGCCGTCACCGTGGACAACGAGGCCGGCGTGCTCGCCAAGATCACCGGCCTGTTCACCGCGCGCGGCTATAATATCGAAAGCCTGACGGTGGCGGACATCACGCCCGACCATGCGCTGTCGCGCATCACCATCGTCACCAACGGCCCGCCGCCGATCATCGACCAGATCATCGCGCAGCTCGACCGGCTCGTCCCCGTCCACAAGGTCACCGACCTGACCGATGCCGGGACCGCACACGTCGAGCGCGAGATCGCGCTGGTCAAGGTCGCGGGGACCGGCGAAAAGCGGATCGAGGCGCTGCGCATGGCCGACGTTTTCCGGGCGAAGGTCGTCGACACCACGCTGACGAGCTTCATCTTCGAAATCACCGGGTCGAGCGACAAGGTCGACCGCTTCGTCGCGCTGATGCGCGAATGCGGTCTCGTCGAGGTCGGCCGCACCGGGGTCGTCGCCATCGCCCGCGGGCCGGAGGCGCTTTAGAGTTCACTATTAACCTCGTCATCCCGGCGAAGGCCCGGATCTCACCGTTGCAGACAGACGCGAGGGCGGGATCCCGGCCTCCGCCAGGATGACGATCAAGCAAATACACGAAGGGGTTAAATCCAATGCAGGTTTACTACGATCGCGACACCGACCAGGATCTGATCAAGGGCAAGAAGGTCGCCATCCTCGGCTATGGCAGCCAGGGCCACGCCCATGCGCAAAACCTGCGCGACAGCGGGGTCAAGGAGGTCGCGATCGCGCTGCGCCCCGGCTCGGCAACCGCGAAAAAGGCCGAAAGCGCGGGCTTTCAGGTCATGACGAACAAGGATGCCGCGGCCTGGGCCGACGTGATGATGATTGCCGCGCCCGACGAGCATCAGGCGAAAATCTATTACGACGACCTCGCCGACAATCTGAAGCCCGGCGCCGCGCTGGCCTTTGCGCACGGTCTCAACATCCACTTCGGCCTGATCGAGGCGCGCCCCGACATCGACGTCTTCATGATCGCGCCGAAGGGCCCCGGCCATACGGTACGCAGCGAATATCAGCGCGGTGGCGGCGTTCCCTGCCTGATCGCGGTCGCGCAGGAAGCGAACGGCAATGCCGGCAACGGCCACGCCAAGGCGCTCGCGCTCTCCTATGCAAGCGCCGTCGGCGGCGGACGCAGCGGCATCATCGAAACCACGTTCAAGGAGGAGTGCGAGACCGACCTCTTCGGCGAACAGGCGGTACTCTGCGGCGGCGTCACCCATCTGATCCAGGCGGGTTTCGAAACGCTGGTGGAGGCTGGTTACGCCCCCGAAATGGCCTATTTCGAGTGCCTCCATGAAACCAAGCTGATCGTCGACC
>Ga0189279_100338_pt1 | contig 12187 bp, 7 predicted proteins | sample N26B6minimetaG_FD_130324 | JGI IMG/M metagenome (GOLD analysis project Ga0189279, IMG submission 130324) | Marine microbial communities from the Costa Rica Dome - N26 B6 mini metaG | ecosystem: Environmental > Aquatic > Marine > Oceanic > Photic zone | place: Costa Rica: the Eastern Pacific... | reverse complement strand
GAGCTCAAGGCACCGGTCGTGATCGGCCGCGACCATCTCGATTCGGGCTCGGTCGCTTCGCCCAACCGCGAGACCGAAGCGATGCGCGATGGCAGCGATGCGGTCAGCGACTGGCCACTGCTCAACGCGCTCCTCAACACCGCGAGCGGTGCGACCTGGGTGTCGCTGCACCACGGCGGTGGGGTCGGCATGGGCTATTCACAGCACAGCGGCATGGTGATCGTCGCCGACGGCACCGACGAAGCGGCGAAGCGGCTCGAGCGCGTGCTGTGGAACGACCCCGCGACGGGGGTGATGCGCCACGCGGACGCCGGCTACGAAATCGCGCTCGATTGCGCGCGCGAAAAAGGGCTCGATCTGCCGGCTATCCTTGGCTGAGCGATTGGCGCCATCCGCTACCGGCTGATCTCTGCCCGTGCGCTCCCGCGAAGGCGGGGACACACGATCTTTCGCAGGCGCCTCACTCAAAAGACAACCGCCTCCATGCGGGTAGGTCACCATCCGACCCCAGATCGGAACGTTTCGGCGGCGCGATGCATTAGGGAGGTGCAATCCTCCCTAGTCCCAGCATCAAGGAGCCGGCGATGACCCGCTTCCGCCAGATTTTTCCCGCTCCCCCCGTCGCACTGACCGTGGGGGCGATCGTCGCGCTGATCGCGATCATCCTGCTTGTCGGGGGAATATGGCTCGCGGCGCTCGGCGGGTCCGCCTATTATCTCGTGACGGGTGCGGCGATGCTCGCGGCAGGCCTGTTGCTGATGCGCGGCCGCATGCTCGGCGCATGGATTTACGTCGCGGTCGTCTTTTTCACGCTGCTCTGGGCCTTTTGGGAGGTCGGCGGAAACGGCTGGGCGCTTGTCCCGCGCGTGATCGCACCGGCCATATTGCTGATTGCCGTTCTCTTCGCGATGGCAGCACTGTCGCTGCGACCGCGGCGCTGGCGCTTTGCGCTCGGCGGTAGCGCGCTCATCGTCCTGTTCATCGCCATCGGCGGCGCGACGCTTGGCTGGCTCAACGCCCCGCGCCCGCTGTCGCCTTTGCCTGCGAACCGCATGGCGATGGCCGACCCGGCGCTGATGCAGGCTGGCACCGACTGGCCCGCCTATGGCGGCACCGAAAGCGCGCGCCGCTATTCGCCGCTCGGCCAGATCACGCCGGCCAATGTCGGCAAGCTGAAACGCGCGTGGATGATCCACACCGGCGATCTGCCCTCGGCGGCGGCCAAGGGCACCTATGGCGCCGAAAATACCCCGCTCAAGATCGGCAACAGCCTCTACGTCTGCACGCCCAAGAATATCGTGATCGCGCTCGATCCGGCGACCGGGAAGCAACGGTGGCGGTTCGATCCGAAAGTGTCGGACGACGCGATCCCCTATACCGCGGCATGTCGCGGTGTGAGTTACTATGCCGTCCCCGGCGCCGCCGCAGACCAGGCGTGCGCGCGGCGGATCATCTTCGGCACGCTCGACGCGCGGCTCTTCGCGATCGATGCCGCCACGGGGCGCCCGTGCGACGATTTCGGCGCCAACGGTCAGGTCGATACCAAGATCGGCATGGGCAACACGCCTCCGGGCTATGTCTCGATCAACTCGCCGCCGACGATCGTGCGCGGCGTTGTCGTCACCGGGCATCAGGTTCTCGACGGACAGGACCGCTGGGCCCCTTCGGGCGTGATCCGCGGCTTCGACGCGGTCACCGGCAAGCTCAAATGGGCGTGGGACATGATGCACCCCGACTGGGACGGCTATCCGCCCGCCGGCCAGACCTGGGCGCGGGGCACACCGAATATGTGGACCATCGCATCGGGCGACGAAGCCCTCGGCCTCGTCTACCTGCCTATGGGCAATTCGGCCGCGGATTATTATTCGGGGCTGCGCCGCCCGCCGGAAAACGAATATGCGACCTCGCTCGTGGCCCTCGACGTGACGACGGGCAAGCCTCGCTGGCATTTCCAGGCAGTGAAGAAGGATGTGTGGGATTACGACTTCGGCGCGCAGGCGACGCTGGTCGACTATCCATCCGCGTCCGGCAACATCCCGGCGATCGTGCTGCCGTCGAAACAGGGCGACATCTATGTTCTCGACCGACGCACGGGCAAGCCGCTGACCCCCGTCGGGACCATCAAGGCCCCCGGAGGCGGCGTCGAACCGTCCGAACGGGCGGCGACGCAGATCGTGTCGCTGTGGCATACGCTCCGCAAGCCCGACCTCACCGAAAAGGATATGTGGGGCATGTCGCCGATCGACCAGATGATCTGCCGCATCCAGTTCAGGAAAGCGAGCTACAAGGGCTTTTATACCCCACCCGAAAGCATGCGGCGCTCGATCGAATATCCCGGCTATAATGGCGGCACCGATTGGGGCGGCATCGCGGTCGATCCGGTGCGCGGAGTGATCGTCGCCAATTACAACGACATGCCCAATTATGTCCGCCTCGTCCCGCGCAAGAAGGCGAACGAGATGGGGTGGGCGCCGCGCGATCAGGCGCGCGGCAATATCGGCGGCGCCGAGGGCGCGGGCGATCCGCAGGCGCATACCCCCTATGCGATCGACGTCAACGCCGGCTGGCGCCTGCCCTTCACCGGCATGCTCTGCAAGCAGCCCCCCTATGGCGGCATCCGCGCAATCGATATCGCGACCGGCAAGACGATCTGGGACCGCCCGCTCGGCACCGCGCGCACCAACGGCCCGTTCGGCATCCCATCCATGCTGCCCGTGACGATCGGCACGCCGAACAATGGCGGCGCGGTCGTCACCGCGAGCGGTCTGGTCTTCATCGCCGCCGCGACCGACAATCTGATCCGCGCGATCGATCTCAAGACCGGGAAGACGGTGTGGTCGGACGTGCTGCCCGCTGGCGGACAGGCCACGCCGATGACCTATGAAGCGAACGGCAAGCAATATCTCGTCATCTATGCCGGGGGGCATCATTTCATGGAAACGCCGGTCGGCGACGAAGTGGTCGCCTATGCCTTGCCCTGACCGAGCGGGCTGCGGTGCGTGAGCAGCCACAGGGCCTTTCGGCACATCAAGGCGAACGTCGTGCTATATGGCGCGCTGTTCGCCAATCTCGGTATCGCGGTGGCGAAGTTCGTCGCCGCCGCGATCAGCGGATCTTCTTCCATGCTGTCGGAGGGCGTCCACTCGCTTGTCGATAGCGGCAACCAGATGTTGCTTCTCTATGGGCAGGGGCAGGCAAAGCGTCCGCCCGATGCCTATCACCCGTTCGGATATGGCCGCGAACTCTATTTCTGGGCGTTCGTCGTCGCGATTCTGATCTTTGCCGTGGGCGCGGGCGTTTCGCTCTATGAAGGCTGGGTGCATATCGCGCGGCCCGAGCCGCTGCGCGATCCGACGATCAACTATATCGTCCTTGCGATTGCCTTTGCGCTCGAGGGCGCGTCGTGGACGATCGCCGTCCGCGAATTCGGCGCGCGGCGCGGCCGGGCGAGTTGGTGGCAGGCGGTGCGGCGCTCGAAAGACCCCGCGAGCTTCATCGTGCTGTTCGAAGACAGCGCGGCGCTGCTCGGCCTGATCATCGCTGCGGCCGGCGTCTGGTGGAGCCATGCGTCGGGAGACGCGCGCATCGACGGATTTGCATCCGTTGCGATCGGTCTGATCCTTGCGGCGGTGGCGATCCTGCTCGCGCGCGAAGCCAAGGGCCTGTTGATCGGCGAAAGCGCCGACCCCGACCTGATCGATGCCATCTGGCGTATCGTCGACAGCCATGACGAAATCACCGCGGTCAACCATGTCCGTACGGTGCATACGGCGCCCGATTCGGTGTTCGTTGCGATCAGTGCCGACTTCGAGGACGGGCTGACGATGGGCGACGGGGAGCGGTTGATCGAGACGATCGAGGCCGAAATGAAAGCCGCATCGCCCGATATCGGGTCGATCTATATCCGGCCCGAAAAGCGCAGCGACGCCGTCGTCACGCCGCGGCCGTTCGAACGATCGCCCTGAAAAAATGACCCGCCCCCGGGCCCATGTCCCCGGGGGCGGGCCGCGACCCTCGGCCTGCGGCGCGAAGCCGGTCAGGCGAGGTCGAACCGGTCGGCGTCCATCACCTTGGTCCAGGCCTTGACGAAATCCTTGACGAACTTCTCTTCATGGCCGGTTTCGGCATAGACTTCGGCCACCGCGCGCAGTTCGGCGTTGGACCCGAACACCAGGTCGGCGCGGGTCGCGCGCCAGGTCTCGCCGCCGCTCTTGCGATCGGTCGCGACATATTCCTGATCGTCCGAACCCTCGACCGCCTTCCAGACATTGGTCATGTCGAGCAGGTTGACGAAGAAGTCGTTGGTGAGCTGGCCCGACCGCCTGGTGAAATGGCCATGCCCGCGTTCGCCGTGATTGGCGCCAAGCACGCGCAGCCCGCCGATCAGCACCGTCATCTCGGGCACCGAGAGACCGAGCAGCGACGCGCGATCGAGCATCATTTCCTCGATTTTCACCGCCAGCTTCTTCTTGCCGACATAGTTGCGGAACGCGTCGGCCTCCGGCTCCATGACCGCGAAGCTGTCGGCATCGGTCTGCTCCGCCGTCGCATCGCCCCGGCCGCCGGTGAACGGCACCGCGACGTTGAAGCCCGCATCCTTGATCGCCTTTTCCAGACCCACGACGCCGCCGAGGACAATGGCATCGGCCATCGACATCGAACCGCGCAGCCCGTCGAGCGTGTCGAGGACCTTTGCGAGCATCGCGGGTTCGTTGACGTCCCAGTCCTTCTGCGGCGCGAGACGGACGCGCGCGCCGTTGGCCCCGCCCCGGAAATCGGACTTGCGGAAGGTGCTGGCCGACGCCCAGGCAGTCTTGATCAACTGGCTGACGGTCAGGCCGCTCGCCGCGATCTTGTCCTTCACCGCCTTGACCTCGGCATCCGATGGCATCGTGCCGGCGGGGATCGGGTCCTGCCAGATCAGATCTTCGGCGGGCACTTCGGGGCCGAGGTAGCGGACCTTCGGCCCCATGTCGCGATGCGTCAGCTTGAACCAGGCCCGCGCGAAGGCGTCGCGAAACGCGGCGTGATCTTCGCGGAACCTCTCGCTGATCTTGCGATAGTCGGGGTCGCGCTTCAACGCCATGTCGGCGGTGGTCATCATCGTGGGCACCTTTTTCGAGGAGTCCCACGCCGCCGGCGCCATATCTTCCTCTTTCTGGTCGATCGGCTGCCACTGGTTCGCGCCGGCGGGCGACTTCACCAGTTCATAGTCGTAGTCGAACAGCAGCCGGAAATAATTGTCGGTCCATTTGTCCGGCGTGTTGGTCCAGGCGCCTTCGATACCGCTGGTGACGGCATGTTCGCCGATGCCGCCATGCTCTTCGCCGCTGACCCAGCCGAAACCCTGCGCCGCGAGATCGCCGCCGGCGGGTGCCGCGCCGAGCGTCGAGGCATCGCCATTGCCGTGCGCCTTGCCGAACGTATGGCCACCCGCGGTCAACGCCACGGTTTCCTCGTCGTTCATCGCCATGCGCGCGAAGGTTTCCTTCATGTCGCGCGCCATGCCCTCATCGTCGTGGGGGTTGCCCTGGGGCCCTTCGGGATTGACGTAGATCAGGCCCATCTGGATCGCGGCGAGCGGACCTTCCATGACTTCGAAGCCATGCGTCGGGTCGATGCGCGTCTGGACGCCTTCGTTGACCCATTTGTCCTCGCTGCCCCAATAGATGTCGCGTTCGGGCTCGTAGACGTCGACACGGCCGCCGCCGAAGCCGAACACCGGCCCGCCCATGCTTTCGATCGCGACATTGCCGGTCAGGATGAACAGGTCGGCCCAGCTGATCTTGTTGCCATATTTCTGCTTGATCGGCCAAAGCAGCCGCCGCGCCTTGTCGAGATTGCCATTGTCGGGCCAGCTGTCGAGGGGGGCGAAACGCTGTTGCCCGCTGTTGGCGCCGCCGCGACCGTCGGCGGTGCGATAGGTGCCCGCGGCGTGCCAGGCCATGCGGATGAAGAAGGGACCATAGTGGCCATAGTCGGCCGGCCACCACGGCTGGCTGTCGGTCATCAATGCGGTCAGGTCGTCCTTCAGTGCCTGATAATCGAGCGACTTGAACGCCTTTGCATAGTCGAAGTCGTCGCCCATCGGGTTCGACGATCCATTGGGGTTGAGGATTTCGGTGGCGAGCATCTCCGGCCACCAGTCCTTGTTGGTCCGGCCAAGCAGCGCGCGGACGCCGCCGGGCTGGTGCATCGGGCATCCCTTTTCGGGGTCGATGGGGGTCGGGTCGTTCATGCAGTCTCTCCTCTCTTCGGTCTGGCTTATGGGGTGATGCGCAAGGATGACCGGCGCATGACGCGCCGGCGGAGGCGAGCCTCGCCGGACGGGGTCCGCGACAGGGGCGATCGTGAGTCGATGGCATCCATCCTTTCGATCCAACGCATGCAGGATAGGCCCGATCCCTCGGTTCCAAAAAACCGAATAAGATGGATTGAGTGATTGACGCGGCCGATTAGTCGCCGCTCCAGCCGGCGGCCAGCGCATCGCCGCCACGCCCCGCCGCAGCGCGGGAACATGCAGGGTGCGGACCGGGTTCTGCCAAGTGCCGCGGACATAATGGCATGGCTGCGGCGTTTTGCAGGAGACGGATAATGGCCAATCAGAATCAGCAAGGCCAGAAACCCCAGCAGGCGGATCGTGATCGCGACCGCCAGCAACAGCAGCAGGGCGGCCAGAATCGCCAGCCGGGCGAACAGCCCCGCCGCGACCAGCAGCAGGATCGCGACCAGAACCAGCAGCGCTGACCAGGCTGCATGAAAAAGGGGCCGCCCCGCCGGGACGGCCCTTTTTTTCGCCCCCGAGCCCCGGCCTTTTCCAGCCTGGCCGCAGGCTGATCCCCGGATAGTTTTCGCCGCTTGTCGCGAGCGGATTGCGCATGTCGCCTTGTGCTGGCAAAGGCGCATCGATGAGCAAATTACATGATCTGATGGCGCGTGGGACCGAACTGCTGGGCAGCGACCACGCGATATTGTGCGGGGCGATGAGCTGGGTTTCGGAACGCAACCTGGTCAGCGCAATCAGCAACGCCGGTGGTTTCGGCGTCATCGCCTGCGGCGCCATGACACCCGACCTGCTCGATGCCGAGATCGCGGCGACCCAGGCGCTGGCCAGGCGCAATTTCGGCGTCAACCTGATCACCATGCACCCGCAGCTGTTCGACCTGATCGACGTGTGCACGAAACATGGCGTCGGGCATGTCGTACTCGCCGGCGGCCTGCCGCCGAAGGGCAGCCTGGAAGCGATCAAGGCGTCGGGGGCGAAGGTCATCTGTTTCGCGCCCACGCTGGCGCTGGCCAGGAAGCTTATGCGATCGGGCGTCGACGCGCTGGTCATCGAGGGGATGGAGGCCGGTGGCCATATCGGCCCGGTGTCGACGAGCGTGCTGGCGCAGGAAATCCTGCCCGCACTGTCGCATGAATTGCCGATCTTCGTGGCCGGCGGCATCGGTCGCGGCGAGGCGATCGCGGGATATCTGGAAATGGGCGCGTCGGGCGTGCAGCTCGGCACACGGTTCGTGTGCGCAACCGAAAGCATCGCACACCCCAATTTCAAAAAGGCGTTCATTCGCGCTTCGGCGCGCGATGCCATCGCCAGCGTCCAGATCGACGTCCGCCTGCCGGTCATTCCGGTCCGCGCGCTGAAGAATGCGGGGACCGAGGCCTTTACCGTCAAGCAGCGCGAGGTCGCAGGTCGCCTCGATGCCGGCGACGTCGACATGGCCGAAGCGCAGTTGCAGATCGAACATTATTGGGCCGGCGCGCTGCGCCGTGCGGTGATCGACGGGGACGTCGAAAACGGGTCGTTAATGGCAGGGCAATCGGTCGGCATGGTATCGGGCGAGGAAAGTGCCGCTGAAATCGTCGCATCGTTGGTGCAACAGGCCGAAGCGGCCTTGAACAATCGGGGTTGACGCCGCATGACCGTTGCGGCTGGGGAGAGCAGCATGAATTTGTCCCGTAAGATCATCGCCGTGGCGTTGCTCGCAAGCGTCGCCGCCTGTGCGCCAAAGCCGGTGGCACCGCCTCCGCCGCCGCCCGAGCCGGTCGCGGTCGTGATTCCGCCCCGTCCCACGCCGCCCAACTATGCGTCGCTGACCCAGATCCTGCCGCAACGCGGCTTCGACGGTCATTTTCAGACGGTGAACAGCAATATCAGCGGCGACCGCGCCTTCTGGCAACTCAGGATCGCGCTCAACGTCGCGGCGATCGGGTGCCGCGGGGTCGAGGAACCGACGCTCGTCGCCGCCTATAACAACATCATCAAGACGCATTCCAAGCCGATCAAGTCGACCGAAAAGACCGTGATTTCGCAGCTGGGCAAGGAGAATGGAACGAACGGAATCGCGGCGCGCGACAAATTGTCGACGCAGCTGTTCAACTATTTCGCGCAGCCGCCCGCCCAGCGCGACTTCTGCGCGCGCGCGAACGAGGTGGCGCAGCTGGTATCCTCGACTCCCTCGGCGCAGGTCGTCGAACAGGCGCCGGCCAACCTGGCCAAGCTCGACCAGCCTTTCCTCGATTTCTATGAGGCCTATGCAAAATATCAGACCGATGTCGCGGCCTGGGACGCGCAATATGCGCCCGCGCCGTCGGTACTGATGCCGCCGCCGGCCGCGCCCGCCGGACCCGTCGATCCGGCCGCGACGACGACCGCCGGCGTGACCCCGCCGGTCAGCGGCAGCTAGGACGGACCGCGCGCGGGCGATAGCGCTCCGCCCCGGCTTCTGTTAGCAGAGTCGGCGATGACGAACGCACCGCCACCGCCGACCTCCGCCGCCCAGTCGGCGCGCACGATCCTGACCCGGCTGCACGAGGTGATGGCGTCGCGCACCAACGCGCAGGGCAAGCTGAACCAGGTGGTCGGGATCATCGGCGAGAGCCTCGACAGCGAGGTCTGCTCGATCTACCTGCTGCGCGACGGCGTGCTGGAGCTCTATGCGACGCGAGGCCTGAAACAGGAGGCCGTCCACGTCACCCGTCTGGCGCTCGGCGAGGGGCTCGTCGGCACGATCGCGCAGCAGATCGAAACGCTGAACCTCGACGAGGCCGCCGCACACCCCGACTTTTCCTATCGCCCCGAAACCGGCGAGGAGCTGTTCCACAGCTTTGCCGGCGTCCCGATCATCCGGCGTGAGCAGGCGGTCGGCGTCCTCTGCGTCCAGCACGCCGACCCGCGCCGGTATGAAGAGATCGAGATCGAAGCGTTGCAGACCGTCGCGATGGTCCTGTCGGAAATGATCGCCAACGCCGACCTGATCGACACCGCGGCGCGTGCGCATGCCGCCGAAGCAGATCAGACGTCGCAGCGCCTGGCGGGTCAGAAGCTGGTCGACGGGATGGGTCAGGGCGTCGCCGTCTATCACCAGCCGCGCGTCACGATCGAACATACGATGGCCGACGATGTCGAGGCCGAACGCCACCGCGTCTATGCCGCGTTCGACAAGATGCGCGAGCAGATCGACCGCATGACGAGCCAGGCCGAGTTCGGTGTCGGCGGCGAGCATGAAGAGGTGCTCGAAACCTACAAGATGTTCGCCTATGACGAAGGCTGGTCGCGGCGCATCAACGAAGCCATCGATAGCGGGCTGACCGCGGAAGCGGCGATCGAGCGCGTCCAGCAGCGCACGCGGATGCGCATGCGCCAGATCGACGATCCGCTGCTGCGCGACCGGATGCACGATCTGGAGGATTTGTCGAACCGGCTGATCCGCATCGTTTCGGGGCAGATGGGCACCGCGGCGCAAATGGGTTTGCGGCAGGATTCGATCCTGATCGCGCGCAATCTGGGGCCCGCCGAACTGCTTGAATACGACCGCCGCCGACTGAAGGGCGTGGTGCTCGAGGAAGGATCGTTGACCGCGCACGTCATCATCGTGGCGCGCGCGATGGGCGTGCCGGTGCTCGGCCGCGTCCGCGACGTCCGCACCTCGATCCGCGAAGGCGACCTGTTGCTGCTCGACGCCAGCGCCGGCGCGCTACACGTGCGTCCGACCCCCGCGGTGCAGGAAGCGTTCGACGCCAAGCTGGAACTCTCCCAGAAGCGGCGCGCCAGCCTGGCCGCGTTGCGCGATCTGCCCGCGGTCACCAGGGACGGCGTGCCGATCGAGCTGATGATCAATGCCGGGCTGCGCGAGGACGTCGCGGCGCTCGACCTGACCGGAGCGCGCGGGATCGGCCTGTTCCGTACCGAATTCCAGTTCCTCGTGTCGGCGACGCTGCCCCAGCGCGAACGGCAGCAGCGGCTTTACCGCGATGTCCTCGACGCGGCCGGCGACCGCCCGGTAATCTTTCGCACGGTCGATATCGGGGGCGACAAGGCGCTCCCCTATATGAACGTCGATGAAGAAATGCTGGAAGAGAATCCGGCGATGGGCTGGCGCGCGCTGCGCCTCGCGCTCGAGCGCGAAGGGTTGCTCAAGGTGCAGGCGCGCGCGCTGATCGAAGCTGCGGCGGGGCGGACGCTGAACGTCATGTTCCCGATGGTGTCCGAACCGTGGGAATATGAAGCGGCACGCGACCTGTTCGTCGGCCAGCGCGCCTGGCTCGCGAGCCGCGGCAAGAAGCTGCCCGCCGCGATCCGCTATGGCGCGATGCTCGAAGTGCCGGGGCTGATCGAGACGCTCGACCTGATGCTGCCCCACCTCGACTTCCTGTCGATCGGGACCAACGATTTGACGCAGTTCCTGTTCGCCGCCGATCGCGCACACCCCCGCCTCGCCGAACGCTACGACTGGCTATCGCCGACGGTGATGCGCTATATCGCCCGCGCCGTCAGGATGGTGTCGGGGACCAAGGTCGCGCTTGGCGTCTGCGGCGAAATGGGCGGCCGCCCGCTCGAAGCCATGGCGTTGCTGGGGGTCGGGATCGAGCGGCTGTCGATCACCCCCGCGGGGGTGGGGCCGGTCAAGGCGATGATCCGCTCGCTCGACCTCGGCGCCCTGCGCGCAGACATGCCGGCGATCCTGGCCCGCCCGTCAGCCGACCCGCGCGGCCAGTATCGCACCTGGGCGGAGACGCACGGGGTCGATCTGGGGGATTGAGCGGATCTGGCGGCCGTGTTCGTACGAACCGGCGATGTCAGTATCGCTCGACATAGCATCCCAGCCTGTGCAGGCTTGTCGCAAGGTCCAGATTGTCGCTTTCGATCGATGCGGACGGAGACGTTCCGAAATAGGTGGCCGCCGGACGCAGAATCTTCGTCCCGATCAAGGCGACGGTCGGCCGCGACGAGCATAGTTGCGCCTGAAGTGCGGGATCGATGGCCTCGCGGAGCAGGCGGACCGGGCGATTGTCCAGATAGGGGGCGTTTCGGACGAAATCGCCGGAAAAGGGAACGTCCTTTGCACCGATCACGACATAGTCCGCGGCGATCGAACCGATCCTATGCGACACGGCGGCATAGGGAGCGTAGAAGCCATGGGCCATCCACGCCTGTATCGGAACGAGGATGAGGCAACTCGCCGCGGTCGTTCGTAACAGCAGGGAGCGCCAGCGGCCCATGTCCTGGCCGAGCGACACCCACCCATAGACCGCAAGCAAGATCAGATTGCCGATAAGGCCATGGAGATAGCGATACCCCAGCCCGTGACCCTGATAGGGCTGGAAGGCAATCCGCACCGCCAGCGTCAACACGATGCCGCCGAGCAGAGCCGCTGCCAGCCTGTCGCGGCGAGCGACCCGCACGCCGAGGGCGACCAACGGCAGGAGCAGAAGATGCTGCCACGCCGCCATGCGCAGCAGATTCTCGATCATATTGGGGAGGCGCAACCCTTCGACCTTGGCCCAATTGCCGATGATGCGGCTGAGGATGTCGACGTGCGCGGCGTCGGGCGGGAGCGGTCCGCCGACCACCCAGGTCGCACTCCAATAGGCCCATAGCTGCCAGAAAATGCCGATGGCCGCGTAGCCGAAGGCATAATAGCCGGCCCGAAGCCAATTTCTTTCGAGCGGCAACAGGAACAGGATCGGCGCCGCAAACAGCGGGTGATAGTGGATCTGGTGAAGGCCCACGGCAACAAACCCGATCGCCAACGCGCCCGCGTCGCCCCACCAGGACCGCCTGAGGAACAGCCACAGCCAGCACAGGTTAAGGGCAAGGTGCGCGGGCATCGCATATGCCGTCATGCCGTTGAGCCAGATCTGGCCAGCCCCCGTGTAGAGCAGCAGGGCCACCACCGGTGCTTCG
>Ga0189279_100326_pt1 | contig 12729 bp, 14 predicted proteins | sample N26B6minimetaG_FD_130324 | JGI IMG/M metagenome (GOLD analysis project Ga0189279, IMG submission 130324) | Marine microbial communities from the Costa Rica Dome - N26 B6 mini metaG | ecosystem: Environmental > Aquatic > Marine > Oceanic > Photic zone | place: Costa Rica: the Eastern Pacific... | reverse complement strand
GCTCGGCGTTCGGCGACACCAATCAGCACGGCATGGAGGGCGTCAAATTCTGGACCAAGGTCAAGACCGTCACCGCGCGCTGGCCCGACGGATCGCCGGACGGCGGCAACGCCTTCGTCATCCCGACGATGGGCTAGGCGGACCCCCGCCGATGAAACCGCGTCCGGCCATCGGGCATTCCCTTCTTTCAGGCGCCGGCACGCCGCCGGCGCCGCGAAGGAGAATGACGATGTTCCGCTGGACCCTCCCCGCCGCCATGCTGATGCTCGCCGCGTGCAGCGGCGGCAAGGACGAGACGCAGCCCGCCGAGACCGCCGACGAAAATGTCGCGGCGCCAGGCGAACCCGCGAGCGCGGTTCCCGCCGAGGAAGCACCCGCCGACGCCGACCTTGCCTACACGCCCGACGCGTCGGCGAAGCCGCCCGCGAAGCCCGATGCCGGCATCGGCACCGGCGACATGGCGATTCCGGCTGCGATCCAGGGACGCTGGGCGCTCAAGGCGGAAGACTGCGCCGCGCGGCCCGGCACCGACCTCACCGCGCTGGTGATCGATGCAAAGACGCTGCGCTTCTTCGAATCGGCGGGCGACCTCGCGCATGTCCGCGACCGCAGCGCGAACCGCATCGTCGCCGATTACAAGTTCAGCGGCGAAGGCGAGGAATGGGACCGGCTGATGCTGCTCGGCCTCGCCGACGACGGCAAGACGCTCGTGCGCCGCGACTATGCGGAGGGTGCGGCGGCCGAGCCGCTGCGCTATAGGCGGTGCGTCGCCTGAAGGGCGGCAGGATGAAAGGGAGATAGACGATGGATATCCGCTTGCTGACGATCGCCGCCGCCCTGCCGCTCGCCGCTTGCGCGGCGCCGGGCGAATCGCCCGACGACATGGGGCCGCCGCCGCCCGCCGCGATGACCTGCAACGCCGATGCGGTGCAAAGCCATGTCGGCCAGACCGCGACCCCCGATCTCGGCGCGACGATCCTGAAAGAATCAGGCGCGCGCACGCTGCGCTGGGGGCCGCCGCGCTCGGCGATGACGATGGACTATCGCCAGGACCGGCTGAACATCATGTACGACGATGCGTATAAGATTGAGAAAATCACCTGTGGCTGACGGCGGGTCCGGAATTGCAACGAAGGGATCCGCCGAATGATCGCGCGATACTTCGGCACCCTGTGCGCGGCATCATTTGCGCTCAGCGCGACGTGCGCCTTTGCGCGCGCCGACGATGCTCTGAAAGAACCCGTTCAGGGGCCGAAGCGGATTTGCTTCAACTATGTCGCCTTTGATCTAATGGAAGGAGAGCAGGTCGTTGCTTTCGGCGGCGGAGTTGAAACCGCGTATTTGGACGTTGAGAGTGCTGGCTCCTCCTTTCACGTTGGCGAAAGCGAGATTTATCAACAGCCACGCCATCGGGGAAGGTTGGTTCGCGAGGGGGATGGGGTGCAAATATACCGCGTCCGCGATGGCGAGGTTCGCTATCTGATCTATGGTCATGCCGACTTTTTGGGCGAAGGCGATCGTTACATTGCGAACATTTCTGGGCCAGCCCTGACCGGAACGCGGACGGATGCCGAAATTTATCGGCGATTTGGCATCGTCGATGACAAGAGATCCGGCTGTGAACAAAGCTTCGTCTATGGCTGGGATGTGCTTTTCGACGATAGGGAAGCGAAGGAGTGACGGTTCGCCATAACTTCTCGTCCGCATCGCCCTATGAGCCGCTCTACGGCTACAGCCGAGCGGTGCGCGTCGGCGACCGGATCATCGTCGCTGGCACCGCGCCGATCGAGCCCGACGGCTCGTCGACCCAGGGCGACGCGGGGGTGCAGGCGGCGCGCTGCCTGACGATCATTTCGGAAGCACTCGCGGCACTCGGCGGTGCGCCCGCCGATGTCGTGCGCACGCGCATGTTCATCACCGATCCCGCCGACGCCGACCGCGTCGGCCGCGCGCACGGCGCGATGTTCGGCGACGTCCGGCCTGCGGCGACGATGGCCGTGGTCGCGGGCCTGCTGCGCCCCGAATGGAAAGTCGAAATCGAGGCCGAGGCCGTAATAGAGACAGGGAAATGACCGACCAGTTCCAGCTTACCGACGACCAGCTCGCCATTCAGGACATGGCGCGCAAATTCACCGCCGACGCCATCACGCCCTTTGCGGCCGAATGGGACGAAAAGGCGCATTTCCCGCGCGATGTGATCAAGCAGGCCGCCGAGCTCGGCTTCGCGGCGATCTATGTCAGCGAGGAATCGGGCGGTATCGGCCTCGGCCGGCTCGAGGCCGCGCTGATCATGGAGGCGATGGCCTATGGCTGCCCCGCGACGAGCGCCTTCATCTCGATCCACAATATGGCGAGCTGGATGATCGACCGTTTCGGCGGCGACGCGGTGAAGGCGAAGTTCCTGCCCGGCCTCGTCACGATGGACCAGATGGCGAGCTATTGCCTCACCGAGCCCGGCTCGGGCTCCGACGCCGCGGCGCTCAAGGCCACGGCCAAACTCGACGGCGACCATTATGTCGTCAACGGCACCAAGCAGTTCATTTCGGGCGCCGGGGTCAACGACCTGTATGTGACGATGGTGCGCACCGGCGAGCCGGGGCCGAAGGGCATTTCGTGCCTCGTGATCGAAAAGGACATGCCCGGGGTCAGCTTCGGCGCCAAGGAGCGCAAGCTCGGCTGGAATGCCTCGCCGACCGCGCAGGTGATTTTCGACAATGTGAAGGTGCCGGTCGAAAACCGCGTCGGCGCCGAGGGCGACGGCTTCCGCTTCGCGATGGCGGGGCTTGACGGCGGGCGGCTCAACATCGGCGCCTGTTCGCTGGGCGGGGCGCAGCGCTGTCTCGACGAAGCGGTTGCCTATACCAAGGACCGCCAGCAGTTCGGCCAGCCGATTTCGGATTTCCAGAACACCCAGTTCATGCTCGCCGACATGGCGACCGACCTGGAGGCGGCGCGCGCGCTGCTTTACATGGCCGCGGCGAAAGTCACCGCGAACGCGCCCGACAAGTCGCGCTTCTCGGCGATGGCGAAGCGGCTTGCGACGGATAACGGCAGCAAGATCGTCAACGACGCGCTCCAGCTGTTCGGCGGCTATGGCTATCTGAAGGATTATCCGATCGAGCGTTTCTGGCGCGACCTGCGCGTCCATTCGATCCTCGAAGGCACCAATCAGGTCATGCGGATGATCGTGGGAAGGGATTTGCTGAGGCAATAGGATTTCCCCTCTCCCGGCGGGAGAGGGTTGCGAAGACTTGCCGGCTCGCTGGCTAGTCGAAGCTGGGTGAGGGGCGCTGTGCCATCGGAACGGCAGACCCCCTCATCCAACTCCGCCTAACCGCTTTCAGCGGTAAGGCTCCATATCCTTCTCCCCACAGGAGAAGGTTCGAGAGGGTTTATGACCGAAGACGTTCTCATCTCGACAGACGGCCGCATCGGCCGCATCGCGCTCAATCGTCCGAAGGCGATCCACGCGCTCAACCTCGCGATGTGCCGGGCGATGATCGACGCGCTGCGCGAATGGCGCGATGATGAGGCCATCGAGGCGGTCATCATCGACCATAGCGAAGGCCGCGGCTTCTGTGCCGGCGGCGACATTCGCATGCTCGCGGAAAGCGGCGCGAAGGATGGCAAGGAGGCGCGTGCCTTCTTCCACACCGAATATCGGCTCAACCACCTGCTGTTCACTTATGCCAAGCCCGTGGTCGCCTTCATGGACGGCATCACCATGGGCGGCGGGGTCGGCATTTCCCAGCCGGCGAAATATCGCGTCGCGACCGAGCATACGCGCTTTGCGATGCCCGAAACCGGGATCGGCCTGTTCCCCGACGTCGGCGGCGGCTGGTATCTGCCGCGGCTCGAAGGGCGCGTCGGCCAATATCTCGCGCTCACCGGCGCGCGGCTCGACGGTGCCGAATGCCTCGCGCTCGGCCTCGCCACCCATTATCTGCCGTCCGAAAAGCTCGCCGAGGCAAAGGCGCGCATCGCGCAGCACCCCGACCGCATCGGCGGCATATTGGGTGAGCTGTCGGTCACCGCGCCGCACGCGGCGGTGATGGACCATCTCGACAAGATCAACCGCCTGTTCGCGAGCGACCGTTACGAAGATATCCTCGCCGCGCTCGAGGCCGACGGATCGGACTGGGCGCAAAAGGAGCGCGACACGCTCGGCACCAAGTCGCCGCAGACGTGCAAGGTCGCGCTGCGGCAATTGCAGGATGGCGCTGCGATGCCCGACTTCGCCGCCGAGATGGCGCAGGAATATGCGATAGGCGCGCGTGTCGTGACGATGCACGACTTCCTCGAAGGCGTGCGCGCGCTGATCGTCGACAAGGACAACAGCCCGAAATGGGACCCGCCGACCCCCGGGGCGGTCACCGACGACTGGATCGACGCGATCTTCGCGCCGCTGCCCGAGAATGAGAAATGGACCCCGCTACCCTAATTTCGTCATCCCGGACTTGATCCGGGGTCCAGTCAGCCTCGCCGGAATGGATGCCGGATCAAGTCCGGCAGGACGACCATCAGGAGATACCGAATGACCTACGAAACCCTCCTCGTCGAACAGCGCGGCGCCGTCACGCTCGTCACCCTCAACCGCCCGCAGGCCTTGAACGCGCTGAACTCGGGCGTGCTCGATGATCTCATCGCCGCCTTTGCCACTTTCGAAGCCGACGACAGCCAGCGCTGCGCGGTGCTCACCGGTTCGGGCGACAAGGCGTTCGCTGCCGGCGCCGACATCAAGGAAATGGCCGACAAGCCCGCCGCCGATTTCTACCTCGAGGATTTCTTCTCGAAATGGACGAGCGATTTCGTGAAAAAGGTACGCAAGCCGTGGATCGCCGCGGTGAACGGCTTTGCGCTCGGCGGCGGCTGCGAACTGGCGATGATGGCCGATTTCATCATCGCCAGCGAGAAAGCGAAATTCGGCCAGCCCGAAATCAAGCTCGGCGTCGCCCCCGGCATGGGCGGGTCGCAGCGGTTGACCCGCGCGGTCGGCAAGGCGAAGGCGATGGAAATGTGCCTCACCGGCCGGATGATGGACGCCGAAGAGGCCGAGCGTTCGGGCCTCGTCGCTCGGGTGGTCGAACATGCGTCGCTGGTCGACGAAGCGGTGAAGACCGCGACCGCGATCGCAAGCATGCCGCCGATGGCCGCGATGGTGAACAAGGATATGGTCAACGCGGCGTTCGAAACGACGCTCGACCAGGGCCTTCTCTACGAACGCCGCCTGTTCCAGATCCTCGCCGCGACCGAGGACAAGGCCGAAGGCATGGCCGCCTTCATCGAAAAGCGCGAAGGTGTGTGGAAGGGGCGGTGATCCCAGTTCCCCTCCCGCTTGCGGGAGGGGTTAGGGGAGGGCCTGTTTCCTCTCCATCAGTGCAATATTCGGGACAGGCCCTCCCCCGGCCCCTCCCGCAAGCGGGAGGGGAGAAGATATGAAAATCGCATTCATCGGACTCGGCAATATGGGCGGCGGGATGGCCGCGAACCTTGCGAAGGCGGGGCACGAGGTCCGCGCCTTCGACCTCAGCGAAGAGGCGCTGACGCGGGCGGTGGAAGCCGGCTGCACGCGCGCCGCATCGGCGGCCGAGGCGGTGACCGGCGCCGAGGCTGTCGTCACCATGCTCCCCGCGGGTAAGCATGTCGCCTCGGTCTATGAAAGCGACGTCTTCCCGAACGCCGCGCCCGGCACCTTGCTGCTCGATTGCTCGACCATCGACGTCGCGACCGCGCGGGCGAATATCGAGGCGGCGACCGCCAAGGGCCTCGTCGCGGTCGATGCACCGGTTTCAGGCGGCATCGCTGCCGCCAACGCGGGCACGCTGACCTTCATGGTCGGCGGCACCGACGAGGGCTTCGCGCGCGCCGAACCGATCCTGGCCAAGATGGGCAAGGCGGTGATCCACGCCGGCGGCGCAGGCGCGGGGCAGGGGGCGAAGATCTGCAACAACATGCTGCTCGGCGCGTCGATGATCGCGACGTGCGAAACGCTCGCGCTTGCGCAGAAATTGGGGCTCGACCCGCAGACCTTCTTCGACATCGCGAGCGTGTCGTCGGGGCAATGCTGGTCGCTCACCAGCTATGCGCCGCTCCCCGGCGTCGGCCCGACGACCCCCGCCGACAATGAGTATAAGGGCGGATTCGCCGCGGCGCTGATGCTCAAGGATCTGCGCCTCGCGATGGAGGCGGCGGCGAGCGTCGATGCCGAGGTCCCGATGGGGTCGAAGGCGCGCGAGCTTTATGAAGCCTTTGTCGCGGCAGACGACGGCGGCCACGATTTCTCGGCGATTATCCGGACGCTCCAGGGCTGACGCGCGTCGCGCCGGGCTGCCACAATATATCGCCGCCCGCTGCGGCATTGATCGCGCGCGTCATCACGAAGAGATGATCGGACAGGCGATTCAGATAAGCAAGCGCGAGCGGGTTGAGGTCGCGGGTCTCGCCCGCGGCGACCGCGGTGCGTTCGGCGCGGCGCGCGATCGCCCGTGCGAGGTGGAGCCGCGCCGCCGCTTCGGTCCCGCCGGGCAGGATGAAGCTGGCGAGCGGCGCAAGGGCTTCGTTCATCGCGTCGATTTCGGCCTCCAGCCGCTCGATCTGGTCCGGCACGATGCGCAGCGCCATGTCGTGCGGGCCAAAGCCATGTTCGGCGTCGGCGGGGGCGGCCAGATCGGCGCCGAGGTCGAACATCTCGTTCTGGATCCGTGCGAGCATGGCTGCTTCCGGCGCGCCTTCGGGCAGCGCCGCGACGGCCAGGCCGATCGCGCTGTTCGCCTCGTCGACATCGCCGACCGCGCCCATCAGCGGCGCCGACTTGGCAATGCGCGACCCGTCGACCAGGCCGGTCGTGCCCGCGTCCCCGGTGCGCGTATAGATCTTGTTGAGCTTGACCATCAGTTTGCGCTGGGCCGGTACCGCATGCGATACGCCCTAGCTGCCCGCGGCGAGCAGCCCGATCAGGACCAGCAGGATGATGGTGATCGCCTGCCATTTGATGCGGGCCATCATCATCTTGTTCTGCAACACCTGGTTTTCGTGGACATTGCCCTCCATCGCCGCGCGATGCCCTTGCGAGAAATAGAACAGGCCGCGCGCGAGCGCGAAGAGAACGAGGCCGGCGGATACGACCACCGCTAGGATGAGCAGGACTTGCATGCCCCCTATTTAGGGATTTTGCAGCGAATATCCAGCCGGAAGGCGTCCCTCGCGCAAATCGGCGGCCAGCACGCGGCCGTCGACCCCGCCGGCGCGCAGACTGGCGAGCGACGCGGCGGCGTCGCGCTTCGCCAGCCTTTTGCCCTCGGGGCCGCACACGAGCGCATGATGACGATAGGCGGGCGTCGGCAGGCCCAGCAGCGCCTGGAGCAGCCGGTGGACATCGGTCGACGCGATCAGGTCGGCGCCGCGGACGACCTGGGTAATTCCCATCGCGGCATCGTCGATCGTGCTGGCGAGATGATAGCTTGCCGGCGCATCCTTGCGCGCCAGCACCACGTCGCCATGCGCGTCGGGTACGGCGACGCGCATCCCCTGGCCGGCTTCCTCCCAGCGCAGCGGCCCCGCCAACGCCGAGGCGCGCGTCATGTCGATCCGCCAGCAATGCGGCTCCTCCGCGATCCGCCGTGCGCGCTCTGCGGCACCGAGATTGCGGCAGGTGCCGGGATAGACGGCCCCCGAAGGACCGTGCGGCGCGGCCAGGCTCTGGGCGATATCGGCGCGGGTGCAGAAGCAGGGATAAACGAGTGCGCGAGCGCGCAGATCGTCCAGTGCTGCGGCATAATCGCCCAGATGGTGCGACTGGCGCACCGGCGCGCCGTCCGGGTCGAGCCCGAGCCAGGCGAGGTCGGCGAGCGCCGCCGCGACATGCGCCTCGCGCGATCGGGCGCCGTCGATGTCGTCGATCCGCAGCAGGAACCGGCCGCCGGCGCGGCGCGCGGCGTCGTGGGCGAGCACCGCGCTATAGGCGTGGCCGAGATGCAGTTCGCCGGTCGGACTGGGGGCGAAGCGGGTCAGCACGGGCGGCCGCGCGAATCCAGATGCAGCGGACAAGGATCGCGAATCATTCCATATATTGTGGCACATGCCCCCTTGACGCCAGAATCCATTGCGGCATGTAATGATGCTGTCACTCGGGAACGGCAGTGGCGCGCCATCCCGCGCAGCATAGGGGGCAGCGTCCAAAAGCCATGTTCCATCCCGATCTCGCCCGGCATCCCGACAATTGTCCCGCGCTTGTCCTCAACGCCGATTATACGCCGCTTAGCTATTATCCGCTCAGCCTGTGGCCGTGGCAGACCGCGGTCAAGGCGGTTTTCCTCGATCGTGTGACGATCGTCGAGAATTACGAGCGCGAGATCCATTCGCCGACGCGTTCGATGCCGATCCCCAGCGTGATCGCGCTGCGCCAATATGTGAAACCGTCGCAGCACCCGGCCTTCACCCGATTCAACCTGTTCCTGCGCGATCGTTTCGCGTGCCAATATTGCGGGTCGGGCAAGGACCTGACCTTCGACCATGTCGTCCCGCGCCGGCTGGGCGGGCGGACGAGCTGGGAAAATGTCACCACCGCGTGCGCGCCCTGCAATCTGAAGAAGGGCGGGCGCACCCCGGCCCAGGCGCATATGCCGATCTATCGCCAGCCCTGGCGTCCGACGAGCTGGCAATTGCAGGACAATGGCCGCGCTTTCCCGCCGAACTATCTGCACGAAAGCTGGATCGACTGGCTATATTGGGATGTCGAGCTGGAGGGATAACGCCGTCCGCGTTGAATCACCCCTCTCCGGAAGGGGAGGGGCTTGCAAATGCCTCAATCAAAACCGGAAAACTCTGGTCACGTGAATCCGAAAGTCGGTCGATTTGCTTTCCGACACAAGCGTTTGACGGAGGAGAGGATTCCACCCATTTGCAGGGCCTTGCGGTCGGTCGGCCGATCGATTGCGCGATCAGACGTCGTCGGTGGATGCCAGTTCGGCAACGTCGATCTCTCCGGTCATCGAGGCAACGGTCACCGCGACCGCGGCGTCGCCGGTGACGTTGGTCGTGGTGCGCATCATGTCCATGATCCGGTCGACCCCGGCGACGAAGGCGATCGTTTCCAGCGGAACGCCGACGCTGCCGAAGACCAGCGCCATCATGATCAGCCCGGCGCCCGGAATGCCCGCCGCGCCGATCGCGCCGAGCGTCGCGGTGATCGAGATCATCACATAGTCCGCCCAGTTCAGGTCGACGCCGAAGATCTGCGCCCCGAACAAGGTCGCAAGACCCAGATACATGGCGGTGCCGTTCATGTTGATCGTCGCGCCGAGCGAAATCACGAAGCTCGACACGCTGGGCGAGACGCCGAGGTTACGCTGCGCGCAACGCAGCGTCACGGGGAGCGTCGCATTCGACGACGCGGTCGAATAGCTGACCGCCATCGCGTCGATCATGCCGTGAAAGAAACCCTTCACCGGCACCTTCGCGAAAAAATGGATCATCAGCGGGTACAGGCCGAAAATGATCAGCAGACAGCCGAGATAATTGAGCCCGACGAGCTTCGCGAGCGATTCGAGCGCGTCGATGCCGAGCACCCCGGCGACCCACGCCATCAGCGCGAAGACGCCAAAGGGGGTCAGCTCCATGACGAGCATCGTCACCTTCTGCATGATCACCGCACCGCTGTCGAAAATCTTCGCGACGGGCGACCCTTCCTCCTTTGCCATCAAGATGCCGATGCCGATCAGCAACGCGAAGACGATCAGCGGCAGCACCTGGACGTCGGCCATCACCTGAACCGGACTTTCGGGCACGATCGACAGGATCATGTCGGTCCATCCGGTCGCTGCCGGTTCGGGCACCGGGCCGCGCTCGATGACGCTGGTATCGACGCCGAGCCCCGGCTGGAGAAGGGTGCCCATCGCGAGGCCCAGCCATACGGCGATCTGGCCGGTGACGACGAAGAGCAGCATCGCGCGGCCTCCGACGCGGCCCAGCTTGCGCACATCGCCGATCGCCGCGACGCCCGACACCAGCGAAAAGAAGATCAGGGGGACGACGAGCATCTTCACCGCCTTGATGAAGAAGTCGCCGATCCACTTGATGCTCGCGGCTTCGGGGCCCCATAACAATCCGGTGCCGATGCCCAGTATCAGGGCCGCAATCACCCGCTGCCACAGGGGAATCCGGAACCACCAAGCCATAAAGTCACCCTTTCACCGCCGCCCCGGCGTCCTGCGATTGTGCGGCCGCTCCGGCGGCCATGAAACCACCGGGGTAACAGGGGCGTCCGCGGCGGGCAATCGCGAGTTGGTTTGGACTCTACATAAGGAAGGTTATGGCCGCGCAGGTCGCGGAGCCGACGGCCAGCGTCATCGGAATGCCGGCGCGGAAGAAGTCGACGAAGCGGTAATTGCCGGCGGCATAGACGAGCGTGTTGGTCTGGTAGCCGATCGGGGTCGCGAAACTGGCCGACGCGGCGAACATCACCGCGATCACCATCGGATAGGGATTGACCCCCAGGTCGCGCGCCAGCGCGATCGCAAGCGGCGTGACGAGGATCGCGACTGCATTGTTCGTCACCACTTCGGTCAGCAGCACCGACACGACATAGGTCGCGACGACGAGCGCCCACGGCGGCACTTCGCGCAGCACCGGGGTAAGTTCGCCGACGATCAGCGCGACGCTGCCCGAATTTTCGAGCGCCAGCCCGACCGCGAGCATCGCGAAGATCAGCACCAGCACGTTGCCGTCGATCGAATCCCACGCCTCGTCGGCGTCGATACATCGCGTAACGAGGATCAGGCCGACGCCGATGATCGCCGCGACCCCGATGTCCATGATGTCGAAGCTTGCCAGCAGAATGACGCCGAGCAGCGCCCCGATAGCGATCGGCGCCTTCGCGCGGCGAAATTCGCGTTCCGTCGTGGTTCCGACGCCATAAAGATGCGGATTGCCGTAAAGCTGTTCGATCTGGTCCTCGGGACCGGTCACCAGGATGCGGTCGATCGCCTGGACGCGCGCATTGGGGAGGTCCGGGCCCGGCGTCTTGCGAAAACGCGCGATGCCCAGGATGCGGACGCCCAGGGTCGAGAGGAAGGGGATTTCGAGCAGCCGCCGGCCGATCGCTGGGTGGCTCGGCGCGATCATCGCCTCGACGATCGCCTCGTCGTCCTGGTCGATTTCCTCGCTGCCTGCGGTCAGGCCGATCGAGACATTCCTGTTCGAACGCAGCGACAGAAGTTCCGACAGGTCGAGCCGCAGAACCAAACGGTCGTCAGCCTGAAGCACCTCCTCGGCGAGCCCGGTCCGGCGCAGCGCAGAGCCGCGCTTCAGTCCGACGAGCTTGACGTTCGCGCGCTTGGCGAACGGCACGTCGCCGATCCGGCGGCCGACCAGATTGCCGTCCTTCAGCACGCGCACTTCGGACAGGAAGCTGCGATGCTCCTGGCTGAGTTCGATCTGGCTCGCGCTGTCGTCGGGAAGGAAGCGCCGCGCGATCAGGACCAGCGACAAAATCCCCGCGACCCCGGCGACGATGCCGACCGGCGTGATGGTGAAGATCCCGAAGCGGTCGAGCCCATTGTCCTCCGCGACGGCCGCGACCAGCAGGTTGGTCGAGGTGCCGATCAGGGTCGTGGTGCCGCCGAGGATCGAGACATAGGACAATGGAATCAGAAGGCGCTTGGCGCTGATTCCCAGCGCGCTCGCCAGTCTGAGCATGATCGGGATCATCACGACGACGACCGGCGTGTTGTTCAGGAACGCCGACGCGAAATAGACGCCAAGGAACATTTCGGCGAGCGCAAGCCGCGGATGGCGCTTCGCGCGCGCGATGATCCGGCTCGCGATCGCGTCGAGCGTACCGGTCCGCAGCAGGGCGCCCGACAGGATGAACATCGCACCGATCGTCACCGGCGCCGAGTTGGAAAAGACCGAAAACAGGTCCTTGCCCGTCAATATGCCGAGGAACAGGAAGGTGCAGGTGCCAAGGATGGCAACGACGGTCGCGGGGAAACGCTCCATCACGAACCCGACGAACATCAGCGCGAGCACGACAAGGCCGATGATCGCCTGATGCTGGGTGATGAAGGTTTCGGCCGCGGCGATCATCGCCTGCTTATCCGCACTGGGCCCGATGGAGCAGCTTGTGATCGGCGAGCACCAGCGCCATCATCGCTTCGACCACCGGCGCGCCGCGAATGCCCACGCAAGGATCGTGGCGCCCCTTGGTCACGATGTCGGCGGCCTCGCCCGCGCGGTTTATCGTCGGCACCGGGGTCAGGATCGAGCTTGTGGGCTTGAACGCGACGCGCACCACCACCGGCTGGCCGGTCGAAATGCCGCCGGCGATGCCGCCGGCGTTGTTCGACAGGAAATCGGGACGATTGCTCCCGTCGCTTGCCGGGCGCATCGGGTCGGCATTTTCCTCGCCGCGCAGCCGCGCCGCGGCAAAGCCGGCCCCGATCTCGACGCCCTTGACCGCGTTGATCCCCATCATCGCGGCAGCCAGGTCGCTGTCGAGCTTGGCATAGACCGGCGCGCCCCAGCCGGCGGGGACGCCGCTCGCGGCGCATTCGATCACCGCGCCCAGCGAACTGCCCGCCTTGCGCGCGTCGTCCATCAGCGCTTCCCAGCGCTGTGCGGCCGCAGGGTCGGGACAAAAGAAGGGATTGCGGCCGATTTCCTCTAGGTCGAAATTGGCGGGGTCGATCGCATCGCCGCCGATTTCCGCGACCCACGCGTGGATCTGCACCT
>Ga0189279_100325_pt1 | contig 12838 bp, 16 predicted proteins | sample N26B6minimetaG_FD_130324 | JGI IMG/M metagenome (GOLD analysis project Ga0189279, IMG submission 130324) | Marine microbial communities from the Costa Rica Dome - N26 B6 mini metaG | ecosystem: Environmental > Aquatic > Marine > Oceanic > Photic zone | place: Costa Rica: the Eastern Pacific... | reverse complement strand
CGGCGCGCAACTTCTGCAGCAGGCCATAGCCATCGAGCCGCGGCATCATCACGTCGCTGATCACCACATCCGGCAGCATCTGCTGGGCCTTGGCGAAGCCTTCCTCCCCGTCCACCGCGGTGGTCACCTCAAAGCCTTCGTCTTCCAGATAGGCCTGCACCGCCGTGCGCAGACCGGGCTCGTCGTCCACCAGCAACAGACGCGGGGCGGGCGCCGCGGCCTCTACGGATTCAGCGGTGGGGGTGGGCGCGTCGCTCATGGCTGGAATCGCTCTGGCCGCAATGTATGGAGAGCACGCTCAACGGGCCAGTGCGGGTAACTGCTCCTGCTGTTCGGGAATCAGGGTGGAAAAGCCCAGATCCAGGGCCTTCTGACGCAACGTGGCAGGGTCGGTTCCCGCCACCTCCGGCACGCAGGCTGCCCACCACACGAGGTGATCCTCCCGATTCACGTCCGTGATCGGACCGCCGGGGTTGAGGGTGCGCACGTAAACCGTCGACGGCGTGCGTTTCACCCGCAAGGGCTTCTCTGGGGAGCAATTGACGCTCTCCACGTAGACGTTGAGATCCGACGCCGACTCCTCCCACAGGCTGTAGCTGCGGGTGTCGGGATTGGACGAGGCTGGTTTCACTGCATAGATGCCGATCGACAGGGTGCCGACGGGGGCAGGGCGTTCGATCAGCACCTTGAGATCGGCTGGCCGCGATTGCCGCATCTGCTCCAGCACCTGCTCACGATCGAAGCCACTGGCAGGTTGCAGGCACACCAGCCCGCCCAGGCCCAGCAGAGCCATTGGCAATCGCAGACCCATGCCAGTGCCGTTCGCAATGCAGCACCATGATCGCAACATCTGCCTGCATCGTCCTGAGCGGCTCGGCTCTCGCCTTTGATTTCCAGGCCACCACCCCCTGTGCGGCTGAGGTGGTGGAGGCGATGGCGCCGTTCTGGAGTGAGGACTGGGGCAATCCCTCCAGCCGCCAGCATCGGCTCGGCCTCAGCGCCTCTGCCGCGGTGAACGTGGCGCGGCGCCAGCTTTCGGAAGCGGTGGGAGTGAGCCCGGAACGACTGGTGTTCACCAGCGGTGCCACGGAAGCCAACAACCTGGCGCTGCTGGGCCATGCCCGCGCCCTGGGGAGCGGCCATCTGATCAGCGTGGCCACCGAACACCACGCCGTGCTGGATCCACTCCAGCAACTGCAACGGGAAGGCTTCAGCGTCACCCTGCTGACCCCAGGCCCCGATGGACTGATCAGCCCTGAGCAGCTGGAGGCGGCGATCACCCCCGAAACGCGGCTGGTGAGCGTGATGGCGGCCAACAACGAAATCGGCGTGCTCCAGCCGCTCGAGCAACTGGGAACGATTTGCCGCCGCCATTGCATCACCCTGCACAGCGATGGAGCCCAGGCCTTCGGGACGCTGCCGCTGAACCCTGATGCCCTGGGGGTTGACCTGCTCAGCCTCAGTGCCCACAAGCTCTATGGGCCCAAGGGTATTGGCGCCCTGGTGCTGCGGGAGGACATCGCCATCGAACCGCTGCAGTGGGGGGGCGGCCAGGAAGCCGGGCTCCGGGCCGGCACGCTGCCCACCGCCTTGATCGTGGGCTTTGCCGCCGCCGCCCGCCTTGCGCTGCAGGAACAGGATCAGCGCAACAGCCATCTTCAGCACCTGCGCGATCAGCTGTGGGAGGGCCTGCAGCAGCGCCTCCCCGGCGTGCTGCTCAATGGGGCCCTGCAGCCGCGCCTGCCCCACAACCTCAACATCAGCCTTCCCGGAGTGAACGGCAGCCGCCTGCACCGGGCCCTGCGCCCGCACCTGGCCTGCAGCAGTGGCTCCGCCTGCAGCAACGGCGCGCCGTCCCACGTGCTCCAGGCGATCGGTCGCTCGCGGGCTGAAGCCGAAGCCTCCCTGCGACTCAGCCTGGGGCGTGAGACCACAACCGACGACGTGGATCAGGCCATCACAGCGATCACCGACGCCGCAGCTGCCGCCGGGTTCCTCAGCGGTCGCTAAGCAGGGGCCACACGCTGGGCCACACGCCATTTGGCACTGCGGCTGCGGGGGTTGGCCTCCTCCTCCTGCTCGGTGGCCACCACCGGCTTGCGGGTGATCCGTTGCAAGCGCTCATCGCGCAGGAAGGCGGTCTTGACGCGGCGGTCTTCCAGCGAATGGAAGCTGATGATTCCCAGAAGCCCCTCAGGCTCGAGCCAGTCGGGAGCTTGCTGCAGCAGGCGATCGAGCACCCCCAGCTCATCGTTCACCGCAATCCGCAGGGCCTGGAAGGTGCGGGTGGCGGGATGAATCCGTCCCCGCCGCGCCTTGGGGGGATAACAACCGGCCACGGCGTAGGCCAAGGCCGCGGTGCCCTCATAGGAGCCCTTGTCCTTGAGGTCCGCTTTGATCCGCCGGGCGATACGACGGGAGAGCCGCTCCTCGCCATAGCCATAGATCAGATCCGCAAGCTCGTTCTCCTCCAAGCGATCAATCAGCTCAGCCGCGGTCTCCCCCTCGCCGCCGGCATTCATCCGCATGTCCAAGGGACCATCCAGGCGAAAACTGAAGCCCCGCTCCGCCACATCCAGCTGCGGGCTGCTCACCCCCAGATCCGCCAGCACCATCACGGCGGGCTCGGGCGGCACATAGTCGGCGAAGTTGGTGGCCACGATCGAGACGCGATCACCGAAGGGGGCCAGACGCTCCGCCGCCGCGGCCCGGGCCGTGGCGTCCTGGTCCAGTCCGATCAGGCACAGGCCGGGATGCTGTTCCAGCAACAGGGCGCTGTGGCCGCCGCCCCCAAGGGTGGCGTCGATCAACAGGCCATCCGGACGGGGGATCTGCCGGGCCGCATCCAGCACCGCATCGGCCAGCACGGGCACATGGCTGAAGGGGGGCACAAGCCACAGGCGAAGACTCCTTAAGATCTACTCATCGATCGGACCACCGCTCCCATGACGCAGCTGGAAACGCGCACGGAGCCCATGGTGGTGAACTTCGGGCCCCACCACCCCTCCATGCACGGGGTGTTGCGGCTTGTGGTCACCCTCGATGGTGAGGACGTGGTCGACTGCGAACCGGTGATCGGTTACCTCCATCGCGGCATGGAGAAGATCGCCGAGAACCGCACGAACGTGATGTTCGTGCCCTATGTGAGCCGCATGGATTATGCGGCGGGGATGTTCTACGAGGCGATCGTGGTGAACGCCCCGGAAAAACTGGCGAACATCCCGGTGCCCAAGCGGGCGAGCTACATCCGGGTGCTGATGCTGGAACTCAACCGCATCGCCAACCACCTGCTTTGGCTTGGACCCTTCCTGGCGGACGTGGGAGCTCAGACGCCGTTCTTCTACATCTTCCGAGAGCGGGAGATGATCTACGACCTGTGGGAAGCCGCCACCGGCCAGCGGCTGATCAACAACAACTATTTCCGCATCGGCGGCGTTGCCGCAGATCTGCCCTGGGGCTGGCTGGAGAAATGCCGTGATTTCTGCGACTGGTTCGGCCCCAAGATCGACGAATACGAAAAGCTGATCACCAACAACCCGATTTTCCGGCGCCGGATAGAAGGGTTGGGAACAATCGAGAAGGAAGACGCCATCAACTGGAGCCTCTCCGGCCCGATGCTGCGCGCTTCCGGCGTGCCCTGGGATCTCCGCAAGGTGGATCACTACGAGTGCTACGACGACTTCGACTGGCAGGTGGCCTGGGAAAAAGAAGGCGACTGCTACGCCCGCTATCGCGTGCGCATCGAAGAAATGCGCCAGTCGCTCAAGATCCTTCGCCAGGCCTGCGATATGATCCCGGGCGGCCCCACCGAAAACCTCGAGGCCAAGCGCCTCAACGAAGGCAAGGGCAGCGACGCTGCAGGTTTCGACTTCCAGTACGTGGCCAAGAAGGTGGCACCCACCTTCAAGATCCCCAACGGCGAGCTCTACACCCGGCTGGAGTCAGGCAAGGGCGAGATCGGCGTGTTCATCCAGGGCAACAACGACGTCACCCCCTGGCGCTTCAAGATCCGCGCTGCCGACAGCAACAACCTGCAGATCCTTCCCCACATCCTCAAGGGACACAAGGTGGCCGACATCATGGCCATCCTCGGTTCCATCGACGTGATCATGGGATCGGTGGATCGCTGATCTCTGAACCGGTTTCTGCGGCGGTTGCAACGCGCGGGCTACCTGCTGCCCGCCACCCTCACTAGTGCGTTATTGCTCAAGGGGCTGCATCCAGGCCTTCCCGGCCTGGGCTGCCCGCTTCGCGCCCTCACCGGCGTGCCCTGCCCCACCTGCTTTCTGACCCGAGCAACAAGCGCAGCACTCACGGGTGATCTGGGCGGATCACTGCAATGGCATCTGTTTGGCCCAGTTGCCGCCCTGGGGCTGTTGTTCTGGAGTGTGCTGGCGCTCCAGCAACGGCGTCTCATCCCCAGAGGTCTGCCCCTCTGGCCCCTGCCGTTGGTGGCTGGAGGGTTGATCAGCTACTGGCTGCTGCGCCTGAGCACCAACAGCTGGCCCAGCGGCTGAGCGATCAGCGCAACAGTCCGCGCTGATAGGCGACGTTCTGAAGGAAGAAGCTGGCCATGGGAATCACCACAAAGCCCCCAAAACCGCAGGTCGCCAGGGCCAGCAGCCCCACAACGATGCCCGTCAACACCTCAAGCCCCACGAAGCTCAAGCCGTTTTCCGAGCGATAAACCACCTGAAACGCGTGAGAAAAGGCTTCACCGATGCCCGTGTCGGTGACAAAGATGCGATTCACGAACACCGGCGTCACCAACGCCACGGCAATCCCGGGAAGGATGCAAAGCAGAAAGCCGATGGTGGTGACCAGCGAAAAGAACAGCCCCGCTAGCACATAACGCCACCAACGGCCGGTGAGCAGCTGAGCGGCCGTTGAAATCGTCACCACCTCACCGCGCTCGTAGTAGAAGGCAGGAACGGCCACCAACAGCACCGACAACAGGCTGGCGAGGATGGAGAAAAGCAACTGAACCAATTGGGCGAGCACCGCTCCGAGCCCCGATGCCGCATCGCTGCTGCCGAGGATCGCCGACACGGCAACGATGATCAGTCCGTACGCCAGAACAGCCAGCAGCGACAGCACGATTGAGCCCACCCAGCTCACCAGCACCACAGGGATGTGCTGCAGAAAGGCCTGCCAGGCCTTCTGAATGGACGGAGGCTCGAAGGCAATCGGCGCGGCCATGGTTCGGGCGGAATTTCTGTCAGGGTGACAGTCGGCACCGGCTTGAACAACACATCGCCATGACCTCTGCCCCCTGGCTGGAGCTGAGCCGAACCGTGCGCTTCAGCGACACCGACGCCGCCGGCGTGATGCACTTTCAGCAGCTGCTGGGCTGGTGCCACCAGGCCTGGGAGGAAAGCCTGGAACGCTTTGGCCTGCCAGCGGGTTCAGTCTTCCCTGGCGGCCGCGGAGAGCAACCGAGCGTGGCCTTACCGATCGTGCACTGCCATGCCGATTTCCGCGCCCCGGTGCAGGTGGGCGACAAGCTGCTGATCCGCCTGGAACCGGAACGGCTCGATCCCAGCAGTTTTGCGGTGAACAGCCAGGTGCTGCTGGAGAAGCAGCTGGTTGCCAAAGGCTGCCTGCGTCATGTGGCCATCGACGTGCAAACCCGGCGCCGCTGTGCCCTGCCCGATGGCGTGGACCGTTGGCTGGAAGCATCAAGCCTCGGCCGCATCCAACCGCTTTAACCACTCCCGCCAGCGCTGGCGCTGCCATTTCCCCAGCGCCGAGGGGGCCAGGTGGGGGCACAACACCCAACGCCGTGGCGTCTCCGCCGGCGCCCAAGGCCGAGTGAGGGCCTCAAGCCGCTGCAGCACCGCAGGGTCAGAACTGCCCACCAGGGCCTCAAGCCGCTGCCCCCACTCCGGATCATCCACAGCAAGAAGCAGCACGGCACTCACCGGCAGCGATGCCGCCTGCAGCGCCGCCATCAAGCGCTGCTCCAGCTGCTCGGGGAACACGGTTTCCCCCCCGGAGTGAATGGCGCCATCGATGCGCCCGGCAATCTGGAGACCGGGGGTCAACGCGGCCTGATCCCCGGAGCGCCACCAGCCATCGCCATCCCTGAGCGGCACCCAACGCTCGGGTTGATCCGCCCGCCAACAGCCCAGCGCCAACCGATCAGTGCGCACCTCAAGCGCCCCATTAGCGGCCAGCCGCAGCTCCACATCCACCAGCGGGTCCCCACACCCGGGCTCGCCGGCCAGAAAGCGGTCCGGCGGGAGGGCCGCCACCATTGCCGCCGTCTCCGTCGACCCGTAGCAGGGCGACAGCGGCAGCTGCAAGGCCCGTGCCTGATCCGCCAACGGCGCCGGGAGAGCCGCACCACCGATCCAGATCAGCTGCAGCTGCTGCAGGAAGGCCACCCCATCGGGATGGGCCAGCAGACGTGCCAGCTGCGTGGGCACCAACGACAGCACGGCAGGATTCGTCTCCCAAGCGGGCAGGCCCTGACAGAACGCGAGCAAGTCAGTGGGTGTTTTCATCAACCCCGGCTCCAGTTTCTGATGCCCCGCGCCCCAGCAGCGGGCACGCCACCAGGGCATCAGACCACTCACATGGGCCAGCGGCAAAGGATTGAGCAGGAGGGTGGAGGCGGGGTCCAAACCGATCCCCGTCAACCAATGGGCGGTGGCGGCGGCCGAACGGTCCAGATGCAGCGAGGGCTGGGCGCAGCAACGGCTGCCGCCACTGCTGCCACCACTGCGCACCACCACCCCCGGGCCCGGAGGCAATTGAGCGATGGGGGCCGCGTCGGCATCAGGCGATAGGGGCATCCACTGCCCAGCCGCCAGCCCCTGCTCCAGCCGCTCGATCTCGCTCATGCCGCCGCGGCCCAGACCTGCTCTGGATCGTTGGAGAACATCGGCCCCGCTGGCGTCCAGCCGGGGGCCAGGCCCGGTGCTGCCGGCGTGGGGCCCTGGGCCTGAAGACCGGCCAGATGCTCCAGCCAGCGCCGACCGATGCCGGTTTCAAACGCCGTGCTCAGCATCCGTTGGGGCAGCCCCGCCTGCAGCTCCCGCAACAGCAGGCGGGGATCGCCCTCCAGCGCAGGCCGACGCACTTGCCAGCCACTCCAGCTGCTGCGCAGCTCGGGGTGCTGGTGGAGGGATTCATCGAGGGCCACCGGCCCCAGCGCTGCCAACTGATCCAGGCCGGCTTGATCCTCCACCGCCAGCGGCTGCTCCAACCAGTCCAAGCGAGAGTCATCGCGCAACCGCTGCATCCAGGCCTCAGCCGTGCTGCGATCCCAGCCGCCGTTGGCATCCAGACGCAGCCGGGCCGTAGACGGCAGCCGCTGGAGCAGCTGCTCGAGCAGCTGACGCTCCAGGCCATCCGGCGCCGTGGCCACCTTCCACTTGAAGGTGCAGCTCTCCAGGCCACCCATCGATGCCGCAGCAACCTCCAGGGCCGAAAGCATCGCCTCGCCAGCCGGCAGCAACAGCGCCGGGGCAGGAGCCTTCAGCCAGCCCTGGGGTGCAGCAGCGCCCACCACACCCTGTAGCTCCGCCAAGGCCGCCCCAAGGCCAAAACCCACCGGCCCCGGGACCTCCCGCAACACAGCCTCCAGCTGAGCCTGAGGAAGCTCGTCCGGCAGCGCTACGAGGGCCTGCTCGCAGGCCATGAACTGCTGCGGCTGCAGCGGAGCCACTTCGCCCCAACCCACGGCCCCCTGATCGTCATCCAGCCGCAGCAACCAGCCACAACGCTCCCGCAGCTCGCCGGCTGCGGTGCGCAGCGGCTGCAGCAGGGCAAAGCGGAAGCGGCGACGCTGCAGCCGGAGCGTCATCCGCCCGTCCAGACGCGCGCCAGAGCCAGGCCCGCACTCAGCCCCAGACCATTCCAGCCCTGGAAGCACAGGGCCAGAAACTTGCTGCCGCTGATCAGCTCCGGCCTGTCGTGGTGGCGCTGGAGCAGACGCATCAGCTGCACACCGGCAGGAAGGCCGAGACCGCTCAACAACACCGTCGGAGGCCAGTCCCCGTGCAGCACGGGCACCCACTCCAACGCCAGCGTCAAGGCCACAAACCAGGGCACCAAGGCTGCCGCCCGGGCCGTGCCCAGACGCACCACCGGCGAGCGTTTGCCATGGGCGGCGTCCTCCTCCACCTGATGGAAGTGGGAGCAGAACAACACCAGGGTGGTCGCCAGGGCAGGACCTGCCCCCAAAATCCAGGCCGTGCCCCAAGGGATCGATCCTGCCCCCCGGGGCTGCAGCACCACGAGGGCCGCTGCGGTAGCAAAGGGTCCAAAGGCCAGCCAGCACAGGGGCTCACCCAGGCCGCGGTAGCCCAGGCGGAACGGCGGGCCCTGATACACGTAACCCAGGCCGCAGCACACCAACACCAGGGCCAGCACGGACCCGCTGCTGTTCCAGGCCAAACCGGCCATCACCAGCAAGCCAAGCACCAGCGCAGCGGTCGCCCCCTGGGCGACACGGTCCCGGCGGCCGGTGAGGTTCACCACGGAATGGGGTTTACCGGTGGCATCCACACCCGTGGCCGCGTCAAAAACATCGTTGCTGAGGTTTTCCCAAAGCAACAGCAGGATGGCCGCCAGCACAAAGCCCCCCAACTGCAGCCAGCGCAGGGAGCCCGCCACCCCGAACTGCCATCCAGCCGCGAGCAGCACAGGCATCACGGCAACGGAATACATCGGCCACTTGATCGCTGCCTTCCACAAACGGCGCCGATCGGCGTAACGGGATGCGACAGCCTGCGGCTCAGACATGGACAGGACCCGTTCCCGCAGGACGAAGACCCATACATTTGAGCAGTAACCCTGGCCGGAAACGCCGCGGATGTCGGCTGATTGTTGTTTCAGCACCCTCCTCTCCGCTGCCCAGCGGGGATGGTTGGCCTGTGACGGCGATGAAGCGCTGCTCAGCCTGGCCCTGCCGATCGAAGGGATCGACCCGCTTCTGGCCTTGCCGCAGCTGGCGGAGCAGGAAAGCCTGCAGGTGCTGTGGGACAGCGCCCCGGGCCTCTGCCTGGCTGCCGCAGGGCCCTGCCAGGAACTGGAGCTGGCCGGCAGCCGTCGCTTTGAGCAGGCCCAGCGCTTCGCCGACCTCTGCCTGAGCCGGCTGCACGACACGGCAGCGGACAGCCCAGCCCATGCGCGACCTCGGGTGCTGCTGCGCTTCCGCTTCTTTGATCAGGTGAGTGAGCGCCGCCGCAGTGAAGCGGTGGTGCCATCGGTGCAGGCCGTGCTGCCCCGCTGGCAACTCAGCCGTCAGGGACGCCGCGGCTGGCTGCGGCTGAATGGGGTTGTTAGCAGTGCAGCGGACTGCCGCGAGCTGGCGGAACAACTTTGGCTCCAGCACGAACAGCTGCTCAAGACGCCAGCCACGCCAACCCCCCTCAAGCCCCAGGCGCTGGTGGCGGCAACGGAACCGGAAACCTGGCGGCAGCGCTACGCCGCAGCCCTGACCCGCGGCATTGATCTGGTCAACAGCGGTGACCTTCACAAACTCGTGCTGGCGGTGCGGCACCGCATTGTTCTGGCCGACACCTTCGACCCCTTGCCGCTGTTGAAGCGGCTGCGGCGGCAACAGGCCGGCAGCTGCCGCTTCCTCTGGCAGCGTCACACCGGTGATGCCTTCTTCGGTGCATCGCCGGAACGGCTGCTCAGCCTGCGCGCCGGTTGGCTGCGCAGCGATGCCCTGGCCGGCACGGCGGGGCAAGGGGATTCCGGGGCGCAGCTGCTGCGCTCCGACAAGGACCGCCGCGAACATGAATTGGTGGTGGAAACCATCACCGACCAACTACGCCGCAACGGCTTGACACCCCGGCGTCGCCGTCAGCCCCAACTGGCCCGCCACGGCAACCTCACCCACCTGCACACCCCGATCACGGCCGAAACCCAGGGTCAGCCCGTGCTGGCGTTGGCTGAACAGCTGCACCCCACCCCCGCCGTTGCCGGGTTGCCGCGCCGCGACGCAATGGCCTGGTTGCGCACCCTGGAACCCTTTGAACGGGGCAGTTACGCAGCGCCAATCGGTTGGATCGACAGTGCTGGAGATGCGGAACTGCGGGTGGCGATCCGCTGCGGTCATGCCCGCGGCCGCGAGCTGGACCTCACCGCCGGAGCCGGCCTGGTGCGGGGGTCCGTTGCCGAGCGCGAACTGCAGGAAGTGGGGCTGAAGCTGGCCGTGCTGGCGGACCAGCTGGAACTTCAGACCAGCGCGCGCAACCGCTCGATCGTCTGATCCGCCAGGGGCTGGTTCATCAGTCGCTCCACTTCCCGCACTCCGGTGGGGCTGGTGACGTTGATTTCGCTGAGCATGCCTCCGATCACATCGATGCCCACGAAGAACAACCCCTCCGCCCGCAGCGCCGGGGCCAGGGCCGCACAGATCTGACGCTCCCGCTCGGTGAGTTCCGTGGCCTCCGCCTGACCACCCACGGCCAGATTGCTGCGGAATTCTCCGGCTGACGGGCGACGGTTGATCGCCCCCAGGGGATCGCCGTCCACCAGCAGGATGCGCTTGTCACCCTCGCTCACGGACGGCAGAAAGGCCTGGGCCATCACCGGCAGGCGTTCCTGCTCCGTCACCAGCTCCAGCAGGGCCTTCAAGCCCGGCGACTGGCCGTTGACCCGAATTACCCCCAGGCCGGCGCGGCCCCCCAGGGGTTTGAGCACGATCTCCTGCTGCTCCTCGGCGAACAACAGCAGTTCAGACACCCGCCCCGCCACCAGCGTGGGGGCCATCCAACGGCTGAAGCGCAAGGCCCCCAGCTTTTCGTTCCAGCTGCGCAGCGCACTGGGGCGATTGAGCACCCGCACCCCAGCCCGCTCGGCAACCTCCAACAGATGGGTGGCGTACAGATACGCCTCATCCACCGGCGGGTCCTTGCGCATCCAGATCACATCAAACCCAGCCAGAGCCTGACGTTCCGCCACCCCAACAGTGATCCAGGGCTCCGGCGTCACCGGCAGGGCAATCGCGAGGGGTTCATCGCCCCGCGCAATCAGATCGGCAGGCGTGCAGGCCCAAACCTCATCGCCGGCGCGATGGGCGGCCTGCATCAGCGCAGCAGAGGAATCCTTGGCTGGATTGATCTGCCCCAGCGGATCCAGAACGAACAGCTGGCGCATCGATCAGGCCTTCAGCAGCGCATCGAGCTCACCGGCGCGATCCAGGGCATGGAGATCGTCACAGCCACCGATGTGGCGATCGTCGATGTACACCTGCGGAACGCTGCGGCGACCATCACCCCGCGCCGCCATGGCATCCCGAGCCGGCTCATCCCCATCCACGCTGTGTTCGGTGTAGCTCACCCCTTTGCGGTCCAGAAGCCCCTTGGCGCGGACGCAGAACGGGCAGGTTTGCCAGGTGTAGATCTCAACCTTGGCCATTGCGTTGGTGATGCCGGTGGTCGGATCCTATGCAGCTACTGCGCTGATAGCGTCAGAGGCTGATCAGGACAGAGTCCTTGCTGGATCTCACCGACTTCAAACGCGATCTCTCCGAGCTCACTGACCGCCTGGGCAATGCCCAGGACTGTCTTTGACGTTCCTGCACTGAACGCCAGGCAACAGGATCTCGAACAACTCGCGGCCCAGCCCGATTTCTGGGATGACCAGCAGAACGCCCAGAAGCAGATGCGGCGTCTGGATGAGGTGAAGGCCCAGCTGTCTCAACTGGCCGGATGGCGCGGTGCGGTCGATGACGCCCAGGCCACCCTTGAGCTCTACGAACTGTAGCCCGATGAGGACCTGCTCCAGGAAGCTCAGAACGGGCTAAACCAGTTGCGCCAGGGGCTGGACCGCTGGGAACTGGAGCGCCTGCTCAGTGGCGAATACGACAAGGAGGGAGCGGTTCTCAGCATCAATGCAGGCGCCGGGGGTACCGACGCCCAGGACTGGGCCCAGATGCTGCTGCGCATGTACACCCGCTGGGCGGAAGACCGCGGCATGAAGGTGACTGTGGACGAACTCTCCGAAGGTGAGGAGGCGGGGATCAAGAGCGCCACCATCGAAGTAGAGGGCCGCTACGCCTACGGCTACCTGCGCAACGAAAAGGGCACCCACCGCCTGGTGCGCATCTCGCCGTTCAACGCCAACGACAAGCGCCAGACCAGCTTTGCCGGCATCGAAGTGATGCCGAAGCTGGAGGAGGAAGTCGACATCGACATCCCCGAAAAGGACCTCGAAGTCACCACCTCACGCTCCGGTGGCGCCGGCGGCCAGAACGTGAACAAGGTGGAAACCGCCGTGCGGATTCTCCACATCCCCACCGGCCTGGCGGTGCGTTGCACCCAGGAACGCTCCCAGCTTCAGAACAAGGAAAAAGCGATGGCCCTGCTCAAGGCCAAGCTGCTGGTGATTGCCCAGGAACAACGGGCCGCCGAAATCGCCGACATCCGCGGAGACATCGTTGAAGCGGCCTGGGGCAACCAGATCCGCAACTACGTGTTTCACCCGTACCAAATGGTGAAAGACCTGCGCACCAATGAAGAAACCAACGATGTGCAAGCGGTGATGGATGGGGCCCTCGACCCGTTTATCGATGCCTGTTTACGCCAGGGTGTCGACAGCCCCGGCGCCGACGCCGATTCCTGATCCCATGGCCAGCGAGAGCACCCCACCGCCGAGCTTCGTCAAACAGGCCATGCGCAACATGGTGCGCAAGGGCAGCAAGAGCCTGTTCCACTTCGGCCTCACCGCCCTGGGATTCCTCAGCTTCATCACCCTTGTGGCTTGGCTGGGGCGACCGACCCTGCCGGGTTAGGCATGGAGCTCGACCTTGCACTGGATCGGCAGGGGGTAACGCTGCAACCCTCCGACAGCACCGATCTGCTCGATGAAACGGCCT
>Ga0189279_100322_pt1 | contig 12885 bp, 6 predicted proteins | sample N26B6minimetaG_FD_130324 | JGI IMG/M metagenome (GOLD analysis project Ga0189279, IMG submission 130324) | Marine microbial communities from the Costa Rica Dome - N26 B6 mini metaG | ecosystem: Environmental > Aquatic > Marine > Oceanic > Photic zone | place: Costa Rica: the Eastern Pacific... | reverse complement strand
TGGGCAGGAAATTGCCGACGAACCAGCCCGACTGATATTCGGGCGCGACTTCGCCCGTGACTTTCTCGCGCCGATGTTCGCCGCCGATCGCGACCGACACTGGCCCGGCCGGCAGATCGAAAGCGTCGAACGAGAGGTTGGCGGCAAAGACGTCCTGCTGGAATTTCTGCTTGCGGAACGGATTGCCGATTACCCAGTCGAGCGCCTCCTGACTTGCGGTGCCGATGCCGAAACGGTTGAACGGGATACAGCCGTTATCGGGGTCGCTCAGCGAGGATCGGCAGACGATCGTCCCCTCGGCCACGCCGAGCGCATTGCCGGCGGGGGCGAACACCGCATCCTGTGCCAGCGCAAGGCGCGCGTTGTTCGAAATGTCGCGCGCCATTTCGCGGGTGCGGCTGATACCCTTTTGATAATAGGCGTCCCAGCGCGCCTCGGACCCGAACAGGCCGAACGTCCCGTTCGCGCCGACGACATAGCGCTGCAACTCGCGCTTCGTGTCGTTCTTGCGCACTGGCAGGTTGGCATTGGTCGTGCCGAATTTGAATTGGGTGATGCCGAGCGCGTCGAGTTGCGTCCGTACCTCTTCGGGGATGAAGGCATTGTCCGACTGCATCGTGACATTGCCCTGGTTGAGCTGAATCCCCAGATGACCGAGATTCTTGGACTTCGCATAGGAGGCCTGGACGAAGACGTTGAGCCAGTCGGCAACCTCGTAGCTGAGCCGCCCGAACAGGCTCTTGCGATTCTCCGCCGGGTCGAGCGACTGGTAGCTGTTGACCTGGGTCGATTGCCAATCGCCGCCGATCATCCACGGGTCGCGCACCGTCCCATAGTCGAACTGGCTGACCGCGCCGCCGACGCCGAAGGTGGTGCCGCGCAGCGCCGTGTCGGTAATCGTGCCGCCCGGCGTCGCGAGGCTGAGCCCCGCGCCCGACACGACGAGTCGTTCGGGTTCGCCATTTCCCGCGACATAGGCGGGATTGTTGATCATGTACCAGCCTTGCTGGTTCCAGTCGCGCGGAACGCTGAACAGCCCCTTTTTCACCGCGAGTTCGCCGTTCAGCAGGACGTGGCCGCGGCCGCCCGCGAAGGCCTTGCCCGCGGTCAGCGTCGCGCGATAGGTCGGCGCGTCGCCATAGGTGGTGATGCCATATTCGGCCGATCCCTTGAGCCCCGTATAGTCCTTGTCGAGGATGAAGTTGACGACGCCCGACACGGCATCGGACCCATAGGCCGCCGACGCACCGCCCGTGACGATCTCGACGCTCTTGATCAGTCCTTGCGGAAAGGTGTTTACGTCGACGAGCCCTCCGGTCGTCGAACCGACCGAACGCTGGCCGTCGAGCAGGACCAGCGTACGCTCGGTCCCCAGCGAGCGCAGGTTGAGCGCGTTGATGCCCGAGGTGCCCGAACTGATGTTTAGGTTCGAGTTCGCCGGAGTCGCGCTGCCGACCAGCGATGGAATATCGTTGACATAGTCGGCGATGTTGGCGGGCGCGTTCGCTTCGATATCGTCGGCGCCAAGAACCGTCAGCGGGGTCGGCGCCTGATAGCCGTTGCGCTGAATGCGGGTACCGGTGACGGTGATTTCGGCGTCGGGCGATGCGACGGTGCCGCCGTCGGCGTCCGCAGCCTCTTGCGCGAGCGCGGGCGAATTCCAAAGCAGGGCCACGGAGAGCGCCGCGACCGAAACGATCGGCATGGATCTGGACATGTATTTTCCCCTTTTTTCTATCTCTGTGCGTACAGGACGCCTCCAAGGTCCGCCGGAGCGTTGCGGCGGGTCATCCTCCTTATGATGCCGGGCAAGTGCCGGATGCGGGCCGGTGCGGCAGCGGCCGCCCGCCGGCTTCGCCAGTCGGCTGGCCGTTCTCGACCGCGAGTTTGCCGTTGACGAGGACGAAGCGCATGCCGGTCGAAAACAGCGTCGGGTGCGTGAAGTCGGCGCGCGGGGCGAAGGTCGCCGGATCGAAGGCAATGACATCCGCGAACGCCCCGGCTTTCAGCGTGCCGCGCCCTTCGAGGCCGAACAGGCCGGCGGTCACCGACGTGCTGCGATCGATGAAATCGCGCAGCCCGATGACCTTCTTGTCATTGACATAGGTCGCATATTTGCGCGCGAACGACGCATAATAGCGGGGGTGGCCGCGCGACGCATCCGAGCTGGTTACCACCCACGGCTGTTTCATGAAGGCGGCGATGTCGGCCTCGTCCTGGTTGAAAGAGGCGACGCCCGCTTCGCGTTCGGTCAGGATCGCGATTGCCGCCTCCACCGGATCGACACCGCGCGCCTTCGCCACCTCTTCGAGCGTCTTGCCCTCGACGCCTGCGGGCCCGGACGTGATGAGAAGCGACGCCGGACCGCCGCGGCGGCGCAGATTCTCGGCAATCTCGGGCCGCATTTTGGCCATCACCGCATCGTCGGCAAAGCGTTTCAGCATCTCGGCGCGTCCGCCGTCCTGTGCCCAGCGCGGCAGCAACGCCGCCGAGAGTCCGGTGCCCGACGCCGACCAGGGATATTGGTCCGCATGGACGACGAGCCCGGCTTTGCGCGCCGCCTCTATCTCGGCGATGATCTGCGGAGCTTCGCCATGCACGTCGACGCCCAGCGCCTTGATATGCGCGATATGGACCGGGATTTTCGCATCGCGGCCGATCGATATCGCTTCGTCGATCGCGCCCTTCAGGCCGATCGTATAACTCGATTCATCGCGAATGTGGCTGTCGTACACCCCGCCTTTCGCCGCCGCGGCGCGGGCGAGCGCCACGACTTCGTCGCGCTTGGCAAAGCTCTGCGGGGCATAGAAAAGCCCGGTCGAAAAGCCGAGCGCCCCCGCGCACATCGCCTGGTCGACGAGGGCGACCATCTTCGCAAGTTCGGCGGGCGTCGGCGCGCGGTCGTCGGGCCCGATCACCTTCATCCGCACCGCGCCGAGACCGACGTAGCTCGCGAAATTGATCCCGTAATCGCGCGACGACTGGCCGACGCTGGCCCGCTCGCCCGTCGCCTCTCCGGTTGTCATGCCGAAGGTCCGGGCGATGTCGGGATCGCCGCCGCCGTCGACGCCGATGAAGGCCGTGGTGACGCCCTGGGTCAGAAAGGGCAGCACCAGCCGCGCCGCCGGGTCGGCCGAATCGAGCGCGTCGTTCACATGCGTATGCGGATCGATGAAGCCCGGCGCGACGATCAGTCCGCTCGCGTCGATCACTTGCCTTGCGCCGCCCGGCGCCGCGGGGCCGACATAGGTGATCCGGTCGCCGCGGATCGCGACATCGCCGGTGAAGGGCGCCGCGCCGCCCGGATAGATGGTCCCGCCGCGCAGGATGACGTCGGCCTGCCCCCCTTGCTGGGCGGCGCCCGGCGGGGTCGATATCGCCGTCGCGGAAAGAAGCGCAAGCGTTGCAGCGGCAAATTTGATCGAAGATTTCATGGCGACACCCCTGTTTCTGCGGTTCGAAAATCGGTCCTAGCTGCTTCCCCAAAAGCCCGGAGCGGGCGGCGTCAAGACGCCGGCGTCGCCCTGGACCCCACCGGGCCGGTCGGCCGCGAGCCACAGCGGCCCGTCGAGATCGACGAAGGACGAGCGCGCTGCGACGACCAGCGCGGGAGCGATCGACAACGACGAGCAGATCATACTGCCGGTCATCACGCCGAGCCCGGCCCGCGCCGCGGCATCGGCGAGCGCGAGCGCACCGGTCAGCCCCCCGGTCTTGTCGAGCTTGATGTTGATCACCTGATATTTGTCCGCCAGCGCACCGACATCGTCCGCGACATGCGCCGATTCGTCGGCGGCGATCGGAACCAGCGGTGCAAAGCCCGCGAGCGCGCCATCATCGTCGGCGGGAAGCGGCTGTTCGAGCAGGTCGATGCGCAGGTCCGCGAGCAAGGGCTGGAGCCGCTCGACCTCGGTCATCGTCCAGCTTTCATTGGGGTCGACGATCATCCGGGGCGTCGGTGCCGCGATGCGCACCGCGCGGATTTGGGCTTCGGGATCGGAACGGTCGACCTTGACCTTGATGAGCGGAACATCGGCGAGCGCCGCGGCCGCTTCCGCCATCGCGCTCGGCGTGTCGAGGCCGACGGTTATCGCGGTCGGGGTCGGGGCGATCGCGGGCCGGCCCAGCCGTTCGGTAACGCTGCGCCCCGCCAGCTTCGCTTCGAGATCCCACAGCGCGCAGTCGACCGCGTTGCGCGCCGCGCCCGCCGCCATGGCGCCCTGCAATTCCTCGCGGGTGGCCCCGCCCTCGATCGCGCCGCGCGCCGCTTCGATCGCCGCAAGCGCGCCGTCGACCGACTCGCCGTAGCGCGGATAGGGCACGCCCTCGCCGCGGCCCGTCGCGCCCTCGGCCGAAATCTCCACCGTCACCACGTCGGCGACGGTCTTGACCCCGCGCGAGATGCGGAACGGGGCGCTTAAAGGGAAGGCATCGCGGTGCGCGACGAGGGTTCGAAGCATTGGTTCATCCAGTCGATGATGGGATCGACACCCATCGAATAGGGATCGGTGCACGGCAGGCCGAGCGCGTCGGACGTCTCGCCGCACAGGCGATGCGCGTCGGCCGGCGACAATTTCGAAGTGTTGAGCGCGATGCCGACCGCGCGGACATCGGGGCTGGTCAACCGCGCGACGCGCAGGTTCGCCTCCAGCGTCTCGGCCAGGCCGGGCATCGGGTAATGCGGCAGGCCGCGCATATGCGGGCGTACCGGGTCGTGGCACAGGATCAACGCATCGGGCTGGGCGCCGTGGAGCAGCCCGGTCGACACGCCGGCGAAGGACGGGTGGAACAGCGACCCCTGCCCTTCGATCAGATCCCAGCCGCCGTCGTCGCGGGCGGGCGACAATTGCTCGATCGCGCCCGAGATGAAGTCGGCGATCACCGCGTCGAGCGGGATGCCGCCGCCGGCGATCAGGATACCCGTCTGGCCGGTCGCGCGGAAATCGGCCTTCATCCCGCGCGCGCGCATCCCCTTTTCGAGGCACAGCGTTGCGTACATCTTGCCGACCGAGCAATCGGTGCCGACCGCGAGGAGCCGGCGCCCCGCCCGCGGCTTGCCATTGCCGACCGGGATATCGGGGCGCGGGTCGCGGACGTCGTGGAGCGAGCGCCCGTGGCGCGCCGCCGCATCGACAAGCGCCGGCTCGTCGCGCAGCCGGTGGTGGAGGCCCGACGCGATATCGAGTCCCGCCTCGATCGCGGCGAGCGCGTCGTCGATCAATTCGGCCCCCATCTTTCCGCCGGCATTGGCGATGCCGAGCACCAGCGTCCTGGCGCCCGCCCTCACCGCCTCGGCAAAGCCCAGGCGCGGAAGTCCCAACGTCAGTTCGCACCCGTCGTGGCGAAACTCACCAACGCACTGATCGGGCCGAAAGACCGCGAGCCCGCGCGAGGTCTTGATGCCGACCTCGTCGTTCACATTGCCAAGATAAAGAAGATAGGGTGCGGCGATCATCAAGGAACCTCTTGCGTTCGGATGAGGCCATCATGACCGAAGGCCGGGCCTTGCGCGTCTTCGAAGACGGCGGCTTCCTATAACCAAAGGCTATGTACCCGCGGGCGGTTCCGGACGCGTCGACCTTGCCGGAGGAGGAGATGATCGGAAAAAATATCGACGAAAGGCATTGCCATGCCCACAGCACCGTGATAGCGGGCCGCTCGCTTTGCAGCAAAGAGGGTCCGCCCCCCGCTGCTGGCACCGCCGAAATCGGCATGTGGACGCATAGCTCAGTTGGTAGAGCAGCTGACTCTTAATCAGCGGGTCCTAGGTTCGAGCCCTAGTGCGTCCACCATTTTTATACTTATTTTTCATTTGCTTCGGCGGCATTTTTGGCCCCCGTCTCGCTGTGAATGCGCGGCAAGAACCGAATAGACACCAAACGGTCACGCCCGCGGTACGGATCAGTCCGCTGCGCCCTGCGCCGCCTGCTGCATCTCCGCCTCCATCAGGGCGACGTGCTCGTCGATCCACTCGGGCGTGATCCCGAACCGTATCCGCTGCGGGGACACGATGGCCTCCACCTCCCAGTCAATGCCCTGGAACAGTTCGATCAGCCCCTCGCACTGCCCTCCGCAGGAAAAACCTGCTGCAGCATCGACAGCATGGCGGTGCGACCGCGTTCGGATATCCGTACAATAACGCGGCGACCGTCAAGCGGATCGGCGAAGCGCTCGATCAGCCGCGCTTCCTCGAGCCGGTCGATGCGGCGGATCGCCGCGGCCGCCGACTCCCCGGAACTCAGGATGAGCTGCTTGACGTAAAGGACGCCGCCTTCCTCGTAGGAAATGAACAGCTCGAGGATCATGTCCCACGCCGAATCGCGCAGCAGCCCTTTCGGCAGCATCCCGGCCATTCGGTTGCGCGCCTGAAGCAGGTGTCTTGCGCCTTCGACCAGCCCGCGTTCCGCCACGCTCTCCTCGCGCTGCGCCGCACGCGACAGCGCGTCGAGCGTTCTGCGCATGCTCCGGACGGGTGGATCGTCGGTCTTGGCTTCGTCCTCGCGGTACATCGTCTGCCCCTTCTTCACACAGACACGTCGGTAGACCGCGGCGCCCCCACGCCCGCAACCGCCTCGTGTGCCTTCCGGTCCCCCTGCTGCGGCATGGCGCCGCGATGCCTCAGTCTTTCGGCCAGTTCGTGAACCCGGCTGCCGTGCGAGCCCTTGACGAGCAGCACATCGCCGTCGCGCAGATCGGCGAGCAGCAAAGTCTCGATGTCCTCGGGCGCTCGCGCGCGCAGCCCGCGCTGATTGGCGGCAAGCGCGCTCCAGAAATCATCATAAAGGTCGCCGACCGCGTGAACGCGCGCGATTCCAGCCGCCGTAACGAGCGGTGCGAGCGCGGCATGATAGGCGGCGGCATCGGGACCGAGCTCGCGCATTTCGCCGAGTAGCGCGACCTTGCGGCCCGCCGCGTCCATGTCACGCAGCAGCGCGAACGCCGTCGCCATCGAGCCGGGATTGGCATTATAGCTGTCGTCGAGCAGCGTGACGCATCGGCCGCCAAGAGTCAGGCGGTGGACATCGCCCCGGCCTGCGACGGGCACGAAGTTGGCCAGCGAGGCGATCGCCGCCTCGATATCGTGGCCCGCAGCCGCCACCGCGGCGAGCACCGCAAGGCTGTTGAGCGCCATATGCTCGCCCGCAGCGCCCAGCCGGAAGCGCCATTCCGACCCGAAGATCGACGCGTGGACCTCGCCGCTTGCCGGGTTGTAGGCGAGGAGGCGAAAATGACAGTCGGGCGATCGGCCATAGTGGACGATACGAAGGCCACGGATCGTCGCGGCCATGTGCACCTGTTCCCATTGTGCCATGTCGCGATTGAGGACGGCGGTGCCGCCCGGCTTCATGCCCCCGAATATCGCACTTTTCCGCGCCGCCACAGTGTCCAGGTCGCGATGATACTCAAGATGCGCGGGCAGGATGTTCGTGAAGATCGCGACATCCGGCCGCGCCAGCCGTGCGTTGCGCGCCATCCGGCCGATCGCGAGCTCGAGCACGACGTGCGGCACATCCCAGCGGATCGAGGCAAGATTCCAGGCGATGCCGTGCGGCAGATTCGCATTATGCCGTGTCTGGGCAACCTCGCCATAGGGCGCGAGCGCATGCGCGAGCATCGCGACCGCGGTCGTCTTGCCCGCGCTGCCCGTGACCGCGAGAACCTGCGCCGAGAGCTTCTGGCGCGCATAGCGGCCGAGGTCCAGGATCGCGCCGCCGACGTCGCCGACCCGCAGCAGCGGCGCACCGTCCGGTACCGCCTCCGCCCCGCCGGCCGCGATCAGCGCCGCCGGCGCTTCTGGCAATCGTGCGATCCGGCGCACGTCGACCCCGACCTCGCCCTCGCGAAGTCGCGCGGCGACCATGTCGCCCTTGCGCATCGTCACCGGCGCGATGCACAGGCCGGATGCGGTCCATCCGCCGGACGGGGGCCGAACCCATTCGCCTCCGGTCGCGCGGACGAGATGATCGGCTGTCCAGCCGATGTCCTCGCGCACGGGGATGGGTTTCTCGTGCGCGAAACCGCCAGCGGCTTCGCAGGCCATGAGATAGCGGCGGTACGCCACGAGACCCGACAGATAATGTTCGACATCGTCGATCCGGACGCGAAAGCCGTGGTGCCGGATGAAGAAGCTGCCGGCAATCCGCTCGGGGCGAGCGTAGAACATCGCAAGCTCGGGCCAGAAATGGCCGTTCACCAGATAGTTGGCGCGCAGGTGGAGCGCCTCGTAGAAGCGCGCGATGTCGAAGCCGTCGAGAAGGTGCGCGAGCGCGGGGTCACCGCGCAGGCGCGCGATCATCCGCTCGGTCGCCATCATCAGTTCGAGCAGCGTCGGGAAGGTCGTGATGCGTTCGGCAACGAATTCTAGATAGTCACGGACATTGTCGAGGCCGAAGCGGAAATAGACCTCCGACGGGTCGTGGATCGTCAGCTCGTTGACACAGTAGCTGAGCCAATGGTCGTGCGCGGTCCAGTGTCGCTCGCGCACGAAGTGCAAAAAGGCGCGCTCGACGGCTTCGAGCCAGCGGATATTGCCCGTGGTCCCGAACAGGCGCACGAGGGCGAAGGCTGCCTCGCCGTCATAGTAGATGGTCCGGAACGGCTGCTTCACCGCAAGCGAGGGATAGTGGAGGACGTGCACGAAGCGGCCGCTCACATCGTTCTGCATATAGACTATCGTACGCGCGAGCCGCTCGCACAGGGCATCGTGGCGCGTATCGCCGGTCAGATCGCGATATTTCACCAGCGCCAGTATCGCCACCGCGTTTCCGCCGAGTTTCACCTCCTCGCCCGCATCGACGAGGAAGGCCGCCGCGTCGCCGCCCGGGAGGGAGCGATCGGCGATCAATTCGCCGGTCAGATAGGCGAGCGAGCGCTCGATCGCTGCACCGAGATCGCGGTCGCGAGTAACCTCCCACGCCTCGATCATCGCGTAGAGCGTGCTCGCGTGGCGAAGGCTGTTATAGGCGGCGATGGGGCGATCGAAACAGGGGTGCCAGCCATAGGCGAACCGCCCGTCTTCGCCGACCTGCGAGGCAAGGTAGGCGCTTCCGCGCCCGATCAGGCCGGTGACCGCTTCGGCGTCGAGCGGCGGCAAGCTGCGCCGGCCGCTCGACGCGCCCTTGCCATCGATCGCATGGATGCCCTCGTCGCCGGAAAAGGCACCGCGGGTGGTGAACAGCCATAGCGGGCGTTCGTCGCCGAATGAAATATCCCGCAGCCCGTGGCGCCGCTCGGCATAACGCCGGAAATTGCGCTCGTTGATCGTCGCTGCCGGCTCGCGCGGACCGCCGTAGAGCATCGCATTGGCGTTGATCTCGGTTTCGAGGAATGCCTGCTCGAAGCCCGCATCGAGCGAAATTCCGAGCCGGAAATAATTGCGCTTCACGTCGCCGAGCCGGGCGCGCAGAGCGCCCCAGCTGGTGCTTTCGACCGCATCGACCCATTCCGCCCGCAGCCAGCGCGCTTCGCCGCTCGTCGCCTCCAGCAATGCCGTCGCGCGCGTCCACGCGTCGTCCGCATCGCAGCCCACAATGGTGCGGACCTCCGCTCGATGCGAGCCATCGGTCCACGAGAGGAAGAGAACCACCCGTTTCGCCCCGCCCGTTACCACCGGTGCGATACCGCCAAGGGCGGCACGCAGCTCGGCAAGCCGGGAGGCGGATACCAAGCTCACCGCTCGCGCAGCGCCTCCCCGGCGCGATTGAGCGGCTTCATCAGATATTGCAGGACAGTCTTCGTCCCCGTGTGGATATCGACCGTCGCGATCATCCCCGGGACAATGGGGAAGCGTTTGCCCTGCTTGTTGCGCAACGCGTCGGCCTGTGTGCGCACGAATACGCGATAATAGAATATCTCCGGCTGCACTTCGTCGCGAATGGTGTCGGGCGAGATCGTCGTCACGACCCCGTCGAGCCCGCCGTAGATCGAATAGTCATAGGCGGTGATCTTGACGGTGGCCCGCTGCCCGGGGTGTATGAACGCAATGTCGCGCGGCGACATGCGCGCCTCGATCATCAGCCGGTCGTCGAGCGGCACGATCTCCATCAGCTTGCCATTCGGCGGAATCACCCCACCCCTGGTCGACACCTCGATACTTTTCACGATGCCGCGCACCGGCGAGCGAAGCGTCAGCCTTTCGAGCGTGTCGGATCGTCCACGAACCACGGGCGCGAGCGCCTTGACCTCCTCGTCTGCCTTGGCCAGTTCCTGCCGCGCCTCGACCACATATTGCGAGCGCAGGTCGGCCTTTTTGAGCTGCAGCTCGGCGAGCTGACGCTTGAGCCGCAGGACCTCGACATTGCTGGCTGCGCCGACTTCGATCAGCGACTCTCCGATCGCGAGTTCCTTGCGGATGAGCGCAATCGACTGGTCGATAAGGCCGAGCGACGACGAAAGGCTCGAGCGCCGCGCATCGTACAGGCGCCGCTCCTCGGCCTTGAGGTCGCTGTAATCGGCAAGGGCATCGGGAAATTCGAGCGCCGTCTGGTTGACCTCGGCGCGCAACCGAGCCGATGCCGCGAGCGCAGCGCGATATTTGGCCGCGCTTTCCTCCACGGTCGACCCGGCCTGCGTCGGGTCGAGCTGGGCGAGGATCTGCCCCGGCTTCACGATCTGGTCCTGGCGCACCAGCAGGCGCGACAGGATGCCGCCTTCGAGCGACTGGATGACCTGCTCGCGGGAGGTCGGCACGACGCGACCGCCTCCGGTCGCCACCTCGTCCAGTTCGGCGGACCAGGCCCAGAGCAGGCCGGCAGCGAAGAGCGCGGCAAGCAGCCACACGAGCCTCGCCGCCGTACCGAGCTGCCCATCACCGTCGGCGGCGAGCCAAGGTTCGGGGGCGGCGCCGGTCTTCATGCCGGCCCGCCCTTCGCCCGCATCCGTTGCAGCGCCGCCGTCTTCCTGTCGTCGAGCACGACCTGCCCCTCGTGAATCACGATGATACGGTCCACCAGCTCCAGCACGCGCATGCGGTGCGTTGCCACCAACAGGGTCCGCTCGCGGCTCCATTCGCCAAAGCGCTCGATGAAAAGCCGCTCGGCCGCCTCGTCCATCGACGCCGTCGGTTCGTCGAGAAGGAGCACCTGCGGCTCGCGAAGCAGCAACCGCGCGAGAAGAAGCGCCTGCACCTGTCCGCCCGACAGGCCGACACCGCCCTCGAGGATCATCTGCTCGAGCCCCGCCCGTGAGCGACGGATGAAACCATCGGCCCCGACCATTGCCAGCATCGCCATGATGTCATCGTCGCTCGCTTGCGGCCGTCCAAGCCGCAAATTGTCGCGGATGGTGCCGTGAAACAGCCGGCTGCCCTGCCCGAGCAGACCCACGTCGCGGCGGACATCGGCAGGATCGAGCTGGTGAAGCGCGAAGCCGTCGAGCAGCACCTCGCCGGAGATCGGCTGGAGGAGGCCCGAACAGGCCTGGAGGAGCGTCGACTTTCCGGCGCCATTGCGGCCAAGGATGGCGATCTTCTCGCCCGGCTCGATGCCAAGGTTCGCGACCGAGAGCGCCGGAGGCGAATTGGGATCCGAGTAGCGAAAAACGGCCGAACGAAACTGGTAAGTCCCGGCGACGGCGGGAATCTGGATCCGGTGCTCATCGTCGGGATCGTCGACGGGAAGCGCCATGATCTGGTCGAGGCTGCCGATGCCCACCTTCGCCTGCTGGAGCCGGTTAAGCAGCTGAGCGACATGCGATACCGGGGCGATCATGCGCGAACCGAGGATCGACGCCGCGACGAGGACACCGGTTGTGATTTCGCCTTCCATCACGAGCGGGGCGCCGACGAAAATCGTCGAGGCGTAGACGGCATTCTGGACATTGTGCGTCCACACAGTGAGACTGTTGGTCAGGCCGCGAAGCTTGAGCTGCGCTTCGGCCGCGGCAGAATTGAAATGATTCCATTGCTGCTGGAAGCGCGATTCCGCCTGGAGGGTCTTGATGTCCTCGAGCCCCTGCACCGCCTCGACGAGCATCGCGTTGCGCAGCGACGCCTCGCGCATCGCCTCGTTCGCATAGGCCCGCAGACGGCGCTGCGCGAGCAGGCCAGGCAGCACGAGCAGCACGAGGGCGCCGAGCGGCACGATGGCAAGGGGGCCGGCGATAAACCAGAAGATCAGAAGGAAAAGCAGGAAAAAAGGTATGTCTGCGATCGCCGCCACGGTGGTGGAGGTAAGTAGTTCGCGGACCTGCTCAAGGTCGCGTAGCTGGGCGATGAAGGCCCCGGTTGACGATGGCCGGTCGCGGTTGCGTACGCGCAGCGCGTGCCCGAACACCTGGTCGGACATGCGCAGGTCGGCGCGCTTGCCGAGCAGGTCGATAATCCGCATGCGCAGCCGGCGAAACAGGAAGTCGAAACCGATGGCGAGCAGCACGCCGACAAACAGGATGTAAAGGGTCGGAAAGGATTGGGCGGGAATGACGCGGTCGTAGACCTGCATCGAGAAGAGCACTCCGGCGAGTGCAAGGCTGTTCGCCACGAGCGACGCGATGAGAATGTGCGAATAGGCGCGTGCATCGCGCAGGATCAGGTGCCGCAGCCAATGCTCTTCGAAGGGCCGGATATAGGTATCGACCCGCGCATCGCGAAGCGCGCGGACCGGTCGCGCCGCGACGAAACGCACCGCAGCCTGGCATAGCGCCTCGGCAGGCATTTCATTGGTCAGCGTCTCGCGCCCGTCGATCGCGAGGGTCGCGCGGCCCGCGGCATCGATCGCACCAACCACCGCGAGACGCCCGTCGGCGAACTCGGCGATCATCGGCAGGCGGCCCGGCGCCAGACTTGCAGGATCGACGGGCTCGAACCGCAGGCGGAGGCCCGCACCGCGCGCGAGAGCAGCAAGGCGTCGGTCGGGATCGTCGCCCTCTTGCCAGAGACTGGCCAGCCGC
>Ga0189279_100321_pt1 | contig 12904 bp, 11 predicted proteins | sample N26B6minimetaG_FD_130324 | JGI IMG/M metagenome (GOLD analysis project Ga0189279, IMG submission 130324) | Marine microbial communities from the Costa Rica Dome - N26 B6 mini metaG | ecosystem: Environmental > Aquatic > Marine > Oceanic > Photic zone | place: Costa Rica: the Eastern Pacific... | reverse complement strand
GTGACGGTTGCGGTCCGGCGTTCGGGCTCGTCGACGACCCCGGTGTAGAGGCTCACCATCGGTTCGTCGCTGACCACGTGGATTTCCTCGGCGCCGAATCCGTTGAACTTGGTCCGCATCGCACAGCCATAGGCCCCGAGCATGCCGACTTCGATGAAGTCGCCGGGCTTCACGTCGGCGGGCAGGTAGAAAGGCCCGGCCATATGGTCGAGGTCGTCGCACGTCGGGCCATAGAAGCTGTAGGCGACGAGTTCGGCCTCGCTTTCGGGCTGACGCAGCAGCGTGACCGGGAAGCGCCAGCCGACATGCGCGGCGTCGAACAGCGCGCCATAGGCGCCGTCGTTGATGTAAAGCTCTTCGCCGCGACGCTTTTCGACGCGAACGACAAGCGAGCTGTACTCGGCCGAAAGCGCGCGACCCGGTTCGCACCAGAGTTCGGCCGAATAGCTGATCGGCAGGCTTTCGAAGCTGCGGTGGATCGTCTCGAAATAGGCGTCGAGCGGCGGCGGCTCCATGCCCGGATAGGACGACGGAAAGCCGCCGCCGACATCGACGATATCGACCGTGACCGATGCCGCGACGATCGCGGTGCGTACGCGCTCCATCGCCTGCGCATAGGCATGCGGGGTCATCGCCTGGCTGCCGACGTGGAAGCAGATGCCGAGCGCGTCGGAGGCCTGGCGCGTCGCCATCAGCAATTCGGTGACGTCCTCGGGCTCGGCACCGAACTTCGCGGCGAGGCTGAGCTTGGAATGGTCCGACGACACCCGCAGCCGCACGAGCAGGTTGAGATCCTGCGCGCCTTCGGTCGCGCGCACGATCTTTTCCAGCTCGTCCATCGTGTCGAGCGAGAAGGTTCGCACCCCATGCTTCCAATAGGCTTCGGAAATGGCCTCCTCGGCCTTGACCGGGTGCATGAAGCAGAGAGTCGCCTGCGGCAATTCGCGCGAGACCAGCCGCACCTCGGCGATCGAGGCAACGTCGAAATGAGTCACACCGCTGTCCCACAGCACGTGCAGCAGGTCGGGCGAGGGATTCGCCTTGACCGCATACATGGTCGTGCCGGGAAATCGCTCGATAAAGAAACGCGCTGCGCGCCGCGCGGCGTGCGGGCGGACAAGCGTAACAGGTTCGATCGGCGAAAGTGCCTGAATCAGCCCGTGGGCGCTATGATGCTTGTGCAATTCAAGGGACCCCCAAAGGTAAAGTTAGACGACAAAGGCTGCCTTGCGGTTATTGGAAGTCCCCCTGGGGCAGCGGGGTGCGCATATATGGGCGGGGGGGCTTTGTGTAAAGACCCCTTTGCAACGGAATTTCGTGGCCGCCGCTTGCTTGCGCCCGCCTCTCCAAACGCTAGAAACGGCGGATGACGCGCCACCGCCCGCCGCGTCTCCGTATCAGGGAAATCGTCCAAATGACCTCTCCTGCAGATGTGAATCATACCTTTACCGACGCGGAACTGACCGAATTGGTTGCGTGGGGCACGGTCGAGTCGCACCGGGCAGGCGACCTGCTGATCGCTGCCGGCACGATGGCCCCCGACTGTATCGTCACCCTGACCGGCGAGGTGCATATCTTCGCCAATTCCGACGCGGGCACCAGGCGGGTGGGCTGGATGGAGCGCGGCCAGTTCGCGGGCGATCTGTCGGTGCTGACCGGCCAGCGCCACCTGTCGCACGTGGAAATGGGCGTCGACGGCGAGATATTACGGATCGCGCACGCCGATTTCCAGCGCCTGATCGCGGCGAGTTCGCACTATTCGGACATTTTCGTACGCATTTTCGCGGCGCGTCGCGAGTTCAGCAACAGCCGCGGTTTCGCCGCCGTCATCGTCATCGGAAGCGCCTTCGACCGCAGCGTCTATGCGCTGCGCGATCTCCTCGCCAAACACGGCGTCGCGCATCGCTGGTTCGACCCCGCCGACGGACCGGTCGCGGTGCACTTGCTCGCCGAGCGGCAGATCGACGCGGCGCAGTTGCCGGTGGTGATCCTGGGCGCGGCCGACCTTCTGCTCCAGCCGACGCCCGAACAGCTCGCCGCGGGGCTGGGTCTCGACCTGTTGCCCGACGGCGCCACCGCCGACGTGATCGTGGTCGGCAGCGGCCCCGGCGGCCTTGCCGCGGCGGTCTATGCCGCGTCGGAAGGGCTGACCGCGATCGCGATCGACTCGCTCGCGCCCGGCGGGCAGGCCGGCACATCGTCGAAGATCGAAAACTATCTGGGTTTTCCGACCGGTATTTCGGGTAACGAGCTCGCGCGGCGCGCGACGGTGCAGGCCCAGAAATTCGGGGCGCGGATCGTCGCCCCGGTGCGGGCGAGCGCGATCGAGCGCGACGACGACGCCTATTGCCTGACCCTGGCCGACGGGCGGCGCCTGCGCAGCCGCGCGGTCGTGATCGCGAGCGGCGCGCAATATCAACGCCTTCCGATCGACGGCATCGAAGCATTCGAAGGGCGTGGCATTTTTTACGGGGCCACGCCGATGGAGGCGCAGCTGTGCAGCAATGCAGAGGTCACGGTCGTGGGCGCGGGCAATTCGGCGGGACAGGGCGCCATCTATCTCGCCAGCTTCGCGCGCAAGGTGCACGTCATTTTCCGCCGCTCCAGCCTGCGCGAAACGATGTCCGAATATCTGGTCAAACGGCTTGAAGAACATCCGAACATCGAGATCATCGCGTCGACCGACGTCGTCGGCCTGCACCCCGGTGAGGACGGCGACGGACGGCTCGGTCGCATCACCTATCGTTGCCGCGATACCGGCGTCGAGGACGTGTGCGATTGCGGATTCCTGTTCCTGTTTATCGGCGCGCGACCGAATACCGGCTGGCTGCCCAGGGAAATGGTCTGCGACGAGCGCGGCTTCGTGAAGACCGGCGGCGATATCGCGCCGCTCGAGCTGGTTCGCGCGGGCTGGTCGCTCGACCGGATGCCGAGTCGCTATGAAACGAGCTGGCCGCGCATCTATGCCGTCGGCGACGTCCGCAAGGGTTCGGTCAAGCGCGTCGCCTCGTCGGTCGGCGAGGGATCGGTGGTCGTCAGCGACATCCACGCGGCGCTGGCGGAAATCAGCGGAACGGGCTGATCCTCCCCGTCGCGCAGCGATGGGGAGGTGGCAGCGCGAAGCGCTGACGGAGGGGCGACGCCGTCAGGCGTCGGTTTCGGATGGCGCCCCTCCACCACCGCTTCGCGGCGGTCCCCCTCCCCATGACCTGCGGTCACGGGGAGGATTTTTCAGCTCAGCCGCGTCTTGAAATCCTCATAACCGAAGCGCCGCACTTCGCGCAGGTCGTCGCTCTCGCTGTCCCACAGCCAGATCGACGGCAGCGGCACGCCGTTAAAGGTATTGGTCTTGACCATCGAATAATGCGCCTGGTCGAGGAAGGCGAAACGCTGGCCGATACGCGCGCCCCCGGGCAGGCGATAGTCGCCGATCACGTCGCCGGCGAGGCACGACGGGCCGCCGAGGCGCACCGCTGCGCCCTCGCTCGCTTCACCAAGCATGGCCGGGCGATAGGGTGCCTCGATAACGTCGGGCATATGGCACGTCGCGCTGATGTCGGTAATGCCGATGGGCATGCCGTTATCGAACAGGTCGAGGATTTCGCCGACGAGGATGCCGGCGTCGAGCGCGACCGCTTCGCCGGGTTCGATCATCACGTCGCAATCGGTCTCGGCGCGCACGCGCTTCAGAAAGGCGATCAGGTCGCCCGTCTGATAATCGGCACGCGTCACATGGTGGCCACCCCCGAAGTTGATCCATTTGAGCTGGCGGAAGAAGGGACGCAACATCGGCTGCACCGCATGCCATGTTCGTTCGAGCGGCGGGAAATCCTGTTCGCACAAGCTGTGCATGTGGATGCCGTCGACGCCCTCCATATGCTCGGAAAGCAATTGCGTCACCGGAAAGCCGAGCCGGCTGCACGGCGCCGCCGGGTCGTATTTCGGCACCTCTCCCTCGCTGTGCATCGGGTTGATGCGCAGCCCGATGTCGAACGTCTCGCCTTGCGTCCGCAGGCTGTCGAGCAACGGGCGGAAGCGCGCGAGCTGGCCCGGCGAATTGAAGATGAGGTGGTCGGACAGGCGGGCGATATCGGGCAGGTCGGCTTCCTTGTAGCCCGCGCAATAGGTCGCGACCTCGCGGTCTCCGTCCGGTCCGGCATATTCCTCGCGCCCCAGCCGGGCCTCGAAGAGGCCCGAGGCGCAGACGCCGTCGAGATATTCGGCGACCGTGTCGCCGAGCGACCACATCGAAAAGGCCTTGAGCGCCGCCAGCACCCGCGCGCCCGATGCGTCGCCGATATGACGCAGCACCGCGAGGTTGGCACGCACCTTTGCCGCGTCGACCACGAAGGCGGGCGAGGGGACGCGGTCGAGGTCGAACGCGGCAAAAGCTCCGGGGTCGCCGGCACGGGTTTCCATGGGTCTAATATCCTGTCGTCAGGCCGCAATCGGCCCCTTGAAGATAAAGAATGCGCCCGCCGCGATCAGCGAGAAGCCGATGAAATGGTTTACCGTCAGCTTTTCGCCGAGCCAGAAGACCGCGAAGCCCGCAAAGATGATGAGGGTGATGACTTCCTGCAAGGTCTTGAGTTCGGCGGCACTGTATACACCATAGCCGATGCGGTTCGCCGGCACGGCCAGGCAATATTCGAAGAAGGCCAAACCCCAGGCGAGCAGCACGGCGAGCCAGATCGGGCGCGAAAGGTCGCCGAGATGCCCGTACCAGGCAAAGGTCATGAAGATGTTGGAGACGAAGAGAAGACCGATGGGAAGGAGGTAGGCGATCATTGGGAGCATTCCATCAGATTATATTCGGATATCCCTAACCCCGACGATTAGCGGCTCTCCGAAAAGGCCGGGTGCCAGTCGATATCGGAGTGGCTGCCGAGATATGCCAGATTACCGGATCAATCGAGAATGCGGGAGGCGTTTCATACCGCTCCCGTGCAAATCCACCTTGCTATCCGTTCGCCCTGCACTTGTCGAAGGGCCGTTCCGTCTTTGCAATGCGGAAAGAAAGGACGGTGCTTCGACAGGCTCGCCACGAACGGATCGACGGTAACGCCTGAACTAAAAGTCCAGCGGTCCGTCCAGTTCCTTCACCTGCCACGGCAGGCCGTGCTTCATCAGCATGTCCATGAAGGGGTCGGGGTCCATCTGTTCCATGTTGAACACGCCCTTGCCCGACCAGGTGCCGGTGACCATCATCGCGGCGCCGATCATCGCCGGGACGCCGGTGGTGTAGCTGACCGCCTGGTTGCCCGTCTCGGCATAGGCGTCCTCATGGTCGCAGATATTGTAGAGGTAGAGCGTCTTTTCCTTGCCGTCCTTGCCCAGGCCGGTCGCGATCACGCCGATATTGGTCTTTCCCTTGGTCGTTTCGCCAAGGCTCGACGGTTCGGGCAGCACGGCCTTCAGGAACTGCAACGGGACGATCTCCTTGCCCTCGTAGATCACGGGGTCGATGCGGGTCATGCCGACGTTCTGGAGCACGGTGAGATGCTGGATATAGGCGTCGCCGAAGGTCATCCAGAACCGGATGCGCCCGATCTCCGGCAAGTGGGTCTTCAGGCTTTCGATTTCCTCGTGGTACATGAGGTACATCGTCTTGGGCCCGACCGCTTCGAAATCGAACGGCTGTTTCACGGACATCGGCGGGGTTTCGACCCATTCGCCGTTTTCCCAGTGCCGCGCCACCGCGGTCACTTCGCGAATGTTGATCTCGGGATTGAAGTTGGTGGCGAAATGCTGGCCGTGATCGCCGCCGTTGCAGTCGAGGATGTCGAGCGTGTCGATCCGCTCGAAATGATGCTTCTTCAGCCAGGTGGTGAAGACGCTCGTCACGCCGGGATCGAAACCCGAGCCGAGCAGCGCCATCAGCCCGGCGTCCTTGAAACGATCCTGATAGGCCCACTGCCAGTGATATTCGAACTTCGCCTCGTCGCGCGGTTCGTAGTTGGCTGTGTCGAGATAGTGCGCGCCGGTCGACAGGCACGCCTCCATGATCGTCAGGTCCTGATAGGGCAGCGCCAGGTTGACGACGTGCGTCGCGCCGACGTCGCGGATCAGCGCCGCGGTGGCGTCGATGTGGTCGGCGTCGACCTCGGCGGTGCGGATCGTCACGCCGGTGCGTTCCTTCACCGACTCGGCGATCGCGTCGCATTTGAACTTGCGGCGGCTGGCGAGGGTGATGTCGGGGAAGATGTCGGCGTTCATCGCCATCTTGTGCACCGCCACCGAACCGACGCCGCCTGCGCCGATGACCAGAACCTTGCTCATCGAAAAATCTCCTGTCGCGGCCTGTCGCCGCTTGTCATCCATGCCGCGCCCTATAGGACGAAGCCATGACACAGCAAAGCCCCGATCCCCTGCTCGACCCCGCACGCGCGCCGAGCCTGGCCGGTATCGAACGCGCCGCGGCGAAAGTCGCTGCGCTCCTTCCGCAGACGCCGCTGCTGCCGCTCGAGGTCGACGGGGTGACGCTGTGGTGCAAGGCCGAATGCCTCCAGCCGGTCGGCGCGTTCAAGATTCGCGGGGCATGGCACCGGCTGACCGACCTCACACCCGAACAGGCGGCGGCGGGGGTCGTCGGCGTGTCGAGCGGCAACCATGCGCAGGGCGTCGCCTGGGCGGCGAAGCGGCTGGGGATCAAGGCGACGATCGTGATGCCGAGCAATGCGCCGGCGATGAAGCTCGCCGCGACGCGCGCGCTCGGCGCCGACGTCGTCCTCTACGACCGCGTCAGCGAATCGCGCGATGCCGTCGCGGCCAAGCTGCTCGACCAGAACGGCGGGACACTCGTCCATGCCTATGGCGATCCGTGGATCATCGAAGGGCAGGGGACCGCGGGGATCGAGGCGCGGGCGCAACTCGCGGCGCGCGGGATCGACGGGCCCGACACGGTCGTCGCCTGTTGCGGCGGCGGCGGGCTGTCGGCGGGGCTCGCGCTTGCCTGCCCCGATGCCGCGATCATCGCGGTAGAGCCCGAAGGGTGGGACGATGTGACGCGCAGCCTGGCGGCCGGCGAGATCCTGTCGGTCGAGGATATGAGCTACCCGACAGAATGCGATGCGCTCCAGACACCGCAGACATGGCCGATCAACTTCGCGGTATTGCAGGCGCGCGGCGTGCGCGGGGTCGCGGTGACGCGCGAGGAAGTGCGCCACGCGATGCGCGTCGCGTTCGAGCGGCTGCACCTCGTCGTCGAGCCCGGCGGCGCGGCGGCGCTCGCGGCGATCCTCGCAGGCAAGGTCGCGCCGGGCGAAACCACGCTCGTCACGCTGTCGGGCGGCAATGTCGATGCGAAACATTATGCCGGGATACTGGCGGCCTGACGGAAACTTATTCGTCGCGGGGCGTTTGGCCCGAAGAAGGAGACGCACGATGAAGACATCCATGATCCTGGCCGCTTCGACCGCGCTGGTGTTGCTCGCCGGATGCGAGAAGGCCGAGGCCCCCGCACCCGAACAGGGCGCGACCACGACCACCGAAGTCCCGGTTGAAAGCGCCGAACCCGCAGATGGGACGACGCCGGTCGAGTCCGGGACCGATCCGGCGTCCGGGGAGCACCGCTTTGCCAGCTGGGCGGGCAAATGGACGGGGGTCGAGGGTATGTATGTGACGATCACCCCGACCGAGCCCGAGCATTACAGGCTCGAGATGCAGTCGGACCTCGACACCAAGGGGACCTACGATGGCCGGGACAGCGAGCATGGCATCAAGTTCACGCGCGGCGGCGAGGCATTGAGCCTGCACCGCGGCAACGGCGACGATACCGGACTCAAATATCTCGCCGGCAAGACCGAGTGCCTGATCGTCAAGACCGGCGAAGGCTATTGTCGCGACTGATGTTGCGGACGGGCGACAGGCAAATTTGCTTTGTCGCCCGTTTGTCATCGATCCGACGCTGAAACGGCATCGAAGCCTGTCATGGGCGGCCCCGGACTGTTCATCGTTCCGGAAAGGCATCCATGGCCACTCGTCCAGACCACAAGATCGCCGCGGCGGTCGTCCGCACCGACGCTGCGCAAGGGCAACGCCTGCTCGATCGCGCCTTCGCCTTTGCTTTCAAGGGTCTGGTCTATGCGCAAATATGGGAAGACCCGGTCGTCGACATGGAGGCGCTGGCGATCGAACCGGGCCAGCGGATCGCAACGATCGCGAGCGGCGGCTGCAACGTCCTGTCCTATCTTCTGGCGGATCCCGGCGCGATCGTCGCGGTCGACCTCAACCGCGCGCACGTCGCGCTGAACAATCTGAAGCGCGCCGCGGCCCTGCACCTGCCCGACCACGCGCATTTCCATCGCCTGCTTGCCCAGGCGGACAGTCCCGCGAACATCGCCGCCTATCGCACCCATATTGCGCCCCACCTCGACGAGGCGACGCGCCGCTATTGGGAGGGGCGCGGCCCGACCGGGCGCCGCCGTATCGACGGGTTCGCGCGGGGCCTCTACAAACGCGGGCTGCTCGGGCACTTCATCGGTCTCGCGCATGTCGCCGCCCGGCTGCACGGCGTCGATCCGCGTCAATTGCTCGAGGCGAACTCGGTCACCGACCAGCGCGCGTTCTTCGATGCGAAACTCGCGCCCGTTTTCGACCGCAGACTCGTTCGATGGATCACCGACCGGCGGTCGTCGCTCTTTGGCCTGGGCATCCCGCCCGCGCAATATGACGCCTTGGCGAGCGGACGGCCGATGGCCGATGTGTTGCGCCGCCGCCTCGAAAAACTCGCGTGCGATTTTCCGTTGCAGGACAATTATTTCGCCTGGCAGGCGTTCGGACGCGGCTATGGCAGGACGCCGTCGGCGCCGCTGCCGCCCTATCTGGAGCCGTCGAGCTATGACGCGATCAGGACGCGTGCCGGTCGCGTATCGATGCGCCACGCCAACATGACCGACATGCTCGCAGCGTCCGATGCCGGCAGCTTCGACCGCTATGTGTTCCTCGACGCGCAGGACTGGATGACCGACGCGCAGCTCGCGGCGCTGTGGACGGAGGTTACGCGGACCGCGCGGCCCAACGCCCGCGTCCTGTTCCGTACCGCGGCGGAACCGAGCCTGCTGCCCGGACGCCTTCCCGAAGATCTACTGACGCGCTGGACGTATCGCGCCGAGGAATCGTGCGACTATACGCGGCGCGACCGCTCGGCGATTTATGGCGGGGTTCACCTTTATGTGTTGCGGGAGGGGTGATCGTGGCGAGCGGCCATGCCGACCTGATGAACGGGGTCTATCGTACCCAACGCCATATCTATGATGCGACCCGCAAATATTATCTGCTCGGCCGCGACGGGCTGATTGCCGATCTCGCGCCGCCACCGGGGGGATCGGTCCTCGAAATCGGCTGCGGGACGGGTCGCAATCTGATCGCGGTCGGAAGGGCCTGGCCCGAGGCCCGTCTCTATGGCGTCGATATATCCGAAGCGATGCTCGAAACCGCGCGCGGCGCAGTGGCGAAGGCGGGACTTGCGGATCGCGCGACGCTTGCGCAGGGCGATGCGTGCGATTTCGGGCCGTCCGCGCTGTTCGGGCGCGCGACCTTCGATCGCGTTTTCATCAGCTATGCGCTGTCGATGATCCCCGAATGGCAAGGTGCGCTCGCCCAGGCGGCGCGCTGCGTCGCGCCGGGCGGGCGGCTCGAACTCGTCGATTTCGGGCAACAGGATGGTTGGCCGTTGCTGTGGCGGCGCGCCCTGTTCGGCTGGCTTGCGCGCTTCCACGTCGCCCCGCGGGCCGGAATCGCGCGCGCGATCATGGCGCTCGCGGAGGAGACGGGCAGCACCGGCGGCTATTGCCGCAGCCTCTATCGCGGTTATGCGATACGCGGAGGTCTCGCGCGCGGCTGAATTGCTGCTATCCTGCCCGGTAAAGGGGAGGATGGGAATGAACGGGGACATAGCCGAAGCGCGCCGCGATCAGCTTGCCGAGGTGATGGAAACACTCGCTCAGGCCTTCCAGACCGACCCGGCACTGTCGTGGATATTGCCCGATCCCGTGCACCGCGCCCGCGCGCTCCGCGGATTGTTTCGCGTTCTGGTGCCTTCCGATGCGCGGGCGGGCAAGGTGCTGCGCTCGACCGGCGACGAAGCCGCCTCGCTGTGGCGCGCTCCGGGACAGGCGGAAAGCGGCCCCCTGGAATTTCTGCGCACGGTGATCCCGTTGGTGGCGACTTTCGGCACCGCCCTGCCGCGCGGGCTGAAGGTGCAGGGCAGCATCGACGCGCACCGGCCAAAGGGCCGCTTCTGGTATCTCCATTATGTCGGCGTACGACCGGCCGAGCAGGGCAAGGGTCATGGCGGACGCATCATCCGCACCCAGACTGCGGCCGCCGATGCCGAAGGGCTGCCCTGCTGGCTCGAAACCGCGACTCCCGAAAATGTGCCGCTCTACGAACGGCTGGGCTTTGCAACGCAGGTCGAATGGGACGTGCCGGACGGCGGCCCGCATTTCTGGGGCATGAGGCGCGAGCTCGGCCCAATCTGACCCCTGCGGCTTCGAGTTAGACCTATGGGGGTAGAAATTGAAGGACGGCGCGCTAGGATCGGCGAATCGAATATTCCTGGGGGGAATCATGCGCCTTTTTCATTCGCTGGGGTGGCTTGCCGCCGCTCTTTCGGCCCTTTTCGTCAGTCCGGCCCAAGCCGAGTGGCGCGAGGCAAGCAGCGCGCACTTCCTGGTCTATGGCGATTTGGACGCAAAGCAGATCCGCGAATATTCGGAGCGACTCGAGCTCTACGACAGCGCGCTGCGCCTCATCACCGGACAGGCCGAGACGGAGGCGTCGAGCCGCAACCGGGTCAATGTCTATCTTATGTCAAGCCTCACCGATCTGCGTAAACTTTTCACCGGGGGAAGCAGCAGCACCGGTGTTGCAGGCTTTTATATTCCTTCCTTCGAGGGTGCGCGCGCGTTCATGCCGGCCGACATGTCGAGCGACGACCTGTCGGCGCGCGCGGTAATGTTTCACGAATATGCGCATCATATGCTGCTGAGCAGCGCGACCGAATATTATCCGCGCTGGCTTTCCGAAGGCATGGCGGAATTCTTCATGGTTAGCCGCCTGAACCGCGATGGCAGCATCACCATTGGTCTTCCCAACAATGATCGCTCCTATTCGCTAACTGCGTTCAGCCGCATGCGTGCCTCGGAACTGCTCGCGTCCGACGACAAGGAATTATCGGTCTATGACGTCGATCAACTCTATGCCTCGGGCTGGCTGTTCACCCACTATCTGCTACTGGGCGGCGAACGCGACGGGCAACTCGTCAAATATATTGCTCTACTGAACAACGGTGTGCCGTGGGACAAGGCTGCGGAGCAAGCCTTTGGCGATCTTGGCAAGCTCGATCAGGACCTTGAAGCCTATCGCCGCACTCGCGGCATGAAGGTATTCACCATAGCCGCCGACAAGCTGAGCGCTGGAAAGATCGAGATCAGCGAATTGTCGCCGGGAGCCGCAGCAATCATGCCCTATCGCATCCGCTCGGCCCGCGGCGTGGACGAGAAGTCGGCGCCGGTGTTGGTCGCGGACGCGCGGCCGGTCGCCGCACACTATCCGAACGACGCCTTCGTCCAGCGGACGATGGCAGAGATCGAATATGACGCAAAGAATGATGCCGAGGCCGAGGCGGCGGCGGACCGCGCGCTTGCGCTCGATCCCGATATGGTTGTGGCGATGGTCTATAAGGGCCGGGTGCTCGCGCGCCGCGCCGCCGAACGCAAAAGCGTCGAAGACTGGAAAGCCGCGCGCGCGTGGTTCGTCAAGGCCAACCACGCCGATCCCGATTTCGCGCTGCCGCTCGTCCTCTATTACGACACCTTCACTGGCGCGGGCGAGAAACCAAGCAAAGGTGCGATTACCGCGATCATGCGCGCGATCCAGCTCGTGCCCCAGTCACCCGACGTGCGCATCCGCGTCGGGCGCGAGCTTGTGATCGAAAAGGATCTGACCCTGGCTCGCAAGGTGCTGGCACCGGTGCTGTTTAGTCCGCACGGTGCCAAAAATGAATCGCTCACCAAGATCACCGAACTGTTCGATGAGAAGGCGACACCGGAAGCTATTCTGAAAGCAATGGACGAGGCGAAGTGGGACGGGGCGGGCGAGTAACCCGCCGCAACCCGCGCGCGGCGAGGCTTATGTGTCGAACCCTACGAAGCGCACCGATTCCTCGATGCTCTTGCGGTTCGACACCACGGCATTGGCCGGGAAGCTGTCGTCGGGCCAGCCCATCGCGACGCAGATCATGATGACCTGATCGTCGGGGATGCGCGCATGTTCGCGGACCACCGGGCTCTGCATGATGCCCTGGCTGTTGATCACGCAGCCGAGTCCCCGCGACCAGGCGGCATTGACGAGCGCGTTGGTCACCGCGCCACAGTCGAAAGGCGCGATGTCGCTGCCGAGCAGCACGCGGTCATAGGTCACGACGATGCTGACCGGCGCGTCGAACTGGCGAAAGCCGCGCAGCACCCAGTCCTGCCGCGCCTCCTTGTCGTCGCGTTCGATTCCCATCGCGCCGAACAATTGCTTGGCGATCTCGATCTGGCGGCCGCGATGTTCGTCGGCGATGCCGTCGAACCGCCGAAATTCTCGGCTGTCGGGATGGCCCGCCAGAATACCATCGGTATTGCCCTGCCGGATCGCGTCGAGCGGCGCGCCGGTGACGACCGAGAAATTCCAGCACTGGTTGTTGAACGACGACGGCGCGCGCATCGCGACCTCGACGACCTCTGCGATCAGCTCTTTGGGAACGGGTTTGTCCAGGAAGCCGCGGATCGAGCGGCGTCCCTTTACGACCTCGTCGAAACCCGGTGCGGCGGTCACGCGGCCTTCTGAAGCTGAAGTTCGAGCCGGTCCCAGATTTCCACGAGCGCCTGCGTCAACTCGCGCATCATCGCTTCGTCGT
>Ga0189279_100320_pt1 | contig 12910 bp, 17 predicted proteins | sample N26B6minimetaG_FD_130324 | JGI IMG/M metagenome (GOLD analysis project Ga0189279, IMG submission 130324) | Marine microbial communities from the Costa Rica Dome - N26 B6 mini metaG | ecosystem: Environmental > Aquatic > Marine > Oceanic > Photic zone | place: Costa Rica: the Eastern Pacific... | reverse complement strand
CGTCCACCCGCGCCACCCCTATGGCGGCGAGCTTGTCTACACCGCTTTTTCGGGCAGCCATCAGGACGCGATCAAGAAAGGCTTCGCCGCGCGCGAGCGCCAGAACGACGAAAAGTGGGAAGTCCCCTACCTCCCGATCGACCCCGCCGACCTGGGGCGCAGCTACGAAGCGGTGATCCGCGTCAATAGCCAGTCGGGCAAGGGCGGCGTCGCGTGGGTGCTCGAACAGGACAAGGGGCTGAAACTCCCCAAGAAGATGCAGGCAAGCTTCAGCCACATCGTCCAGGCGGTCGCCGACAGCACGAGCCGCGAACTCGCCGCCGACGACATCTGGCAGGCGTTCGAGGCCACATATCTCGCGAGCGAAGGCAAGCGCTTCCAGCTCGTCGACTGGACCGAGACGCACAGCGGCCCCGACCGCATCTTCGCCGGCAAGCTGACCATCGACGGCACCGAACGCAGCGTCAGCGGCCGCGGCAACGGCCTGATGAGCAGCGTCATCGCCGCCCTCGCCGAATCCGGCGGCCCGCTGATGGACATCGTCGACTATAGCGAACACGCGATCGGCCAGGGCAGCAATGTGCAGGCCGCCGCCTATGTCGAATGCCGCACCGCCGACGGCAAAAGCCTGTTCGGCTGCGGGCTGGATACCGACGTGGCGACGGCGAGCGTGCGGGCGATTTTGTCGGCGGCGAATGGGGCTTAGACCGCTCCCAGGCGTGACGCAGGAGATGAATTGCCTCAATGAAGAGAGGTCGCTAGCGTAACAAGATGCTCACAAAGATCGAGATCGACGGTTTCAAAACGTTTGAGCAATTTTCGCTCGATCTGCAGCCGTTTTCAGCCGTGGTCGGCCCTAACGCAAGCGGCAAGTCGAACTTGTTTGATGCGCTCCGGTTTCTATCGCTTCTGGCGCAAACCGACATACGCTCCGCAATGATGGAATTGAGGGGGGAGCCTGAAGAGCTATTCCGCCGGACAACATCCAGCACAACCAACGAAATGCGGTTCGCGATCGAAGTTTTGCTAAACACAAGCGGAGTAGATGCGTTTGGCAAAACATATATAGTGAAAGCGCAGCGCCTTAGGTACGAGCTAACACTTACACTAAGAACAGATCGCAGAGGATTGCCACTTGGCATTTTTGTGACGCATGAGACTTGCAATGCGATTCCTAAAAAAGATGATAGCGCCAAGTTTCTGAACGACTTTATTGTTAGTTACTCTTACCGTCGGAATCCTTTTATTGAAATGGCTGAAGACGGATCACCGGTTATCCACATACGGCAGGATGGACCTGCAGAAAGTGGCACATCAAAGCGCGGCAGGCCTGTCACACTGTCTGCGGCTGAAGCCTCTCGGACCGCGCTATCGACGATTACGACAGCGGAGTTTCCACACCTATATGCACTCCGAGACCTATTGGCCTCTCTAAGATTTCTCGAAATCAATCCCTCGGCTGCAAGGAGCGCAAATGACCGCTTCTTTGATGTTAAGAGTTTGCGCCCCGACGCCTCCAATCTTGCAGCGGTGCTCGCTCATCTAAAAAATGAAAGCGCAACTGAGAAATGGCCCGATGGCGTAATTAACAATATATCGGCTGACCTTTCCGCTCTTATACCAACGGTTCGCCGTGTTGAGGTTTTCGATGATGCGAATGCCAAAGAATATTCATTTGGCATAACTACATCGGAAGGGCTGCAATTCAGCTCTCGCGTTATATCTGACGGAACCCTTCGCGTCCTTGCTCTTTTAGCGATTCTAGATGACCCGAACAGGAGAGGGATTCTCTGCTTTGAAGAGCCCGAAAATGGCGTGCATGAGGGGCGCATAGAAGCACTGATAGGCTTGCTGCGCGCGGCATCGGAAATACCCGAAAACGACGATGATTCGCCATACTTTCAGGTGTTGATTAACACTCACTCCCCTGCCGTACTGGACGTTCTTCAAGACAACGAAGTCATCGCTGCCGACTTGGTGACGTCGATCGACCCGAAGGAAAACGTCAGACATATCCGAACCCGGATGCGTTCTGGCGTTCAGGGCAATCAACTGGATTTTGAGCGATTTTTGACACGTGCTGAAATCAGCAAAATTCTTCGTCGTGGATCTGGAAACGCCTGATGTATTTGGCTTGGGCCGCATTCTATGAAGGCGGGACAGATGCCATGTACTTTGACGTACTTATTCCTAGGCTGCTTGAAGATATTCTCGCCGCTGATGGGATACGCCCGGTTGACGTCCCCTCAAGCCCGGCAGTTAAAATTGGCCGTGAAACGCGTGAAGTAAATGCCGTCGCTGCCGAGATTTGCGGAAACCGAGAGTCATTCCATCTTCTCTTTATTCACGCAGACACTGGCGGCCGGGCACTACAGGCGGGCATTGCCAATCGCCGGGAGGCTTTTGCTCAAGCTGCAACTGCGCTTTGTGAGTGGCCAATTATCCGAACAGCTCTTCTCTCGCCTCGGCACGAAACAGAAGCTTGGGCACTGGCCGATGGCGAGGCAGTTTGTCGCGCACTTGGTTTCAATGGAAGGCCCGCCGAGCTAGGACTACCACGCACGCCGGCCGCCGCAGAGCGACTACGAGATCCAAAGGAAAAGCTCAATGAAGCTGCAAGAATCGTCTCCGCAAGAGGCTACCGCAATGGCGCAGCGAAGCTGCTACCTCTGATCGCTCAAGAGCAACAGATTGCGATATTGAGAAGTTGCCCCTCCTTTCAAGATTTCGAGGCATCGCTTCGCGACAGCCTTGTGTCGCTCGGCTGTCTATAAATCCCTTTCCTACAATTCACCCATATGGTTCATTCCGTCGGTTTCACCCAACCGAAAGGACGAATCGATGGACGTCTCCCCATACGATCCCGCGCAAATCCCCGCCCCCGCCAGCTACCACTGGACACCCCAGCTCCAGCGCGACTTTCTCGAAAATTTCGCCACCACCGGATCGGTGAAGATTTCGGCGGCGAAGGTCGGCATGTCGCCGTCCGCCGTCTATCAATTGAAGCAGCGGCCCGAGGGCGCGGCGTTTCGGATCGGCTGCGCGGCGGCGGTGATGATCGCGCGGGCGCGGCTTGCCGACGAGCTGCTCGACCGCGCGATCTGGGGGCAGGAGGAGACGGTCGAGATGCTGCGCGAGGACGGCCGCAGCTTTGCCAAGCGCCGCCGCACCGACGCGCGGCTTGGCCTCGCGATGCTCGCGCGGCTCGACCGCATGGCGGAGGCGCGCGCCGACGCGGGCGAGGCGATGCTCGCGCAGATCGTTGCGGGCGACTGGCCGGGCTTCCTGTCGCTGTTCGACGCCGCCCAGGCCGCGATGCCCGCCGCGGCGGAGGACGAGGCCGCTGCCGACGGCGACACGGCGGCGGAGGGCGCCCCCGCGCACGGGCTCGTGGCGGCGCTCGCGCTGTGGCTCGCGGGGCGCGACGCTCGCGCCAACCCGCTCGCCGCGCTGTGGGCCGATAGCGCGATCGCGAATGAAGTTGCGCGGATTTCCGCCGAAACCGAAGCCGCTCCCGACCACGAAATCGCGCCCGATCGCGCGCCGCCCAGCGCCGAGGAAGAGGCGGCGGCGATGGACGTCTGGTACGACGAGGACACCGCCGAGTGGCAGACCAATTTCCCGCCCCCCGCCGGCTTCGACGGGCTCGAAGAGGGACTGTTCGGCGACCCCGACTATTGGCGCACCCTCGACAGCGCAGAGGCCGACGCCTTCGCGGCGCAGCGCGCGGCCGAGGCCGAACCCTTGCGCATCGCGGGCGAGGCGGCGCGCCGCGCCTTCTTCGCACCCCCCGCCCCCGCCAACGATCCCGACGCGGCGCACCGGCTGGCGGGATAGGCGTGGAGCGCGGTCCTTCCCGGCACGGGGAGGGGAACCACCCGCAGGGTGGTGGAGGGGCACGATCGGTTTACGCTTCGATTGCGAGGGAAAGGCAAACCTCCTGTGCCCCTCCACCGCTTCGCGGTCCCCCTCCCCATCGCTGCGCGACGCGGAGGGACCCCACCCTCCTCGTCACCCCGGACTTGATCTGGGGTCCCGCTTTCTTCCGTGCTGTCCAGCGGGGACCCCACGCAAGGCCCAATCCGCTCGCCGCCGCCCAATAATCGACCGCGACGCCATAAAATTACGGGAAATATTACGCCCTATGGTCTTTTTAATTCCTCGCAAAATCCGGCGATTATTGACTTTTGCCCGAAAATATCCCATATAGTCGGCGCTAACGTCGCCTGCGACGGAAAATAGATGCCTCCGTGGCGGATACTTCCCTTCACACGCTACCAGCTCCGTCGGTGCTTTTGCCGATGGAATTTCGTTTTCGTGAAAGGAAACACCCCCATGCCGACCGGCACCGTAAAATTCTTCAACACCGACAAGGGCTATGGCTTCATCTCGAATGAAGATGGCTCGGGCGACGCGTTCGTTCACATCACCGCGGTCGAGCGCTCCGGAATGGCGACGCTGAACAAGGACCAGCGGATCAGCTATGATCTGGAGACCGACCAGCGCGGCAAGACGTCCGCGGTCAATCTCCAGTCGGCCTGATATTTGGCCAAGGAAGATATTCTCACCCTCGATGGTGTGATCGATGAAATTCTGCCCGACGCCCGTTTCGGCGTCGTGCTCGAAAATGGTCACCGCATCATCGCCTATACCGCCGGCCGGATGCGACGCTTTCGCATCCGGTCGGTCGTCGGCGACGCGGTGCGCGTCGAAATGACGCCTTATGACCTGACCAAGGGCCGCGTCATCTATCGCGAACGCGGCAACGCGCCCGTCAACGGGCAACCCCGGCGGCGATGATCGCCGCCCGATTTGAAAAATAAGAAACGACAAAAAGATAAAGATGATGATTACGACAATTGCACATACCCCGATTTTCCCGCGCCTCGCGGCTCTGTCGCTGGCCGGCAAGGCGATCGCGCCGGCCGCGCCGCGGCGCCGCTCGCCGACGCTGTCGCGCCGCGAGCTCGCGCGGCTCATCGCCGACATGGTCGACTGATCGAACAGGGAGCAGCAGCGTGTCCGCCACCAGCGACTTCTATCTGACCCAGGCCGAGCATTGCCAGGCCGAGGCGGCGAAGAGCCCGCTGGAACAGGTGCGCGACCGCAATTTGCGTGCGGCGGCGGCGTGGCGCGCGATGGCCGACAAGGTCATCCGCGCCGAGACCGCCCGCGCCGAAAGGGAAAAAGGCTGACGCTCTGCCCCTCGCCTGCAAGCGCCACCAACCGGGCCGATCGGCTCGAAAGGAGACACCAGCGATGGACATGAACCAGCTCTTCCACGACCACCAGATCGCGTTGATGAAGGCCGCGCGCGCCCGGCGCCGCGGGCTCGAACCGCGCGACCCGACGCTCTCGCGCCGCTGCGCCGACCGCATCGAGGCCTATCGCACCCGGCGCGGCATGGACGCCTATTTCGTCCAGCCCCTCAACGCTGGCTGCACTTCAGGTCGATGACGCGCATTTCCAGGTCGCTGGGATCGCCGCCCGCCCGCTCGACCTCTTCGTCGATGCAGCGCTGGCGCGCGGTGCCCGGTTCGGGGGCCGCGCGCCGCCGCGACAGGATTTCCAGCGCGGCGAGTTCGCGGCGCTCGGCGGGGCTCAGGTCGCGCACCGATTTTTCGCCGCGCATCAGCGCGGCATAGTTGCGCTGGGCGCGTTCATAGGGCGTTTCGGCCGCTGCGGGCGCCGCCAGGGCCGTCGCCAGCACCGCCGCCAACAGGATCATGTACCCGCCATGCCGCATCGTCCTTCTCCCTCGAATCGCCGGTCCGCCGGGACCGGGACCATCTGCACCCCGCGGCGTTAACAGGCGGCAACGCGGCGGGTCAGCTCCCCTTTTTCTGCTGCGCCTTCGCCGCCTTGACCCCTTCGGCGAACTGCTGCTTGGTGACCTTCATCGCCAGCCCCTTGTCCGACACGAAAAAGGCGGCGCGCGGCATCGTGATGGTGCCCGCCTCGGTCGCGAGCAGCGCGCCCTGCGGCCGCACCTCCTTGACCGTGCCCAACACGTCGTTGCCGTCGGCGCTGCGCACCTCGGCGCCGGGTTTCAGCGCGCCTTCGACCGCCGCGGCATCCTTTTCGGCCTCGTGCAGCACCGCCAGGATCTTCGCCTTCGGCGCCTTCAGCGCCGGGCCCTTGTCACCCTGTGCGAACGCATCCTTGGGCACCACCAGCCCGTTGCCGTCGATCGACACCGCGACCTTGTCGCCCGCCACCTTGGCGATCGTGCCGACCTCTTCGCCGGCATTGTCATAGACTTTGGCGCCGGGGGTCAGCGTCGGTACGGCGGCATCCTGCGCCAGTGCAGCGGGGGCGGCGGCAAGGGTACCGGCGGCGGCGAGGCACAGCGAAGCGAGCAAGCCGAGCGGCTTTGGCATGGAAATCTCCTGCGGGAACGGGATGGAAACCCGCCCCGTCTCACAGTGCGGCGGCGCATTCCAATCCCCCGCTGCCGGGCCGTGCATCGCCCGCGACGGGTCGAGCCGTTCGGAAGGTCTAGCGGCCGCAACCCTTTAACGCGACGCGCAGCGCGGCGCTCGCCCCGGTCAACGACGCCTGTCCTTCCAGCGCACCGTTGATGCGCAGATAGGCCGGGTCGCGCCCCTGCTCGATCTGCGAAATCAACGGCGAGCCCGACAGTCCGCTCTGCCAGAACGTCGCCTCGCGGTTGCTCTGGATCATCGCCAGGTTCGTGGTGCGACCGTTAAAATTCCAGGTCAGCGTCACCGGCCGCTCGGTGATCGGCTTGACCGTCAGCATCGCGATCGCGGGCCGTCCGGCGTCACAAAAGATGCTGAAGGACCGGATGCGCGGCGAGGCGGCGGCGTCGACATAGGCGAGCGGGGCCCGACCCTCGGCGGGGACGACCTCCCACGGCTTACCCGGCGCGGCGACCGCCCCCTCGGGTGGGCTGTTCGCCATCATCGCCGCGATGTCGCGGGGCAGCGGCAGGCGCGTCTTGCTGCCCGCCAGATAGACTTTCAGGCTGCCGCGGTCCCACAGCCCGACTTGTACCGCGCGCCGCCGCGGGTCGATCAGCACATAGGCCTGATCCTCGCCGCCCCGGTGCGGGGCGTTTCCGGAAAAATAATAGATGCCGCCCTCACGGTTCAGCGGCCCGGCGACCTGAAGATTGGCCTCCAGCGTGCCCAGCTTCGGCCCCATCAGGCTGCGCAGCGTCGCGGCGACCGGCCCGGCGCCGAACGCGTCGAACCCACCCTGATACTCGCCTTCGAGCGTCGCAAGGTTGTTCCAGTCGAGCGGAACGGCGGGCGTCTCCGGGGCCGGTGGCGGCGCGGCGGGCACCGCAACCTCGGTGCCTTTGCACCGGATATAGGGCGCCGCCCGCACGAACGCGCCTTCGAACGGGTCGATCCGCTGGCCCTTGGGCACATAGGCCTCGACGAGCAGCGTCCCGCGCTTCTCGTCGGGGCTGATGGTCAACTGGACCATCCCGTAATCGTCCGCCGACTTGATAAAGGGGAAATAGACCCGGCTGATTCCCTGATAACTGTTGCCGAAAAAATTGGATGCCATCTCGGCCGGCTTGCCCGCCACGGTTCGGCCGTTGGCGGTAAAAGCAAAGCCGGCGTCGCCGATCGTGATCCGCGGTTCGCGGCTGCAATCGCCGCCCGGGGCATAGGTGCCGTAATCGGCCTCCAGCCCCACCCCTTTCAGGCTCGTCATCGGAACCGCCAGCACCGCCGCCGGGACGAGGGCACTCGCCGCAACCGCTCCGAAAATCCCCGCAATCCGCATCGCCGACTCCCTCGCTATCGCCGACCCTGACGCCAAGCTGGCACGAAACGCGATAAAGGGAAAGGCTGGCTCAGCGCATCGACAGAAAGGCGGTGATGGTCAGTCGCCCGGCGAGTGGGTCGGCGGAGAGCCGGGCACCGGGCGCAATCGCCCCGCTATGCAGGTTCCAGCTTCGATAGAGCAACGCCCGGTTGTAGCGCGCTTCGACGCTGTGCACGACTTCGAACGCCTCGGTATCGGCGGCGATATAGGCCGCATCGGGCTCCGGCTCGGCGTCGAGCGCCGCGAAATAGGCGGCGCGCCGCGCCTCGGTCACCGTCTCGAAATCGGTCGCCCGGTGCCGGAAAAAGGCCGTGCCGTCACCGCCGCCCGGCGACAGATAATGCACCAGCGCGATGCGATCGGGGGTGAAGGCATCGCAATGCGGCAGCCGCTGCGCCTTGTTCAGCGCCTCGGGCGGCGTGGTGACGATTGAAAAGCTCGCGTCGATCAGGCGCACCGCGCCGCTCCCCCCGAAAACCGCCCGCACCGCCGCGGCAATGATAGGCAGCTGATCATCGAGATAGGATCGCGGCAACGCGGCACGAATGCCGGGATAATGGTGCAGCGCCGGCTCGAAATCCGCCACCGCCGCGGCGTCGCGCAGCGCATCGGGGCGCGGCGCGAAATCGTCGAGGACGCACAGCGGCTGCGCCTCCGCGCCGATCGTCTCGACCTTCAGCGGCATTCCGCCTCACCGCCACAGGCCGCCGCACGGTCCAGCAGGTAATCGCGCTCGCGCTCGTTCGCGGTCAGCGCCGCCGCGGCCTCGAACGACGCTTTCGCTTCGTCGCGGCGCCCGGCGCGGAGCAGGAAATCGCCGCGAGCGGCCGGAAGCGGGGCATAGTGTCGAAGGAGGGCCTCGTCGGCGATCGCGTCTACCAGCGCCAGCCCCGCCTCGGGACCGAACGCCATGCTGTACGCGACCGCCCGGTTCAGTTCGACTACCGGCGACGGCATCACCCGCCCCAGCCGGTCGTACAGCGCCGCGATCCGTTCCCAATCGGTATCCTCGGCCCGCCTGGCCCGCGCATGGCATGCCGCGAGTGCCGCCTGCAGCGCATAGGGCCCATCGGCGGCGCCCAGCGCCTCGACCCGCTCCAGCGCCGTCAGACCGCGCCGGATGAGCAGCTGGTCCCAGCGCGCCCGGTCCTGTTCGGGCAGCGGCACGAAGGCGCCGCCGGGACCGGCACGCGCCGCAAGCCGCGACGCCTGAATCTCCATCAGCGCGAGCAGCCCCAGCACCTCCGGCTCTTCCGGCATCAGCCCCGCGAGGATGCGCCCGAGCCGACGCGCCTCGGCGCAAAGCGGCGGGCGCACTAGGTCGGGCCCGCTTGTCGCCGCATAGCCTTCGTTGAAAATCAGATAGACGACCTCGAGCACCGACGCGAGCCGCGGCGCGCGTTCGCGGCCGCGCGGCACTTCGAACGCCACCCCCGCCTTCGCAATCGCCTTCTTGGCCCGCGTGATCCGCGCCGCGATCGCCGCCTCGTTCGACAGGAAGGCGCGCGCGATCTCCGGCGTCGTCAGCCCGCCGACGAGCCGCAGGGTCAGTGCTGCACGCGCCTCGGGCGACAGCACCGGATGGCATGCTGCAAAGATCAGCCCCAGCAGTTCGTCGCCCACATCGTCGTCGAGCCGCGCTTCGAGTTCCTCGATGCTCATGTCGCGCTCGCAGTCCGCCTCGCGGGCCATCTCGGCATGTTTGCGCTCCTGCATCGCGCTGCGGCGAAAGCCGTCGATCGCGCGCCGCTTCGCCGCCGCGGTCAGCCAGGCGCCCGGATTGGCGGGCACCCCCGCCTTCGGCCATTCGCCAAGCGCGAGCATCAGCGCGTCCTGCGCCAGCTCTTCGGCGCGATCGACGTCGCGCGTCATCCTCGCCAGTGTCGCAATGAGCCGCGCCCGTTCGATCCGAAAGGTCGCCTCGATGGCCCTATGGGTGGGGTCGGCCGCCATGCGCCCGGGTTAGAGGCGCATGGCGGGACCGGCAAGGGGTCAGCTCTTCGCCAGCTTCTCGCCGACGCCGTCGTGGATCGCGGCCGCTTCGGCCGGGATGACCTCGGCCAGATCCTCCATCTCGTAGAGCGGGCGAATCTCGATCTCGCTGGGGCCGAACATCGGATTGGGGCACCGCTTCACCCAGGCGACCGCCTCGTCCATATCCTTGACGTCCCACAGCCAATAGCCGGCGACCAGTTCGCGCGTCTCGGCGAACGGACCATCGATCACCGTCCGGCTCGCCCCGTCGAACGCGACGCGCTTGCCGGCCGAAGAGGGTTTCAGGCCGTCGCCAGCGACCATCACGCCAGCATTGACCAGTTCCTCGTTGAACTTGCCCATGTCGAGGAACATCTTGTCGAGTTCGGGCGAGGGCGTCATGCCCTGTTCGCTGTCTTCGGTCGCTTTCACGAACACCATTACGCGCATCTGTCATCTCCTCATTGGCGGGCCAAAAGCGGCCGCGTACCCACACGACGAACGGGCCCGCGCCAAATCGACAGCCCTTCCAAAAAAATTCACGCAGCCCTATCGCGCCTCGACCGCGTCGGCGTAAAGCGCCGGCGCTTCGCCGGGAAGCAGATAATCGTCGAACCAGATATGCGGCGCGGCGTCGGCCTCGGCGAGCCATTCGGCGACGAGCGGGTGCGCGATCACGGCCGCCAGCCACGCCGCGGTTCGCGGGAAGGCGGTGCAATCCGCGCGATGCCGCGCCAGCCGGATCACGGTCGGCGCGAGCATGAAATCGGCGAGCGAAACCGCGCCGAACACATAGGGCCCGTCCGACCGGCCGAGCAGCGGCTCAAGCGCCGCGAACAAGCGCGCCGCCTCGTCCTGCTCAGCCTCGCTCAGCGTGCGCTTATAGGGATAGAAGGCGCTCTCGAACGAAATCCGGCCGCAAATCCGCGACAGGCCGGCATGTTGCCATCCGATCCACGATCGCGCCTCGGCCCGGTCGAGCCGATCGGCCGGAAGCAGCGCGCCGCCCGCAACGTCGTTCGCATATTCCACGATCGCGATCGAATCGAAGATCGCTCGTCCGTCGATCGTCAGCGCGGGAACCGTCGCCGAAGGAGAGAATTGCCCCACCTGCGCGAGCCCGGCAAAACGCTGCGGTCTGCGGATATCGACGATCACCTCTTCGAATTCGACCTCGGCCGCGCGCAGCGCGAGCCAGGCGCGCATGGCCCAGCTCGAAGCATTGCGCGTTCCCGAATAAAATATGATCTGCGACATGGTGACGGGCTCCTCTCGAGTCGCTATTAATTTAATAGCGATCCATTGGCCCGGCAATCGACGTGCGACGGGCTGCGCAGAAAGGGACGGCGATGACCGACGATATGGCAATTCCGCGCCCAGGGCGGCCGGTACGCGGTTCGCGCTCGGGTGCGCCGGTGATGGCACTCCTCGACCTGCTGGGGCGCCGCTGGGCGCTCGGAATCCTCTGGGTGCTTGCCGAACGCGGGCCGCTCGCCTTCAATGCGCTGCAGGCGCAATGCGAGAGCATTTCGCCCGGCGTCCTCAATACGCGGATCAAGGAACTCAAGCTGGCGAAGCTGATCGAAAGCGACGCAGGATGCTATCGCGTGACCGCGCACGGGCGCGCGCTGTTCGATCTGATCGCGCCGCTCGGCCAATGGGCGCGCGCCGAATGGAGCAAGGCACTCGAAGCGGAATAGCCTCAGCCTCCCCGCCCCCGTGCATTTGCCGCAAAGCGCTGGCGATATTCCCCCGGCGACAGCCCGGTAATGCGGTGGAACAGCTTGCGAAAGGCGGCGGCGTCCTCATAGCCGACCCGCCAGGCGATCCGGTCGATCGCCTCGCGCGTGAATTCCAGCAGTTCGCGCGCCTTGCCGATCCGCAGCTGCTGCCAATATTCGAGCGGCGTCATCCCCGTCGCCGCCTTGAAGCGGCGCTGAAAGGTGCGCTCCTCCAGCCCCGCTTCGCCCGCCATGTCGCGCACCGACACATGCCCGCCGGTGCGCGCCTGCAACCAGTGCTGGACCTTGAGCACCGGCGCGTCGCCATGCGTCATATTCGGCGCGAAGCTCGCATAGTTGCGCTGCTCGCGCCCGCCGGGCTCGATCAGCAGGAACCGGCTCGTCTCGATCATCACCGTCGGCCCCAGCAAGCGTTCGACGATCCGCAGGCCCAGGTCGGTCCACGCGAGCATCCCGCCCGCGGTCACGATATCGCCGTCGTCGACCACCATCCGGTCGATTTCCAGCTCGACCTCGGGAAAGCGGCCGCGAAACTGCTCCTCGAACGCCCAGTGCGTCGTCGCCGGCCGGCCGCTGAGCAGGCCCGCCGCCGCGAGCGCGAACGACCCTGCGCAATTCGACGCGAGCACCGCCCCTTGCGCATGGTGGTCGAGCAGCCAGCGCGCATAGGGCGCGGCTTCTTCGGCGGTCAGCGGATGGTCGAGGCTGCCGGGCACGATCAGTACCGCCGGCATGGTTGCTGCGTCTTTTTCGGCGTGGCTGTCGAAGACGCGCTGGAAGGCGCCGTCGGCGCGCAACCGCCAGTGGCTCACGCGCAGCGGCGCGCGCGCGTGGTGCCGCGCAAAACGGCTCGCCGTCGCGAACAATTCGGTCAGGCCGTGCACCGAACCGAGTTGGCAGTCGGGATAGAGCAGGATGCCGACTTCGGCACCGGGTGCCTTCGATCCGTCATCGTCGCGGTCCATGCTCGCTCCTTGTCGTATTTGGCCCGCATAATGTCGTTTCCGCCAATCGCGCGCAAGCCCGGCCCCGCTTATCTCCATCCCATCGGCGGACGTCCCCGCCCGCCCGCACCGAAAGGAACCGCATCATGACCACGATCACGACCAAGGACGGCACCCGCATCTTCTACAAGGACTGGGGTCCGAAGGACGGACAGCCGATCGTCTTTTCGCACGGCTGGCCGCTCAGCGCCGACGCCTGGGACCCGCAGATGGTCTTTTTCGCCGGCAAAGGCTTTCGCACCATCGCCCACGACCGCCGCAGCCACGGCCGCTCGGATCAGGTCTGGGAGAACAACAGCATGGACCAATATGCCGATGACCTCGCCGAATTGATCGAGCAACTGGACCTCAAGGACGCGATCCTCGTCGGTCATTCGACCGGCGGCG
>Ga0189279_100319_pt1 | contig 12914 bp, 14 predicted proteins | sample N26B6minimetaG_FD_130324 | JGI IMG/M metagenome (GOLD analysis project Ga0189279, IMG submission 130324) | Marine microbial communities from the Costa Rica Dome - N26 B6 mini metaG | ecosystem: Environmental > Aquatic > Marine > Oceanic > Photic zone | place: Costa Rica: the Eastern Pacific... | reverse complement strand
TTACAGATAGATCTAATCTAAAGGTGGGTCACTTTGGCCCGGCGGGGGTGGGTCACTTTCGTCCGGCCAGCTATGGTCACTTTAACCCGGCGAGGGTGGTATACTATGTCCGGCGTTTCCACCAAATATCAAATTCAACTTTTTTATTACCCTCCCCAAGGGCTTTATCAGCTATTCCCGTTATCTCTTTTCTTTGTGCAGGATTTAATTCAACATTGGTAATGAAAATTACCGCTGTCTCATCTTGTATATTCTTTCCAATATCCTTTTTGACTTGGTTTTTTAATTGGTTGAACCCTGCTATTCTACCAGTTTCAGGGTGATGAAATTTTGCCTGAAATCTCCACTTCCCTTGTTTACTATTATACTCGCCTTCATATAGACCATCAATACCTTGATCGGCACCTGGTGCGGAAAAAGGAACAAAATCTTTACCAATTTCAAAACTCAACAAGTCATTGCAGAACGATTGGAATTTCTCTCCATTAAAATCTGACCAATTTAATATGCTCATGTTTCCCCCTTCACAATTTTAATTTCATCTTCGGTCAACCCATAAAGCTGATACACCATTTGATCTATTTCAGCATCTACCCTATTGATATCCGATTTTAATAGCTGGGCTTTTTGTTTCTGCTCATTGAAATACTGCATCCATTCTGCTTCTTGGGATAAACTCAGTTGCACTTTGGCTTTTTTCAATTCTTTCAAAAAATCCCTTAACTCCAAATCATGCCATGTTTGCAGTTTTCTACTGAACTTTTCAATCTCTAATTTGCTTTGCAAAAACATCAGGAATTTGCTGCTTAATTCATTTAACTCAGCATTTCTTTGTAAAAGCAATTTTGCTTTACTCCCTAATTCTAAATCATTCTTGTAGTTCCTAGGTATAGGCAACCCCTTTATATCCTTTGGATTTAGTTTCGGGAAGGTGTTTTTTGAAAAGTTGGATGATTTGTATTTAATATACCAGCTAATGAGTTTAGAATTAGTAACTCCCAAAATTGGAAATAATTCTTCCTTTGACGAACGATTTTCTAAAATGAATGGAGTTATACTATGTCCATGATAATATGTTTCTTCTGCATAAGTTGCTTGTATCCTCTTATTTTGACCAGGAACTTCTCGATACAGTAGCCTGGCTCCTTCAAAAAATCTCTTTTCTCGCTGAGCTGCCAACCAATCTCCATATTTAAGCCATTCACCTCCTTCACTCAAACTATAGCGGTTTACGTGTTTCCCATCCAACCATTTACCACATGATTCATCAACTTTCTCCTTTACGTGAAACTCTCGATTTTTTATGAGTTCTCTAGAGTGTCCTCTGTAACTATCATAAGGGGTTAACCCTTGAATGGCTTCTCCTACATCACCTAACCTAACTGAATTATTTTCTAATTTAAAAATAATGTGCTTGATAGTTGGTGAAATTTCATACTCTATCCTCAATAATGGTTCTTTCTTCCACTCTGAGAAATCATACTTCCATTCTGGACCTGCCTCCGGTACTATTGTAAATGATTTTGCGTTTTCCTCTCCTTTTCTAAGTGTTAGAACAACGCTGTTGACCTTTACATCCTCAAAAACGTTTTCACCACAAAATTTAAGCTCTTGTAGGCAGCTTTTGTTCAAAAGAAACTGCCTAATGTTTTTAGACTTTTCCAACCTTAAAAACATTTCAGGGGTAATATAAGAAAGGAAGCCCCCGATTCTCATGATTTCAATACCCTTCTCAAAGAAATACAAATAGCTTTCGAATTTATATTGATAGCTTTTGTAATTTTCTATGATATAATTCTTGTGACTTTCATTAAAATAGGCTCCATAAGGCGGATTCCCAATAATTATATCAAATCCACCTTTATCGAAAACCTTTGAAAACTCTTTTTTCCACTTAAACGCTTTCTCTCCAGCAATTGTAGAATCGTCAATTAATGAATTACCACATTTAATATTGTTGTTGAGGGATGTCAGCTTTCGTCCTCTTTGAGCCGTTCGCAACCACAATGAAAGTTTGGCAATCTCCACACTTTCTTCGTTGATGTCAACCCCATAAATATTTTGTTCAAGAATGTGCGTTTCAATATCACTTAACACCAATGTTGATTTGTGGTATTGGGCAGTTAACTCATCCAAATATCGATGTTCGCCAATGAGAAATTCTAAAGCCTGATTCAGAAAAGCACCTGAACCACAAGCAGGGTCACATATCTTAAGACCCAACAACCATTCACGGTAGGCATGTAAATCGGCAATTCCCTTTCGAGATCGTTTACTAGCCTGCCCAAAACGCCCATCCGTTATTTTAAGTTCGTCTTTCTTCTCTTCGCACAATTTACCAATTGTGTTGTCAACTATGTATTTGGTAATGTATTTTGGAGTATAGAAAACACCGTCCTTTTTACGCTTGGATTTACTCTTTTCTATCTCCTGCCCTTCGAGTTCGGCAGTAATATTCTCAATTTCGCTAAGGGAGTTTTCAAATATGTGGCCAAGAATGTTTACATCCACTTCACTTTGAAAATCATAGGTGGAAAGTTTCTCTGAGTATTTCAGTAATATATCATCATCAATTTTAATGTTATCCAAAACCGGATCCTCTATAAACAAGCCTCCATTATACCCAAAAATCTCTGCACGATCACCTTTTGCAGGCCTACCTGAGTTGATAAACTCAAAATATTGTTTGAAGATATCGTACAATTTTCTATCATCGCCCCAGTCGGTATCATCCTTCCATTTATCGATTATCTTCCTGACGGAATTAGGAGGTAACAACCCACTATCTTCGGCAAAAAAGATGAACAAAAAACGGTCGAGTAACTTCTGCGTTTTTTTGAACAACATCAATTGGTCATTTTCCGGGTGGTTCTTGACCATATTTTGCCACAAAGCGGTCTTGAATGCAGAATAGTCTTTGTAGAGCTGTTTGGTAATGTTTTCTTCTGCAAGTAAGCTCTCTTCTTTTATATTCAGTGGTATTCCGGATAACAGGTTTTCGGCATGCAAACAAAGCCAGAGTACCTTAAATTCCTCTTTTGTAAGTGTAAACAGATTGAACTCAATATGTTCAACGGCATTTTGAATAAAAAAACGGAGTTTTTCAAAGTTTGAGGTAATGACATAGACACAGGCGGAATGATTGTTCTTGTAACTGAAGGCTTGACCATTGACCTTGTCCAAGTCTTTGGTGTCAGTTCCTTTCAATTCAACAACCCCTAGAGCCTTCCCTTCCTTTAAAATTGCACCATCCGCTTTCTTCGCGCCTTTTTCATTCTTGAATTCTGTTGTTAAATTGTGTTTAGGGCTTGGGTTTATCCTGTAGTCAAGAACATTCACGAATAATTCAGTGAGAAATGTAGCTTGAAACTGTTCTTCCTTACTGTTACGAATGTTTTGTTGTATCTCTTGGTTAAGGAAGTACTTTGAATACCTTATATACGCTTGCTCTATGGCAACCATATCTTGTTGCGAAAGGTAGTTTTTAAGTACCGAGGTTTGAAATAATGGCATTAATTTTCCTAAGATTATTTGTTAGAATAAATTTACAAGATGCCCAACAATAAAGGAGGCCATACATGATTAGAGGTCACGAATGTTGGGGGGAATCGTAAATCTATTTATTTCCAGACAAAAAAGGAAGAATATTCTTTCGTAATTCTTAAGCAACTAGTCATTTAAGTTTATTACTTAGAATATTTACAGTATTGGGAAATCTAATCTCTCCTTAGTTAAAAGTCAATGCATTAAATGTATCCATGGCCTCTTTAACAGATGACAACAGGTCAGAAAATCTTGGACTTTCCTCAGGAATCATATTTGTCTGCATGGTTTTATAATCGGATTCCCATGCGTCTATCAGTGTATCAGGTGGTATTGGGTTTAGGTTAGGAGGTAGCAAAGTCTTGTAATCAACTCCCCTCATATTGTTGAATCGTTCCCTGTGTTGGACAATGGAGCTAATGAGTTCTTGGTCAAAAGCCTTGGAAATATGTTCGCTTTTATAAATTCTTGTGATATCATATAAATGCCTGCTAAGTCGTTGTACTCGTATTTTTTCCTCTGGTCGTTGGAATTCTTCGTGGAGTAGAAATAGTTTTTCCAAAAAAGTTCGTTCCGGATTGACACATGGTATGACAATAGGTGAATCTGCGAAGGATTGGGTTGCAAACTGTTCCCCTACAAATGAGACAATCTCGCAGTCGGAATAAGGGTCCTTTAAAGATCTGCTGCCCAATTCTATTTTTACTCTAGGCAATACATATTCTGAATGTTCGGTTACTGCCGGATAGTATATTAAAATGGAAACGGGATCTTGGTCATCTCCCTCTAAATTCTCAAAATCAAATGTTACATTGTCATACCCTTTATCCTGAAATCCTATTTGTAACATTTCATAAAAATCTGTGGTAACGAATTCAAAGGATTTCTTCCTTAATTTTTTTACCTGTGATTTGCTTATAAGACCGCCTTCAAAACCTAAAAACTCACGGTTCAATGCCAAATCTATATCCTCTGAAAATCGATTTATAAGGTTCCAGGCCTTACTCAGGGAAGTTCCGCCCTTGAACAAAAGGTGTTGTGCCATGTCGATTTGAAAAATGATGTCAAGGGTTTGCACCACCCACCAGTCTTTCTCCACTGCATATATGGGTAGTCCCTTTTTTTGTGAGATTGCAGTAAAAACTTCTCTTTTTTGTGCTTCCCTTAGTGAATAAAAATCTTTTGCTGCCATTATAATGCTTGTGCCATGATTTCCGCAATCCATTGTGGGGCCAAAGAAATATCATGCTTTAAATCTTTGACATCCTCTTTTTGTAAAACTGCTTTTATTTTTTTTAGCTCCTCATCAGTCGCATTGTCTTTTCCAATTTCCTTGAGTGCTTGAACAACCAACTTACTAATATCTCCTTTTAACGCGAGGTTCTTCGGTGTTGTTTTTTTGAACTGTATAGTACGGTTTCCGATGGTTATTTTTCGAGGTGACCCATCTGTCAAGTAAACCAATTTTAATGGCACTTGCGGGGATAGTCCCAAAATATTCTGTGCATATGCCCCTGTCGGCAGTATTCTTGCCCTATCACGCTTAGCTATAGCTTCGGCCACTTGTTCTGTTGAAGGCAAAACCTCTTGGTTTAGCAACTTGCTGAATTTTGGCTTAGCATATATGCCCCGTGCCAATGTTCTCAGAACACCTTTTTTCACCATACGGTGTAAGGCTACAGCAACCGCTCCAGAACTTCCAAATGATTGAAAGTCCTCCGTGAAAACTATTGAGCCGGGATTTAACCCTTTTATTTTTTGTTCTATCCTATCATCTGTACTTGCCATGAAGCAAAGATAGTTTTTTTGTAATCTATTTTAAATTATTTGTAATTAATTTATGCTATAAAGATTACAAATAGTCGAATAGAATGTTGTTTGGATGCCCAAAAAAAGAATTGAACTAGTGTTTTGTAGTAAAAAAGAGTGTTAATAATCATTGCTAATAACCTTTTATTTGTACTAAAAACAAACCACTACTGAAATGCTATGATTTTTAATTTTTATCGACAAACCTGAATTGAAAACTTCATCGGTTTAGAGATTCACGATTTCTCTTTATTCAATAGTCGGTTCACCTCATCCAAGAACTCCCCTTCTTCAAAAGGGAGAAGTTGTGTGACCAGTTCCAAGGTCTTACGTATATCCTCTCCCGGCTGTTTTACGTGCGGTGGGGAATATGAGTCTCCTTGGGTTGCCAAGATGCACACATTAATCAATGCCTCTATTGTATCAAAAAGGTCCAAGTAACCATCCAACATTACAAAAGTTGGTCTAAACTTATTCTTGCGAATCTTGGAAGGACCAATAACAACCAACTTGTTCTTTGCAGATTCCTTCAATTTTTTCAATTCCTTTTTTCTCTTTTTCATAACTCTCTTTTTACTCGTTATTTTCCTTTTTCCCATTTTCCAATTCTGATAGACTTTCATCCAATTGGTCCATGAAGTACATTTGACTATCGGGAAGGATGCTAAGTACAAGCTCCAATACTTGGGTTACACTGTCCTCTTTGGAAGCATTTCTATTATCAGGGGATAACATCATTCCCTCTCCATCAAGGGCAAAAACGCAGACCTCCAAAAGACTAATAATCTGCATTAAAATGTGGTTGTTATCCCTTACCTCAAAAGACACATAGTTGCCCTTTGGATCTATCGACTTTTTGTTTCCCAAGAGTCCTGAAAGATTGTTCCTCAACTGTTGAATCTCATCCAAGGTCTTTAAGCGTTTCTTTTTTGATCTCATATTGAATTATTTTGGGATTTACAATTGTATGGGGTTTCCGAAAGCAATTGCCTTACCTCATCTAGAAATTCCATTTCGTCATAGGGCATAAGGTCAAGGATATGACCTATAGTGTCAGCTATGACAATATCAGGTTCTTGAAGCCATTTTGAGGGACCATGGGGGTATTCAATGGCCATCATACATACCTTCATCAAATTGGTGATCATCAACATGGTTTCTTGGTATCCGCCATTAATCAGCTTAAGGCTGTAACGCTCCCTTGCCTGGAAGGGTTCCAATGTCCCACAATACTTGCCTTCCAATTCCCTGAGCTTGTTTAACAAAGGTTCTTGGTTTGGATTTTTATCGATGTTGTTCTGCGGTGAGGGTATTTGTATTTTGGATTGACTCTGACCATCGATCCTCCTTTGGCATTTTTCCAATTCGGCGGGAATGTGTTTCTCCAATTTTAGGATGAACATATCCACGGAACCTTTTATCAAATCGGCCTGTTCCTCCTCGATGATGAAATCTTTGGAATACCTGCTCTTTACATAGGATTTGTCTAGTTTGTTCAGCAACAGAATCTCTTCGTCAATGTCCCGGGGGGAAATTTTCCCGAACGTACCGCTTCTATCCCCAATAAAGTTTTGATGCTCCCTAATGGAATGGCCTTTGTGGCTGTGGCCCAAAAGGAAATGCTCGGCCAACCGATATCCCATTTCCAAGGTTTGATGGAACATAAAGCCAGCGAGCTCAAAGTTTCCCTCGTCCATGAACGGTACAGCCCCCTTCCTAAATGCCCTCACCTTTTCAATTTCTTTCTCGTAATATGTCCTCGAACTATTTAGGACTCTTGGTAAAACATCTTCGTCGAACGGGGCAAGACTCCTATCATCAAAACAGGTATATATCATATTTTCCCTGTTACAATTATTGACAAAAAAGGTAGTGCCTGCTGACTCTTGCTCCCCTATCTGGGTGGGCGTAAAGTAACTCACAACACAATCAGGGTACATTCCAAAAAATACTTTCAGGAACTGTTTTTTCTCTTCCCGGAACCTATTGGCATAGTCTCCCGTCACGATAATGAACCAATATTTATATGGCTGTTCCTCCCCTCCAATGGTCAGATAGATATGGTTGGTATCGACCTTTTCGACCACCTTGGACACGATTTCCCTAATTTCGTCCGGGTTGTCCGTCCCTTCCAAGTTGAATGTCCGTTGCTCCATAATTTTTTGTTTTACCTAAAGCAACGGCATTGTTCCCGTGTAACCAACCATCCAAAGTTGTAACCAACCACGACCATTGGTAATTTACCCGTATATTTAAATCTGGAATGTTTATTTTTGGAATATGGAGACAGTAAAAAAGAACAACCACATTGGAAGAAAGATTGGCCGCATCCGTGAGCTACGGGGCATGAAACAGGAAACCTTGGCAGAGATGTTGGGTGTCAGCCAACAAAGTGTTTCCAAAATTGAACAGTCCGAGACTCTTGATGCTGAACGTCTTGAAGCTGTCGCCAAAGCCTTGGGGGTCACACCCGAAGCAATACATAACTTTTCTGAAGAGTTGGCCATTAATTACTTCAACAATTTTTACGACAATAGTTTTAGCAATAGCCAAGGAACATTCCATCCAAATAATTGCACATTCAATCCATTGGACAAGGTAGTTGAGCTTTATGAGCGTCTTGTTCAGGCTGAAAAAGATAAGGTAGCTTACTTGGAAAAGCTATTGGACAAGAAATAGCCCAATACTTTTAATCAAATCTCCCTTTAAAGTTATTCTCAAAATAGCGAACGGAACGCAGTGAAGTGCTGCAAGCGTCCCAAATACTTACCTCAACTTTTGCGCATGGATCCTATCGGGTTTTTGTAGCGTTCTGGTAGATAAGCGTTAAGCAAAAACCCGAAAGGGCGCAACCTACTTTTTGGTTTTCAATAGCCCATATCCTCACCAGTGCCCCTTGCCTTATCAATACCCTTTCCAAGGGCCTTTATGATCTTGGCCGCCATTTGCACTTTATTGGTAGGGATACTGGGTGCTTTGACACCCATGGTCTTAAGGAGTTTAAAGGCCATATCCTTTTCTTTGGTGGGCAGCCCCATGACCTTGGCAAAGAACTTCCCCGGTTCCTTCGCATGGGCTTTTCTACCAACATAGGATTCGACATAGTTTCGCTTAAAGCCCGTTGTCCTGTCAAAAGTCTTCTCCGCTGCTTGGTAAAAACTGTCCCGGTCAAATCCCCTCTTGACGGTCTTTCCGTTCAGTTCCACTTCGGATGCCTTGTGCTTTGCCATGGGTGAAAGTGTATAGGTGTTGGTCACGTCCCTTCTACTGACTATTATATGGATATGGGTCTGTGGCCCTTCCTTTTGCATCCCTGCGGCCACCAATTGCCCGTTCTGTTTATGGGGAGCCAATCTTGTTTGCTCCGCAATCCTTTTTTCTAGCTCTTTGACATTCCCGATGGATTCGCCCCGTTCCACTTTCCGTATCTCGTTTCTCAGCCTTGCTATTTCCCCTCGGTAGGGAGCATTTTCTTGGACTTGCCTGTCAAAGCCCCTATAGGTACGCTCATGCTCTATCTTGGCATAATATTTCAGGTTCTCGGCCTTGACCTCTTGGTTGCGGTGGAAGCTCTTGGCATAGTCCTCCATAAGTTTCCTTGTGTATTCCCTTAGCATGTTCGGATCATTGCCAATGGCATTCAGCTCCCTTTTATTAGGACTGACCACTATGGAATAGAATTTCGGGTCTTTCTGCCTCAATTTGGCCGTATTGGCATCTATTTCATCGATTACCGTTTGAGGGCTTACGCTGTCGTTCTCTTGGTCAAAGAATTCCTCCCTTTGTTCGAGCAATCTGTCCTCGTTTTCCTTTTCCAGATAGTCCACGTAGTTCCCCACACTGGAGTTGTAGGTACTGCCCATTTTCTGTGCTGAGATGGTAAGGTACATGAGTGTTATCTTAATTGATGTTTCAGGCTTTCAAAATCCCAGATGCCCATATTGATTTTCAGATATGGCTTTCCCATAATCGGCTCCACCTTCTCCACGCTGTTCAGTATTTCATTGCAGTGCTTTTTATAGCTTTCAAATTCTTTTAGGATTCTGTCGTGCTTCACTTTCGGAACGGTATTCCTAGGCTCCAAGAAGTCTTTTCGTTCTTCCTGTATCTTGACGGGTTCAGGTTTCGGTTTCCTCCCATCCTTTACATAGGCCTCATAAAGAATGAGCACCATTTCATATGTGGGCCGGATACTGGTCCTTTCCATGTTCTTGATAATGGCGATGAGCCTATCGAATTTCTTCATCATCTGACGCTCCAATTTTTTGATACTGTCAAGGATAATCTTTGTTCCCTCTCCAAAAGGGTCAAGTTTGTTCTCCTTGAAGTATTGCATCATCCCGTCCAATACCTCACTATGCGATTTGTTGAACCTTTTGGAAAAAGTCCGAAAACGTGTGGCCGTTTCCTTCTTTATTGTAATATTGGAATAACAGCTTGTCCCTTTTTTTGTTCTGCCGTTTGTGGATTGCTTTTCCATAGGTGCGATTTTGTTTTTTAGTGAAATTGCGTCAATTTTTTCGTCAAAAATTTCCAGTGTTTACAGGGCTTCCCAAAGGGTTTACTGTAGATTTCGGAAAAGTCTACTGTAGCCCCTGATTTTGTACAGTATTCCAAAATCTGTTCAATTAACTGGTTTTCAACTTGTTGAAGACCCGAAAACAACCGTGATGGCGCAATTTGCGCATCACCCTCTTGCTATTCCCTTTTTTCACGCAAGCGTGAAAACCGAAATACTTTTCATTGGAGTAAAGGGTATCAATAAACTCAGCGGTTTTTGTTCCTTTGAAGCTGTTGATTGAACTTCTCTTCCAGAAACTCATCGGATAGGTTCGGTTCGCCCATCAGCCATTTGTCGATGGTATCCTTGTCAAAAAATATTTGCCGGATATGTTTGTTATTGCTCATAGGGATGAGCTTTAATGAGGTAAGCTTGTAAATCTTGCTTTTGGAAAGTCCGGTATAGGCAGCAAGATCTTCCACGTTCATGACTTTCTTTTGATGGCCAAGGATAAATTTGATTTCCTTGAGTAATGTCAACACATTCTGTTGCTCTTCCATAACTTTTGATTTTTTTGGAATTAAAGAATATGTAAACGGCCGCTTACGTTTTTTGTACGAGACAAACATATATCACTTAATGCAAGTGAAAAATAGGGAAATGAAGATTGCGCTTTAATTGCCTTTTGTTTTCCGGAGTTGGGCAAAAAATCATCCAAAATTAAGAGAATCCCAGTGCTTTGACTATAGCTTTTCGGGTATCATCGTAGTCTCCTGCTTTGGTTTTCTGTGACCATTTGGAGTAACTTGATGCAAAAGTATTTTCGTTGATTTCGGCGCCATCGAAGGAAAATCGTTTTTGAACCAATCTGGAAAGTGAGTCCCTTGATTCTTTTCCAAGTCCTTGAATGCCATCTTCAATAATATGATCCAAAAACGAAAAAAGAAATCTAAGATTCCCAGATTGTTTGTTTTTGGGCACTTCCCTTATAACTATCCTTTCTTTACAGGTCAAAAGGTTTGTCAAAAGCTCCAGATTTTCCATATCGGAGTCATCAAAACCAAAATACTCATTGTCTATCTTCTTAAATGATAGCTTTACAAATGAGAAACCTTCTACATCAGTGTTTGCCATTTCCTTGGCCTTGAACCACCCAATTACCACCACAAGGACCAAGATAAAAAGCAGTACTACTAAAAGATAGCTTGCCGCCATCTGTGCCCAATAAAAATCATCATGGGCAATGATAAAAAAGGTGGTCAGTGGTAATAACCCAAAAAGGATTATAATTAGGAATGAAAGCTGGTTAAGGGAAAGGTGGCCCAACTTAGAATTCATCTTTTTAAACATGGACCTTTGACGATGGAACCAGATTGCCAATATGTTGCCCAACTTTTCCATGTCCCAAGATAGTGATAAAATGATTCGGTAAGAAAAGTCAACAAAAAGCTTTACTTTGTGAGGAGTGTTTCAACCATGGTGTGTAGATAGTTACGCAAATATGTAATCAGTTAAACGTTTCGAGAGCCACCAACCACAAGTTTGCAAGGCATAGAGGGCTTTCAGAAAAGTTGAGGCCGGATAAAAGATGACCCGTACAACGAATTTATTCTGTTTTGGGAATATTGAGATATATTTTACATCTGTCTAAACAAGTTTACAGCAAGTTAGAAAAATGAAAATTCCATATAAAATATTGATTTGGATTTTGATATTAACATCATCTAAGGCGATAGCATGCACTTGCTCAGTCCCAAAAAGTTTAAAGGCCATTCAAGATTATGAGTTTGAAAGTTCAGAATGCATCTTTATAGGAGAGGTTTTAGAAATAGACGATGTAAGAAGCATGTTCACGTTTAAAGTCCTTGAATCCTTTAAAGGCGAAGAACATGAAACAATTTATATTGGAAAATATGACCAAATGTGCGGACCAATAATCGATGAAACTGGAAACTGGCTTATTTATGGAAATTTCAACGATGAGAATCAAATAGTGATAAATCATTGCGGACTTACCCGGAGTTTCAATAAGCCCGAAGACAATATTTCTGCCACAAAGCCCCCAATGCCCCCTCCACCGAATAAACAAGAAACCGAATCAGATATTGAGAAGAAAATGACTGAATGGAAATTGCGTGCGAAATCTGATTTAGAAAATGAGATAAACGAATTACGAAAACGAACGAAATAAAAAAGCCAGCTACTAACAAAGAACTGAACTAAGCAAAGTTCAAATAAAAGATGGCCAGACACATAAAGCTTCTATTTTGAAATTCAATTATCCACTATTTAAAAAACATCCTGAACCAGTTAGTGCGGAAACTCTTAGGTTAATCCTGAATGAGCATATAACTCCACAGGTTAAAGAAATTAGGTTGGAATGGGATGGAAAGAACCAGTGGATTGGACCATTAGAAAATGGGGTTAGAAAAGTTTTGAAGCATCAAGTGGGAAAAGGTTTAATGGGTACATTCATTTGGGGCATGTGCTATGATTTTCTCCCAATGGTTAGCGGAAAAAGAATTGTGTTTCAAAAAACCTTTAAAAGTGCGCGGCCACAATTATTTCAATCCTCCGCATTGACCAATAACTTTTTGATTGAGAAAACTTATTTGGAAAATGGTGTCACATCGACTTGGGGTGAAAAAGAATGTCGAAAGTCTGTTTCAAAGTTGTTCAATAAGAGGAAAGTCGAAATTTTTAATTGGCTTGAAAAAGGAATAACGATTGAGGGTTCCACACATATTGCATCCGATCAACTAGAAGAGAATATTTATCATACGCATTGGCCAAACCCAAAATATGTTCTTTCTTTTCTATATTCTAAAAAGGGTGATAAAAAGAAAGGAATGCAATTACTGGTGGAAATCGAAAATGAGAGACCCAGTTTCGAGCCTGAAGTATTTGAGAAGATAAAAGAAAGATTAATGCTGCTTTAATGCAAAAAACGGGCATAGTATACCACCTTCGGCGGGTCAAAGTGAGCCACTTGCGGCGGACCAAAGTGAGCATAGTGGGGCGGATGAAAGTGAGCCACTAAAAAGATCGATTCTATTTGAGT
>Ga0189279_100318_pt1 | contig 12914 bp, 8 predicted proteins | sample N26B6minimetaG_FD_130324 | JGI IMG/M metagenome (GOLD analysis project Ga0189279, IMG submission 130324) | Marine microbial communities from the Costa Rica Dome - N26 B6 mini metaG | ecosystem: Environmental > Aquatic > Marine > Oceanic > Photic zone | place: Costa Rica: the Eastern Pacific... | reverse complement strand
TGTTCATCGCCGCGCCGGTCCGGATCGCCGGCTTGTCCTCGCCCGACGCCGCAAAGCCGTGCGCCAGGTTCCCGCAGGAGAGCATCCCGCGGTTGGTCCCCGCTTCGCGCTGGCGATCCATCAGCTCCAGATAGGCGGCGCGTCCCTTGCGGCTGCGCTCGATAATGCGGTCGGTGACACGCGCGACGGTGGGGTTCAGAGTTGTCATAATGGAGGATCCGCTTGTCCTGAGCGTGTCGAAGGACCGTTCTTCCTTGCTACGCCCAGGGAAAAGGACAGCCCTTCGACATGCTCGGGGCGAACGGGAAATCTGGGGTCGGGGAGCCGTTCAGTCATGCCAGCTCGCCCCGTCGCGCTCGATCAGCGCGATCGCGCTCGACGGCCCCCAGCTGCCGGCGGTGTAGTTTTGCGGCGCCAGATCGACCGCCGCCCAGGCGTCGCGGATCGAATCGATCCATTGCCACTGCGCCTCGACCTCGTCGCGGCGGACGAACAGGGTCTGGTCGCCCTCTATGAAGTCGAGCAGCAGGCGTTCGTACGCGATCCGCCGGCGCTCGCCGGCAAAGCTGTGCGACAGCGACACATCGAGCGTCACCTCTTTCAGCTTGACGCCCTCGCGGTCGAGCCCCGGCTGCTTCGCCATCACCTTGACCCGGATATTCTCTTCGGGCTGCAGGTTGATGATCATCATATTGGCGTCGAGCTTGCCCGACCCGGTCCGTGCGAAAATATTGTGCGGTACGGGCTTGAACTGGATCAGCACCTCCGACCGGCGCCGCGGCATCCGCTTGCCGGTGCGCAGATAAAAGGGCACGCCCTTCCAGCGCCAATTGTCGATGTACGCCTTCAGCGCGACGAAGGTTTCGGTGTTGGACGGCGCGCCGAGTTCGTCGGCATAGCCCCCGACCGCTTCGCCGTTGACCGCGCCGGCGGTATATTGCCCTTTGACGCTGTGCGCCTTCACATCCTCGGCGGTCATCTTGCGCAACGACCGCAACAGCTTGACCTTCTCGTCGCGCACAGCGGTCGACGAAACGCTCGAGGGCGGCTCCATCGCGATGATCGCGAGCAGCTGGAGCATATGGTTCTGCACCATGTCCTTCAACGCGCCGACGCCGTCATAATAGGACACGCGCCCTTCCAGGCCGACAGTTTCGGCGACGGTGATCTGGACATGGTCGATCGCCTGGGCGTTCCACAGCGGCTCGAACAGCATGTTGGCAAAACGCAGCGCGAGCAGGTTCTGCACCGTTTCCTTGCCCAGATAATGATCGATGCGAAAGACGCGGTCCTCGGCAAAGGCGCTGCCGACCTGTTCATTGACCTCGCGCGACGAGGCAAGGTCGTGGCCGATCGGCTTTTCCATCGCGATCCGGCATTCGGCGCAGGCGATCCCGGCGGCGGCCAGGCCTTGCGCGATCGGGCCGAACATCGACGGCGGGGTCGACAGATAGACGCCGATCGGCCGCTCCATCCGCGGACCCAGCAGGGCGGCGAGGTCGTCGTAGCCGCTCCCCTTGCCGGCATCGACCGCGCAATAGTCGATCCGCGCGACGAAGGCGTCGATCGCTTCGGTATCGATCCGGTCTTCGGCCAGATGCTCGGCCAGCGCGGCGCGCACCTGGGCGTGAAAGGCGGCGCGGTCCATCTGCGAGCGTCCCGATCCGACGATCGTCAGCGTCTCGGCGAGCAGCCCGTCCATGTGAAGGTTGTAGAGTGAGGGAAAGAGCATGCGATGGGCCAGGTCGCCCGTCGCCCCGAACAGCACCAATGTCTCGACTTTGACGCTCACGTACTCTTCCCCTTGGATATCGCCTGTGAAGTGGCCAATGCCCGCCGCGATTGCAACGCGCATACGTAAACCGCATAGCTTTGCGGCGACTGGCCTTGTCGGCCAAACATTCCTAGGAAGCAATGCGATGAACGACCCGGCGCAACCCTATGACGTCATCGTGATCGGCGGCGGCGTCAACGGCGCCGGGGTCGCGCGCGATGCCGCGGGGCGCGGCGCGCGCGTGCTGCTGCTCGAAGCGGGCGACCTGGCCGGTGGCACCTCTTCGGCTTCGACGAAGCTGATCCACGGCGGCCTTCGCTACCTCGAGCATTATGAATTTTCCCTGGTGCGAGAGGCGCTGAAGGAACGCGAGATCCTGTGGGGCATCGCGCCGCACATCATCTGGCCGATGCGGTTCGTCCTGCCCTATCGCGACGGATTGCGCCCCCGCTGGCTGCTCCGCCTGGGTCTGTTCCTCTACGACCATATCGGCGGGCGCCGGAAACTGCCCGCGACGCGCTCGATCGACCTGCGCCGGCATCCGGCCGGCGCGCCGCTCGAATCGCGCTATGTCCACGGCTTCGAATATTCCGATGGCTGGGTCGACGACGCGCGCCTCGTCCTGCTCAACGCGCGCGACGCGGCGGACAAGGGCGCGCGCATCCGCACCCGCACCCGGGCCGACGCGATGCGCGTCGAAAACGGGCTGTGGGTGGTCGACGGGGTCGGTCCGGGTGGCCGCGCCTATCGCTTCACCGGGCGCAGTCTCGTCAATGCGGCGGGTCCCGGCGTGATCGACGTGCTGCACCGCGCATCGGCGCCGCCCGACTATGGCATGCGGCTGGTGCGCGGTTCGCATATCGTCGTGCGGCGGATCTTCGACCACGACTATGCCTATTTCTTCCAGCTTCCCGACGGGCGCATCTTCTTCGCCATCCCCTATGAACGCGACTTCACGCTGATCGGCACCACCGACGCCGACCATGACGGCCCGCTGGGCGACGTCCATGCGAGTGCAGAGGAAATCGCCTATCTGTGCGAAGGAGCGAACCAGTATTTCCGCGCCGCGATCACCCCCGCCGACGTCGTGTGGACCTATTCGGGGGTGCGCCCGCTGGTCGAGGACGGTTCGGGCAAGCCCGAAGCGGCGACGCGCGGATACCGGATCGACCTCGACAGCGACGAAGGGGCGCCCCTGCTCACCATCTATGGCGGCAAGATCACCAGCTATCGCCATGTCGCCGAAGAGGCGGTCGGCGCGCTCGCCGATGTCGTGCCCGCGCTGACGGGCAAACGCTGGACCGGCCGGGCTCCGCTTCCCGGTGGCGATTTTCCGACCGACGGCGTTGCGGCGCTGGTGGCCGGATATCGGCTCGCTCATCCCTTCCTGCCCGCCGCGACCGTCGACCGCATCGTCAAGGCCTATGGCACCGAGGCGCGGCACTGGCTCCATGACGCGCAGGACTGGGACGCGCTCGGCGGCGAGATCGCGCACGGGCTCAGCGTTGCGGAGGTCGAGTGGATGATCGACCGCGAATGGGCGCGGACGACCGACGACATCTTGTGGCGGCGCAGCAAGCTGGGGCTGCATTTTACCGAGGTAGAGGTCGAACGGCTGCGGGCCTGCCTCGATGCCAAAGCGGCGTGCCTCTAGTCGGCCCCCTCTTCCCGTTCGGGTCGAACGCAAGGGAGTTGAAGCCCATTAAACGCGTCGTGTTTCAGTGGGCGGTCATGAAGATTCATTCCACGCAAAGGCGCGAAGAGGAAAATCTCGCACAAAGACACGACGATGGCGGTTTGAAACCGCGAGCTTTGGCGTGAATCCGGCGATTGCGATGTGATAGCCGGACTTTGTCCGGCTTTTCAATCTGCCGCCGATCTGTCCCGCGGCGGCGAAGTTTGCGCCAACCTCTTTGTGTGAGAATCCGGCTAATGGCGCTTCCCTGGCTTCCGCCCTATCATCTTCGCGCCTTTGCGTGAGACAAAATAAGGCCACCCCCGGCTCTCGCCGGGGGCAAGGAAGGATCAAGCCGCTTCGGCTTCGGCCTCCGCGGGCAGGCGGATCATATAGTCGAACGCCGCCAGCGCCGCCTTCGACCCTTCGCCCATCGCGATGACGATCTGCTTATAGGGTACGGTCGTACAATCGCCCGCCGCGAAGATGCCCGGCTGGCTCGTTTCCCCGCGATGGTCGACCTCGATCTCTCCGCGGCCCGACAGTGCGACCGCGCCCGCCAACCATTCGGTGTTGGGAACCAGCCCGATCTGCACGAAGACGCCTTCCAGCTCGATCTGGTGCGGGGTGTCCCTGTTGCGGTCCTTATAGGCAAGGCCGGTGACCTTGCTGCCGTCGCCAAGCACTTCGGTGGTCAGGGCGGAGGTGATGATCTTGACGTTGGGCAGGCTCGCGAGCTTGCGTTGCAGCACCGCGTCGGCGCGCAGTTCGCTATCGAATTCGATCAGGGTGACGTGCGCGACGATGCCCGCAAGGTCGATCGCCGCCTCGACGCCGGAATTGCCGCCGCCGATCACCGCGACGCGCTTGCCCTTGTAAAGCGGGCCATCACAATGCGGGCAATAGGCCACGCCCTTGTTACGATACTGGTCCTCGCCGGGGACGCCCATCTGGCGCCACCGCGCGCCGGTCGACAGGATCAGCGTGCGCGCCTTCAACGACGCGCCGCTCGCGAGCCTGACCTCGTGCAGCCCGCCTTCGCGCGATGCCGGGACCAGCTTTTCGGCGCGCTGCAGATTCATGATGTCGACGTCATAATCCTTCACGTGGCTTTCGAGCTGCGCGGCGAGCTTCGGTCCCTCGGTGTGCGCGACCGAGATGAAATTTTCGATTCCCATCGTGTCGAGCACCTGTCCGCCGAAGCGTTCGGCGGCGATACCCGTGCGAATGCCCTTGCGCGCGGCATAGATCGCCGCTGCCGCGCCGGCGGGGCCGCCGCCAACGACGAGCACGTCGAACGGATCCTTGGCGGCGATCTTTTCGGCGGCCTTCGCCTCGGCGCCGCTGTCGAGCCTGGCGAGGATCTGTTCCAGCTCCATGCGGCCCTGGCCGAACGCCTCGCCGTTCAGGAACACCGTCGGCACCGCCATGACCTTGCGGTCCTCGACTTCGGTCTGGAACAGGCCGCCGTCGATCGCGGTGTGGGTGATGCGCGGGTTGACGACGCTCATCAGGTTCAGTGCCTGCACCAGGTCGGGGCAGTTCTGGCACGAAAGCGAGAAATAGGTTTCGAAATGATAGTCGCCGTCGAGCGCGGCGATCTGCTCGATCACCTCGGGCGCGGTCTTGGGGGGATGTCCCCCGACCTGCAGCAACGCGAGGACGAGCGAGGTGAATTCATGGCCGAGCGGGATGCCGGCGAAGCGCACCGCGACATCCTGGTCGCCGGCGCGGCGGATCAGGAAGCTCGGGCGGCGGGCGTCGTCGTCGCCGCGCCGGGTGCTCACCTTGTCCGACAGCGACGCGATTTCGTCGAGCAGCTCCGCCAGTTCCATCGACTTTGCGCCGTCATCGAGCGACGAGACGAGTTCGATCGGCTCGCGGATGTTCGCGAGGTAGGACGCAAGCTGTTGCTTCAGATTGGCGTCGAGCATGGGGAGAGCTCCTGCTGGGTCGATAGATTAAGGGTATATCCCCGCGAAGGCGGGGATCCATCTCCTGATGGTGCGAAATTGCGCCGGCCGGTGATGGGCCCCCGCCTGCGCGGGGGCACACCGCATCATTGTGTTGTGACTTAGATCTTGCCGACTAGGTCGAGCGAGGGCGCGAGCGTGTCGGCGCCTTCTTCCCACTTCGCGGGGCAGACTTCGCCCGGATGGCTGACCCAATATTGCAGCGCCTTGATCTTGCGCAGCAGTTCGGCCGCGTTGCGGCCCACGCCCTCGGGGGTGATTTCGAGGAGCTGGATCTCGCCCTCGGGGTCGAGGACGAAGGTGCCGCGATCGGCCAGGCCGACGCCTTCACGCAGGACTTCGAAATTGTTCGACAGCGTGTGATTCTGGTCGCCGACCATATAATAATCGATCTTGCCGATCGCCGGCGAGGTGTCGTGCCACGCCTTGTGACAGAAATGGGTGTCGGTCGAGACCGAGAAGACCTCGACGCCCATGTCCTGCAGTTTCGGATAGATGTCGGCCAGATCCTCGAGTTCGGTCGGGCAGACGAAGGTGAAGTCGGCCGGATAGAAGAAGAAAACCGCCCATTTGCCCTTCACGTCGGCGTCGCTGATGTCGACGAACTTGCCCTGCTTGTACGCCGTGGCGCTGAAGGGTTTGAGCTTGGTGTTGAGAACGGACATGGAGAGCCTCCTGCTTGGTTATTGGAAGGCCCCACCTAGCGTTTCATTGTGCAGTGCGGAAATTGGAAATACCCTTAGTCTTGATCGAAATTATCGATCAATATGGTCTTGAATTTCCAATCTCCCGAACACACCTCTCCGGGCTCCCTCCGCGGCACAGGGCGCCAGCGCGTGCTGGCGCCGCCGCGAGGCGAGCACGATCGCCAGTCCGGCGAGCGCCATGCCCGCGCCTGCGAGCGATACCGCCGGGAAGCCGAGCCCCAGCCCGATCACGGCGCCGCCGAGCGCGGCCCCGAGCGCGTTGCCTAGGTTGAAGGCGCCGATGTTGACCGCTGCCGCCAGATTGGGCGCGTCGGATGCCGCGTCCATCACGCGCATCTGCAAGGGCGGGACGATCGCAAAGGTCGCGACACCCCATGCGAAGATGGTGAGCGCCGCCCCCGCGGCCGAGCCCATCGTGACCGAAAACAGCACGAGCAGCGCGGCGAGCGCCGACAGCGCGACGATCAGCGTCCGCTCGATCGACTTGTCGGCGAACAGACCGCCCAGCCAGTTTCCGACCGTCAGCCCCAGCCCATAGACGATGAGCATCGCGGTGACGAACAGCGTCCCGGCCCCGGTCTCTTCGCGCAAGATCGGCGCGATATAGGTGAAGACCGTGAACATGGCCGCCGACCCGACCGCGGTCAGCGTCAGTGCGACGAGCACGTCGCGCCGCCGGAGCACGCCCAGTTCGGCGAGCATGTCAGCGCCCTCGGCACGCGGCATGTCGGGAAGCGCCAGGCGGAGCGCCGCCATCGTGAAGAGCCCCCAGACCGCAATGGCGCCGAATGCGGTGCGCCAGCCGAAATTTGCCCCGACCCACGGCGCGAGCGGAACGCCAAGGACGTTGGCGAGCGTCAGTCCCATGAACATCGCGGCGACCGCGCTCGCGCGCCGCTCGGGCGCAACAAGGCTCGCCGCGACGACCGACCCGACGCCGAAGAAGGCGCCGTGGTTCAGCGAGGTAACGACGCGAGCCGCCATCAGCATCGCATAGTCGCTGGCGACCGCCGACAAGAGGTTGCCGAGCGTGAAGATCCCCATCAGCGCGATCAGCAAGCTGCGCCGCTTCATCCGTCCGGTGGCCAGCGTCATCAGCGGCGCGCCGAGCATCACGCCGAGCGCATAGGCTGAAACGAGGAGGCCGGCGGCGGGTATCGAAACGCCGATCCCGGTTGCGATGTCGGGCAGCAGCCCCATCGGGGCGAATTCGGTGATGCCGATGCCGAACGCGCCGATCGAGAGGGCGAGGAGAGCCGGATTGAGTTTCATCTTTTCGTCCTGTCAGACCATCGCCGGATTCAGGCGGGCAAAGCCCTCCTGCTGGCGATAGGGGGTGTGCGGATAGGGCGGCAGCACGTCGCTCACCGCGTCGAGCGCCGCCACCTGTTCGGGCGTGAGCGCCCAGCCGACCGCGCCCAGATTCTGTCGCAGCTGGTCCTCGTTGCGCGCGCCGATGATCACCGAGGCAACCGTCGGACGCTGGAGCAGCCAGTTGATCGCAACCTGCGGTACGGTCTTTTCGCTTTCGGCCGCCACCGCTTCGAGTGCGTCGATCACGCGGTAGAGCAGCTCCTCGGTGACCGGCGGCGCAAACGGCTCGGTGTCGTGGAGGCGGCTCCCGGCCGGGATCGGCTTGTCGCGTCCGATCTTGCCGGTGAGGCGGCCCCAGCCGAGCGGACTCCAGACAAGCGCGCCGATGCCCTGGTCGGCGGCAAGCGGCATCAGGTCGGCCTCATAGGCGCGCCCGATCAGCGAATAATAGACCTGGTGCGCGACGAACCGCGCCCGGCCGTGGCGATCGGCGGCGGCCTGCGCCTTCATCAGCTGCCAGCCGGGATAGTTGGAAACCCCGGCATAGCGCAGCTTGCCCGCGGCGATCAGGCTGTCGAGCGTGCCGAGCAATTCCTCGACCGGAGTCGAGGCGTCGAAGGCGTGGAGCTGCAGGAGGTCGATATGGTCGGTGCCCAGCCGGCGCAGCGACGCCTCGATCGCACCGATCAGCCGCGAGCGCGATGCGCCCCAGTCCTGCGGGCCGTCGCCCATCGGCAGGCCGGTCTTGGTCGAAATCAGCACCGCGTCGCGCCGTCCCCGGATCGCTTCGCCGAGTATTTCTTCCGACACGCCGTTCGAATAGACGTCGGCGGTGTCGAACAGCGTCACGCCCGCATCGAGGCAGATGTCGATCAGCCGTCGTGCTTCGCGCGCGTCGCTTTGTCCCCAGGCGCTGAACAGCGGCCCCTTGCCGCCGAAGGTGCCGGTGCCGAAGCTGAGTGCGGGAACCCGCAGGCCCGACGATCCCAATTGGCGATATTCCATGATCGATCCTTTCAATTGCGAACGAAACGCATAAATAGACGCGCAGCTTTCCGCCGATTAGCGGCCAGGAATGCCAAGGATTTTTGCAATGGACGCAAAGATGGACGGAAGCGCCGACCGCGCCCGGGCGATGGAAGTCTTCGCGGCGGTCGTCGCTGGGGGCAGTTTCTCGGCCGCCGGGCGCCGTCTCGACCTCACGCCGTCGGCGGTCAGCCGCACGGTCGACCGGATCGAGGCGCGGCTCGGCGTGCGGCTGCTGCTGCGTTCGACGCGCGCGTTGGCGCTCACTGCCGAGGGTGAGGCCTATCTGCGTTCGGCGAAGCGCATCCTCGCCGATCTCGACGACAGCGAACAGGCGATCGCCGACCAGGGCGCCCCGCGCGGGCGGCTGCGCGTCAGCGCGGCGCACGCGCACGGACGGCTGTGCATCGTTCCGCGGCTCGGCGAGTTCGCACAGCTCTATCCGCATATATTGGTCGATATCAGCCTCTCGGACCGACTGGTCGACATCTCCGCGGGCGATGCCGATGTCGCGGTCCGGTTCGGCCCGCTCGCCGACAGTCCGCTCACCGCGCGCAAGCTCGGCGAAAACCGCCGCGTGATTATCGCCTCGCCGGCCTATCTGGCCCGGCACGGTACGCCCGGAGTCCCAGAGGATCTGCTGGGGCACAATTGCCTGAACTTCAACTTCCGCCGCGCCGAACCCGTCTGGCCCTTCCGCCGCGATGGCGAGGATTTCGCGCTGTCGGTGCGGGGCAATATCGAAGCGAACAATGGCGAAACGCTGGGACAGCTCGCCGCCGCAGGGGTCGGCATTGCGCGCGTCGGCGCGTTCAGCGTCGTCGACGAGATCGCGCGCGGCGATCTCCTCCCGATCCTGGAGGATTATAATCCCGGCGACGTGGAGACGATCCACGCGGTCTTCGCGGGCGGGGCGAATACCCCGGCGCGGGTGCGCGTGTTCGTCGACTTTCTCGCCGAGCGGCTGGGGCTGTGATAGCCCTTCCTACCCCTGCGACCAGCGCCCGCCGAGCGCGCGGAACACGTCGACTTGCGCGTCGGCGATGCGGGCATCGGCGAGCGCGAGTGCGGCCTGAGCTTCGGCGAAGGTGCGTTCGGCGTCGAGCGCCTCGAGCCCGTCGATCGCGCCCTCGCGTTGCTGCGCGCGGGTGATCCTGACGGCGGTCTCGGCCTGGTCGCGTGCCGACTGGAGCGCGGTGCGCCGGTCGAGGAGATGGGCATAGGTCGAGAGCGCGGTTTCGGTCTCTTCGAGCGCACCAAGCACTGTGCCGTCGAACGCGGCGAGCGCGGCCTGGCTGTCGGCTTCGGCGCCGTCGATCCGCGCGCGCACCGCTTCCTGATTGGGGAAGGACCAGCTGATCAACGGTCCGAGCAGCCAGCGCAGCGGGCCGCCGCCGAACAAGTCGCCCAGCCCGGTGCTCGTCTGTCCGATCGAACCGCCCAGGCTGATGCGGGGATAAAGGTCGGCGGTCGCGACGCCGATGCGCGCCGTCGCCGCCGCGAGCCGGCGTTCGGCGGCGGCAACGTCGGGACGGCGCGCGAGCAGCGCGGCGCCGTCGCCGACCGGAATCGGCTGGTCGAGCCGCAGGGTCGTCTGTCGTTCGCCAGCGATCGGCGGCAGGTCGGCAGGAGCGCGGCCGGTGAGGGTCGCAAGGCGGAAGAGCGCGGCGTCGCGTTCGGCCGCGATGGCGGGAATGTCGGCGCGGCGCTGGTCGCGCAGCGCCGCGACGCGCGCGGTATCGAGCTTCGTCGTCAGGCCAACCTCGGCACGGCGCGCGCTGAGCGCGACCGACTTGTCGAGCAGATCGACGATATGGCGCGCGACGCTCAGGCGCTCGGCGGCCGAAGCGGCGTCGGCATAGGCGCGCGCCGTTTCGGCGGCGACGGTGACGCGGACGGCATCGGCATCGGCCTGTGCCGCCGCCAGATCGCCGCGCGCCGCCTCGACCCCGCGCGAGACGCGGCCGAACAGGTCGACCTCGTACCCGACGGACAGGCCGCCATCGACCTGCCACCCCTCGCGGTCGGCGCCGGGCAGCGTCTGGCTTTCGCTGACGCGGCCATAGCTTGCCCCGGCGCTGAGGTTCGTCGACGGCAGGCGGTCGCCGCGCACTTCGCGCAAGCTCGCGCGCGCCTTGGCGATGCGGGCGACGGCAACGCGGATATCGGTGTTCGCCGCAAGCGCGTCGGCGACGAGGCCGTCGAGCACCGGGTCCTGGTAGAGCCGCCACCATTCGGGATCGGCGGGCGCGGTCGTCGTCACACCTTGCTTGACGGACAGGAGCGGGCCGGACGCCGCGGAGGGAGGCGTGGGGGGTGCGAAGTCCGGCCCGACCGCGCAGGCCGATAGCATCAGCGCGGAAACGGTGGTGGTGAGCAGCAAGCGCATGGGCTTTCTCCTTATTCGGCAGGCTGCAGCGCGGGATCGGGCGCGCCGCCGTCGCGCGCCCGACGGGCGGCGATGCGGTCGCCGACCGTGCGGCAGACGACATAGAAGGTCGGGGTGTAGATCAGCCCGAACAGGGTGACGCCGATCATCCCATAGAAGACGGCGGTGCCGAGCGCCTGGCGCAGCTCGTAGCCGGGACCCGACGCCCAGACGAGCGGCGCCACGCCCAGGATGAAGGCGAAGCTGGTCATCAGGATCGGGCGAAGCCGCGCGCGCGCCGCCTCTACCGCCGCTTCGACCACCGTCGCGCCGCGCTCTTCGGCCTGCTTGGCGAATTCGACGATCAGGATCGCATTCTTCGCCGCAAGCGCGATCAGTACGATCAGGCCGATCTGGGTCAGGATATTATTGTCGAGACCCCTGAGGTTGACGCCCGCCATCGCGGCCAGCAGCGTCATCGGCACGATCAGGATGATCGCGAGCGGCAGCATCAGGCTTTCGAACTGCGCTGCGAGCACCAGAAAGACGAAGACCACCGACAGTGCGAAGATCAGAGCCGCGATATTGCCCGCCGCCTTTTGCTGGAAAGCGATGCCGGTCCATTCGGCCGAGAAACCCGCAGGCAGATTTTCGGCGATCTTGTCCATCACCTCGATCGCCTGACCGGTCGACGTGCCGGGCGCGGTCTCGCCATCGACCTCGACCGCGGGGAAGAGGTTGTAGCGGGTGACGCGATAGGGACCGGTCCTGTCGCTGAAGGTCGCGACCGCGCCGATCGGCACCATCTCGCCCGTGTTCGACCGCGTCTTCAGGCGCGCGATGTCCGACGGATCGTCGCGCGCCGCGGCTTCGGCCTGCGCCGTGACGCGGAAGGTGCGCCCGAGCAGGTTGAAGTCGTTGACATAGGCCGAGCCCAGATAGACTTGCAGCGCCTCGAACACCCGCGAGGGCGGCACGCCGAGCATGTCGGACTTGGCGCGGTCGATGTCGGCATACACGCGCGGCGTCGCGGTGTTGTAGAGGGTGAAGACATTCGCGAGCTCGCGCTGCTGATGCGCTTCGCCGATCAACTGGCCCGACGCCTGTTCGAGCGCCTGATAGCCCGCGTCGCCGCGATCCTGCACGATCATGCGATAGCCGCCGCCATTGCCGATGCCCTGGATCACCGGCGGCGGGATCACGAACACGAAGGCGTCGTTCACGTCGGCGAGCGCCGCGCGCATATCGTCCTCGATATTGCGTTCGGTGCGGTCGGTTCCCGCGCGTTCGGCGAAGGGCTTGAAGGTGACATAGGCCGCCCCGGCGTTCGACGCCTGCGTTCCCGAGGCGCCGTCGAAGCCGGCGAACATCACCGCCGCCTCGGTGCCGGGCACGTCGAGCAGCTTCTTCACCACCTTCTTGAGCACCGCATCGGTCTGCTGGATCGAGCTGCCCGGCGGGAGCTGGATCGCGGCAAGCGCATAACCCTGATCCTGCGCGGGTACGAAGCCTGCCGGCGTCGCCCAGAAGATCGCGGCGGTCGCGACGATCAGCCCGCCGTACGTCGCGAGCGCCTTGCGCGGGACGCCGATGATCCGGCGGGCGGTCTCACCATACCAGTTGCTGAGCCGATCGAAGGCGCGGTTGAAGCGGTCGCCCGCGAGCCAGGCATGGCGGCGCCATCCCGACGCGGGCGCCTGTGCTTCGCGCGGACGCAGCAGCAACGCGGCGAGCGCGGGCGACAGGGTGAGTGAGAGGATCAGCGAGATCACCGTCGCCGTCGCGATCGTTACCGCGAACTGGCGATAGAATTCGCCGGTGATGCCGGTGAGGAAGGTCGTCGGGACGAACACCGCGCACAGCACGAGCACGATCGCGACGAGCGCCGCCGACACCTCGTCCATCGAGGTGTGCGCGGCATCGCGCGGGGACAGGCCGTGTTCCATATTGCGTTCGACATTCTCGACGACGACGATCGCGTCGTCGACGACGATGCCGATCGCGAGCACGAGTCCGAACATCGACAGCGTGTTGAGCGAATAGCCGAGCCCGGCGAGCACCGCGAAGGTGCCGATCA
>Ga0189279_100314_pt1 | contig 12986 bp, 12 predicted proteins | sample N26B6minimetaG_FD_130324 | JGI IMG/M metagenome (GOLD analysis project Ga0189279, IMG submission 130324) | Marine microbial communities from the Costa Rica Dome - N26 B6 mini metaG | ecosystem: Environmental > Aquatic > Marine > Oceanic > Photic zone | place: Costa Rica: the Eastern Pacific... | reverse complement strand
GGTACCGGTCTGCGCGATGCCGCACAGGTCGCGGCCTTCCATAAGGACCGGAATCGCCTGTTGCTGGATCGGGGTCGGCTGGGTGTAGCGCTTGGCCGTCAGCGCACGCTCGATGTCGGCGTGGAGGCCAAAGTCTTTGAATTCCATCTGGTATAACTCACAAAAATCGTCGTGAACGCGGCCGCGGGGCGAACGCGCACGATGGGCGGGTTCGAAACGACCCGCGTGAAAGGGTGCCTCAAGGGACTTAGCGCAACCGGCTCGTCCGGCCCGTTTGCGGGCGGGAAAATCACGCTGCCGGTATCGCGCGGCTCCAAGCCGCCATGCTGCGCTGCACAAACATATGGCATGGCTTGCGCGCAATTGCAAGAATCTTGCGCGGTGCGGGATTGCCCCCCTTCCCCGTTCGTGCTTCGACGGAGCGGGAGAGGAGAACGTCGTGGCCGAAAAGATCCTTGTTATCGACGAAGGCACAACATCGACCCGAACGATGCTGTTCGCGGCCGACGGCACTCCGCTGGGCAGCGCGCAACGCGAATTCCGGCAATATTATCCCGGACCGGGCCTGGTCGAACATGACGCCGCGGAAATCTGGGCGGCGACACTGGCCTGCACCCGGGCGATGGTCGACAAGGCCGGCGGCCCCGGGCAGGTTGCGTCGATCGGCATCACCAACCAGCGGGAAACCATTATATTCTGGGACCGAAACACGGGAGAGCCGCTGGCTCCCGCGATCGTCTGGCAGGACCGCAGAACCGCAACCGAATGCCGCAGACTGAAGGAAGCGGGCCACGAAGCCGCGGTGCAGGAAAAAAGCGGCCTGCTGCTCGACCCCTATTTTTCGGGCACGAAGATCGGCTGGGCGCTAGAGAACTGGCCCCAGCTTCGCGATGCCGGCGACAGGCTGGCAGTGGGAACGATCGAATCCTACCTCGTCCACCGATTGACCGGTGGGGTCCATGTATCCGATGCCACGAACGCCTCGCGCACGCTGCTGATGGATATCGAACGCGGGGCGTGGGACGCGGGGCTGTGCGAGCTTTTGGATGTGCCGATGCGCCTCCTTCCCGAAATCGCGAGTTGTACCGAGCGTGTCGGGACGACCGACCCCGACCTGTTCGGGGCGCCGATCGCCATCGCGGGGATGGCGGGCGACCAGCAGGCGGCGACCATCGGGCAGGCCTGTCTTGACCCGGGACAGACCAAGGCGACCTTCGGCACCGGCGCCTTCATCCTGTCGGCGAGCGGCGCCAAGCGCGCGACATCCGCAAACCGCCTGCTCTCGACGATCCTTGTACAGGAAGGCGACAGGCGTCTCTACGCGCTCGAGGGGTCCGTCTTTGTCGCGGGAAGCCTGATCAAATGGCTACGCGACGGGTTGGGCCTGCTGGCGAACGCCGGCGAGAGCGAGGGGCTGGCGCGGTCGGTCCCGGACAATGGCGGCGTCTATCTGGTGCCCGCGCTGTCGGGTCTTGGCGCGCCGCACTGGCGGCCCGATGCGCTGGCCGCGCTGACGGGCCTCAGCTTTGCGAGCGGCAAGGCGCATGTCGCGCGCGCCGCGCTGGAAGCGCAGGCGTATCAGGCGCACGACCTGAAGGCCGCCTTCGCCGCCGACGGCGTGGACTGGGCCGAATTGCGCATCGACGGCGGCATGGCGGCAAATGACTGGATGGCACAGGATCTGGCAAACATGCTCGACCTGATCGTCGAGCGGCCCGATTTCGTCGAAAGCACGGCGCTCGGCGCGGCGATGCTCGCGGCGACTGGCGCCGGCTATTATCCCGACCTTGCCGCCGCCGCCGCGTCCATGCGCGGGCGCACGACGCGCTTCACCCCGGCATTGGGCGCGCCGGAACGCAAAACGCGCCTTGCCGGCTGGCAAAGCGCGCTTGCGAACGTACTGGGATAGCTCCGTTTGCCGGAGCCAGCCTTCAACGCTTGAGGGTAAGGCCGCCGAAGCGCTTGTTGAACTTCGCGACCTGGCCGCCCTGATCGAGCAGGCGCTGGTTGCCGCCGGTCCATGCCGGGTGCGCGGTGGGATCGATTTCGAGCGTCAGCGTGTCGCCTTCGCTGCCCCAGGTCGAGCGCGTCTGATATTCGGTGCCATCGGTCATCTTGACCGTGATCATGTGATAGGCGGGGTGAATGTCTTTTTTCATCTCTGTAGCTCCTGTGCCGCTGGTTACCGACCAGCAGCGTGAGTCCGTGCATCCCCGTCAAGGGGCCGCGAAGCGGCGGCCTTTAAGGGCCAATGACAAAAAATGCAACTCCCCTGCTTCGTCACCCCGGACCAAGGTCGGGATAACGAAGGAAGAGCCATCGCCTTCAGTCGGCCGGCGGGTCTGCAATCATCGCAGTGAACTGGCATTCGGTCGCGAGTTGGTCGCCGAGCATCGCACGGCCTTCGAACTTGCAGATGGTCCGCTTTGCCTGAAGGATGGTGACGTGGAGGTCGAGCAGATGTCCGGGTTCGACGGGCTTGCGGAACTTCACGCCGTCGATGCCCATGAAATAGACGAGCTTGCCCGTCCCCGCGAGTCCCAGCGATTCGATCGCCAGCACCCCGCCGGCCTGCGCCAGCGCCTCGACGATGAGGACGCCGGGCATGATCGGCCGGCCCGGAAAATGGCCCTGAAAGAAGGGCTCGTTCATCGTCACCGCCTTGACCGCATGGATCGAGGTGTCCTTCACCATCGATTCCACCCGGTCGATGAGCAGCATCGGATAACGATGCGGCAGCAGGTCAAGGATCCGGCGGATGTCCACCGGTCCCAGGACCTCGCCTTTCCCGTCTCCGTCCGTCATCGGACTAGCGCGTGGTGGGCTGGTTGCCGCTGGCGGGGGCCGGAGCGGCCGCGCCCTGCTGCGCCCGTGCCGCGTCCATCATCTGCTGGTTCTTTTCCTGGACCAGCTGGCCCGGCTTGTAACCGGCGGGCACCGCGGTCGACACGCTCGGCAGGATACGGTTGAGCTCGGCGACCACCGCGGCCGTGATATCGGCGTTGTTCTCGCGCGCCAGCACCGCGTCGGGCTGGAGCAACAGGTCGACTTTCTTGGTCGTCATCGCGGCCTTGATCGCCTCGTTCATGCGAACGCTGATCTGGTCCTCCACATAGGCGATCGCGAGATCGACGGGCTCGCCGATCTTGTTGAGTTCGGCGGCCGCCGACTGGCGCTTGTCCTGCACCGCCTTGGCCGCGGCCTGAAGAGCCGCTTGGTTCTGCGGGGTTTTCTTCGCCTCTTCGTTATATTTGGCGACGAGGACGTTCAGTTCGGCCTGGAGAGTCTGACCGCGGGTTTCCTGCTGGTCGATCTGGGCCTTGTAGGTCGTCTGGATCTGCTGCGACGCGGTCTTGAACGCGTTCGACTGCGCCGCGGCGGCGCGAACGTCGGCAACCGCGACCGCGCGCGCCTGGGCGGCAGCCGGAGCGGCGAACATGGGCGAGATCGACAGGCTGGCGACTGCCAGCGCCGAGGCAGTGAAAATTTTCTTCATCAGAATTGGGTTCCTACGTTGAATGAGAAGCGTTTGGTATCATCGCCCTCTTCTTTGCGAAGGGCGTAAGCGAAGTCGATCCGGAAGGGACCGAAGGGGGAGTTCCAGTTGACCCCGACGCCGACCGAGACGCGCGGCAGCCATGTGTCGCCGTAAAAGCGTTCCTCGAACGGCGCGAGCGCCGAATAGCCGGTCGGGCAAACATTGTAGCTTCCGGTCGGCGTACCGTCCGAATTGGTCGCCTGGGTCGCGAACTGCGTCGTCCCCTCGGCCGAGTTGCGGCACAGATATTTGGTCAGGCCGTCCGACGGATCGCGGAAATCTGCGAGCGTCGTGAGCCGCGGCCGACGAACGCCGAACACCGACCCGACATCCATGAACACCGACGGACGCAGCCCCATTTCCTTGGCACCGGTGCCGAGCGGGATGTCGACCTCCAGCCGCCCCTTGTAATAGGCGCGGCCACCAAGAGCGTCGTCGATGAGCTGACCGCGATCGGTCGTCAGGTCGAGTACCGGGTTGGCCGGATCAGTCAGGTCCACGCCCGTATAGCGAATGACGCGCGGTCCGATGCCGCGAATGTCGAACCCGCGCAAATCGGGTTCGCCGAGCTGGAATCGGTCGGTCAGGCGTACCTTGTCGCTCGTCGGCGTCGGCCGCCCGCCCAGCGGATAGATATAACCGCCTTCGAGATAGGCGTTGAGGATGAAGCGGCCGGTGAGCCGCATATGCTTGCTCGCGGTGGCACGCGTCCGCAGATATTTGACGCTGCCGCCCAGCCCCGCAAAATCCTGGCTGAGCGTGAAGGACTGGCCGCGCGTCGGCCGGATACGGTTGTCGCGGTCGTCATAGGCGAGCGTGAAGCCGACAAGCGACGTGGTCCGCTTGCCGATCGCGTCACACAAATAGCGACCGGCGATCAACGGGTCGCAATCGTTGCCGAAATAATAGAGGCTCTTGTCCAGCGTCACATCGTCGTAGTTCAGGCTGTAGCGCCCGAAAACCGACATATACTCAGTCAGCGGCACGCCGACATTGACCTGGAAGCCGGTAGTCGTCTGCTCGAAGGTCGTTTGGCGATCGTTGTTGATGAAGTTGAACGAGTTGAGGTCGCGCCGATAGACGCTGCCGCCGAGCGAGATATTCCGGTCGAACAGATAGGGTTCGGTAAAGCCGAGTTCGACCGACTTGGAATAGCTCGAATAGTTGACCGAAGCCTGAAGCTGCTGCCCCAGGCCGCGGAAGTTGCGCTGGCGCACCGACGCCTGAACGAGGAAGCTTTCGATCGACGAAAAGCCTGCCGACAGAGACAGTTCGCCCGTCGGTTTTTCTTCCACATTGGTTTCAAGGATGATGCGATCGGGCGTGCTGCCTTCCTTGCGCTCGATCTCCAGATTATCCTGGAAATAGCCGAGGCTGTTGATGCGGTTCTCGGTGCGCTTGAGCGCAAAGCTGTTGAACGCATCGCCTTCGTTCAGGCGGAATTCCCTGCGCAAAACCTTGTCCTGCGTCAGCGTGTTGCCGTTGACGTCGATCCGCTCGACATAGGTACGCGGACTTTCGCCGACGTTGAACGTGATGTCCATCGTCCGGTCTTCGGCATTCCGATGGAACTCGGGATTGATGTCGGCAAAGGCATAGCCGAACAGCCCCGCGGTTTCGCTCAGGCTCTCGACCGTATCCTCGACCTGCTTGGCATTATACCAGTCGCCGGTCTTCATCGGCAGCAGCCTCTGCATCGTCTCGGGCTTGAAGTCCCGCAGACTGCTCTCGATCTTTACGTCGCCGAACTTGTAGCGTTCGCCCTCTTCGACGACATAGGTGATGATGAAGTCCTGCTTGTTGCTCGTCAGCTCGGCAACCGCCGAGATGACCCGGAAGTCGGCATAGCCATTCTGCAGGTAGAAGAGGCGCAGCTTCTGCTGGTCGTAGGCGAGACGGTCGGGATCATAGGTCGTGTTCGACGACAGGAACGACAGCAGGCCGCCCGTGGTGCGGGTCGCCATTTCGTCCTTCAGGTCGCCATCGCTGAACTTTTCATTGCCGAGGATATTGATCTGTCGGACCTTCGACTTCGGCCCCTCCGTGATCTCGAAAACAACGTCGACGCGGTTCTGGTCCAGCTGGACCATCTTCGGATCGACCGCCGCGGCGAAGCGGCCCTGCCGCTTGTACAGTTCGATAATGCGGGCGACATCGGCGCGCACCTTCGACCTGGTGAAGATCTGGCGCGGGGCGAGCTTGATCTCGGGCCGGATCTTGTCTTCCTTGAGCCGCTTGTTGCCCTCCAGAATGACGCGGTTGATCACCGGGTTCTCGACGACCTGGATCGTCAGCGCGCCATCATCGTCGGTGATCTGATAATCCTGGAACAACTCGGTCGAGGCCAGGTCCTTCAGCGCCTGATCCAGCGTCGCACGGTCATATTCCTGCCCGACGCGCAGCCGCAGATACGAGAGGATCGTCTGGGATTCGAGCCGCTGGTTCCCGGTCACGTTGATCGACTTGATCGTCGAGGCGGTCGGCACCGCCTCAGTCGTCGGAACGGGGACCGTAGGGACGGTCGGGGGGGGCGCGGCCTCCTGCGCAAGGGCAGGCCCAGCGAGCATCGTGCCCGCAAGGAGGAGCGCCGACAGCTGCACTCGCGCCGTAAATTTGTGTGAAACCACGCTGTTCATCCCGCAAAAATTCATTCCCAGCGCCCGAACCCCCGTAAGTCCGAGCGCGCTCTCCCTGCCCGAGTCCGGCTATCCAATCAAGCGGGCGATCCGGTCCCACAGGCCGAATGAGCCCAAATCGTTGAAAGTCACGACCAGCATCAACGTTACGACCGCCGCAAAACCGAATCGAAACGCCCACTCCTGGGCCTGTGGCGGCGCCGGACGCCGCCTGATCGCCTCATATCCATAGAAAAGCAAATGACCGCCATCGAGCATCGGCAATGGCAACAGGTTGATGAACCCCAGATTGATGGAGATCAGCGCGATGAGGAAGATCAAAGACGCCGGTCCCATCACTGCCGCCTCCCCCGAGATTCGCGCCATGTTGAGCGGGCCGCTGACATCCTTGATCGAGCGGCGACCGGTAACGATCTGCGCGAGCACTTCGCCCGTCTGCCGGACGATCTGCCCCGTCTGCTTGAGTCCGACGAGCGGCGCCTCCCAAAGCGGTACGCGCTCGAACACCGGCTTGCCGGCAGCGATGCCGATCACGCCGCGCTTGAAGACATTCCCGAAGCGGTCGCGTTCCTCGACAAGCCGCGGCGTCAGGCGCAGAGCCTGTTCGGCACCGCCGCGCTCGACGACGACGTCCATCGCTTCCCCCGGGCGATGTGCGACCGCCATCGGAATATCCATGAAAACGTCCATCCCGCGCCCGTCAACGGAGACGATCCGGTCCCCCGGCTCGATCCCGGCGGCCGCGGCGGCGCTTCCCTCTATCACCGCACCCGCGACCGGTGGCGTGTTCGGAGTTCCGCTGATCCATGCGAACCCGGCCAATATCAGGATCGCGAACAGGAAATTGGTGAGCGGGCCAGCGACGACGATCGCCGCACGCTTCCACACCGGCTGCGCGGGAAAGGTGTGCGAGCGTTCGGTGTCGGGCAGGCTTTGCCATTCGGCATCGGGCTGGCTGACCGCATCGCGGTCCCCGGCGAACTGGACATAGCCGCCCAGCGGCAGCCAGCCGATCTTCCATTCGGTACCGCGCTTGTCGGTCCAGCCGACGAGCTTGCGCCCGAAGCCGATCGAAAAGGCGTCGGCCTTCACCCCGCACCAGCGGCCGACGATATAATGCCCATATTCGTGCACGAACACGAGCGGCCCCAGCACCACGATGAAGGCGAGGATGGTGAAGGGAATACCGGGAGCTTCAAGCATGTACGAGTTGGTCCACAAAAGTCTGCGCAGCCGCGCGCGATGCGGCATCGACACTGAATATGTCCTGAAGCGAAGCCGGTCGGGCCGGGGCCTCCGCATCGATTACCCGTCGTACCGTATCGACGATCGCAGGGAAGGCAATCCGCCCCGACAGGAAGGCGGCGACCGCGATCTCGTTCGCGGCATTGAGCTGGGCCGGACGCGCGCCACCCTCGGCGATCGCGGCGCGACAGAGCGCGGTCGCGGGGAAGCGCTCTTCGTCGGGGGCCTCGAAATCGAGCCGGCCGACCGTCGCGAGATCGAGCGGGGCGCACGGCGTCGCCATGCGATGTGGCCAGGCCAGCGCGCTGGCGATCGGGATGCGCATATCGGGTGAGCCGAGCTGCGCCAGTGTCGAGCAGTCGACGAACTCGACCATCGAATGGATCACCGACTGCGGATGGACAAGGATCTCGATACGGTCGAGCCCGACGGGGAACAGGTGATGCGCCTCGATCAACTCGAGCCCCTTGTTCATCATCGTCGCCGAATCGACACTGATCTTGGCACCCATCGACCAGTTGGGATGTGCGACCGCCTGCGCCGGCGTAACATGCGCCATTTCGCTTGCGCTCATCGTCCGGAAGGGGCCGCCGCTCGCGGTCAGGACGATGCGCCGCACATCGTCGATGCGTCCACCCATCAGGCATTGGAAAATCGCATTATGTTCGGAATCGACGGGCAGGATCGTCGCGCCGGAGATGCGCGCCGCAGCGGTCATCAATTCACCCGCCGATACCAAAGACTCCTTGTTCGCCAGAGCGACATCGTGCCCCGCTGCGAGGGCCGCCATGGTCGGGGCGAGCCCCGCGCAGCCGACGATCGCGGCCATCACGAGGTCGGTGGGGCGCTGTGCCGCCTCGACCAGCGCTTCGGCGCCGGCCGCAGCTTCGATCCCCGTGCCGGCCAAGGCGTCGGCGAGGTCGCGGTGCCGTGCGGCATCGGCGATCACCGCCACGTCGGGATGAAATTCGCGCGCAAGCCTCGCTAGCTCGCTCACGTCGCTGTTCGCAGTCAGAACAGCCACCCGCCACCCCGTGCCGTCGCGCCGGACAAGGTCGAGCGTCGAGCGCCCGACCGAACCAGTGGCACCGAAAAGCGAAAGGCGCCGCGTCATGTCAGCCGACCGCCCGCACCGCCAGCTGGCCGAACGCCGCGAGCGCCCCGAGCAGCAGCGCGACGGGCAACAGCCCGTCCACGCGGTCGAAAACGCCGCCATGCCCCGGGATCAGCTTGCCAGAATCCTTGACGCCCGCGCGCCGCTTCATCCAGCTCTCTCCCAAATCGCCGAGCTGCGCGAGCAGTCCCATGAACAGGCCGATCCACAGCGGAACGCCGACGATATCGGCGCGATCGCCGATCGTCGCGCTCGCGATCAGGGCCGCGATCATCCCGCCGATCAATCCCGACCAGGTTTTCGAAGGGCTGATACTGGGGGCCAGGCGCGTGCCGCCGAATGCACGGCCGGCGAAATAGGCGCCGATGTCGGTCGCCCAGACCATGCCGAAGACCCACAGCGCCGCGGTCATTCCAAGGCGATCGCGAATGAACCACAGCCCTGCGACCGCGCCGAGCACGAGGATCGGGCCGAGGATGTGGAGCGCGGTCCTGGCGGCGCCGCCGAGCGTCATCGCCTTCACGAGCTGGAACCATTCGACGAGGACGAGCGCCCCGCCGACGAGCAGCAGCAGGCCGAAGGCAATGCCGCCGAACCACAGCGCGGCGCCCGCGATCGCGAACAGGATGATCGCCGAGGCGAGCCGCACCCAGAGATCCGATTTCGCTGCTGTCGTCATTGTCCGGGCTCTTTTCTTGAGCCCCTCCCCTTCAGGGGAGGGGCCGGGGGTGGGGGTTCGCGGCCTTGCGCCTGGCCGATGGCCCCCACCCCGCTGCGACTAGGGAACACGTTCGCAAGTCTCGCTGCCCCTCCCCTGAAGGAGAGGGGCTGAAAGGGGGACGAACCGGCACGCAAGACCATCACAATCCTCCGAATCGGCGTTCGCGCCGCGCAAAATGATCGAGCGCCGCTCGAAGGTCGGCAGGGGTGAAATCGGGCCACAAACGGTCGGTAAAGTAAAGCTCGGCATAGGCCGCCTGCCACAGCAGGAAGTTCGACAGCCGCACCTCGCCCGAGGTGCGGATAAGCAGGTCGAGCGGCGGCAGGTCCGCCGTGTCGAGATGCGTCTCGATCGCTTCGGCGGTGATCCCGCCCGGCTCGGCGGCGGCGGCGCGCGCGGCGCGAACCAGCTCGTCCTGCGAACCGTAGTTCAGCGCGACCGCCAGCGTCGTGCGCTTGTTCCCGGCGGTCCGCTCGAGCGCGCCCTCGATCAGATCGACGACATCGGGCGCCAACGCCCGCCAGTTGCCGATGATCCTCAACCGGACGTCGTTCGCGGCGAATTCGTCGAGGTCGCTGATGATGAAGCGTTTCATCAGCCCCATCAGGTCGTTGACCTCTTCTTCGGGACGCTTCCAGTTTTCCGACGAAAAGGCGTAAAGCGTCAGCGCCTCGATGCCGAGATCGCCGGCGGCACGGACGATTGTGCGAACCGCCTCTACCCCGGCGCGGTGACCGGCGACGCGCGGCAGCAGGCGCTTCTTCGCCCAGCGGCCGTTGCCGTCCATGATGATGGCGACATGGCGCGCGCCGTGATCGGGGGTGGTCATCAATCCTCCCCGCTTGGGGGGAGGTGGCAGCGCGAAGCGCTGACGGAGGGGGGGTGCAGCATCAAGCGAAGCTCAAGGCTGTGACCCCCCTCCACCATGCTTCGCATGGTCCCCCTCCCCGTGCCGGGGAGGATCGCAATGACCTCTACGACGCTCATCGACTTAGCCCAGGATTTCCTTTTCCTTGGCATTGGCGGCTTCGTCGATGTCGCCGATCACCGAATCGGTGAGCTTCTGCACCTCGGTCTCGGCGCGCTTGCGTTCGTCCTCGCTGATTTCCTTCTTGTTTTCGTCCTGCTTGAGCGCGTCCATACCGTCGCGGCGGACGTTGCGGACGGCGATGCGTGCCTTTTCCGCATATTGACCGGCCAGCTTCGACAGTTCCTTGCGACGTTCCTGCGTCATTTCGGGTATCGGCAGGCGCAACATCTGGCCATCGACGATCGGATTGAGCCCGAGCCCGGCGGCACGGATCGCCTTGTCGACCGGCCCGACATTCGATTTGTCCCAGACCTGTACCGACAACATGCGCGGTTCCGGGGCGCTGATCGACGCGACCTGATTGAGCGGCATGTGGGCGCCATAAACCTCGACCGTCACCGGATCGAGCAGCGCGGAATTGGCGCGGCCCGTCCGCAAACCGGCAAGATCATGCTTCAGCGATTCGAGCGCGCCATTCATTCGGCGCTCGAGGTCGGCTTTATCATATTTCGCCATCTGTCTTTCCTCTCTCAGGCATTTCGGGGGGCGTCGCCAACGATGGTCGCAACCCCATCGCCCGCCAGGACGCGCGCAAGATTGCCGGGTTCGCGAATGTTGAACACGACGATCGGAATATTGTTGTCGCGGCACAGCGCCACCGCGCTGGCATCCATCACCTTCAAATTGTCGGCCAAGACGCGATCGTAACCCAGGCTGTCATAGCGGACCGCATTTGGATCCTGCTTGGGATCGGCATTATAGACGCCGTCGACGCTGGTCCCCTTGAACAGCGCGTCGCACTTCATTTCGGCGGCGCGCAGCGCGGCGCCGCTATCGGTGGTGAAATAGGGCGCGCCCACGCCCGCGGCAAAGATGACCACCCGTCCCTTTTCCATATGGCGTTCGGCGCGGCGACGGATCACGGGTTCGCACACCTTGTCCATCTCGATTGCCGACTGGACACGCGTCTGGACGCCGAGTTGCTCCAGCGCGTTCTGCATCGCGAGCGCGTTCATCACCGTCGCGAGCATACCCATATAATCGGCCTGCGCGCGATCCATGCCCTTCGCCGCCCCTGCCATGCCGCGGAAAATGTTGCCGCCACCGATGACGAGGCAGATTTCCAGGCCGCGGTCCTTCGCCGCCTTCACTTCGGCCGCCATGCTGGCGACGGTTTCGGGGTCGATCCCGAAGGGGCTGGAACCCATCAGCGCCTCACCCGACAATTTGAGCAAGATGCGTTTCAGGCCGGGCAATGCCATGATGCGGGGAACCTTTATTCTCAAGTCGATAAACGAATGGCGCGCACCCTAGTCAGAGTGCGCGCCATTGCCAAGCGGACTGCCGCGCGTGGGCGCGACAATCCACGATCGTCTTAGCGGCCGGCGGCAGCGGCGACTTCGGCCGCGAAGTCGCTTTCTTCCTTCTCGATGCCTTCGCCGAGCTGGAAGCGGACGAAGCCCTTGAGCGTGATCGCCGCACCGACGTCCTTGCCGGCGGCGGCGACGACTTCGGCGACCGGGGTCTTGCCGTCGATCACGAACGGCTGCGAGAGCAGTGCATTTTCTTTGCGGAACTTGGCGATTGCGCCGTCGACCATCTTCGAGACGATGTCGGCGGGCTTGCCCGACTGGGCGGCCTTTTCCTCGGCAATCGCGCGTTCGCGCGCGACGAGTTCGGCGTCGAGATCGTCACCGTTGAGCGCGAGCGGGTTCGCGGCCGCAACGTGCATGGCAAGCTGCTTGCCGAGCGGTTCGAGGACATCGGCGCCCGCGCCCGATTCGAGCGCAACGAGCACGCCGATCTTGCCGAGGCCCGGCGCGACGGCATTGTGGACATAGCCGGTGACGACGCCCGATTCGACGGTGACGACTTCCGAACGGCGCAGCGACTGGTTTTCACCGATCGTCGCGATGTTGTTGGTCAGCTTTTCGGCAACGGTGCCGCCCGACGGATAGGCAGCGGCGCCCAGCGCGTCGATGTCCGTGATCGCATTCGCGAGCGCGACCTCGGTCACGTCGCGGACGAAATCCTGGAACTGTTCGTTCTTGGCGACGAAGTCGGTTTCGCTGTTGACCTCCACCACCGCGCCGCGGGTGCCGTCGGTCGACACGCCGACCAGGCCCTCGGCGGCGACGCGGCCGGCCTTCTTCGCGGCGGCGGCAAGGCCCTTGGTACGCAGCCAGTCGATCGACGCCTCGATGTCGCCGTCGTTCTCCGCAAGCGCCTTCTTGCAGTCCATCATGCCCGCACCGGTGCGTTCGCGCAGTTCCTTGACGAGAGCGGCCGTAATCTCAGCCATGGGTCATTCCTTTCCATAGGGGCGGTTCGCAGTTTCGAACCGCTGCTGCGCCGCGCACATGGCGGCGCGATAGGTCAAAACGATGACCGGGACGGCGCCCGTTTCGAAACAGGGCGCCGTCCCGTCATTGCAGCCGGTCGGCCTCAGGCGTCGCGCTGGGCTTCGGCTTCGGCGGCCGCTTCGGCGGGCACCTGTTCGTCTTCGGTCGCGACGGCGGGCTCGGCGACCGGCTCGACGGCCGCGCCCAGATCCTCGCCGGCGTCGGCACGCGCCTGCTGGCCGCCGCGGGTCGCCGCCTGGGCGACCGCTTCGCAATAGAGGCGGATCGCGCGCGCGGCGTCATCGTTCGCGGGGACCGGGAAGGCGATGCCGTCGGGCGAAACGTTCGAATCGAGGATCG
>Ga0189279_100312_pt1 | contig 13119 bp, 15 predicted proteins | sample N26B6minimetaG_FD_130324 | JGI IMG/M metagenome (GOLD analysis project Ga0189279, IMG submission 130324) | Marine microbial communities from the Costa Rica Dome - N26 B6 mini metaG | ecosystem: Environmental > Aquatic > Marine > Oceanic > Photic zone | place: Costa Rica: the Eastern Pacific... | reverse complement strand
TGACCCGCGACAGCCGCGCCGTCGAGCGTAAGAAGTACGGCAAGGCGAAAGCGCGCCGAAGCTTCCAGTTCTCGAAGCGCTAATCGGTTTTTCCGCCGACGGGTGGAAAGAGGAGGGGCGGTCCGGCGACGGGCCGCCCTTTTCCTGTGGGACGGGCCCGCAACGGGTCAGCCCGCGAAGACCCGCCACAGGCTGAACGCGCTGGTCGCGGTCAGCACGGTTCCGACGAGGATCAACATCAGTTTCGGCGGAAAGCGTTTCGCCATGAACGCGCCCATCGGCGCCGCGATCACTCCGCCGATCAGCAGGCCGAGCGTCGCCCCGGCGATATCCGCGAAGCCGAGGTGCCAGACGAAGGTCGCCGAAACGGCAAGCGTCAGAAAGAATTCGACGCTGTTCACCGTGCCGACGACCTTGCGCGGCTCGGCGCCCTGGACGAGCAGGTTCGAGGTCACGACGGGCCCCCAGCCGCCCCCGCCCGCCGCGTCGAGGAAGCCGCCGACCAGCCCGAGCGGCGCGATTACCGTCGGCGTCCTGATTTTCGGTGGATAGAGCAGTCCGCGGAAGAGCAGCCACGCGCCGACGCAGACCAGATAGGCGAGGACAAAGGGCTTCACCAGATCGCCGCTGATCGAACTGAGCAGATAGGCGCCCGCCACCCCGCCGACGAGCCCGGGCACGAGCAGGCGAAAGAAGAGCGGCCATTCGATATTGCGGTGGAGCAGGTGGCTGATTCCCGACACGCCCGTCGTGAAGACCTCCACGATATGGATGCGCGCCGATGCGGCGGCGGGCGGTACGCCCATCACCGCCACCAGCAGCGTGTTGCAGATGACCCCGAACGCCATGCCGAGTGCTCCGTCGACGAGTTGCGCCGCGAAGCCGATCAGGATGAAGGGCAGGAGCGCCGAGACATCGAGCGCCGATAGATCGAACATGATATATTCCAACTGTTTTAGTTGAGATATAGATGCCGTGGTTTCATGCTGTCGGCCAGAGCAATTTTTCTGCGGTCGTCGAAGGGAAGGGTTTGCGCGCCGGGGCGCGGGGTCAGCCGGTCACGTCGTCGGGCAGGTGTTCGCGAACATAGTCGATGAAAGCGCGGAGCTTCGGCATCACCTGCTTGCGGCTGGGATAGTAGAGGAACAGGCCAGAGGTCGACGCGGCATAGTCGGTGAGCGCGAGTTCCAGAAGGCCGGTCTGGACTTGCAGCTTCGCGGTCGGCTCGGCGATCATCCCGATCGCGACGCCGGCGCGCATGGCGACCATCATCGCGCTGAAATCGTTGACGATCACCGGCCCGGTCACATTGACCTCGAACTCGCGATTTCCCTGCTCGAAGCTCCACGGCATCATCGCGCCCGTCGACATGCGCAGCCGGACGCAGCGGTGGTCGCGCAGGTCCTCGGGGGTTTCGGGCCGGCCGTGGCGTCCGAAATAGGCGGGCGAGGCGGCGGCGACGAAGCGAAACGGGCCGGTCAGCCGAACCGCGATCGCATCGGCCTCGAGCGATTCGCCCATCCGCACGCCCGCGTCGAAGCCGCCTGCGCTGAGGTCGGCGAGCGCATCGTCGGCGAAGATTTCGAGCTCGATCTCGGGATAGGCTTCGCAAAAGCCCGCGATGATCGGCTCGAACAGCGGCTGGACCGCTCCGCGCATCAGGTTGATGCGCAGCCGCCCCGCCGGCCGGTTGCCGAGATTGCGGGCGGCTTCATAGGCATCGGCAAGCCCGGCATAGGCCGGCGCGGCGCGTTCGAGGAACATCTCGCCCGCCTGGGTCAGGCCGACGCTGCGCGTCGTGCGCATGAACAGCGGCGCGCCGACGCGCGCTTCCAGCGCCTTCACCGTCTGGCTGATCGCCGAGGGAGAGACGCCCAGATCGGCCGCGGCGGCGGAAAAGCTCCGCCTTTCCGCGACACGCAGGAAAGCTTCGATCCCGTCGAGCGCCCCGTGGGGAATTGTTAAATCCTGCTTCAAGGCACTTGCAGATTATAGAGGATTATCTATGTGCGCAATCGCATCTAAAAAGGTTGCACAACGAAACGAAAGGACCTCTCCCATGACCTATCAGCTCTCCTCTTTCCGCCGCTTCCCCTCCGCCTTCGCGATCGTCGCCGCTTCGGCGCTTGCCTTTACCGGCCTGATCGCCTCGACCTCGCCGGCTTATGCGCGTGACAGCCAGGATTACCGCTGCACCGCGCTCGCCGACCAGGCGCGTACCGCCGCCGACGACATGGCCGGCAGCAAGCAGTCGAGCGCGCAGCGCTTCGTCTCGACGGGCAACAAGCTGTGCGAAGCGGGCAACGAACGCGCCGCCGCCAAGCAGTATCGCGCCGCGCTCAAGATCGCCGGCGTCGCCGAAGTCGAAACCGACAGCAAGATGGCTGCTCGCTAAGTCTCGACACCAAATCTCCGGTCTGCCGCTCTCTCCCTCTCCACGGCAGACACCACAACTGGGGCGGTATCCTTACAAGGACCGCCCCATTTTGTTTACGGTCGGACCCTCGGTCTTGCGGCGTGCAGGACCGCAAGCCGGCGGCGGGCGGAGATCAGCGCAGGTCGATTTCGAGCATCGCCAGCGTCGCGTCGCCCGGATAGTCGCGCGAGGTGAAGCCCAGCGTCCGCTCGACCTCGATCGCCCCTCGATTCGCGCGGCTTTCTATCGCGCAGAGACGCGACACGCCGCGTTCGCGGGCCAGGTCGACCGCGTGGCGGAGCAGGCTCCAGCCGATCCCGCGGCCCTTGTGAGAAGGCGCGACAGCGATCGCCACCTCGGCCAGTTCAAAGGCGTCGTCGGCAGCGACCAGCAGGCTCGCGACGAGGGCTCCGTCGCTCCGGTCGAAGGCGAGCAGATGTTCGCGATGGCGGTGGTCGACGTTCGTCATGGCGGCAAGCTGGGCGGGCGACAGGTGCGACTGGGCGCTCAGGAAGCGGAATCGCATGTCCTCGGGCGACAGGCCGTCGTAGAAGCGCGCGATCCGGTCGGCATCGCCGTCCGAAACCGGCCGCAACGACAGCTCCACGCCATTGCGCGTGACGAGGTGCGTCTCGCCGGCTTCGGAGAGCGAGATATCCAGCAGCTGTTCGGTCATGGTGTATGTCCTGGCTCGGGTTGGTGGAGACGCGGCGGGCGGCGCAGCGACAATGTCCCGCGGATTCGCAGATGCGATGACGATGCGGGCTTCGGCGGCCGCGACGGAGGGCGGCGGCGGGGCGACGATTCGGAGGGGACGGTCATCTCGGAGGGGACGGTCATCGCGAAACTCCTTTCGCGCCGATATTAGGGGGTCGGGCCCGCGGCGCATTGCGTAATGTTACGAGGCCGGGTCGACCCCCCTCGCGCGCGAAAGGATCATCGCGGTCCCCAGAACCAGCAGATCGAGCGCGAGCAGCTGGACCGCCCTCGTCGTCAGGGGGAATGGCCAGCCGAAACCGATGGCCAGCGCGACGACGATCGTCGCTGCGCTCGACAGGGCGAGCCAGGGACGCCCCCGCCTGGTGGCTGCGGCGACGACCCCGCGGGCGAAAGCCGCAAAGACCAGGGCCGCCGACAACGCAAGCGCGATCGCGGCATTGCCAAGCAGCGGGTTCGCAATCAGCATCGCCGCTGCGGCCAGGTATCCGGCACCGCCCGCGGCCCATCCGACACGCACCGTCCGACGCCGCATTCGTGCCGCTTCGTGAAGCTGGACTATCCCCGCCACCCCGATCATCGAAATGATCCAGAGCACCGCCGCGATCGTGAGCATGAAGGGCCGCGCGGCGAACTGGAGATAGAGGATCAGCACCAGTGCGCCGAGACTGACCGCCAGCGCCCAGACGAGATAGCCATCCCCGTCTTGCGGTTCGCTGTCGTTTGCTGCGAGCGGGGTCATCGGCCATCCTTTGCTTCAACCGGCTGGAGGGCGAGGATAGGCGGCCGGTCGCGTGCCGGCTGTCCGGAAATCTACGGATGCCGGGCGCGCGGCCACGCGCCTATTCGCAAGGCCGATTGTCCATCGGCGTGCGGAGGCCATCGACCATGACGGTGAGGATCAAGGAATTCGCGCACGAGATCTCGCGCCTCTCCATCGTTCCGGGCCCTTTGCCGCCTGGACCGAAGTCCCGACGGCCATGACCGACTAGAGTGTTCGACGCGGGTCGCCGCGCGCTACGGCGCCTGCCGCCCTCCGTATTTCTGTCCCCGTCCTCAAGTCGTCATGCTATGATATGGCGAATTCGTGCCGTGGGGCGGTGCGGAACGGGGCGGTTATTTCATGGCGATAATCGATCAATCCTTTTTCGTGCGCGTTGCGGCCGCGACAGCGATTGTTTGTTCGGCGGCGCTCGTTCGCCTGGCACTCGGGCCCTGGCTGGGCGGCCATGCACCGTTTCTCCTCTTCACGCTGGCGATCCTCGCCGCGGCCGTGGTCGCGGGATCGCGGGCAGCCGCGGTGGCGACCTTTCCCGCGCTTGCTTTCGGTCTCCATTTCGCGGCCCCCCGCGAGCGTGACGCGCTCGAAATCCTGGTCGCCGTCCTGTTTCTGGCGACCGCGGCGGGGATCATCCTGCTTGCGCGGAGCCGCCAGTCGATCCGGCGCCGCGTCACCGACAGCGAAAAGCGGCGCGCGCGGGAAGCGGCGCGGGCTGGCGGGCTGGCGGAGGAACTCAACCTGCTGATCGACGGCGCACAGGGGCATGCGATCTATCTGCTCGATGCCGAAGGCCGGGTCGCGATCTGGAACAATGGCGCGCTTCGCCTCGTCGGCTGGGAGGAGGGCGAGATCCTGGGACGCGACGCGTCGGTCTTTTATCCCGCCGACGCGGTCCAGGCCGGCCGGCCCGCCCGGGACCTGGCGCAAGCCGCGCTGCACGGCAAGTTCGAGGCCGAGGACTGGCGGGTTCGCAAGGACGGGTCCGAATTTCTGGCCGACGTCTCGATTACGGCCCTGTATCATCAGGACGGCAATCTGCGCGGCTTCGCGACGGTCGTGTCGGACATCACCGATCGCCGGGCGACCGAGGATGCGTTGCGTTCGCAGGAAAGCCATTTGCGCTCGATCCTGTCGACGGTCCCCGATGCGATGGTCGTCATCGACGATCGCGGCCAGATCCTTTCGTTCAGCGCGGCCGCCGAGCGACTGTTCGGTTATAGCGAGGACCAGCTGCTGGGCGCCAATATCAGCGTCCTGATGCCGTCGCCCGACCGCGAACGTCACGACGGCTATATCCGGCGCTATCTCGAAACCGGCGAAAAGCGGATCATCGGGATCGGACGCGTGGTTTTCGGTCAGCGCAAGGACGGATCGACCTTTCCGATGGAGCTGTCGATCGGCGAAGCGGTGGGCGAGGCGCATCCGTTGTTCACCGGCTTCATTCGCGACCTGACCGAACGGCAGAAGACCGAAGCGCGGCTGGAATCGCTGCAATCCGAACTCATCCATGTGTCGCGGCTCAGCGCGATGGGAACGATGGCGTCGACATTGGCGCACGAACTCAACCAGCCGCTGACCGCGGTCGCCAATTATGTCGAGGCGATTCGCGATATGCTCGCCGCGCCCGATCCCGACGACATGCCGATGATCCGGGAGGCGCTCGACGACACCGCCAAAGAGGCGTTGCGCGCGGGGCATATCGTCCGGCGACTGCGCGATTTCGTCGCGCGCGGCGAGGTCGAGAAGACGATCGAGAAACTGCCCGCGCTTATCAACGAAGCCGCGGTGCTCGGATTGATGGGGGCGCGCGAACGCGGGGTCGAACCGGTTTTCGACCTGGACCCCTATGCCTCGCCGGTGCTCGTCGACAGGGTCCAGATCCAGCAGGTGTTGATCAACCTGATCCGCAACGCGGTGGAAGCGATGGCCGAAAGTCCCGTGCGGCGGCTGACGGTTTCGAGCCGCCCCGACCAGCCGGGATTCGTGCGGGTCGTCGTCGCCGATACCGGCGCCGGCGTAACGCCCGCGGTCGCCGAGCAGCTTTTTACGGCCTTTGTCAGCACGAAAACCGATGGCATGGGGTTGGGGCTGTCGATCTGTCGGACGATCGTCGAGGCCAACGGCGGACGCATATGGATGCGGCCCGGCGCCCACGGCGGGTCCGAATTTCATTTTACATTGGTCAGCGCCACAGCGGGGGAACGCGATGACGGATAGGAAACTGGTTCATATCGTCGACGACGAGGAGGCGATTCGCCGCTCGGCGAGCTTCATGCTCAAGACATCGGGCTATGCGGTCCAGACCTGGCCGCACGGTGCAGCCTTTCTGAAGGAGGTGCGGCACGTTCCCGAAGGCTGCATCCTGCTCGATGTCCGTATGCCCGAAATGGACGGGCTGGACGTGCAGCAGGCCCTGCTGGACCGTGGAGTGACGATGCCCGTGATCATCCTGACCGGCCACGCCGACGTGTCGATCGCGGTGCGTGCGATGAAGGCGGGGGCGGTCGATTTCCTGGAAAAGCCTTTTGAAAAGGCCGCGCTGATCGGGGCGATCGAAGCGGCCTTCGACCGGATGGCGGCGTCGGACAGCGCCGCCGCGCGCGCCGCCGAAGCCAATGTCGTGCTGGGTGTCCTCACCCCGCGCGAGCGCGAAGTGCTCGAAGGGCTGGCGCAGGGCCTGCCGAACAAGACGATCGCCTATGACCTTGGCATTTCGCCCCGTACGGTCGAGGTCCACCGCGCGAACCTGATGGCGAAGCTCGACGTGCGCAGCCTTTCGGATGCGCTTCGTCTCGCCTTCGCCGCGGGCTTGGGGGGCGACGATATAGGGACCAATACGTAGCGACCCGTGCGAACGCCTGCCCTTAAGGAAAGGCGCATGTCACAACGGCCCTTTCCCGCATGAGCCGCCGGCTCGCCCCGCGCCCTTCGGTCGACTGTCTGACCGAACGGGAACGCGATGTCGTCGCCGGTCTCGTTCGCGGCCTGACGAACAAACAGATCGGCCAGGAACTGGGGATCAGCCACCGCACCGTCGAAATTCATCGCGGCCGCGCGATGCGCAAATTGGGGACGCCGACCCTCGCTGCGCTTTTGACGACGGTCCTGCCGCAACGCGCCAAACTGCCCTTGCGCGACTGACCACCGCGTCTGGCCTGCGTCATGCAAGCAGGAAGGGCAGCATGGCCAGGCCCGCCGCCACGCTGCCCAACAAGGGCATTGCGCCCAGCCAGCCGCCACGTGACCGTGCGACCGCGATCGGGATTGCGGCCTTGAACAGCGTGTTGGCCATGACCGGCGCCGCGACGACGAATCCGGCGGTGCGCGGGTCCAGCACGCCGCTCGGCAGGCCGCCGATGGTAATGATCGCGGCATCGACGTCGGCGATGCCGGACAGCGCGAGCAACACCGCTATCGCATCCTCGCCAAGCCGGCCCATCAACCAGCGGACGAGCAGCGCCATGGCCATCACCAGCGCGGTCAGTCCGAGCGCCGCGGCGAAGTTGAGCGGGTTGCGCAGGACGGGCGCCGGACTGGGACCCGCGGGGGCGCGGCGGGCAACGATCATCGCCGCGACGGCGGCGGCCACGCTGACGAGAGCCGCAGGCGCGACCAGGGCGGTCAGCGTCCCGAGCGCGACCGGCGCGAGCAGCGTGACGAGGATGACGACCCGCACGAGCATCACCGCCGACGCAGCGGCGATTCCGGCCACCCAGGTGGCGGTGCCCGCCGGCTCGTCGCGCAACCGTGTCGCGAGCGCGGTGGTGACCGCCGTCGACGACACCATTGCGCCGGCCACCGCCATGACCAGCGTGCCGCGCGTCGCGCCGAACCGTCTCGCCGCGATGTAGCCGGCAAAGGAAAAGCCCGAAACGAGGACGACCACCAGCCACAATTGCCGGGGGTTCCACGCGTCATAGGGGCCGAGCGCGGCATCGGGCAGCAGCGGCAGGATGACGAGCGCGATCAGCGCAAAGCGGGCAATCGCGTCGACCTCGGTTTCGCTCAGGCCGTCGACCCAATGGTGAAGCTGCGGCCGCAGCGTCAGCAACAGCGTTGTGGCGACAGCGACTATAGCCGCGAGCTGGGGTTCGCCGGCGGTCGCAAGAAAGCCGCACGCCAGCGCGACCAGCGCCGCCAGGGTCGCGGTTCCGCTGACCGTGCCATTGCGCCGGGTGGCGCGGAGATAGCCGAGAATGAGCAGGGTCAGCGCCGCGCCGAGCAGCAGGATCGAGACGGTCCGGTCGACCCGCTCCATCGCGCCGGCCAGCCCGCCTGTCAGCGAAATCAGGCCATAGGTGCGGATGCCCGCGAAGCGGCTTCCGTCGGCCAGGTGGCGAAGCGTCCAGCCGCGCTGGACCCCGATCAGCAGGCCCAGCCCGAGCGCCAGGCCGAGGTCGAGAATGGGTGCCAGCAGCGGGGTGGCCGGTGTGAACATGCCGCCTCCCTTTCGCCAGGCCGTATCGCGAGCGGCGGCGGTCAGCGGCTGCGTCGGCGCGCCGCGACCCGCGCGGCGACTGAGTCGAGCAGGTCGAGCCGCTGCCGTTTCAACGCTTCGAGCCGATCGTCCGATGCGGCATCGAGTCCGCTTTCGATCCGGTCGATCTCGCGCTCGATCCGGTGATAGCATTCCGACAATTCGCGGAACTGCGCATCGTCGACTTTCATGTCGTGCAGGATATCCCCGTCGTCGGGGAAAAGGGCGTGAAGGTCGTGGCCGACTTCGCTCATCGTGGTTCCCATCTGTGTCTGGGGGACGGATCCCCGCTGGATTTGCGCCGCTGATGCGGCGGATGGGCGTCGGCGTCGCTACGCAATTCCCCTTATGCCGCACGCATCCCAACGGCTCATACGTACTCTTCCTTACTCACAGCCGCGGCGCGCTTCTCTAGAAGGCGGCGCATGACCCACTCGATCCCTTCCGGCGGCCGCTGCGCCGCGCCCGTACCGACCCTTGCGAGGATGCGATGAGCGACTGCGCATCCTGCGCCGTGCGCAACCGAGCCATCTGTTCGGGACTCGACCCCGACGAGTTGGCCGAGCTGGGCCAGATGGGCCGTCGCCAACAGATAAAGGCTGGCCATACCCTGCTTTGGGAAGGGGACGACGTTCCGCTCGTGGCCAATGTCCTGCGCGGCGTGCTCAAGCTGGTCGTCGCATCGTCGGCCGGCCGCGAGCAGATCGTCGGAGTCGTCTTTCCCTCCGACTTCATCGGCCGGCCGTTCGGCGAGGAGAGTCCCTACAGCGTGACCGCGATCACCGACGCCGAAGTGTGCATCTACAACCGCAACAGCTTCGACGCCTTTGCCAGCACGCATCCGCACCTGCAGCAAAAGCTGCTCCACCGGACGCTCGACGAGCTCGACCGCGCCCGCTACTGGATGATGCTCCTCGGCCGCAAATCCGCGTCCGAACGCGTCGCGTCGTTCCTGCTCGACATTTCGGACCGTCTCTCGGCCCAGGGCGGAGAGGCGGATGCCGAAGCGTTCGAGCTGCCGTTCGGCCGCCAGCAGATCGCCGATATTCTGGGTCTTACCATCGAAACGACCTGTCGCCAGCTGACGCGGATGCGGTCCGACGGGTTGCTCGATCTGCCGTCGCGCCGCACCGTCGTGATCCACGATCGCCGGGCGATGGAACGCATGGCTGGGTAGGCGCACCCGTGCAGCATGGCCTGGCGGCAATCGTGCTGGCGGTCATGCTGGCACCGGCGCTCGCATCCGCGCAGCCGGCGCCAACGCCGCCGACCATTGCGGGCGCGGCGCAATCGCTGAAGCCGGGCGACTATCTGTGGGCGCCGGAGGTGGCGCCGCACGGGCCGCTGCTCCTGATCGTCAGCCTCGCCACCCAGCGCGCGACGCTCTATCGCAACGGCATTCCGATCGCCATCTCGACCGTGTCGACGGGGCGCCCGGGCCATCGCACCCCGACCGGTGTTTTCACCATCCTCCAGCGCGCGGTCGAGCATTATTCGAGCCTCTACGACGACGCCCCGATGCCATATATGCAGCGGCTGACATGGGGCGGGGTCGCGCTGCATGGCGGCAACCTGCCGGGCTATCCCGCCTCGCACGGGTGCATTCGCCTGCCGCACGAGTTCGCGCGGCTGCTCTACGGCGTGACGCACCTCGGGATGACGGTAATCGTGACCGACGCCGCGGCGGTGCCGCACGTCGCCCCGTCGGATCCGATCGCGTGGAGCGAAGCCGGCGTTGACGCGCGCGGCGAGTGGCATCCCGAACGCGCACCGGAAGGACCGGTTTCGGTCGTCATCAGCGGGGCCGACCGGCGAATGGCGGTGCTGCGCAACGGAACGCTGATCGGCGAAGCGCCGGTGACGATCGCGGGTCCGCTGACGGGGACGTCGGTCTTTCTGCTTCGCGGCGACGCGGCCGATCCCGAATCCTGGGTCGAGGTGCGCCTGCCCGCCGCGATCGGTGGCGCGGTGCAGGATCTGCGCGGCCGGATCGCGACCGTGCCCGAATTTCGCGCCGCGGTCCTGTCGGTACTCCAGCCCGGTGCAACGGTCGTGGTCACCGCCGATTCGCTCTCTCGAAGCGCCGCCGAACAGCCGCTGCTCGAATCGGACGCGCCCGTGCCGGACAAGTAGGGTGCGGAATGGCGGCGTCGACATCGACGCGCCGGGCCGCGGCCCGCGCTCATCCGTATCATTGCGCATATCGGCCGCCGCCGCCGCTCCCTAGGCCTTTCCTCCAATCCCCATCCGAGGAGGCGGCGATGAAGAATGTCCTTTTGCTGGTCCACGGCGACCGCGGCCAGGAAGCGCGCCTGCAGGCGGCGCTCGATATCGTCCGGGCCATCGACGGTCATCTCGCGTGTATCGACGTCACGCCTTATCCGGTGATCGCCAGCGACGCTTTCCTCGGCTATGCCGACGCAGCGGTCGTGCTCGACGAGCGCGAGAGCGAGGCGCGGAACAAGGCGGCGTTGACCGACCGGCTGCTGCGCGAGGATGTCAGCTGGAGCTGGGCCGACGTCATGGGGGACATGGCCGAATCGGTGCTCGACGCCGCCGATCTTGCCGACCTCATCATCCTCAATCGCGCCCTCGACGGCTATCCGCTCCCCGACATGCGCAGTATCGCAAGCCGCATTGTCGCGCGCAGCAGCGCGGCGGTGCTTGCCGTGCCCGAAACGCTCGAACGCTTTGCCTTCGATCGCGCGCTCGTCGCCTGGGACGGCGGACGCTCGGCCGCGGCGGCGCTGCGAGCGTCGGTCCCGCTGCTCGCGATGGCGAGCGCGGTCGAGCTGTTCATGGTCCGCGAGAGCGACGACGCGATCGATCCCGAGCAGGCCGCCACCTATTTGTCGCGTCACGACATTCATGCCGATGTCCGCATCGTCGATCGCGTCGGCCATCTGCCCGACGTCCTGATCGGACGCGAAGGCGAATCGTGGCGAGCCGATTATGTCGTGATGGGAGCCTACGGCCGCGGACGCCTGCGCGAAACCTTTGGCGGCGTCACCCGGCGCATGCTCCAGGACAGCGCACTGCCGCTGCTCCTGGCGCACTGACGGGGAATCGTTCGCGCCGATGGATGCTCTCCGCCCGGACCGGATGGGGCGCGCCTTCGCCGCGTCGCCCCCGGCCCGACCCGACACGACCGAAGACGAGGATTTCTTCGCACGGCGAATGGGTCGCCAATCGGGATGTCCGACGATGTCGAACAGTTCCAGGGGCGCGGTCGCGCGGCCCCGCATCCTGATCGTCGAGGACGATCCAGGCGCTCGCCGCTCTCTGCTCCTCTTGTTGAAGGGGCGCGGTTTCGACGTCGCCGCGCATTCGACGATGGCACAGGCACTCGCCGATGCCGCGCTCCATCCGCCCGACTGCCTCGTGACCGACTACCGGCTGAACGACGAGGACGGGATCGACCTGCTCGATACGCTGCGCCGCAGCGGGTGGGGCGGGCCGGCGATCCTGATATCGGCGTTCGCCTCGTCCGGATTGTCGACACGCGCCGACACCGCGGGTTTCACGATGATGTTCGACAAGCCGCTGCGCGAACATGCGCTCGTCGATGCCGTCCGGCGTTTGACGGCGACGGCGGATTAGGGCGCACCTCCTGCTGCGCGTCGCGCCCGCCGTCTATCGATCGGGAGGCGATGTGCCGGCCTGCTGGCCGATCGCCGCCCTGGCCCAGCGGAGCAGGCCGGCGCGATCCATCAGTCCTGACTGGCGCGCCACCTCGCGACCCCCGGCGACGATGGCGAGCGTCGGGATCGAGCGGATCGCGAAGCGTGCGGCGAGGGCTGGCTCGGCCTCGGTATCGACCTTGACGAGCGTCATATGCGGCTCCAAGTCCCGCGCGGCGCCCGCGAAAACGGGAGCCATCGCCTTGCACGGCCCGCACCATTCCGCCCAGAAATCGACCAGGACGGGCAGGGTACCGGTCCGCGTGAGCCGGTCGAACCGGCGCATGTCGACCGCCTGCGGACCGCCGGCGAACAAGGCGGCGTGGCATTTGCCGCAGCGCGGTGCATCGGCCAAGCGCGACCGTGGGACGCGGTTGGCCGCTTCGCATGTCGGGCAGATCAGGATCTCGGGGTCCGCCATGACCCCCAATGTGCCATGATCGCACCCGATCCCCCAAGCAGAAACCGCGTGCGCGGTGCGTCAATATTGATAGCGCAGCGTCAGCGTCACGTTGCGCGGTTCGCCATAGGCAAGCTGGTTGTAGAAGCCGATCTGCGAATAATAGGTCTTGTCGAACAGATTCTCGGCGTTGACCTGCAACGACAGGCCGCCCGGCAATTGATAGCGCGCCATCAGGTTGACGAGCGCATAGGGGCGCACCTCGAGCCGTTCGTCGAGCCCCGTGACCGGGTTGACCGTGTCGGTATAGCTCAATCCTTCCCAGTTCACCCCGCCGCCGATCGTCAGCCCGTCGAGACCGCCCGCGAAGCGATAGGTGGTGAACAGGCGCAGCAGCTTTTGCGCGAACAGCGTATTGATGCGGTTCCCGTCGGCGTCCTTCGCCTTGAACTGCGTATAATTGGCCGCAACCGACCAGCCGGGCAGGACTTCGCCATTGGCTTCGACTTCGAACCCGGTGCTGCGGGCGCCGGGCGCGGCATAATAGGCCTGGTTGATCGTGCCGGGGACGAGCTGGCCGGGGTCGGCCTGCGCCAGATTGTCCTGCTCGATGCGAAAGACCGACAGCGCGGTGTTCAGCCGTCCGCC
>Ga0189279_100311_pt1 | contig 13125 bp, 22 predicted proteins | sample N26B6minimetaG_FD_130324 | JGI IMG/M metagenome (GOLD analysis project Ga0189279, IMG submission 130324) | Marine microbial communities from the Costa Rica Dome - N26 B6 mini metaG | ecosystem: Environmental > Aquatic > Marine > Oceanic > Photic zone | place: Costa Rica: the Eastern Pacific... | reverse complement strand
TTTCGTCTGAGGCAACAGCTACATTCCTGGACAATTCCAGATGTTTTTCCCAGGAGAAATGCATCAGCTCCAGGCCTGTACATGCTTTCTAAGGCCATAAGCCTTTGCGATCCGAGTGATCAGCGGCATTCAGAAATGTTCTGTAATGCAAGCAATGCATTGAGTTGAGCATTCTTTCCTCAAATCGGTTGCAACTACTACGTTTTCCATTTGCAGCCTCAAAAGTTCTCGGGTACGTTCCGCTCACAAAGCCACAAGCCAATGGAACCCATCGCGTTGACTCTGGGCCAGAAATTTGAAATCGAGAAATTCTCAAGAGAGATCGACAACTCGGATGATCTTGCGGCTCTGAAAAGCATTGCCAAAGACCTCTTGGTGGCCTGGAAACAACAGCAAGCCGCCTCAGCCTGGATCGTGCGCCAGCAGTCCCAGGGCCTCTGAAGTCAGCTGATTTCGTTGCTCACAACTAACAACGATGGAAGACAACCAAATGATCACCACCATCTCGGTGGAAATGGATGCCTTGCGTCTTCTGCACCGGGCTGTATCGGAGGCCTACGCCAACTGGCCCGGTGGTGATGCCAACGAACAGGCCTGCCTGTTGAACATGAAGACCCAGCTCTATGCGGCCTTGATGGACCAACTTCTCGAATCAGGTTCCATCTGAGCCCACTTCCGAAGCAAATCAGTCGTTTTCCCTTACCCAGTAGAAAAACTCATGTAGTGGCGGCAGCTGCGGCAACAGACTTGATCCTGCCGTGGAGTTCGCCATGCAATCTGATCGCTCCCGCCTGCGCGAACTGGAGATCCGTGTCGCCAACCCGCAGCACTGGAGTTCTGGCGAACACCAGATCAATGTTGAAAACCTGAGGCAGCTGCGCTTTCAGATCGAGGATCAACTCAAGAAACTGCGCCAGCACAACCAGCCATCCGCTTGATCGGGCAGCTGGGCATGCTCAGCTCGCCTGGGAGTCGGCCTGCGTTCGGCTGCGGATGAAATCCCAGGCCTCTTCCGCTGAGTCTGAGAAATGAATCAGATCGAGGTCGTCATCTGAAATCAAGCCCGTCTCGGCGAGGTAGTCGAAATCCACCAGCCTTCGCCAGAACTCTGTGCCAAACAGAACAATGGGCATGCTGCCTTTGGTGCCCACTTGCCGCAGGGTGAGCAGCTCAAACAATTCATCCAGCGTGCCGAAGCCACCCGGAAAGAGGATGGCGCCAATCGAGCGCATCACAAAATGGAATTTGCGCAGTGAGAAGTAGTTGAACTTGAAGCAAAGATCCGGGGTGATGTAGGGATTGGGATGTTGTTCAAACGGCAGGGTGATGTTCAGACCGATCGAGCGACAGCCGGCCTCAAAGGCGCCCCGGTTGGCGGCTTCCATGATTCCCGGGCCGCCACCGGTCACGATCACATGGGATGAGCAATCGTGGGGTTGTTCCCTGTTGCACTGCCCGTGCTGCGATGCCAATGAGGCGAATTCCCGAGCTGCATCGTAAAAACGAGACAACTCCACGAGCTGTTGCGAATGGACGACTTGCCTCTGCAACGCCGATGAGCCTGGATTTTCACTGAGCCGTTGCTCGGCTTGCGCCAGCTTCGCTGCTGCGGTGTCTTTGTCGACAATCCTGGCGCCACCAAAAACAATGATCGTCGATTCGATCCCTGCTGTTTCCAGATGCAGATCCGGCTTGGTGATTTCAAGCAGCATGCGCACACCACGCATGTCGTTGCTGTTCAGAAGGTCTTGATCTTCATGGGCAATTCTGTAGGTGGGGGACGTCAGAATCGCATCCAGGTTGGCTTGCTCAGGTGATGCAGTACTTGGGAATTGGGTCATGTGTTCAACAGTCATGGGTGTTAGCGATGTCTCGGTATCGGCGAGGTCGTCTTGCGTCAGAGGATGTTGGCCGCCAGTTCAGCCAGTTCACTCCGCTCTCCTTTGGTGAGGGTCATGTGGCCCACCAGGGGCTGGCCTTTGAGCTTTTCCACTAGCCAGGTGAGCCCATTGCTTTCAGCATCGACGTAGGGATTGTCGATTTGATACGGGTCACCAGTGAAGACAACCTTGGTTCCTTCACCCACCCGCGTCACGATCGTTTTCACTTCCAGGGGTGTGAGGTTTTGCGCCTCATCCACCACCAGGAACTGATGGGGTATCGATCGGCCCCGAATGGTGTTGATCGCCTCAACCTCGAGCAAGCCCATGCCTTGCAGGTCGGCCCAGGCGTTGCGTGGTTCGCGGTGCCGCTGTTTCTTCGACTGATCAGCGTCCTCGCCGGGAGACGAACCAGTGATGAAGTCGATGTTGTCGATGATCGGCTTCATCCAGGGCCCGAGTTTCTCCTCAAGCGTGCCGGGCAGATAGCCGATGTCTTTGCCGAGGGAGATCGGTGGACGCGTCACCAGCAGGCGGGCGTAGTCATGGGTGTCGGCCACCTGGTGCAAACCCGCGGCGATGGCCAGCAGCGTTTTGCCTGTGCCGGCCTTGCCCACCAGGGTCACCAGGGCAACCGAAGGATCGAGCAGCAAATCCAGCGCGAAGCTCTGTTCCCGGTTTCTGGCTTTGATCCGCCCCAAATGGGCGCGGTTCAACCAGTGCAGCGGCTTGATGGTGTTGCTGTTGCCTTGATGCCTGGCCAGCAGGGTGTGGCTGTCGTTGCGCTGATCCACCAGCACCACGCCTTCATTGGCCTGAAGATGCTGCCCCTCGGGATCGGCGACAGCTTCCACAGGGAGTTGATCCTCGTTATGCAGGGTCTGAATCGTCTCAGCATCGGTGCTGAGTTCACGGAACCCTGTGTAGAGATCGTCGATCGAGACGTTGTCGTTGACGTAGTCCTCGGCCTGCAGGCCCACCGCATCAGCCTTGATTCGCAGGTTGATGTCTTTACTGATCAGCACGACCTCGGGCGCCTGTTTGAGCCCGCTGCATCGCATCTGCTCGAGGGCCACCGCGAGGATGTTGTTGTCGCCACCGCCCCCTTGCAACTCTGCCGGTAAGTCTTGAAGGGCTTGGGCCTGACAGAAAATCACCTGCAGCATGCCGTGGTTCGTTCCCTCAATCGGAACGCCATCGGCAAGGCTTCCGCGGGCCCGGTAGGAATCCAAGAGCCTTGAAATTCTTCGGGCATTTCGGCCTTTTTCAGAGTGATCTTTCTTGAAGCGATCGATCTCCTCGACCACCTGCATGGGGATTACAACCCGCAGATCACCAAAACGATGGGGAGCTTCAGGATCGTGGAGCAGAACATTCGTGTCGAGAACGACAATTTTATCTTTCATTGGAGTTCACACCAGAACGTTGATTGGCGTTGATATGCCAACCCTGAACTTCTGAGCGAGAAGAAAAAGCCACAGCATGGTGCTTTGCCACATCAATGGTGGGCTTTTCGCCTCTCTTGCAATTATCACGGAGGCAAAGAAAGCCCTCCCGGATAGCAAGCAACAACCCGAAGTAGTACAAACAAGGGTTGTTGTTTGGCCAGAAGGCAATACATTGGATTGCCTCGCACGTCTCAACTCGAGTGAGCTGCGCTCAGTCGTCGTAGATCTTGCAACCCGGTGCCGTTGGGGACTTGTCGCAACGTTCCTCCCAGTACAGATCGTGCTGAGATTTCATCGCTTGCTTGGGTTCATCCGCTTGATCTGGCTGCGTCTTGTCAAAGGCGTTGAGCGGGATACACAGATCAAAAAAACCTGAACAGATCGTGACCATCTCTCTCCTTGTCGCTGACTTATCTCTACTCCTCTCCCCTCCAGAATCAATAGGTACTTAACCCATTCCTTTACACAAGAAAACCGCTCTTCCCAGAGGAAGAACGGTTGATGAATCGCGCAGATGGATGGACTCATCCGCGCTCTGATCACTTGATCAAATTTATCAAGCAGCCTGCTGGTGGCCTGAATCTTCTTCCTCGGAACGGATGAAACGCTTGCGTTGAGCCGATTCGTTACCAGACAAATCATTAGCCTTTGATGGCTCAACAGGCTTGCGCTCAGGTTTGTCCAAGCCCATCAACAGGGGATGAATTCCTCTCCTGCTCATTGAAGTCTCCTCTTATTCAGATCTCGCGTCGTGGTCTGTCGGCCCTTTCGCGTAAATCAACTATCGCGCAGATCAGCTGCAGACGCGCCCCGCAATGCTTAAGAGAATCTTGCGAGTCGCCCAACGCCGCCGGCCTGGAAGGGATTGAGGCAGCAGAGTGAGGGTATGAATCGAACGCAACGCACTGCGTGGTGCTCCGATGATGTGGTTTCGAACCAGCCTCGCCGCGGCAGGCCTCGCCATCGCCACCGCCATTCCGGCAAGCGCTGAGATCGTTGCGTCAACCTGCCGGCTGCTCAGCTACGACGGCACCATCACCAGAGTGAAAACCTTCCGCTGCGACTTCATGCAGCGCGGCGGCAACGTTCTGGTGAACAGTGCTGAACATGAGTTCAGCTTTCTGGCTGCCGAACAGGGGGAGACCTACATCCGCATCAACTCCATCCCGCTGCGTTTCACCCGCACGGGTGAATACACCCTGGAGGTGACGCAATCGCCCTGGCTGCGCTGAGCAGGAGCTGACCGGCTCAACCAACCAGGCGGTCATCGGAATTCAAAAGCGCCTTTCCTTTCGCAACTCTCACCACTTCGCCTGAGAGCCCAGGGCTTTGATAGATGACGCGGTACTCGTTCGTGAAAGCAAGCGATTTGGCTCGTGCATTCACGAATGCCTTGAACTCAGTCTTGAAACACTGTTCTTGAACCCATTGGTCGGGCCCATCACTTCGCTCAACGCAGTACATCGTTTGGCGCACAGAGGACACGCAGCCTGATGAAGCTGCGGCCGTTTGGCCTCGATCGACAGGCCAGCTTCGGGATCACGTCTTCAGTTGATGACGCGAAGCCAGGTGCCAACACTCTCCAAAGTTGTTCTTTCGCCTTGAACGTCGATCAGATTGGGACGCACAAATTGAAGCCACACGACGGAATCACATCGCGTCGAGCGATGAGGGAATGCGATTCCGCCACCGGTGTGCCCTCGAACGCACAGCACGGCACTTCGGTTGTATCCCCGCTCAACGGACCGAAAACGAGTCACCGACTACGAAAGCCCGTTCTTGCGCGAGCCTTGAGGATGCGATCAGCAACACCAGAGACAGGTCCAATCCCGAGACCAAGTCGTGTTAAGTTTCAATAAGCAGATCCAGGTCGATGCTTAAAGCCTTGTTCTCCCTGGTGTTTGCAGCAGTGATGTGGGTTCAGGTGCCTCAGTGGCAGCCGGACTGGTCGCAGTGCTCCGTTGATACGCCGGATGTGAACTGTCACTGGTACGTCACGGCACCCGACAACACTTTTGGTGAGGGCTTCAGCTGGGAGAACGCACCCTGGTTCAGTGCTGAAGGGCTTCGGGACGTGGGGGATCTGAACAACACGATGACCACGATCCACAGCCAGGCGCTTTCGGGCAATTGACGCAGCCAGCAAAGCTTCAGGCCTAACCTTTCCCTTTGGAGAGACCTTAGTGAACGACTACTCAGCAGCCATCACCGCTCTCATCGTGGTCACCGTGGTGATATCTGCTGCTGTCGTTTACGTGCTGGCTCAGCCAACCGACCTGCCCAGATACAAAGAAAACAAGGATCAGTAGAGGCCACCCCGTGGGTGAACACTGACCGTGACACCCACATCGCCCCGCAGATCTGAATCCAGCACTAGTCTTGCCAGATCTCCGGCACACACCTGGCGTGAAGGGTCCGAACCTTGCTTTCGTAGGCGGCTCTGTGATCGTCGCGATCATGGCAGTGGTTGTTTTTATTGGCGCCGCTAACGCTGGTGATTGCCCCCGCAGCAAGTCAGCTGAAGCCACCTCAGTTGAGGCCCACCACAACACCGATGACAAGGCTGACGTTGAAGCCTGATCGACTGCAACACCTCAGCGAAGCGGGTTCACCTGCACTGGGGCGATGCTTTGGAGCGTGCTCAACGCCTCACCAATGGCCAACGGAACAACCATTGGAAAGAAGGAGCCTTCGTCTGCGCCTCCCGGTTCCACCATGGCTTAGGTGAAACAAACCAGGGAACGCCAATGACACGTTGAGACGGAACAAATGACGTGCCGCGATGTTGAGGCGCTTGAAAAACGGTAAGAGCACCGCCATCTCGGTCTCTTCCTCACCCAATGGCCTGCACCAACACCCAAGCTGCTGCAATCAGGATCACCTGCCAAGTGGCATGACTTCAGATCCACCAAGAGCTCTCCCTTTGGTGGCAAAGGCGCGCATTCACTGGCACCTTTTTGCATCTGGTCAAAAACCATCTTCATCAAGAAGGAAGAGATCACCGAGAAACGGATCATTGGTCCCCGCTTCGTCATTGCCGAGAACGGCCTCGCGGATGGCTTCATCTGCCTTGAAGTAAATGAGGTCGTCTCGCTCAAGATCAACGCCACGCATCTCTGGATGACCACCAACAAGCTGGCGCGCTTCCTTCCATTCGGATAATCGCTCATAGAAGAGCTTTCCGAGATAATCAAGCAACGCAAAACTGGCGAGCAAGTAGAAACAAACATTGAGGAAAGCCATCTCTCCTCCTCATCTCTATGGACAAGTTATTCCCCAAGCTCGATTTCGAGAAGTGGTGTAACTACCACAGTATTTTTACTGGTTGTCCATGTGAATAAAACAGAAAAGAGACTTTCTTTCCATCCGCAACGAACGACTGGATCGAACGTCGCCTCAGGATGGCGAGCGTGGGTGAGCGCCCTTGCGGTTCTGTCGCAACGGCGACAGGCAGGTGGGCAGGTGAACGGGAATGATTACTGAAGTCAATTCACAACCATGGGTTTTCTCGCTGTCGCAGGCTGCATGCTGTTGGCCACTGCCATGTCCGCAGCATTAAGCAGCAAGCCTTCGAAGGCCTGATGGTTGGGAGGGGGCGAGCTTGGCGGCGGCCCCCAACAGATCAGGTCAGCTTCAAAACGAGGCACTGAACAGACCTAGGCCAAGCCTAGGTTTTTTAGTGCTTGAACGTACTAAGCATTAGTACCCGATTGGCGAATGGCTGAAGGGCTTTGGATGCTCCGAAGATGGTTACCGCTCAAAATCAAGACTCCTTCTTCACTTTCGGTAAAACCTTGGCGAGATAGAGATGAAACAGGGTCTTTTTTTTGGAGATGTCCTCGGTGCAAATCCTTCCGCCACCCATGATGGTCCAGCATTGGCTTGTCATCGCTCTCCTATCGGCTAATCCAGGTCTAGCCACGTTGTGATCAGGGATGGGGCGGGAAACAACACCCTCCCCAATTGGGGGTAGCCGAGACGCATGAGCACGAGTTGATTGGGTATGCCGATGGGGTTGCTGGTGGGTGATAGCAACCCCCGCTACCTAGCCGAGTTGAACGGCAGCCGTGTTTACTGCGACGACATGGCCACCGCCGAGGCCCATCTTGACTTCTGGAGCAAGGAGTTATTGCACTGCTGGGGAAGGCGGTAACAAAAAATCTGGAAGCGGCTTCACTTCCAGATCAGTCTGCACGGCTAAGAGCTGCTTCCATGTCAACTCTTTGCCCTGTCACTCAACGGCTGCGAGGCCGTCAACAGCTACCCCCAGATGGGAACAACACCGGACTTAGTACGTCGAGCCCTCTCCTGTCATCTTGGTGTTGACACAACTAACGCTTGACGTGTTGAGCGTTCGATCCAGAGAAAAACCCCGGAGTGACGGCTCCAGGGTTTACTTCGGATACGAGGGAAAAGCACTGGTCGTCTCAGGTCCAGGGCTTTTGCTCGAGGACCAGCGGAGTTTCTAACGACACCACCGGCCTATTCAGTCAACTCCTGTTTGCTATGTACCAATACCCCCGCATGGGGGTATCAGGCTTCTCATATGGATGAGAGGTTCGTTTCACGCGGAAGGGCCGAAAGACCACAACGCGAGATCTGCACAGGAGGTCTCAACAATGAGCAGAAGAGGAATGCATCCCCTGTTGATGGGGTTGGACAAGCCAGACCGCAAGGCCGAGGACAAACCTCTGGAAAGGCCGAGCACTCAGATGACTGGTCTTGAGTCACCTCAACACAAACGCTTCCTTCGTGCCGAGGCAGAAGACAAAACACAGGCCAAAACCGGATGAATGAGATGAGTCCGACCAAGCTCACCAACGCGCCCGAAGGTTTTGAGTACTACAGGGTCTGCGACCAGGACGGCGTCTGTCATGTGGTCAGGGGAATGGAGGAAGTTCGTCGACTTCTTGAGAAGACACCTGGACTGAATGTCACCAAGATCCCCTGATTAAAGCCATCACGCTCTGGAGAGCTTTTCACGCAGTACCACTCACTTGCTTCGAGGGGGGAATGACCTTTTCCTCAGAACAAATCCAACGTGCCCGTGAGCTGGCGCGAGAACGAAGGAAACATGGGGCGATTCAACGCCTGCTAATCGATGAATTCAACTTGCGACCCGCCCAGTGCCGTGCGCTGCTGATGACTGCTCTTGCAGACGAGAAAGCTGCTTAATCAATCCTCGAATAAGGCCGCCAGGCTGTGTTAGCACCGATAGGAGTGAGTCAGGACGAGCCTTGTACTGCATCCAACAAGAGGACGCTCCTGATCATTGGATTAAGGATTTGTGCTTTAAAACGGAGGTGAGGGCCTATCTACGGGCACGTGTCATGTCGAGGGTCAAGGCATGCAGTTACAGGGTTGTTGACCAGATCACAAACGATGTGAAAGCGATCGTTCGCGACGGCCAAGATTTGGTTGAGTGATGGGAGTCCCTGGCAGCTCTTGCCATCGCTAGAAGTGAGGGCTCACTGGCATTCGATGCACGCAAGGTTCGTATGTCTACGTTGCGTGTGTCGACCTCTTCCGGGACATGGGCTTCGACGGTGTCGACAAGACAGACCGCTTCATCATTGCTGCCAGGCGACGTGCCGAAGCTTCCTTGCATGAGACGTCTCCAAAGCTGACGGCACTTGAGAAAGCGATGTGGCTCAAGTTGAAGCGAGGTGAACGCCCCTGCAAAAACAGCAAAGCGTCCTAGGGAACTTCTCACCTGCACTTCAACAAAAGAGGAGGCCGCCCCTTCCAGCTGGAAGAGACGGCCTAGCTCGCTCGTTTGTGCATGCTTGAACCCGTGATGTGATCGGGTGTTGAGAGGCCAGCCCACCTACGACAGGAATGAGGTGGCCTCTCTTATTCCTCGCTTCCGACACCAACTGTCCCTTCCATCCCATGAAGAGCAGAGGTCAAGTCGTAGTGCCATCTCTGGCGAGGGGCGAAGCGTCTGGCGTGGTGGCACCTGGGGCCATTGGATCCAGGGGTGTGGCTGATGAAGCTCCGGGGCACCTGAGGCAATGAGCTTTGGCCTACGGGACGGTGCAAGTTGGAGTGTCGATTGGATTGGCGTTTCGCTCGCCTCGTCAAAGGACCAGCCTCACGGATGGGTGGAAACTGTTGGAGCAGGGGCCAGAAAGTCAGTCTGCTTCTGCTGTTTGCTCAGGTGGAGTGTCGGCCGTCATGGGCTCCTCCGATATCGATGGACATACTTTCCATCCGTCAGCGGTTAATGGCTATCCGAGTTAACGCTCATTGCCTTCTGGGGCAAAACCAGCAAATGTGTTGATGGCGTGCCTCACCCAGCTCTGGTTTTTTCAGATCCACCCAGCTGAGCCACTGATGATCTGTGGTAGGTGCCGAGCTGCAGAACGACAGCACATGTCTCCCAGCTCCTCCCTTTGACCCTGTTCCATTTCTCCCCAGGCTTCATAGAAAAGAGCGAAGGACAAAAAAGCCGGGGCATCACACCCGGCTCATGCGCAGATGACCCCGTTTATCGGCTTCCGATCAAAACGCAAGGGGCTGTTTCAACACAATCCAAGCGATCACGCTGGTGATGCGGTAACGCGCTGCCAACTCACCTGACGGAAACAGCCGACAACGGAATAGATCTCAGGCTTACTTAACTTGATGGAGATAACGCTCGGAGATAACGCTCCAGCGTCGCTTGTTTGCCTCGACTTCTGCTTCCTTCGCTAGATGCAAGAACTGCGCTTTTGATAAGCGCTTTTGCTGGGCTTCTGGAGGAAAATGCATGAGCTTCTCCAATAATCAAAAAGCTATGACGGTGCAGCAAACCACTAACACGAAATTAACCAAACTCAAATGAGTATTTACTGAGAACGATCATCAAAGAATGAGAATCATTTCTATGGTTGGCGTTAAACCGACCCCACCTTGGGGGAAGTGTCAAACAAGGGACGCAGACCTCTGAAGGAGGAAAAACTTCAGAGGTCTTTTCTTGACGGGTTTTGAGGCGTCCAAGTATGCGGCATGAAAGCCCAGGCCCAGATAGACAGCTCATGCGCAAGGGTTCTTATGAGCCGACCCGTCGATCCCCAGAAAATGCTGGACGTCACAAGGTGTTCTGCATCCACCGAACAGTGCTGTAAAGGAGAACCATCACGCCAACAATTGCCACGCAGGCAGCTGCCGTGAGAAACAGGGTGTAAAGCATCTAGGCCTCACTTCGTCTGATCTTTTTCTAGACGTGCCGCACAGAAATACATAGGGGACAACCGGCCTGATCCGTTCGTTTTCCCGTCTTAATCAAAAGATCAGTGGCTGGTTTTTTTATCACTCACACCATTCACTCCCCCATGCTCAAGCAATTCCGCTTAACGACCCAAGGGCATAACTTCAGATCCACCAAGGTCTTTCCCTTTAGTCGCCAGTTCATACATGTCTTGGTGAATACTGTCCGATTCATTGCTGAACCAATTGGTCAACTCTGGCTGCACAACTTTTTTGGGGCCCAGGTCAATGAATGAATACTCAAGCGTGATGAAGTCACCACCAACCGTGCGATAACCAAGCTCAAGAAGCATCTGACCGTTTGCAGATGGGGCTTCAATCTGTGCTTGCGTTGCCTTGAGGCTGAGCTCAACCAACTTGCTCGCAACCGTGCCATCACCGGATGCATCCCTAATTCTGATCATTAATGCTGACCCTTTGCTCTGCCTCAGCAAGAGCCGAGTTTGCTTCCTCAGAAGCCATTGACATGCAATGGCATTGGCCTGAAGCGAGGTCTTAAAAAACGAGAGGTCGTCCTGGAGATCCTGGGCCTTTTTGGGCTGCTTGAGTAAACCGAGTTTCGAGAGCAGCCACTTCATCACATCCTTATCAAACGAGACCGTAAATAGCCCATTTTTGGGCTGGCGGGAAAGATTCTTTTTATCGCTTAACCCGAGTATCTGTTGTTACCAAGAAACTTGAGGGAATGACATTGTCGAAGTGTGAGCGTTGTAACGACCAAACGAAAACGATGAAAGCCATGACAGGGGAGAGTTGCCAGAACGCTCCATGGCTCAAGCAGACTTGATCGCACAGACTCCACGCGGCTCATCCATCCAAAAAATCGAAGCCGGCAAATTTCTGGTGTGCGACAGCGAGAACGTGTGCTTCTTCACGCGCAGCCTCTACCTCGCCGAGGAGCAGCTGGAGGAAATGGAGCTTGGCTACCGGTTCCCGTATTCAACCAATTTCCGCAAAGCGCCCGCATGACATGTGGAGCAATTTGAGTAGCGGATTTCGCTGAATCAACTGGCTCCAATGGCTTATCTGTATCGCGTCCTGGTCTCATGCACCTAGCCCGGGACGCGGACCCATGTCAGCGGCAACTGCTGGGTCCGTTTGTCTAGCGAATCCAGCCGTTCTCCCGAGGCCAATCGAGCTTTTAGGCAGTCCGTATCAGTCAAAACCATCGCCGGGATCTACCGAAATTTTTGGCGGATCAGCACATCTTCAGAAATTTCCAGACAAGCCTACTGAATGGCCTCATCATTGAGCCCTCAGCTGGCCGCACACAAGATGTGGTGCTGAGCAGCACGGGGAGAGCGACCCTGGGGCTGGCAGACGAGTTTCCCCGTTGAGAGCGATCAATGGGGGAACCTCTCTGTGTCTTAAAGCTGTAGACATTCAGTGCATCCGGCACAAATCAGTGTGACGTAGCGAACGTGTTTATGCGGATACCGCATCGCTCGGGGAGCACTCGCTTCTCCTCGCGGTTCCGTGGCTCCACATCGTTAAGTCGCAGCTTGGTTGAAGGTCAGCCATCGCGGCAGAGGGAGCTGCTCGGAAACGCAGATCACACCGCTCGCATCATTCGATTTCATGAGACCTTGACGAGGAAATCATGAAAGAAAAATAATTACCTATTTGCGATATTTAAAGCTTTGAGGTGCAGCAAACAAGCAAGTGCTTAAGTCGTCCCGTTATTTCATGGAGGACAGTATGCACAGTCAGAAGAACTCCCCGGCCTGCTTTTTGCGCTGGTCTGTGAGCAAAGTTGCTGACAGGCTCTATGCGGTTGCGGCAACGGTTGATGGAAAGGAATACGACTTTGTCGGCAATTTTAAAAGCGTTCGAGAAGCGCAACAAGCGGGCCGCCGCTATGCCGAAGACCTGGTTCACAACTCGATGGCTGGCGGTCGCTTGTCGCTGAAACAACAGCCTCTAGCCGCCTGATCAGCTTCATCGGCTCATGACTTAAACACATGCAGGGTTCCCCTGGAGAGTGCGCCTCCAGGGGTTTTTCAGCCTGAATCCATGGAACACTTGGGCACCGCTTGAGATCCAATGGCCAGCTTCGACAATTCCACACCGTTCATGTTGTTGGCGCGAATCCACGTCAAACCCGGTTGTGTTGACCAGTACCTGGAACTGGCTCGCGTCACCGACAAAGCCGTTCAGGCATCTGAGCCAGGCATGATTCACCACACCTTTGATCAAGACCCGGACGATCCCCAAGCATTTGTGTGGTCGGAGGTCTACGCCAACGACGAGGCATTCAGCGCCCATGTCTCCAACCCTCCCGTTCAGGAGTATCTGCAGAAGCATGCGGAGCTTGGCGATGGCTTCAGCGTTGAGGTGTACGGAACGGTGGGCGATGACTGCCGACAGCTGATGCAGTCGTTTGGACTTCCACTCAAGATCTTTGAAACAAAGCTTGGATACAGCAGGGTCTGAACAAGCTGGCGGAAAGAATCCTTAGAGTTTTTGCAGTCATACCTATGGGTTGCTGTTCAGTTCATCCTTGAGTTCGTCAAGACGCGTCTTGAGTTGCTGGGCGCGACGGGTTG
>Ga0189279_100307_pt1 | contig 13236 bp, 16 predicted proteins | sample N26B6minimetaG_FD_130324 | JGI IMG/M metagenome (GOLD analysis project Ga0189279, IMG submission 130324) | Marine microbial communities from the Costa Rica Dome - N26 B6 mini metaG | ecosystem: Environmental > Aquatic > Marine > Oceanic > Photic zone | place: Costa Rica: the Eastern Pacific... | reverse complement strand
GGGCCGAAGGCTATGCCTATATCGAGAGCCATTATCCGCGCGGACAGATCGCCGACGGCCTGTTGCGGTTCAGCCTGTTTGCCCTGACCCCCGCGCTGCTGCTCGTCTGGGTCGCGGCGGCATGGCTGAAACGGCGCGTCGGTGACGGCGGCTATTGGCAGATGCTGGGGCTGGTCGCGGCAATCTGGGTCGGCGCGGTGCTGGTGACGAGGATGATATTGGGATGAGTGAAACGCGGATCGAAAGCGACAGCATCGGCGAGATAGCGGTGCCGGCCGACGCCTATTGGGGCGCGCAGACGCAGCGATCGATAGAGAATTTCCCCTTCGGCGCGCGCGAACGGATGCCGGTGGAGATCGTCCACGCGCTCGCGCTGGTCAAACAGGCGGCGGCGCGCGTCAACCGCAAGCACGGCCTGTCGGCCGAAAAGGCCGACGCGATCGAGGCGGCGGCACAGGAAGTCGTCGCCGGCAGGCACGACGAGCAGTTCCCGCTCGTCATCTGGCAGACCGGCAGCGGTACCCAGAGCAACATGAACGTCAACGAGGTGATCGCGGGGCGCGCCAATGAAATGCTGACCGGCGCGCGCGGCGGCAAGGCGCCCGTGCATCCCAACGACGACGTCAACCGCAGCCAGTCGTCGAACGACAGTTTCCCCACCGCGCTGCACGTCGCGGCGACGCTGGCCATGCGGCGCCGGCTGATGCCCGCGCTCGATCGGCTGATGGACGCACTGCTCGCCAAGGCAAAGGCGTGGGAAGGGATCGTCAAGATCGGCCGCACCCATTTGCAGGACGCGACCCCGCTGACGCTGGGGCAGGAATTTTCGGGCTATTATGCGCAGCTCAGGCTGTGCCGGACACGCACCGAACCGATGATCGAACATGCGATCACCCGGCTCGCGCAGGGCGGCACCGCGGTCGGGACCGGGCTCAACGCGCCCGCCAGGTTCGCCGAGGACTTTGCGACCGAAATCGCGGCGATCACCGGTGTCGCCTTTGTGAGCGCGCCGAACAAGTTCGAGGCGCTGGCCAGCCACGACGTGCTCGTCGATCTGTCGGGGCGCCTCAACACGCTGGCGGTCGCGCTGACCAAGATCGCCAACGATATCCGCCTGCTCGGCTCCGGTCCGCGCGCGGGCCTCGGCGAACTGTCGCTGCCCGCGAACGAACCGGGCAGCTCGATCATGCCGGGCAAGGTCAACCCGACCCAGTGCGAAATGCTGACGATGGTCGCGGCCCAGGTGATCGGCAACCACCAGGCGGTGACGGTCGGCGGGATGCAGGGCCATCTCGAACTCAACGTCTTCAAGCCGCTGATCGGCGCCAACGTGCTGCGGTCGATCGACCTGCTCGCGACGGGCATGGAGAGTTTTGCGATGCGCTGCGTCGAGGGGATCGAGGCGAACGAGGCGCGGATCGCCGATCTGGTCGATCGGTCGCTGATGCTCGTCACCGCGCTGGCGCCGGAAATCGGCTATGACAAGGCCGCCAAGATCGCCAAGCAGGCGCACGAACGCGGCACCACGCTTCGCGAAGCGGCGCTGGACCTGGGCTATGTCGACCCGGCGACGTTCGACCGTCTGGTCGATCCGCGCACGATGCTGGGTTCGGAACCCGAATCGCCCGTCGCGGATTGATAGCGTCGAAGGAGAGTGACAATGATGGCACGCATCGTCGGCAGCCTGCTCGGCCGCGGGATCGGGCACGAAAAGGGACACCCGGTGGCCGGGGCGATGATCGGCGCCGGCACGCTGTTCGCGGCACGGCGCCTGTTCCCCCAGCGCTATGCGGTGATCGCGGCGACCGCCGCCGCCGCCTATCTGACCAAGAAATGGGCCGATCGCGCCGAAGCGCGCCGCGCCGCGGAAGCGGCGCATGCGGCCGACCCGAAAGCGGCGTCGGAGGGCGTGGTCGATGTCTATGCGGGCATCGACGCACCCGACGGTCGTCAGATCGGCGACGCCCTGCCGCCCGCGATTCCCGTCGAGGCGAACGGCGCCCCCCCGCCATCGGTTCACTGACGGATCAGCCGCCTGCCTGCCACTCTTTCACCGCCTCAACCGGCGCGACGAGCATCAGCACGTTGAGTGTCAGATTGTCGCGGATCGTCCAGAGGGTGAAGAGTTCGAAGACGATCGCGATCGCCAGCGTCGCCCACCAGCGCATCCGGCTTGCGGCGAGAAAGCCGAGAATCATGAAACCGGCGTCGCTCACCGAATTGAGGATCGAATCGCCCGCATAGCCATAGGCCATCGTCACCTCGCGATAACGGTCGATGATGATGGGCGAATTTTCCAATATCTCCCACGCGCCCTCGACCCCGATCGCGAGCGCCAGCGCGACCCCCAACGGCGCGCGGGGCATCAGCCAGCGCGACAGGCCGAAAAAGATGAAGCCGTGGATGATGTGGCTGAAGCTGTACCAGTCCGACACCTGCTGGCTGTTCTGGTTCGACTGGACGGTGCCGTGCCACAGGCTGACCGTGCCACACGGGCAGATCGGCGGGCGCCCCATCGCGAACAATATGGCGGTGAAAAGCAGCATCAGCGCCGCCGCGACGAGCCAGCCCTTGCGTGAAATTCCGAAGATGATCGTGCCCCTTCGCGCTTGACCGCCGCGCTCCCTCGCGCAAATAGCCCCAATGGCTGAATCTATGCATCTCGATCGCCGCGGCGTGTTGTTCGTCCTATCCTCCCCGTCGGGCGCGGGAAAGACCACCATTTCGAAAAAGATGCTGGCCGGCGATCCCGACATCGCGCTGTCGATCTCGGCCACGACGCGGCCGATGCGCCCCGGAGAGAAGAACGGGGTCGACTATCATTTCGTAGATGTCGACACGTTCAAGACGATGGCGGCCGATGGCGAGTTCCTGGAATGGGCGCATGTCTTCGGCCACCGCTACGGTACGCCCCGCGCGCGGGTCGAGGAATTGCTCGCGGCGGGAAAGGACGTGCTGTTCGACATCGACTGGCAGGGCGCGCAGCAGCTGTATCAAGAGGCCGGCCCCGACGTCGTGCGCGTCTTCATCCTGCCGCCGACGATGGACGAACTCGAGCGCCGCCTGCGCGCGCGCAAGACCGACAGCGACGAGGTGATATCGGCGCGCATGGCGCGCGCGGCGAACGAGATCAGCCACTGGGACGGCTATGACTATGTGCTGATCAACGACGATGTCGAAGGCTGTTTCGACGAGGTGAAGGCGATCCTGCGCGCCGAACGGCTGAAGCGCCGCCGCCAGGTCGGCCTGATCGGCTTTGCGCGCGACCTGATCCGCTCGGTGCCCGAGGCCGATCCGACGCTGTAGCGTTATCGTGAAGCTCCGCCCTTTACCCGCCCGCATTCTGATAGGAACAATCGGCCTGTTTGGACTGGCCATCACCGCGATTTCCATTGCCGATGGCGAATTCATTTATCGGGGGCACACCACCAGCTTGGCGAACAAGCCGGGTGCATTCTGGGTGCAGGTCGGAATGTTCGGCGCGTTGTGTGCCGGATTTTTGCTCTGGGCCGTCTCGGGTGCGGGATTCGGCCCTGATCCACCAGAGCCGCCTGACAGCGCACCCTAACCGGCGCTCACCAGATTCGATTCCAGTTCCGCCACCATCTCGCGGCGCAGCGGCATTGCCTGCCCATCGGTGCGGCACACCACGACCGTATCGCAGGTCGCGATTGCGCGGCCGCCCTGGAACATCGCCTGGACGATCGTCCAGCTCGAGGTACCGATGCGGCCGATGCCGGTCGCGATCTCGACGGGGTCGGGGAAATTGCCTTCGGCCAGATAGTTGATCTCGACCGCGGCGACCATCGTGCGCTCGTTCGCGGGGCGGTCGCCAAAGGGGCGGATGCGGCGATTCATCAGCACGCGGCCGCTTTCGAACAGCGCGGCAAAGGCCACATTGTTGAGGTGGCCGTTGATGTCCATGTCCTGAAACCGCGTCTGAAAGCTCTCGCAGACAGGATAGCTGGCGGCATCGAGCCGCCAGCCTTCCGGTTTCGCCATATCAGCGCGGACCCATGCGGATGCCGCCGTCGAGGCGGACGTCCTCGCCATTGAAATAGCCGTTTTCGATCATGCACATCGCGAGCACGGCATATTCGTCGGGATTGCCGAGCCGCTTCGGGTTGAGGACCGAAGCGCCTAGCGCGTCGCGGACGTTCTGCGGCGCGCCGGCGAGCAGCGGGGTGTCGAAGATGCCGGGCAGGATCGTGTTGACGCGGATGCTCTCGCTCGCCAGGTCGCGCGCGACGGGGAGCGTCATGCCGACGACGCCGCCCTTCGACGCCGAATAGGCCGCCTGGCCGATCTGGCCATCCTCGGCCGCGACGCTCGCGGTGTTGACGATCGCGCCGCGCTCGCCGTCTTCCATCGGGTCGAGCGTCAGCATCCCCGCCGCCGACTTGGCGATGCAGCGGAAGGTGCCGACGAGGTTGATCTGGATGATCCAGTTGAACGCATCGAGCGGGAAATGCTTGATGCTGCCGTCTTCCTTGCTGCGGCTCGCGGTCTTGATCGCATTGCCGGTGCCCGCGCAGTTGACGAGGATGCGCTCCTGCCCGATCGCCTCGCGCGCCTTGGCGAAGGCCGCATCGACGCTGGCGTCGTCGGTGACGTTGCATTCGCAGAAAACGCCGCCGATTTCGTTGGCGATGGCGACCCCCTTCTCTTCCTGCAAGTCGAAGATCGCGACCTTGACGCCCTTGGCGGCAAGCGCGCGCGCGGTCGCCGCGCCGAGGCCCGAAGCGCCGCCGGTGACGACGGCGGATACGGTGGAATCGAGTTTCATGAGAGGCTCTCCTAACTAAAGCCCCTCCCCTTCAGGGGAGGGGTTGGGGTGGGGTTTCGCGGCGAAGAGCAAGGCCGATAGACCCCGCCCCGCTGCGACTAGCCAGCAAGCTGGCACGTCTCGCTGCCCCTCCCCAGAAGGGGAGGGGTTTGATGAAATTACAACCGCTCGACGATGGTGACGTTGGCCTGGCCGCCGCCTTCGCACATCGTCTGGAGGCCGTATTTGCCGCCGGTCGCATCGAGCACGCCGAGCAGCGTCGCCATCAGCTTGGTGCCCGAAGCGCCGAGCGGGTGGCCGAGCGCGATCGCGCCGCCGTGGACGTTGAGCCGCGCGTGATCGGCGCCGAGATATTTCATCCACGCGAGCGGCACCGGCGCGAACGCCTCGTTGACCTCATAGGCGTCGATGTCGCCGATGGTCATCCCCGCCTTCTTCAGCGCCTTTTCGGTCGCGAACAGCGGCTCTTCGAGCATGATCACCGGATCGCCCGCGGTCACCGAGATGTGGTGGATGCGCGCACGCGGAGTCAGGCCGTGATCCTTCAGCGCCTGTTCGGAGACGATCAGCGCCGCCGAGGCGCCGTCGCAGATCTGCGAGCTCGACGCGGCGGTGATCGTGCCGCCCTCCTGGAGCAGCTTCACACCCGCGATACCCTCGAGCGTCGCGTCGAAGCGGATGCCCTCGTCGATCCTGTGCATCTCGCTGCCTTCGGGGGTTTCGATCGCGATCGGCACGACCTCGCGCTCGAACTTGCCCGCTTCGGTCGCGGCCCTCGCGCGGCGATGGCTTTCGAGCGCGAAGGCGTCGAGATCGTCCTTGGTGAAGCCATGCTTCTTGACGATCATCTCGGCGCCCATGAACTGGCTGAACATGATGCCGGGATATTTTTCCTCGAGCCGCGGCGATTTGTAATTGCCGAGCCCTTCCTTCATGAACAAGGTCGCGACGCTGCCCATCGGCACGCGCGTCATGCTCTCGATCCCGCTCGCAAGGACGATATCCTGCGTCCCCGACATCACCGCCTGGGCGGCGAACATCATCGCCTGCTGCGACGACCCGCACTGGCGGTCGATCGTCACCGCGGGGATCGAATCGGGCAGCTTCGAGGCGAGGACGGCATTGCGGCCAAGGTCCATCGTCTGCTCGCCGCCCTGGCTGACGCAGCCGGTGATGACGTCGTCGATCGCCGCAGTGTCGAAATCGTTGCGGTCGGCGATCGCGTCATAGACCGCGGCGCCGAGGTCGACGGGGTGGACCCCCGCAAGCCGGCCGCCGCGGCGGCCGCCGGCGGTGCGAACCGCGTCGACGATATAAGCTGTAGCCATTGGGGAGTTCCTTTCCTGCATCAATCCCCCTCCCGCTTGCGGGAGGGGCTAGGGGTGGGCGCGAGCGGAGCAAGCATCCGGGGGTGAGCGGACCCACCCCGCTGCGGCTAGCGGGCAAGCCCGCAAGTCTCGCTGCCCCTCCCGCAAGCGGGAGGGGGTTATAATTTCCGCCCGATCAGTTCCTTCATGATCTCGTTCGTACCGCCGAAGATGCGCGTCACGCGCGCCGCGCGCCACGCGCGGGCGATCGGATATTCGTTCATATAGCCCGCGCCGCCGAACAGCTGGAGGCACTTGTCCATCACTTCCCACTGCAGGTCGGTGTGCCACAGCTTCGCCGCGGCGCCCTCTTCGGGGGTGAGTTCCTTTTTCATGTGGCGCGCGAGCGCCCAGTCGAGATGCGCCCAGCCGACCTGCAGCTTGGCCTTCAGATCGGCGAGGACGAAACGGCTGTTCTGGAAGTCGAGGATCGGCTTGCCGAACGCCTTGCGGTCGCGGGTATAGTCGACCGTATCGTCGAAAGCGCGCTGCGCCGACGCCTGCGCGCTGACCGCGATCGACAGGCGTTCCTGCGGCAGTTCGCTCATCAGATAGATGAAGCCCTGCCCCTCTTCGCCCAGGCAGTTGGTGATCGGCACACGCACGTCGTTGAAGAAGAGTTCGGACGTGTCGGCTTCGTCCTGCCCGATCTTGTCGAGGTTGCGGCCGCGCTCGAACCCTTCGCGCTCCGCCTCGACAAGGACGATCGACACGCCCTTCCACGCCGGCTGCACCTCGGTATCGGTCTTGGCGCAGACCAGGATCAGGTCGGCGTTCTGTCCGTTGGTGATATAGGTTTTCGACCCGTTGATGACATAATGATTGCCATCCTTCTTCGCGGTGGTGCGCATCCCCTGAAGGTCGCTGCCGGTGCCCGGCTCGGTCATCGCGATCGCGGTGACCACTTCGCCCGCGACCATCTTGGGCAGCCAATGCTTCTTCTGCTCTTCGCTGCCATAGCGGACGATATAATTGGCGACGATATCCGACTGGAGCGAAAAGCCGGTGGTGACGCGGCCGTAATAGGCGCTTTCCTCGTCGACGATCGCATTATAGCCGAAGTCGAGGCCCAGCCCGCCATATTCCTCGGGCACCGTCGGGCAAAGCATGCCGATCTCGCCCGCCTTGGGCCACAGCGCCTTGGGGACGATCTTGTCCTCGGACCATTTCGCCTGATTCGGGGCGACTTCCTTTTCGAGGAACTGGCGCACCGTCGCGCGGAACGCCTCATGGTCCTCGTTATAGGCGGTGCGCGACAGATTATCGAGCGACATGATCTTCCTTTCCCGTTCGCGGCAAATGGCCGCGCATCGCGGCGCGTCCTTCGGGGGCCAATGGACCTTACGTTTACGTCCACGTCAAGTGGAAATGCCGCTACGGCATGAAACTTGTTGCCCGTCGCCACCGCGCAGGCGGGGGCCGCAGGCCGCCTTTCCTGCGAGGCTGTGTGAACCGACAGCGGCCCCCGCCTGCGCGGGCGCGACGAATAGGTCTGCGACGCTGGGCAGCGGCGCCGGCCCGCGCTAAGGCGCGCACATGGTTGACCTGCTTCTAGACGCCCGCGCGCTGCTGGGCGAATCGCCGCGCTGGAACGGCGCCGACGGACGCCTCTATTGGGTCGACATCGACGCGCATCGCATCCATCGCACCGACCCCGCGACCGGCGTCGACGAGGTGATGCAGCTCGGCGGACCCGTCGGTTGCATCGCCCCGCGCACCGGCGGCGGGCTGATTGCGGGGTTGAAGGACGGCTGCGCGCTGATCGATACGTGGGGCGACACACCGCGCGCCTTCGGACCGCAGATGCTCGCCGACATTCCCGAACAACGCTGCAACGATGCCTGCGTCGACGCCGCCGGGCGCTTCTGGGTCGGCAGCGTGACGAGCGACAAGGCCAACCCGGCCGCGCATCTCTATCGGCTCGACCCCGACGGGTCCCTGTACACTGTCTTCGGCGGGCTGCTGACGAGCAATGGCGCGGCGTTCAGTCCCGACGGCCGCATCTTCTATCACGCCGACACGCCGACCCACGCCTTGAAAGCCTATGACGTCGATCCGGTCACGGGTCTGCTCGGCGAAGGGCGGCTGTTCCACCAGTTCGAGCATGGCACCGGCCGCCCCGACGGCGGCACGGTCGACGCCGAAGGCTGTTATTGGTCGGCGCTGTGGGACGGCTGGCGCGTCGTGCGCCTGTCCCCTGCGGGCGAACTGCTCCAGACCGTCGACCTGCCGGTGCAGCGTCCGTCGATGATCACGCTGGGCGGCCCCGACCTTCGCACCGCCTTCGTCACCAGCGCGGGGAAGAATCTCACCGACGAGGAGCGCGCACGCCAGCCGCGGGCGGGGGGCCTCTTCACCTTCCGCGTCGATGTTCCCGGGATCGCCCAGCCGGGCTTCGGCGGCTGAACCGCGCGACGATTTGCGATGGGGAAAGCGACTGGAGGCTGACCTTCCTTTCCTCGTCACCCCGGACTTGATTCGGGGTCCATGACTTCGGCGCTGCTATGGATCCCGGATCAAGTCCGGGATGACGAATAACAGTGAACGGACGGTAGCGTTCTTAAGCCCCTCCTCTTCAGAGGAGGGGTTGGGGTGGTGGCGCGCGACAGCGCGCAAGACGTCATGCACCACCCCGCTGCGACCAGGGCGCAAAGCGCCCAAGTCTCGCTGCCCCTCCTCTGAAGAGGGGCGTTTGGTCGAACGTCCGCTTCCCACCCCAATCCGGCCCCTCCGCCATGCTTCGACCATCCGCCGGCCCGACCTCCCTAGCTTGCGCCGTGCCGTCCTATCGGGTTAAGTCGCCTCGACATGGTTTCTTTCGAAACCAAAGCCCCCGGGAGATAACAAATGTCGCGTTCCGCGTCCCCCCACCGGTCCCTGTCGATGCTGCTTGCATCCACCGCGCTTTTCGCGGGTTATGCCGGCATGGACAGCCAGACCCCCGCCACCGCCACCGAACCCGCCACCGCGCCGGCCGCGACCGCGCCCGCCCGCGGCAACCCGCTGCTCGCGCCTTGGACCGGCCCCTATGAGGGCGTGCCGCCGTGGGACAAGCTCGATCCCGAACTCTTCCCCGACGCGTTCGAAAAGGCGATGGCCGAGACGAAGGCCGAAGTGCAGGCGGTGATCGACAATCCCGACGCGCCGACCTTCGACAATACGTTCGTGCCGATGATGCTCGCCGGCGAGACGATGGAACGACTCTTCGCGCTGTGGGGCGTGCAGACGTCGAACAAGTCCACGCCGCGCGTCGAGGAAATCGACGCCGAATGGAGCCCGAAGCTGTCGAGCTTCTTTACCGAACTCAATCTCGATCCCAGGCTTTTCGCGCGCTACAAGGCGATATACGACACGCGTCACGACCGCGGGCTCGACGCGCAGCAGATCCGCATCGTCGAACGCAGCTATGACGAGATGGTCCGCGACGGCGCCAACCTGTCCTCCGCCGACAAGGCGAAGCTGGTCGAGATGAATTCGAAGCTCGAAGGGCTGTTCTCTACCTTTTCGTCGAAGCTGCTCGCCGACGAAAAGCTCTATACGTTCGTCACCGACAAGGCCGAATTGGGCGGGCTCGAGCCCGCCTTCGTCGCCTCGCTCGCCGCCGCTGCCGAGGCGCAGGGCAAGCCCGGCCAATGGGCGATCAAGAATACCCGCTCGTCGGCGCAGCCGGTGCTGCAGAATGCGACGAATCGCGCGCTTCGCGAAACGGTGTGGCGCGCGTTCGTCAATCGCGGCGACAATGGCGACGCGAACGATACGAACGCGACGATCGCCGAAATCCTGAAGCTGCGCCAGGCGCGCGCCGAACTGCTCGGCTTCGACACCCACGCCGACTACCGCATGGCGGACACGATGGCGAAGACCCCCGAACATGCGATGGACCTGATGATGAAGGTCTGGCCCGCGGCGGTCGCGCGCGTCCACGAAGAGGTCGCCGATATGCAGGCGATCGCCGACGCCGAGGCAAAGGCCGGCAAGGGGCCGAAGATCAGCATCGAGCCGTGGGACTATCGCTATTACCAGGAAAAGGTGCGCAAGGCGAAATACGACCTCGATGAAAGCGAGGTGAAGCCCTATCTCCAGCTCGACAAGCTGCGCGACGCGATGTTCTGGTCGGCGGGGCGGCTCTATGATCTGGGCTTCCGCGAAAATACGGGAACCATCCCGGTGTTCGATCCCAAGGTAAAGACCTTCGAGGTCTATAATCTGAAGACGAACGAGAATGTCGGGGTGCTCTATCTCGACAATTTCGCGCGCGACGGCAAACGCTCGGGTGCGTGGATGACGACCTATCGCAGCCAGCAGACGCTGGGCGGCGACCGCAATGTCCTGGCCTCCAACAACAATAATTTCACCGAGGGGGCGAAGGGCGAACCGACGCTGGTCAGCCTGGACGATGCCTCGACGCTGTTCCACGAATTCGGCCACGGCATCCATTATCTGCTCCAGCACGTCAAATATCCGTGGCTGGCGGGCGTGCCGCGCGACTTCGTCGAATATCCCAGCCAGGTGAACGAGAATTGGCTGCTGACGCCCGAAGTGCTGTCGACATACGCGACGCACTACAAGACTGGCGAGCCGATGCCGCAGGCGCTGGTCGACAAGATTCTGGCGAGCCAGAAGTTCAACCAGGGCTTCGACACGGTCGAATATCTGGCCAGCGCGATCGTCGACATGAAGCTGCACGACCGCACCGAGCCGGTGACCGACATCGACGCGTTCGAGCGCGAAACGCTCGCCGACATCGGGATGCCGAAGGAAATCGTGATGCGGCACCGGCTGCCGCAATTCGGCCATCTGTTCAGCTCGGACGCCTATTCGGCGGGCTATTACAGCTATCTGTGGTCCGAAACGATGGACGCCGATACCTGGGCGGCCTTCATGGAAGCCGGCGGACCGTGGGACCGCAAGGTCGCCGACCGGTTCCGCACGATCTTGCTGATGACCGGGAACGAAACCGACCGCGCCGAAGCATATCGCGCCTTCCGCGGCCGCGACCCCGATGTGAAGGCGCTGCTCGAACGGCGGGGCTTCCCGACCGAATAGACCGGGCTATCGGGCAGAGGGGGCTTCGGCGCCCTTTGTTGTCGTTGTCGGAGAGGGCCGCCGTGCCGTGCGGGCGATGCGCGCGGCCCGCGCGTCGCGGCGGTCAGGCGCGTCCGGTCGCAGGCCCGGACGCGGGAAGTGTCAAAGGTCGACCCCCGCCGCGATCGCTTCGAGCTTGCGCAGCCGTTCCTTGAGGTCGGCTATCTCGATGCGCGAGCCGGCGTGCGGGACCGTGGGATCCTGCGCCGGGACGTGTCCCGCGGCCAGTTCCTCGCGTTTGAGCTGGATCCAGTCCCGCCAGCCGCGCAGCGCGACGAGGCTGACGATCGCGAGCGCGGAGAGCGCGACCGATGCGGTCAGCAGGTTGGTGGTGAGGTCGGACGTCATGGTGCCCATGGATCGGCTCCTTCTTCGTCGCTGTTACGGATGGGACCGGTCGCGCAGCTTCTCGATTTCCTCGTCGAGGCTGACGGCGCGGTTGTTGTCGGTGGCAATGCGTTCGAGCACCTGGATGCGGTCCTTGAGCGCGCGGATCTCGGCCTGCAACGCCTTGGTCTCGGCATCGTCGCGCGGCGGCGCGGCATCGGGGCCGTAAAGGCCGCGGCGCCCCCGGAACCCGCCCGGATGCGCTCCATATTTGGCGCGAACGACGCTGCCGATCGTCACGATGAGGACGATGCCGATGACCATTTCAAACGGGTTCATGGGGGAGGATCCTTTCGTGTCTGTCGTATTAGTTGAGCGGCGCGTCGCGCAGCTTTTCGATTTCGTCGGCCACATCGATGCCGCGGTCGGTCACGATGCGTTCAAGGACGCGCACGCGCGCCTCAAGCTTTTCGGTCTGCGTCGCATATTGCGCCGCCTTTTCCGCCGTCATCTCGGACTGCTTCTCGATCATCTTCTGCTGATGCTTCGACCAGACGATAAAGCCCGTAAGGACGAAGGGAGCGAGCGGGATCAATATCCAGATTTCGTCACCCATGGCGCATCTCCTCTCAATCTTTCCTGTCAGTTGAGCGGCGCGTCGCGCAGCTTCTCGATCTCGTCCGCGACCTCGATACCGCGGTCGGTGACGATGCGTTCGAGGACTCGCATGCGCTGCTCCAGCCGTTCGGTGTGCGCGGCATATTGCGCGGCCTTTTCGGCGGTCTCGCTGCTGATCGCCTCGAGCTGCTTTTCCTTGAACTTAAGGTGGCGCCTGTACATGTCGCCGCCGACGCCCAGGATCACCGGGATACCGACCACGATGAAGAAAAAGCCGAGAATGAAATAGCCGTTCATCGTTTCGTTCCTCAGTTGGCCGGGCGCCGCAGCGCCTCGATCTCGGCGCTGATGCGGTGCCCTTCGTCGGTGACGATGCGCTCGACCACCGCGAGGCGATCCTTGACCGAGCCGAGTTCGGCGCGCAGCTGGGCATTTTCCTGGCTGATCAGCTTGACGCGCTCCATCGCCTCGTCGCTGGTCTTGGGATAGACCGCCTGCCCCCACGCGCCGTCGAGCGGATAGCCGTTCTTGACGCGGAGCCAGGTGGTAAAGACCCAGCCGGCGATCGCTGCGAGAGCGATGATCACTGCAACGGGAGCGATCGTTTCCTTCAGCAAAATGAAATCCATTGTCCAATCCTCCCTGTCAGCGCAGCCGGTCGATCTGCTCGGCGAGCTGCGCCGCCTGTCCGCCGGTTTCGGTCGCGATGCGTTCGAGCACAGAAATGCGTTCCTCGAGCCGGACGATCTTGTCGGCGAGCTTGGCATTGTCGTTTTCGAGCAAGGCGATTTTTCGATCAGCGTCGGGGGCGGTTCGATGAACCGTTTCACCCCATTCATTCTCGACCGGATAGCCATGCTTGGCGCGCATCCAGGTCGTCACCATCCATCCAACCATCGACATCCCGATGATTATGAGGACGAAGGACGGGCTGCCCCAACTCATTTTCATTCTCCCTGTTGACCCCGTTGCCCGATCGGTTCCTGCTCAGCGCAGCGCGTCGATCTCTTCGGCAAGGCGGCGGTTGTGACTGGTGTAATATTGTTCGATGTC
>Ga0189279_100306_pt1 | contig 13237 bp, 15 predicted proteins | sample N26B6minimetaG_FD_130324 | JGI IMG/M metagenome (GOLD analysis project Ga0189279, IMG submission 130324) | Marine microbial communities from the Costa Rica Dome - N26 B6 mini metaG | ecosystem: Environmental > Aquatic > Marine > Oceanic > Photic zone | place: Costa Rica: the Eastern Pacific... | reverse complement strand
GGTGGATCGTGACGAAATCGTCGGCGTTCACCTTGATGCACATCTTGATGCGGATGTCGTCCTTGTTGTCGATGTCCCACGCCGACGCATGACAGATCACTTCCCGATCGGCAGGCTTGGTGAACAGGCTGCGCTTCCAGAAGGTGTCGGGCAGCTTCGCGAAACCGAGCGAGGAATAGAAATTCTCGCCCGCCTTGACCATGTCGAGCGGTCCCTTGCCCTGCGCTTTCAACAGGTCGCCGATATCATAGCCAAGGTCGCCCGAACCGGCCGGCGCGACGAGCGGATAGATATTGCCCCATTCCTGCGCCCACATGTTTCCGAGCAGGTCGGCGCGGATCGGCCCGGTTTTGGGCTGCACCGCATCGCCATATTTCTCGTTGAGTTTCCAGCGGACATAGGTGTGGAGCGCCATGTAGAGCGGCTTCACTTCCTGCCACAGCCGCTCGGTGGTTTTCGCGAACTCCGCGGGCGGCATGTCATAGCCCGAGCGCCACATCGCGCCGACGTCGCTGAAGCCGAGTTCCTTCGCGCCTTCGTTGGCGATCCCGACCATCTTGGCGTAATCGTCCTTCATCGGCGCGCCGACATTGTCGTGCCAGCTCGCCCACATCTCGGCATATTCGGCGGGCGTGTGGTCCAGATTGCCCATCTCCGCCTCGATGTCCGACCCCGAGATCGGCTTGCCGTCGAGCGTGCCCTTGCCCTTGCCATATTGCGACGACAGGCTGGTCGCGATCTCGTTGAGTTCGGTCGCGGCGCCCGGCGTCGTCGGTGCGGGAAGAACGAGGCCGGTGCGCAAAATGTCGAGCTTGCGCCTGGTGTCGGCGCTCAGCCCCGGAACGTCCTTATATTTGGCGGCTTCGAGCGCATACTGGACCGATTTTTCGGTGCCGATCGCGTTGATCCGCGCCGCCATCGCGTCGGTATCCTCGGTAATGAAGTTGTAATTGACCCAATTCACCTGGCTCGCCTCGACGCTATAGTCGAACAGATCCTTTTCGGCGGCGGCGATGAAGGCGTCGGCATCCCCTGCGGTCGGGGCGGCCGCCCGCTGGCTGGCGGCGGCGGGCGCATCCTGCGCGAATGCGGGGGGGGCGAGCGCAAGCGAGATCGCAAGCGACACGGTCGATATCATGGCTTTCATGGGGTGCTGTCCTCTGGGTATGGGGTGCGCTCTCGGCGGCGCGATGCCCACAGCTTGGCGCGAGCGCGCCCGGGGGTCAAGCGGTGAGGAAGTTCGCGATCGCCTCGCCGAGTTCGGGCTCGGTCACGCTCGACATATGGGTACCGGGGATCGTCACCAGCTGCGCATCGGGGAGCGCCGCGACCAGTTCCTCGGCCGATCCGTTGTCCTGATCCTTGTCGCCGCACACGACGAGCACCGGCATCGTCAGTGCCGCCAGCGCCTCGGGCGGAGTGTCGGTGAAGCTGTCGAGCAAATGACCGGCCGCCACGCGGTCGATCTTCATCGTCTTCATGAACTGGATCGACAGCCAGGTGTCGTCACCGCGCTTGGCGCTGTCGTAATCGGCGATCACGCGCTTGAAGAAGCGTCCGCGCCGCTGCCAGCCGGCGAGCCCCGCCAGCCCCATGCCGCCGAGGATCAGCCGCCGCGGCCGCATTCCCGCGACCACCGCGCGAACGCTGGTCCGCGCGCCGAGCGAAAAGCCGCCGAGGTCGAAATCGGCGAGGTCCAGATGCGCGATCAGATCCTGCAGGTCGTCGACGAGCACGTCGGCCGGGTAATGCTCCGCCCCCTGCGGCGCGTCGCTCGACCCGTGGACGCGCAGGTCGGGCATGATCACGCGGTAACCCGCTTCGGCGACCCGCGCCGCGGTCCCGAACTTGATCCAGTTGACCTCGGCGCTCGAGAACAGGCCGTGGAGCAGCACCAGCGGCCGCCCCTCGCCCATCGCACGCCACGCCAGCCGCACGCCGTCGCGCGCCTCGAAAAAATCGGGTTCGATGCTCATCGCGATACAGCCTTAAGCGGAGCAAGCGAGTCTACGCAATGGCGAGGCAGCTCAGCGCGGCTTCAATCCCTTTTGTTCCATCCGCCATTTCGCCATTTCGATCCGATCCTGGCCGAAGAAGGGTTCGCCGTCGAACACGAGCGTCGGCACCCCCCAATGGCCGGCGATTTCGAGCGCGACCTGGTTCGCGGCGATTTCCTTGTCCAGCATGTCGGCATCGCCCTCGGCCTCGGCATCGAGTTCGGCAAGGTCGAGCCCGGCGCGCTTCGCCGCTGCGGTCAGATGGTCACCGAGATGCCAATTTTCGGCGCCGCCCCATATGAGCCGACCGACTTCGTCGCAGAATGCAAGGCTCTTGCCGCGGCGCGACGCCGCCTGGCCGAGCCGCGTCAGCCGATAGATATAGGGCTGCTCGGCCGCGATCTCGCGTGTCATGACATTCTGGACGATGGGGTCGGGGCGCGGCGGACCGAAGGGGATGCCGTGGAATTGCGCGACGCGGATCATGTCGCGCATCGTGTAACTGAGCCAGTTGGGATGGTTGCGCTCGAAAAAGTCGGGCTGGCGGATCGCGAGCGGATAGACGGGGCGCAGGTTGATCGCGACATCGTGGCTCGCCGCAAACGACCGATAGCGGCCGATCGCGAGATAGCTGTACGGCGAGCGGAAGGACCAGAAGAGGTCGGCGGTGAGACTCATGGTCGCATCCTGCCGAAACCGCGGGATAATTCAAGCATTGTCGGAATAGTTTACAGCGGTGCGAACTTTTCCAATTTCGCGCATATCGCGCAATGTTGCATATAATAGCAATTGCTATTATATGTGCTGCCATGAGCGAGACGATCGGATTTCTGCTGAACGATGCCGCGCGGCTGTTCCGCCGCGCGTTCAACGCGCGCACGCGCGACAGCGGGATCACGGCGCTGCAATGGCGGCTGCTCGTCTACCTGCGGCGCCATGAAGGCATAAGGCAGGGCCCGCTCGCCGACCTGATCGAGGTCGAGCCGATCACCCTGTCGCGCATGGTCGACCGGCTGGCGGAAGCGGAGCTCGTCGAGCGCCGCGCCGACCCGACCGACCGCCGCGCGTGGCTGCTCCACCTCACGCCGCGCGCCGACGCGCTGCTCGATGACATGCGGCGCACCACCGACGCGCTCGCCCAGGAGGCGACCGAAGGACTGAGCGATACCGAACGCGACCAGCTGGTCGCACTCGTCGGCCGCGTCCGATGCAACCTGTCGCGACGCGACGCGATCTCCGAATCCGCACCAAAAGAAAAAGAGGCCATATAATGGACCAGCTCTCCCCCGCCCGTCCCGATGCCGTGAACACCCAGCCCCGCGCCGAAGAGGCGACGCCCCCCAAGGCGGCTCCCAAGGCCGATCCCGTGCCCCCGCCGGTGCAGACGGCGACGCCCGAAGTGGAAACCAGGCCCAATTGGCGCACCCGCGCGCTGATGTTCGGCGTGCCGCTCGCGCTCGCGCTGGCGGGCGGCGCCTGGTGGCTGTTGAGCGGCGGATCGGTGTCGACCGACAACGCCTATGTCCAGATGGACAAGGTATCGGTCGCGGCCGAAGTCGGGGGGCTGATCACCGACGTCGCGGTGGACGAGGGTGAGCTGGTCAAGAAGGGTCAGCTGCTGTTCCGCATCGACCCCAAACCCTATGCGCTGACCGTCGCGCAGGCGAGCGCCGCGATCGATTCGGCGCAGGTCGACGTCGGCAACCTGTCGGCCAGCCTTGCGGCGACCAATGTCGACATCAAGGCGGCCGAGGAGAATATCGCCTTTGCCAAGTCGAATTTCGAACGGCAGGCCGCGCTGATGGAAAAGGGGTTCACCACCAAGGCCGCCTATGACGCCGCGAAACACGCGGTCGAACAGGCGCGCGCCGAGTTGGGACAAGCCAGAGCCGACGCCGCCGAAGCGCGGGCGAAGCTGGCGACCGGCGGCAGCGGCACCAACCCGCAGGTCGAGGCGGCGCGCGTCCAGCGCGCGCAGGCCCAGGTCAATCTGGGCCGGACCGAAGTGCGCGCGCCGAGCGGCGGCCGCGTCGCCGAATCGGACCGGTTGCAGATCGGTCAGATGATGGTCGCCGGGCTGCCCGCGGTGACGCTGGTCGATACCGAACATCCCCGCGTCGAGGCCAATTTCAAGGAAACCGACCTTGCCGACATGTGCGTCGGCCAGCCTGCCGAAATGACCTTCGACGCCTATCCGGGGCTCAAGGTCCGCGGCCATGTCGAGACGATCGGCGCGGGCACCGGCAGCGAGTTTTCGGTCCTGCCGGCCCAGAATGCGACCGGCAACTGGGTCAAGGTGACGCAGCGGGTGCCGGTGCGCATCGCCTTCGACGAAGTGCCCTCGCGCGCGATGATCGCGGGGCTGTCGACCGACGTGAAGGTCATCACCTCGGGCGGCTGCAAGTAACGGACCGATCGTGGCGAGCCGTGCCTTCCCCCGCCGCGCCGCGCCGGCGGCAACCCAGGTCAGCGACGACCGGCCACTGTACGAACAGGTACGTTATCGCGGGCTGCTGACCGTCGCGGTGATGGGCGCGTCGGTGATGCAGATCCTGGACACGACGATCGCCAACGTCGCGATCCCGCACATGCAATCGAGCCTGGGCGCGACGAGCGAGACGGTGAACTGGGTGCTGACCAGCTATATCATCGCGACCGCGGTCGCGATGCCGATCACCGGCTGGCTCGCCGACCGCATCGGGCGGCGCAGGCTGTTCCTTGGCGCGGTGTTCGGCTTCATCATCGCTTCGATGGCGTGCGGCGCGGCACAAAATCTCGAGGAAATGGTCCTGTTCCGCTTCCTCCAGGGGATCAGCGCCGCGTTCATCGGACCGCTGTCGCAATCGGTGATGCTCGACATCAATCCGCCCGAACGCCACGCGCGCGCGATGTCGATCTGGGGCATGGGGATCATGGTCGGGCCGATCCTGGGGCCGATCATCGGCGGCTGGCTGACCGAAAGCGCGAACTGGCGCTGGGTCTTCTATGTCAACCTGCCGGTGGGGGCGGCGACCTTTGCGTTGATGTGGGCGTTGCTCCCGGCGACGGGGCGAAAGACGCGCAAGTTCGACCTGTTCGGTTTCTCGATGCTCGCGCTCGGCCTCGCGTCGCTGCAATTGATGCTCGACCGCGGCGCGCAGGAAGACTGGTTCGACAGCGTCGAGATATGGATCGAGTGCGGCGTGTCGGTCGCCTGTCTGTGGATGTTCGTCATCCACCTGATCACCGGCCGCAACACGCTGTTCGACCGCAAGATGCTCGCCGACCGCAACCTGCTCACCGCGCTGGGCTTCATGCTGGTGATCGGCGTGGTCATGTTCTCGTCGATGGCGCTGCTGCCGCCGATGCTCCAGCGGCTGTTCGACTGGCCGGTGATCGACACCGGCTGGGTGCTCGCGGTGCGCGGCATCGGCATTTTCATCAGCATGGCGATCGCGGGGCGGCTGCTCGGCAAGATCGATGCGCGCTGGCTGGTCGGCAGCGGCCTGATCATCGCGGCCTATTCGCTGTGGCAGATGAGCCACTGGTCGTTGATGATGGGGGCCTGGCCGGTCATCGTCAGCGGCCTGGTCCAGGGGCTGGGCATGGGCCTGATCTTCATTCCGCTCAACACGATGGCCTTTGCGACGCTGGGTCCGACCTGGCGCACCGACGGCGCGAGCCTGCTCAACCTGCTGCGCAGCGTCGGCGGGTCGGTCGGCATTTCGGTCGTGACGACGTTGCTCGGATCGAACACGCAGACGAGCCATGCCGACCTGGTCCAGCACGTCACCAGCGGGACGGTGCCGATGATCGACGCCTCGACCTCCGACCGGCTCGGATCGCTGGGTGTGAGCGCGATGGCGATCATCAATGCAGAGATCAACAAGCAGGCGGCCATGGTCGCCTATATCGACGATTTCTGGGCGATGATGTGGGTCACGCTGATCTCGGTCCCGCTCGTCATCCTGCTCCGGCCGCCGAAAGCGGGGGCCGAAGCGGCGTCGGCCGCCGACATGGGGCATTGACGATCAGCGCTGTTCGGCGCCTTCGAACTGTTCGATCACCCAATCCTCGGCCTGGGCGCCGCCGATCCATTCCTGCATGTGTGGATGCGCGATGACCGCCTCGCAATATGGCAAGGCGAAGCGCGGCAGCGGGATCGAATAGGTCAGGAAGCGGGTAACGACGGGTGCGAACATCATGTCGGCCGCCGACCAGTCGCCGAACAGATAATCGCCCTCGCCACCGAAGCGCGCCCGCGCCTCTGCCCATATTTGCAGGATCCGCATCACGTCGGCCTGCACCTCCGGCATCAGGTCGGCGGCGGGATAGATGCGGCGGATGTTCATGCTGTGATGGCGACGCAGCGCCGCGAAGCTGGAGTGCATTTCGGCCGCCATCGAGCGCGCCATCGCCCGCGCCGCCCAGTCGTCCGGCCAATAGCCCCGATCCCCGCCGGTCTTTTCGTTGAGATAGTCGATGATCGCGAGGCTGTCCCACACGACGATATCGTCGCCGTCCCACAGGATCGGCACCTTGCCCCCCGACGGGGCGAATTCGTCGCCCTCGCGCCGGTTCGACCATTGTTCGTCGTAAAGCGGGACGGTGACTTCCTCGAAGGCGAGCCCGCTGTGTCTGGCGGCGAGCCAGCCGCGCAGGCTCCAGCTCGAATAGGCCTTGTTGCCGATGAAGAGTTTCATGCGTCGTCCTTTTGCCCCCCTTCCGCTTGCGGGAGGGGTTAGGGGTGGGCGCGAGCGTAGCGAGCTTCGGCCTCGAAATCGCCCACCCCGCTGCGACTAGCGAGCAAGCTCGCAAGTCTCACCACCCCTCCCGCTTGCGGGAGGGGCGTCATTCCGTCAACTCTCCACCGCCTCGAGCACCGCGGTGCGCAATTCGGCGATGCCCATGCCCTTTTCGCTGCTCGTCGCGATGACCTGCGGGTGCGCGGCGGGGTGCTTGCGGGCTTCGGCTTCGGTCGCCGCCTGCACCGCGGCGAGGTCGCTGGCCTTGATCTTGTCGGTCTTGGTCAGCACGAGGCGATAGCTGACCGCCGCGACGTCGAGCATTTCGAGCACCTCGCGGTCTACGTCCTTCAGCCCGTGGCGGCTGTCGACCAGCACCAATGTCCGCTTGAGCACCGCGCGGCCGCGCAGATAGTCGTTTACAAGGAAGCGCCATTTTTTGACGACGTCCTTCGGCGCCTTGGCAAACCCATATCCGGGCATGTCGACGAGGCGGAACACCAGCGGGTTGCCGACGTCGAAATAGTTGAGTTCCTGCGTGCGCCCCGGCGTGACCGAGGTGCGCGCGAGCCCATTGCGGTTCGTCAGCGCGTTGAGCAACGACGATTTGCCGACGTTCGAGCGTCCCGCAAAGGCGATCTCCGGCACCCCCGGCGCGGGCAGATGCTGAAGCGCGGGCGCCGATTTCAGAAAGGCGATCGGTCCTGCGAACAGCTTGCGCGCGCGCTCGGGACGGGTGGGGTCGATTTCGGTCTCACCCATCACTGTCATCCCCGCGAAAGCGGGGATCCAGCGTGCCGACGCTGAAGTCCGCGCTGTCACGCCCTGGCTTCCCGCTTTCGCGGGAATGACAAGGAGAAGGGTCGATCCTCATTTCGCCACCGCCGCCTTGAGCTGCGGGAACTTGCGATACATGAACTGCTGCTGCGCGACCGACAGGCAGTTGTTGGTGATCCAGTAGAGCAGCAGGCCCGCCGCGAAGGGCGCCATGATGAACATGAACAGCCACGGCATGATCTTGAACACCTGCGCCTGCACCGGGTCGGTCGCCTGCGGGTTGAGCCGGAACTGCAGGAACATGGTGATGCCGAGGATCAGCGCGAGCACGCCGATGCCGAGGAAGGACGGCGGCGTGAACGGCAGGAGCCCGAACAGGTTCAGGATGTGCAGCGGGTCGGGCGCCGACAGATCCTTGATCCACAGGATGAAGGGCTGGTGCCGCATCTCGATCGTCAGCATCAGCACCTTGTAGAGCGCATAGAAGATCGGAATCTGGAGCACGATCGGCAGGCAGCCCATCAGCGGATTGATCTTTTCATCCTTGTAGAGCTTCATCAGCTCCTGCTGCATCTTCGGCTTGTCGTCCTTGTAGCGGTCCTGCAGCGCCTTCATCTTGGGCTGCATCACGCGCATCTGCGCCATCGAGTGGAATTGCCGCTGCGCGATCGGGAACATCGCCGCGCGGATGATCAGCGTCAGCAGCATGATCGCGACGCCGAAGTTGCCGACCTGCTTGAACAGCCAGTCGAGCAGCTTGAAGATCGGCTTTTCGAAAAATTCGAACCAGCCCCAGTCGATCGCGTTCGACAGGCGCGGAATGCCCTGATCGTCCTGATAGGCCGAAAGGGTACTGACTTCCTTTGCGCCCGCGAAGATGCGGCTGGTCGTCGTGACCTGGCGCCCCGGCGCAACCTGGGTGAAGGGACGCGCGAACAGCGTCTGGTAGGTGTTCGTCGTCGGCGCGCTCATCGACGCCGTGACGCGCTCGCCCTTGGCCGGCACGACCGCGGCGAGCCAGTATTTATCGGTGAAGCCCAGCCAGCCGGCGCTGGTATATTTGGGCGTCGCCCCCTCTTCGAGATCTTCATAATCGACGTCGAAGATCGATTTGCCGTCGAGATAGCCGGTCGGGCCGACATGGATCGTCCAGCTGCTTTTTTCGTGCGGGTCGGTCGGCTTGCCGAGGCGGTCGATCAACGCATAGCTGCTCGCGGTCACCGGCGCGCTGCCCTGGTTGGCGATCGTCTGTTTCGCGGTGATCAGGTAATTCCTGTCGATGCTGTACTCGATGCGGAAGGTCTGGCCCGTGCCGTTCGCCCAGCTGAGCGTCACCGGGGTTTCGGGGGTCAGCTTCGTCCCGTTCGGGGTCCACACCGTATCGGCGCCGGGGGTCGCGATCCCCTGTGCCGACCAGCCGATCGCCGCGAAATAGGCGGCCCTGGTGCCCGCGGGGGCGAACAGGCGGACGGGCGGCGCGTTCTTTTCGACCGTCTGGCGATATTTGGTCAGCGTGATGTCGTCGATTCGCGCGCCGACGAGGTTGATCGACCCCGAAAGCGCCGGCGTTTCGATCGGAATGCGCCGGCCGCTGCCGAGCACCACGTCGACCGGGCGCACCGCCTGGGCCGCGGGTCTGGCGGCGGGGGTGACGTCGCCCGCCGGGGGCAGGCCGTTCGGTTCGCCCTGCGCCTTTGGCGCCGCGGCACCGTCGGTGCCCGCGACCGTCGTGGTCACATCGGGCTTGGCGGGGGTCGGGAAAAATCGGTCGGCGACGAAATTCCATCCCAGCAGGATGGCCACCGACAACAGGATGGCCGCGATCAGGTTACGCTTGTCGTCCACGCTCTAGGGTCTCTCTTCGTCTCAAAAATATCGGGGAGTTGGTCAGTCAAGGCACCGGGTCATAGCCGTGCCCGCCCCACGGATGGCAGCGCAATAGCCGCTTTATCGCCAGCCAGCCACCCTTGATCGCACCGTGGCGGCCCAGTGCGACGATCGCATATTCGCTGCACGACGGCGCATAGCGGCACGTCGGCGGCAGGATGCGCGAAGGGCCGAGCTGCCACCCCCGGGCAAGCAGGATGAGCAGGCGGGCGATCATGCCCAACGCCCTGAAAGCCGGGGTGATTCACGCGCGATTGGCACCTCTGTCCTGCGCACGGCCGTCATTGCGCCAGCTTCTTCGCGGCGCGCGCCAGCGCCGAATCGAGATGGTCGCCCAGTTCGGCAAAGACGATGTCGTTGCCGCCGCTACGGCCGATCAGCACATGATCGGCGCCGGCGATTCCCCGCACGGGCAGCGCGGCGCGGGCCAGCGCGCGCAGCCGGCGCTTCATCCGGTTGCGCGTGACGGCGTTGCCGACCTTCTTGCTGACGGTATAGCCGACGCCGATGTCCGCATCATCGTCGCCGCGCGGGCGGACGAGCAGTACGAAGCCGGGCATGGGAAAGCGAAGGCCGCGGTTCGCGGCCAGAAACTCGCTTCGCTTGCTGAGGGTGCGCACGCGCGGCGCACCGACGGCCTTTAGGCCGACAGCTTCTTGCGGCCGCGGGCGCGGCGGGCGGCCAGGACCTTGCGGCCGCCGACGGTGGCCTTGCGGGCGCGGAAGCCGTGACGGCGCTTGCGCACGAGGCGGCTCGGTTGATAGGTGCGCTTCATCGCGGTATCCCCAAATTCTCTTCGATCGATCTAACGAAAAAGGGCCGCCAAACGCGGGCGGCCGCCAGTGGGGGCGCGGATAAGGGAGTCGCGCGCGAAAGTCAATCGCCCCCGGTCGCATTGGGCGATCAATCGTCATTGCGCAGGCTTTCCAGCCGATCGCGCGCGCGCCGCCGCGCCGCGCTGACCCGCCGCATCACCCGGTCGGTCCACGCTCCATAGCGCGGATGCCGCCGCTTGAAGCCGACATAACGCCGCTTTGCCCACAGGCTGTTCTGCAGGCACAGCATCAGGCCGGCGGGGAAGAGGATGATGAAGCCCGGTCCCGGCAACGGTCCGATGATCGGCGCGACGATCATCAGCAGCACGCCGGTCGCGAACAGCGCGAATCGCACCTGCGCGTTCGCGCGCAATCGCTGGTAGAGGCCGGGGCTCGCCATGCTCCGCGATGTGGGGAGGCGGCGGGCGTGTTGCAAGGCTAAGGCAGCCGGCTCGGCACTACACCGCCCAGCGGAACGCACGCCGCAACTCGGCGGCACCGTCCGACGCATAGGGCAGGCCGTGCGCCATCACGACGCGCTCGCAGTCCCAGCCGAGGATCGTGGCCATCGCCGCGCGCACGCGGCGGCGCCTGGGCCAGAAGGTCAGCCGCAGGTCGATCGGCGCCTTGCCGTCGGGATGCGCGGCGCCCGACAGGCGCACCAGCCACCGGTAGAAGCGGCTGCGCACGCGCTGCGGCTCGAAATTCTCGATCAGGTCGGTCAGGATCACGGTGCGCGAAGGTTCGTGGAAGAAGACCGCTTCTGTGACCGCGGTCCCCGGCACGAGGACCGCCCGCAGCCCGCCGGGCAGCGGGGCATCGTCCGCATCGACGACCGCGTCGACGCGGAAGGGCCGCTTCGCATGGTCGGCAAGTCCCGGAACGGCGAGCGTGCGCGTCGCGGGATAGAGCCGCTGCCAATCGGCGACATACCAGTAATGGAGGCTGTTCGGCGCGACGAGCCATTCGACGGGCCCGAGGCGGTCGATCGCGGCGACCAGCGTTTCTTCGGGCGCGATCGGCGAATGCACCCACAGCCCGCCACCGGCGAGCCGCACCACGGTCATCCGCGTCGGAAAGGGGATCGAGGTCGGCCCATAGTCCATCCGTATCTCTGGACCGTCGACCGTCCAGACATCGGTTCCGAAGGGTTTGAGCGTGTTGAGCGGCGCATAGGGAACGAAGGACGACATCGACCGGCAGGCTAGCAGATGCCGGCCCGCCCGAGCAAATGCGAGCGTCCCGCCCCGCCGCGCCTACCGGAAGAAGCAGTTGGCGCCCGCGAACAATGCCTCGACCTTGGCGGCATCGCCGGGCGCGGCGAACATGCCCCCGATCGCGTCGTCGCCGCTGCCGATCGTGAATTCCTCGCCCAGCGTGCTGTCCTCGACGTCGACGATGGCGACGCTTTGCTTCGCCGCGGCGCGCGTGGTGCCGACACCGATACCGCTCATCGTCGTGTACCGGTCGGCGCCGGGCTCGTTGCCGAGGAACCAGCCGGCGAACTTGTCGTCCTGGAAGTTGAGCGTCATCGCGTTGTAGCGGGTGAAGTCCATCGTCCCCGCCCCGCATTCCTCGTTGCTGCTGCGATCGTCGGCGGCGCCTTCGACGCGCGCGAGCGCCTCTTCGGCCTGCGCGCGCGGAACGCCGAAGGCGAGCAGGCTCGTCTTGCCGCTGGCCGTGTCGACGAAGCGCAACCCGGCGCCGTCGAGGCCGATCGCGGTGGTCGCCGCCGCCGGGCCCTCTGCCGCGGCCTGCGGCATTTCCGGCGCCGTCGGCACCTCGCCCTCGTCGGGCGTCGCGGGCGTTTCTGCCGCCGGCTTGCACGCGGCGAGCAGCGCCAGCATCGCGATCGTCGTCAATCGTCGCATCATGGCTCCTTCCGTTCGCCGCGCGGCACGAGCAGCATCATTACCGCACCGAGCGCCGCGAGCGCCATATCCTTTTGCGCATCCCACATATCGCCCTGTTGCCCGTTGTAGCGGCTCGCGGTTTCGCCCGCCGCGACGATGGTCAGCAGCCATTCGAAAATTTCGTAAAGGCACGAGACCGAAAGCACCCAGCCCAGCGCGGCCGCCATCGCGCCGCGCCGGCCGAGCCCGCCGTACCGCCGCGCGACCTCTACGACCGGGACCACCGACAGCAGGCCGAACGCGAAATGGACAAGGCGGTCGTAGTGATTGCGCGTCCACCCGAACGCCTGCGACAGCCCCTTGCCCGTCAGCGCGCGCGCCCAGTCGTCGTAGGGCACATTGCTGTACGCATAGCGCCCGCCGAGCGTATGCAGCGCGAGAAACAGCAGGATCGACGCGAGCGCCGGGGTCGACAGCGGCCAGCGCCGCAGCAGCCAGGGAGAGGCGATCAGGAGCAGCGCGGTGGGACTATGCTGAAGCGGCGCGATCGACGGATAGGGCTGGTCGACCTGCGCGAGCAGCAGCAACGCGAGGAGCAGGCCGAGCAGCAGGCGTTGCGGGCAAGGGATGGGTGCGAAGACCGAAAACACCTCCCCATCTACCCGTTCGCATCGAGCGAAGTCGAGATGCCTCGACGGCAGTCACCCCGATGGGTGTCTCGACTTCGGCCAAAAGCCGACGTTTATCCCGAGCGCCTGCCAAGGCAGTCGAAGGGCTCGACACGAACGGGACAGGGGCATCAGCCCTTTTTGAGGTGGCGGCGGCCGAGGAGTTCGGCGATCTGCACCGCGTTCAGGGCGGCGCCCTTGCGCAGATTGTCGCTGACGCACCACAGCGCGAGGCCGTTGTCGACGGTGCTGTCGTCGCGCACGCGGCTGACGAAGGTCGCATAGTCGCCGACGCATTCGACCGGGGTCACATAGCCCCCGTCCTCGCGCTTGTCGACGAGCATCACCCCGGGGGCTTCGCGCAGGATGCCCTGCGCCTGTTCGGCGCTGAGTTCGCGCTCGAGTTCGATATGCAGGGCCTCGGCGTGGCCGACGAAAACCGGGACGCGGACGCAGGTCGCGACGACCTTTACCTTCGGGTCGAGGATCTTCTTGGTCTCCACGACCATCTTCCAT
>Ga0189279_100304_pt1 | contig 13241 bp, 10 predicted proteins | sample N26B6minimetaG_FD_130324 | JGI IMG/M metagenome (GOLD analysis project Ga0189279, IMG submission 130324) | Marine microbial communities from the Costa Rica Dome - N26 B6 mini metaG | ecosystem: Environmental > Aquatic > Marine > Oceanic > Photic zone | place: Costa Rica: the Eastern Pacific... | reverse complement strand
GCGGGCAGGCGTTGCTGGGTCGCATCGATCCGGCGCTCGCATTGCCGACGCTGCCGCTGCCGCTGCTCTTGCTGGCCGCCTGGCAGCGCGGCGAGGCTCGCAAGGCGCGGCTTGGAGCAGCGGGCATGGCACTGCTGCTCTTGCTCGCCGCACAGGCGACGCTTGCGCTCTGGTTATCGGGCCGGACGGGGTGGGGGCAGCTTGTGCTCATCGCGGCGGCGGGGGCCGTCGCCGCCCTGATTGCCGACGTGATCGTGCAAGGTTGCCGGGGGGCGATGCTTCGCTGGGCAGCCGCAGCCGTATATCTGCTCGTCTGGTTCGCCGCCGGACACCTGGCATTGTCGGCGCTCTATACGGAGCGGGCTGGCGCCAGACCGCCGTCCGTCGTCATGCTGACCGGGCTGCCGCTCCGCTGGGCGGGGCAGGGCGGCATGGCAGCGATGGTCGCGCGGGGCGCCGCCGAAGACCCCGCCCTGACCCGGATCGAAGCGTCGGGGCCTGTGGACCTCGTCGACAGCCTGACGGACCGTGCGGTTCCGGCAGGAGCGACGCTGCTGGTTGCGCACCCGCGTGCGCTTCCCGCGCCGGATATGGTCGCGATCGACGCGTTCGTTCGCGGCGGCGGCCGGGCGGTGATCCTTGCCGACGCGCTCTCGGGATGGCCGGTGCGGTACCCGCTCGGCGATCCGCGCAACCCGCCCGTGACAAGCCTGCTGACCCCCATGCTCGACCATTGGGGCGTCACGCTCGGCCCGGCGCCGGTGGGCGAGCGCACGGCGCAAGCCGTCGATGTCGACGGTGCGCGATTGCGCCTGTTCAGCGCAGGACGCTTCGAGGTGCTTCCCGCCGGATGCTCGGCGCTCGCCGACCGGCGCATTGCGCATTGCACGATCGGCGCCGGGGAGGCCTGGCTGGTCGGCGACGCCGATCTGCTGTTCGCCCCGCTATGGCGCCCGCTGGTGCCGGGTGCCGAGCATCTGCGGCGGGCGGACACGATGGTATGGCTCGGAGCACGCCTGCGCGGCGAGCCGGGCGACAGCGCCGTTGTGCAGCCGCTCTGGATTTCCTCCACCTGATCGCTGCGCTCGAACGCGCCGCTCAACTCCCACTTTCGATCGGTCTTTCGCGTCACTCGCCTGCGCGTTTCACCTTGCCTTGCCCCGCGCGGGGAGAGGTTTCTCCTGTTTTTGAGATAAATTTGGGATAGATTCCCTAATTTGCCCTAATTTTCCCCTTTCCACCCCGATTTATACTTGGTAGGCAGGAATCGGAGAGGGGCAATCTCCACCCGAGTCATTTCGCCCGGAATCCTGCGATTTCCGGATCGGGGAAGTTTTGCCCGGAGGCGCGAGAACGGGGGCAAGAGCGATGGCGGTTGTGACGCCCGGCCGATACTCGGGCACCAACTTCGCCGCGATCGATGGCAAGGGACGCGTCGCTGTCCCTTCGCAGTTCCGCAACAATGTGCCCCTCAATGCGGACGGTCAGCGCGTGCTTTGGGTCGGTTTTCACGAAAAGCTGCCCTGTCTCGTCGCTTATGGCCATGACCAGTATGATCGCCTCTCGGACGAGATCGAGCGTGACCGCGCGGCCGCGCTGGCGCGCAATCTCGACTTTGACGAGGACGAGGCGTTCAAGCAGCGCTTCAGCTATACGGAGGCTTATACACTCGACGACAGCGGGCGCTTCCTGCCCAATTTCACCGCACGCGATCGCGTCGGAGAGGCGGGCGCGACGGCGTTCGTCGGATCGGGGCGCCGCTTCGAAATCTGGTGGCTGCCGACGCTGGCCGGCTGCGCCGCCGCCGATCCCGTGCTCCAGCGGCTTGCCGCCAACTGGGCCGAGACCAAAGGGCGGGGCCGCAAATGAGCGACCTGTCCCGCGATCCCCGTCACGATCCGGTGTTGCGCGACGAAGTCGTCGCCGCGCTCGCCATCGTGCCGGGCGAGCGTCACGTCGACGCGACATTCGGTGCCGGCGGCTACACGCGCGCGATGCTCGCCGCGGGCGCCGAGGTGGTCGCGTGCGACCGCGACCCCGATGCGATCGGCGAGGGGCGTGCACTGGTCGAAGAGGCCGACGGCCGCCTGACGCTGGTACACGGACGCTTCGGCGAGATCGACCGGCTGCTTGCCGAGCGCGGGATCGAGGCGGTCGACGGCATCGTCTTCGACATCGGCGTGTCGTCGATGCAGCTCGACCGGGCCGACCGCGGCTTTTCCTTCCAGGCGGATGGCCCGCTCGACATGCGGATGGCGCAGGCGGGCGAGAGCGCGGCCGACTGGCTCAATCGAGCCGGCGAAGCCGAAATCGCCGACGTGCTATATCACTACGGCGACGAGCGCCAATCGCGGCGGGTCGCGCGCGCGATCGTTGCGGCGCGTCCGCTTTCGCGCACGGGCGAATTGGCCGCGGTGATTCGCAAGGCGCTGCGGCATCCGCCGGGCGCCCCCAAGGATCCGGCGACCAAGAGCTTTCAGGCGATCCGCATTCACATCAATGGCGAACTCGACGAGCTGGTCGCGGGGCTGTGTGCCGCCGAGCGCATCTTGCGCCCCGGCGGCCGCCTCGCGGTGGTCAGCTTTCACAGCACCGAGGACAGGATTGTGAAGAATTTCCTGCGCGAACGGAGCGGGGGTGATGCCCGCGCGTCGCGCCACCGGCCCGCGCCGCTCCCTCTGGCGCGGGCCGCAACCTTCGACCCCCCGGCGCGCAAGGTCCGCCCGGGCAAGGCGGAGGAGGCACGCAACCCGCGCGCCCGCTCCGCGACGCTTCGCAGCGCGGTGCGGACGTCCGCACCCGCCTGGCCTGCCGGCAAGACGATGAAGGAGGCGATGTCATGTTGATGGCGGCTCGCAAGCTCCAGGGAATCGGCCTGGTGCTGCTCGTACTGATCTTTGCGATGATGTTGTATCCGGTGTCGCTCAAGGTGGCCGCGACGCGCAGCGAGCTGGCACAGATCGACAAGCGGATCGGGCAGGCGCGCGACAACATCCGCTATCTGGAATCCGAACTGGCCGTCCGCGCTTCCATGCGGCAGCTCGAACAGTGGAATGTCGAAAGCTTCGGCTATTCGGCACCGAACGCCGATCAGTATCTGGCGAACGAACGCCAGCTCGCCTCGCTCGACCGCCTGCCGCGGGCGCGCGGCGCCAACGATGTTGCACCGGTGCTGATGGCGATGGTCTCTCCGGTCGCCCAGCCTCAGGCGACCGCGCCGAAACCGGCGACCGTCATTCCGACGGCATCGGCGGCGGAGCCCGCGCCGCCGCGGGCAGCGAAGGCCGAGCCCAAGCCCGTCGTGCTGGCGCAAGCCGAAACGAACGCTGCCGTCCGCTCCGACGCCGCGCCGCGCATGGCGCCGACCCGCCGCCGCGAACAGCTCAAGATGATCGAGGACCAGCTCCTGTCGGAACGAACGCTCGCCGAACTCAAGCGCAGCGCCGCCGCCGAAGCATCGGGAGGCCAGTAAACGCCGATGAATACCCTGGTCGTCCGTCCAGCCAGGATCCGAACCGCGGGGGTGCGACAGCAGATTCTGCTGACCGCGCAGCAGCGGTTGATGATCCTGATGCTGCTGTTCATGGCGGCCTTTTTGCTGGTGTCGGTGCGCCTCTTCTATTTCGCGATGTTCGACACGTCGTCGGGACGCGGCGCGAACGCGGCCGCATTCGTCCCGGCGCGCGCCGACATCGTCGATCGCAACGGCGTGCCGCTCGCACGGACGATCGATGGATATTCGATCCGCGTTGTTCCCGAAAAGCTGATCAACAAGCCGCAATATCTGGTCGGGGAACTTCAGAAGATTTTTCCCGACATGACGCGCGCGGAGCTGTTCGCAAAGCTCAGCGGCCCGCGTCCGACCTATATCCGCCGGCGCGCGCTGCCCGACCAGGTCGCGGCGGTGAATGCGATCGGCGACGTCGGTTTCGATTTTCCGCGCGAGAAGGAGCGGCTTTATCCGCAGTTCACCCTTGCCGCGCACGTACTGGGCTTCACCAATTCCGAGGGGCATGGCGTCACGGGGGTCGAAGGGGCGTTCGACGACCGGCTGACCAACGATGCGACGCGCGGCCAGCCGCTGGCACTGTCGATCGATGCGCGCGTGCAGGGCGTGCTCGAAAGCGAACTCAGCTATGCGGTCACGAATCTCGAGGCGATCGGCGGCGCGGGAATCATCCTCGACGTGCATACGGGCGAAGTGCTTGCGATGACGTCGCTGCCGACGTTCAATCCGAACAAGCTGGTTGCCGGCAATACCGAGGCGCGCCGCAATGCGGTGACCTATAATCTCTATGAGCTTGGTTCGACCTTCAAGCCCTTGTCGATCGGTGCGGCGATCGACAACGGCGTCGTCACCAGCATGGCAAAGCGTTACGACGCGACCAAACCGCTCGCAATCGCCGGCTTTCATATTCGCGACTCGCATATGATGGGGCGCTGGCTCAACGTCCCCGAGACGCTGATCCACAGCTCGAATATCGTCACGGCGCAGATCGCCGACCAGCTGGGCCGCGAAAAGATGGAGGAATTGTTCCGCAATCTCGAATTCGACGGGCGTCCGCATATCGAGCTGAAAGAGCGGGCATTTCCGCTGTGGCCAAAGGATTGGGGCCGCGTCACCACCATGACCACCAGCTATGGTCACGGGATCGCGGTGACGCCGTTGCACCTGGCGAGCGCCTATGCCGCGCTCGTCAACGGTGGCATCTGGCGTCCGGCCACCCTGCTCAAACTGGGCGACAAGGCGCCGCCGCAGGGGCGCCGGGTGTTCAAGGCGTCGACCAGCGCCCGGATGCGCCAGCTCCTCCGCCTGATCGTTGCCGATGGCACTGGTCGCAACGCCGACGCGCCGGGCTTCCGGGTCGGCGGCAAGACGGGCAGTGCCGAAAAGCCTGGCGCAGGGGGCTATCGCCGTCATTCGCTCGTCTCGACCTTCGCGGCGGCATTCCCGATGGACAATCCGCGCTATGTCGTCCTTGCGATGGTCGACGAACCCAAGGGTAATGCGTTCAGTTCGGGGCAGCGCACTGCGGGGTATACCGTCGCGCCGGTGGTCAAGAAGGTGGTGATGCGCGCGGGGCCGATGCTGGGCGTTTTCCCGGACGAAAGCCGCGACGTCGATGTGTCCGAACTGACCCCGCTCTTGTGGAAGGGCGGGAAGGGGGACTGATGCGTCTCTCGGCGCTCCTCGACGCTCCGGCACTCAAAGACGCCGACCCCGTGGTCACCGGCCTGGCCATCGATCATCGCAAGGTCGCGCCCGGGACGATCTTCGGCGCGTTTATCGGCGGAAAATTCGACGGCGAGGATTTCATTCCTGCCGCGGTCGATGCGGGCGCGATCGCGGTCGTTGCCCGCCCCGAGGCGCGGGTCGACGGCGCGGTGCATATCGCCGATGCCAATCCGCGCCGCGCCTTTGCGCATATCGCCGCACGCTTCTTTCACCGTTTCCCGGCGACGTGCGTCGCGGTGACCGGCACCAACGGCAAGACGTCGACGGTCGAGATGACGCGCCAGCTCTGGCGCATGGCCGGGTTCCACGCGGCATCGATCGGTACGCTCGGCATCACGACGTCGAACGACAGCACATCGACCGGGCTCACGACGCCCGACATCGTCACCTTCCTGGGCACCATGTCGGGGCTCGCCGCCGAAGGCGTGACGCACGCGGCGTTCGAGGCGTCCAGTCACGGGCTCGATCAATATCGCACCGAAGGTCTGCCGGTGCGCGCGGCGGCCTTTACCAATCTGAGCCACGATCACCTCGACTATCACGGCACGATGGACGCCTATCTCGCTGCGAAACTGCGCCTGTTTACCGAGGTGGTGGAGAATGGCGGGGCAGCCGTCGTATGGGCCGACGATCCCCGGTCGGCGGCGATCGTGGACGTCGCCGACGCTCGGGGGCTGAGGCTGATGACCGTCGGCACCGGCGCCGACGGGCTGCGCCTTGTTGCGCGCACACCGACGCAGCTCGGCCAGGCGTTGACCATCGCTGCGGGGGATTTGACGATGACCGTCAACCTGCCGCTGATCGGCGCTTATCAGGCTGCCAATGCGCTCGTCGCTGCGGGGCTCGTCATCGTTACCGGGGGCGATCCGCAGCAGACCCTTGCCAATCTTGCACGGCTCCAGCCGGTGCGCGGGCGCCTGGAACGCGCGGCCATCGCCCGGTCGGGGGCGCCGGTCTATGTCGACTATGCCCACACCCCCGACGGGTTGGAAGCGGCGCTCGATGCGCTCCGCCCCCATGCCGCGGGCCGATTGATCCTGGTGTTCGGTGCAGGGGGCGACCGCGACAGGGACAAGCGGGCGCCGATGGGCCGGATTGCCGCCGCCAAGGCCGATGTCGCGATCATCACCGACGATAATCCGCGCGGCGAGAATCCCGCGACGATTCGGGCCGCGGTTGCCGAGGGCGCACCCGACGCGCGGGTGATCGGCGACCGCCGCGCGGCCATCGCGGCGGCTATCGCCGAGGCGCAGGCCGACGATATCGTCTGCATCGCCGGCAAGGGGCACGAGCAGGGACAGATCGTCGGCGCGGGCGAAGCCATGCGGGTCATCCCCTTCGACGATGTCGGCATCGCGCGCGAGGTGGCGGCGTGACCCCGCTGTGGACGGCCCGTGCGATCGCGGCCGCGACCGGCGGGACCGCGAGCGGCGACTTCACCGTTCAGGGCGTTGCCTTCGATTCCCGCGAAGTGACGGGGAGAGACCTCTTCATCGCGATGAAGGGCGAGGCGACCGATGGCCACAGGTTCGTCGACAAGGCGATCGCGGCGGGCGCCTCCGGCATAGTCTGCGAAACCGCGATCGACTTTCCGCACATCCGGGTTGCGGACAGCGCGGCGGCGCTGAACGCGCTTGGCGCCGCATCGCGGGCCCGCAGCCACGGCCGCATCGTCGGGGTAACCGGCTCGGCGGGCAAGACCGGCACCAAAGAGGCGCTGTTCGCGGCGCTCGACCGGTTCCGTCCCGGCAAGGCCCACCGCTCGGTCAAAAGCTACAACAATCATGTCGGCGTGCCGCTCAGTCTTGCCCGCATGCCCTCGACTGCCGATTTCGGCGTGTTCGAAATGGGCATGAACCATGCTGGCGAACTCGCCGCGTTGACCCGGATGGTGCGTCCGCATGTCGCGATCGTCACCACCATCGCCCCTGCCCACATGGAATTCTTTGGCAGCGAAGAAGCGATTGCCGATGCCAAGGGCGAAATTTTCGAGGGGCTCGAGCCCGGTGGAACCGCGATCGTCCCCTTTGACAGTCCGCACTATGCGCGGCTTCGGGCAAAGGCGGAACGGCATGCGGCGCACGTCGTCAGCTTCGGTCTGGGCGAGGGCGCGGACGTGCGCGCGGTCGACTGGCTGAACGACGGCAAGGGCGGCTCGCTGGTCACCGCGCAGGTGCAGGACGCGCTGCTGTGTTTCACCATTTCGCAAGGCGGTCGGCATTGGGTGTCGAACGCGCTGGCGGTGCTGGCGGCGGTGAAGGCGGTCGGCGGCGACTTGCCCGCCGCGGGGCTCGCCTTTGCCGAGATGGCCGGGCTGGCCGGGCGCGGTGCACGGCATCGCGTACCGGTCGAGGGCGGCGATATCCTGGTCATCGACGAAAGCTACAATGCCAACCCGGCATCGATGGCGGCGACGATCGGCCAGCTTGGCGACGAATCCGGCGCGCGCAAGATAGCGATTCTCGGGAGCATGAAGGAACTCGGCCCCGATGGCGAGGCCTATCACGCCGATCTTGCCGCTCCGCTCGTCGCGGCGGGGGTGCAATTCGCCCTGCTTGTCGGCGAAGAGATGGTGCCGCTCGCCAAAGCGCTTGAGGGGCGCATCGATTTCGAGCATGTGCCCGCGCATCCGGCCGCCACCGCGCGGCTGAAAGACCTGATCCGCCCCGGCGATGTGGTGCTGGTCAAGGGATCGAACAGTGTCGGCCTGTCGCATCTTGTGACGGCGCTGACCCATGGGGACTATTGATGCTATATTGGCTGGCGGAATGGCTTGGCTTTCCGGGGGCGCTCAATCTCATCCGCTACCTGAGTTTTCGCTCGGGGGCGGCGGTAGCCACCGCGTTGATCATCGGGCTGTGGATCGGCCCCCGATTCATCCTGATGCTGCGCCTGCGGCAAGGGAAGGGGCAGCCGATCCGCGATGATGGCCCGCAGAGCCATCTCGCGAAAAAGGGCACGCCGACGATGGGCGGGCTGATGATCCTGATCTCGCTGATGATTTCGGCGCTGCTGTGGATGGACCTGTCCAACCGCTTCGTCTGGGCCTGCCTGTTTGTCACCGGCGGTTTTGCCGCGGTCGGCTTCATGGACGATCTCGACAAGGTGACCAAGGCAAGCCATCGCGGCATCCCGGGCCGGGTGCGCCTGCTGATCGAATTCGTGATCGCGGGCATCGCGGTGCTGCTGATCGTTTCGCGCACTGGTACGGACCTTTATCTGCCCTTTTTCAGCGATGTCTACATTCCGCTCGGCCCGCTCTATTATGTCTTTGCGATGGTGCTCATCGTCGGGTTCGGCAATGCGGTGAACCTGACCGACGGGCTCGATGGGCTTGCGACCTTTCCGGTGATGATCGCCAGCCTGACCTTTCTGGTGATCGTCTATCTGTCGGGCAATGTGAAGTTCGCCGGATATCTGGGCATTCCGCACGTCCCCGGCGCCGGCGAGCTTGCGATCTTCGCGGCGGCGATTATCGGCGCATGCTTGGCGTTCCTGTGGTTCAACGCGCCGCCCGCGGCGGTGTTTATGGGCGACACCGGCAGCCTTGCGCTCGGTGGTGCGCTGGCGACCATGGCGGTAACGGCGCAGCATGAACTGGTGCTCGTCCTCGTCGGTGGACTGTTCGTGGTCGAAGCGCTGTCGGTGATTATCCAGGTCTTCTGGTACAAGCGCACCGGCAAGCGCGTATTCCGCATGGCGCCGATCCATCACCATTTCGAACAATTGGGCTGGCCCGAGTCCACGGTCGTCGTCCGTTTCTGGATCGTCTCGATCGTTCTGGCGCTCGCGGGACTCGCGACGCTGAAGCTGCGGTGATCACCTCGCGCGCCTTTGCCGGTCGCCGCTATGCGGTGTTGGGACTGGCGCGCTCGGGCCTTGCGGCCTGCGAGGCGCTGATCGCCAGCGGCGCGGGGGTGACGGCCTGGGACGACCGCGAAGCGGCCCGCGACGAGGCGATGGCGCTCGGCGCCGATATCGGCGACCCGCTCCAGATCGACCTGACCGGCTTCGCGGGTGTCGTTGTGTCGCCTGGCGTGCCGCTCAACCGCCATCCGATCGTCGCGCACGCGCGCGAGGCGCATGTGCCGGTCATCGGCGATGTCGAACTTTTCGCTGAAGCGCGCGCCGACCTGCCTCCGCACCGGGTCGTGGGCATCACGGGCACCAACGGCAAGTCGACCGTGACCGCGCTCGTCACCCACATGCTCGAGACCGCGGGCCTCCCCGCGCTGATGGGCGGCAATATCGGGCTGCCGATCCTCGCGCGCGACCCCCTCGCCGCCAATGATCGGGGCGCCGGGGTCTATGTCCTCGAATTGTCGAGCTATCAGATCGACCTGACGCACAGCCTGGCGTGCGACGTGGCGGTGCTGACCAACATCACACCGGACCATCTCGATCGCTACGATGGGTTCGAAGGCTATGTCGCGTCGAAGGCGCGACTGTTCAACCTTCAGCACCGCGATCAGGTCGCGGTCGTCGCGGCCGACGACGACCCTTCGAAAATGATCGCGGGCCACATCAACCATCGCCTCTACCGCGTCTCGGCAAAGGATATCGATCCCGCCGATCAGGCGCGCTGGCCCGCGCTGCAAGGCCCGCACAACGCGCAGAACGCGGTCTGCGCGATCGCCGTTTGCCGCATGCTGGGCCTGGACGACGACGAAATAGAACGCGGACTTGCGACCTTCACGTCGCTGCCGCACCGCATGGAATGGATCGGCGAAGCCCGTGGCGCCAACTGGTATAATGACAGCAAGGCGACCAATGCGGCTTCCGCTGCACCGGCGCTGGCGGCGTTCCCGCCGGCGCCGGACCAGCGTTTGCACTGGATCGCGGGCGGGCAGGCAAAGGGCGACGGGCTCGCCGCATGCCGCCCGTGGTTCGGCCATGTCAAACGCGCCTATCTGATCGGCGAGGCGACGGACGAGTTCGCGCGGGAGATCGGCGATGCGATTCCCGTCGACCGTGCGGCTACGCTGGATACGGCCGTCGCCCATGCAGCCAAGGCGGTGCAGCCGGGCGACGTGGTGCTGTTGTCGCCGGCTTGCGCCTCGTTCGACCAATATAAGGATTATGAGGACCGCGGCGACCGCTTCCGGGCGCTGGTGCAGGCGCTCCGGGCATGAGCGGGGGGATGGACAATATGGACAGGGCGAGCGAGCGGCCGATCATCGCGGCGACGCGCAGCGCAAAACGACGCGGCCCGCGCCTCAGTCGCGCCGACCGGACGCCGCTCGGCCTGTGGTTCTGGGAAATCGACCGCGTGCTGTTGCTGCTCGTGTCGATGCTGATCGCGATCGGCCTGGTCGCCGTGGCAGCGGCGTCACCGGTGGCGGCGCAAAAGCTGTCGACCTCGACCGCAAGCCTCGACCCGCTCTATTATTTCTATCGCCAGTTGATGTGGGTCATGGTCGGCGTACCGGTGATGCTCGCCATCTCGATGCTGCCAAAGCCACAAGCGCGACGGTTCGCTATCTATGGAACGATTACCTTTCTCGCGCTCCTGTTTCTCGTTCCGTTGATCGGCACCTCGGTGAACGGCGCCCAGCGGTGGATCGGCAGCGGTATGTTCCGCCTCCAGCCGTCGGAGTTTCTCAAGCCCTTCTTTGCCGTTTCGCTCGCATGGATCCTCTCGATTCGCCTGCACGACCAGAGCCTTCCGGTCGTGCCGCTGTCGGTCGTGCTCACCGGCATCATCGCGGTGCTGCTGATGGGCCAGCCCGACCTGGGACAGACGATCATTTTCGCGGCGACCTGGTTCGTGCTCGTACTTGTCGCGGGACTGTCGATGCGGATCATGGCAGGTCTCGGCGTCGCCGGGCTCGCGGGCATCGTAATGGCCTATTTCTTCTATCCGGTGGCGCAGCAGCGCATCAACATCTGGCTTTTTGCCGAAGGCGACAGCTTTCAGGTTGAAAAGGCGCATGCGACGCTGACCGCCGGCGGGTTGATCGGGACCGGCCCGGGTGCGGGGCTCGCAAAGTTCCAGCTGCCCGAAGCGCACACCGACTATATCTTTTCGGTGATCGGCGAGGAGTTCGGGATCATCGCCTGCATTGCGATCGCGATCCTCTATCTCGCGATCATCGTGCGCGTCCTCGTCCGCCTGCTCGATGAGGAGGACAGCTTCCTCATTCTGGCGGTGACCGCGCTGATTGCGCAATTCGGGGGGCAGGCGATCATCAACATGGCGGTGAACACCCAGCTGTTTCCGTCGAAGGGCATGACGCTGCCCTTTATCAGCTATGGCGGCTCGTCGTTCATCGCGCTGTCGATCGGCATGGGTTTGCTCTTGTCGCTGACCCGGCGGAACCCCTATGCGGCGCGCGTATCGATGACCCGCAACTGGAACAGAAAATGAGCGCCACCCGCCACTATCTTCTCGCCGCCGGCGGCACCGGTGGCCATATGCTGCCCGCCTATGCGCTCGCCGGCGAGTTGATCGCGCGCGGGCACCGCGTCGCGCTGGTCAGCGACGACCGCGGGCTGAAGATCCCCGGCGCCCCCGCTGAACTCGAAACGCATGTCCTGCCCGCCGGGCGCGTCCACGGCGGGCCGGTCGGCTGGCTGAAGGCCGCGCTCGCGATCCGCAAGGGGCGGCGCATGGCGATCGACCTGATCCGGGATTTCGACCCGGCCGTCGTCGTCGGCTTTGGCGGCTATCCGTCGCTTCCGGGTCTGCTCGCGGCACGCGCGACGAAGACGCCCAGCGTGATCCACGAACAAAATGCCGTGCTCGGCCGCACCAACCGCCTGATGGCGCGTCAGGTCGATGCGATCGCGGTGGCGTATCGCAACATCGACCGCTTCCCCGAAAAATGCGCGATGAAGCGCCACCTCACCGGCAATCCGGTGCGCGAGGAGGTGATTGCGATCCGCGAAGAGGGCTATCCGCCGCTGCCCGAGGACGGCATCCTGCGGTTGCTCGTCGTCGGCGGCAGCCTGGGCGCGACGATCCTTTCCGACGTTGTCCCGGCAGCGGTTGCGATGCTGCCGAAGGCGCTGCTCGAACGTCTTCAGGTCGTCCAGCAGGCGCGGGAGGAGGATCTGGACACGGTACGCGGCAAATATGCCGATCTCGGCGTCGCGGCCGAATGCGCCCCTTATATCGCCGACCTGCCCGAACGGCTGCGCTGGGCGCACCTGTTCATCGGCCGCGCGGGCGCGTCGACGGTCGCCGAACTCGCCTGTGCCGGACGTCCGGCGATCTTCGTGCCCTATCCGCACGCGATGGACGATCACCAGACATGGAACGTCGTCGATCTGGTCGAGGCGCGCGGCGCGCTGTCGATCGCGCAGCCCGACTTCACACCCGCCGCACTTGCGAAGCAAATCCAGCGCATGGCGCTCGAACCCGGCGCGCTCGAAACCGCGGCGGAAAATGCCGCGAGCTGCGGTCTGCCCGATGCGACCCGCGACCTTGCCGACCTGGTCGAAAGCTTCGCACCGCCGCCGCTGATGGACGTGATCCGTGTCGGCGCGAGCGCGCCGCGGGCGGCGGCGAGCGGCGTCAGCGCCGCTCGGGAGGCAAGCTGATGCGCGGCGTCGCAACCGACATCGGGATCATTCACTTCATCGGCATCGGCGGCATCGGCATGTCGGGGATCGCCGAGGTGATGCACAATCTGGGCTATCAGGTGCAGGGCAGCGATATCGCCGACAGCTATGTCGTCGAAGGCCTGAGGAAGCGCGGCATCAAGGTCGCCATCGGCCATGCGCCCGAAAATGTCGACGGCGTTGCGGTCGTCGTCACCTCGACGGCGGTGAAGCGCGGCAATCCCGAGGTCGAGGCGGCGCTCGCGCATCGCATCCCCCTTGTCCGCCGCGCCGAAATGCTCGCCGAACTGATGCGTTTGAAATCGACCGTCGCCATCGCCGGGACGCATGGCAAGACGACGACGACCAGCCTTGTCGCGGCGCTGCTCGACGCGGGCGGCATCGACCCGACTGTCATCAACGGCGGCATCATCAACAATTACGGCTCGAACGCGCGGCTCGG
>Ga0189279_100302_pt1 | contig 13249 bp, 10 predicted proteins | sample N26B6minimetaG_FD_130324 | JGI IMG/M metagenome (GOLD analysis project Ga0189279, IMG submission 130324) | Marine microbial communities from the Costa Rica Dome - N26 B6 mini metaG | ecosystem: Environmental > Aquatic > Marine > Oceanic > Photic zone | place: Costa Rica: the Eastern Pacific... | reverse complement strand
TCGACTTTCGCATTCTCAACGACACACAGGTCGACCCCGAAAAGCCCGACCGGCCCTTTTCGCAGCGCCAGCTCAACGAATGCCTCAGGACCGGGGCCGACAAGTTCGGCTGGGCGAAGCGCAGTGCACAGCCCGCCATGACGCGCCAGGGGCGCTGGCTTACCGGCCTGGGTGTCGCCGCGGCGTTCCGCAACAACATCAACGAAACCTCTGCGGCGCGGGTGCGTCTCGACAAGGCGGGCGTGGTGACGGTCGAAACCGACATGACCGATATCGGCACCGGCAGCTACACGATCATCGCGCAGACCGCCGCCGAAATGATGGGAGTGCCGCTGGACAAGGTCGTCGTCAAACTCGGCGATTCCAGCTTCCCCGTCTCGGCGGGCTCGGGTGGCCAATGGGGTGCGAACAGTTCGACCGCGGGCGTCTATGCCGCATGTACCAAGCTGCGCGAAGCCGTGGCCGCAAAGCTCGGCCTCAACGCGGCCGACGCCGAGTTCGTCGACGGAGAAATCCGTTCCGGCGACCGACGCGTACCGCTCGGCGAAGCGGCGGGCGATGCCGGCCTCGTCGCCGAGGACAAGATGGAATATGGCGACCTTGCCGACACATATCAGCAATCGACCTTCGGCGCGCATTTCTGCGAGGTCGCGGTCGACGCCGCGACCGGCGAGATCCGCATCCGCCGTATGCTCGCCGTCTGCGCCGCCGGGCGCATCCTGAATCCCAAATCGGCGCGCAGCCAGGTTATCGGCGCAATGACGATGGGCGCGGGCGCGGCGCTGATGGAGGAGCTCGCGGTCGACAAAAGGTTCGGTTTCTTCGTCAACCACGATCTTGCGGGGTATGAAGTGCCGGTCCACGCTGACATTCCGCATCAGGAGGTGATCTTCCTCGACGAAACCGATCCGACGACGTCGCCGATGAAGGCGAAGGGCGTTGGCGAACTCGGCATCTGCGGGGTTGCGGCGGCGGTCGCCAACGCGGTCTACAATGCGACCGGGGTGCGTGTGCGCGACTATCCGGTCACGCTGGACAAGCTGCTCGGCGACTTGCCCGAGATTGCATGACGTTGACCCGTATTCAGGGCAGGTCCGCGGGCCTGTCGATATCGGCCAGTTCATCGGGCTCGGCGGCAACAAGCGCCGCGGACCGGATCAGCGCGCGGCCCCCCTCGTCGCCGCTGCTCGCCAGCAACGCGGCGAAATGCGCGCGGCCGAACAGGGCGGGCGGCATCGGGAGACCCGCACGCGACGATGCGACCACAGGCGCCCGCTTCGCATCGAAGCGGTCCAGCAATGCGCGCAAATGCGCCGTCCCGACGAAGGGCATGTCGGCCAGCAGGACGAGCACGGCCTTGGCGTCGCTTTCCGCCGCCCGCCCGATACCGATAGCTAACGAGCTTGCGAGACCGCGCTCGGGGTGCGGATTGATCACGACGTCGAACCCGCGGCGCGCCAGGTCCACGGCAACCAGCCCGTGTCCGCTGCACACCGCAATCCGCCGGCCGGCGCCAAGCTCCACCGCGCGCTCCGCGGCATGGAGGGCAAGCGGGCGTCCGCCGAGCGGCACCGAGAGCTTGTCGGTTTCGCCGAACCGCTGCGACCGGCCCGCCGCGAGCAGGATAACCGCGATTTCGTCGGCGTCGATCATCGCTCGTCCTTTTCCCATGCCGCGATCGGCGATCGGCAGAGTGGCCGCATGATAGCGCCCTTGGCAAGTTTTCCCGGCGACATTCTGGCTTTCGCTACAGCGCGGGCGGACGAAGGGATCGCCGTCGCACTGGTCACGCTGACCGGAATCGAAGGGTCCTCGCCGCGCGCCATCGGGGCCCAGATGGCGGTTGCCGCCGACGGACGCTATCTCGGATCCTTCTCGGGCGGATGTATCGAAGCCGCGGTCGTCGCCGAGGCGCGAAAGGCGTTGGCAGAGGGCACGGCAAGACTCGTCCGCTTCGGCACGGGATCACCCTACCTCGACATCCGCCTGCCGTGCGGGGGCGGCATCGACCTGCTCTTCACGCCGCTTGGCGATGTCTCGGCGGTTCGCGACGTTGCGACCCGGCTCGATGCGCGGCGGCAATCGGCGCTGCTGCTGACCGCTCGGGGCGCGGAAGCCGTTGCGATCCCCGGCGGCCCCGGATGGCGGGGGGACGATTTCTGCCTCGCCTACGCGCCCCGCCCGCGCATTACGCTGGTCGGCCAGGGCGAAGACCTGATGGCAACCGCGCGCCTGGCTCAGTTCTTCGGCGCCGAAACGCGCCCTTTTTCTCCGATCGCGCACGATGTCGAGGCGCTCGCCGGATGGGGAATCGACGCCGGCCACCTGGCGACCCGTTCGGCCCCGCCGCGCCTTCCGACCGATGCGTGGACCGCACTCGTGTTCCTGTTCCATGATCGCGACTGGGAAGAGGCGTTGCTTCCCGCGGCGCTCGATCTGCCTTGCTTCTATCTCGGCGCGGTGGGCAGCCGCCGGTCGCACGAAGCGCGGCTCGGCATGCTGCGCGCGGCGGGCGTCGGCGCGGCGGCGCTTGCATCGCTGCGCGCACCCGTGGGGCTGATTCCCTCGACTCGCGATCCCGCGACACTTGCCATGTCGCTCGTCGCGGACATCCTGGGGGCGTATCAGGCGATGTGCGAAACCAGGGGACCGCTCCGCGCGCTCGAAACCGCCCGCTAGCCGGCTCCGGTCGCCGCCTCTGTCGCATCCATCGCCAACGCGATTGCGCCCAGCGGCCCGGCAAGCGGTCCGAGTGCGGGCGCGACGACATAATCGCCATCGCTCGGCAACGGCATGTAACCCGCAAGGCTCGCCCGGAGCGCCGAATTGATCCGCGGCAGCAGGTGCGGTTGCCCGGCAAGCACCCCGCCGCCCATCGCAACGCGCATCGGCCCGGCAGTGACCGCCAGCGCGTGGAGCATGACCGCCAGGCTGTGGACCACCGGTTCCCAAACCGGATCGTCGGCCACCACGTCGGACCACTGGCGCGCGCCGATGCGCGCCTTGACCGCGGTGCCCGAGGCCAGCCCCTCGACGCAATCGTCGTGAAAGCGGCACACGCTCGCCGCGTCATCGCCGGACAGGCGCGGGACGCGTATATGGCCGATCTCGCTATGACCCAAGCCGCGTGTCGGGCGTCCGTGGACGATCAGGCCGACGCCGACGCCGGTGCCGACGGTGACATAGGCGAAATCGTCGAGCCCGCGCCCGCTGCCCCAGCGAATTTCCGCGAGCGCCGCGCCGTTGACGTCGGTATCGAAGCCGATCGGTACGCCAAAGGCGCGCATCGGGCCGAGCAGGTCCGCGCCTTCCCAGTCGGCCTTGTTCGTGGCGCCGACACGCCCATAGCCCCTGGCGCGCGGATCGATCTGCAATGGACCGAAGGCCGCGACGCCCAAGCCGCCGAAGCCCGGACCTGCGGACCATTCTTCAAGCGCCGCGTGGATGGCGGGCAGCGTCTCCGACGGCACGGTCGTGGCGATCGTCCGCTGGTCGCGGATATCGCCGGGGCCGGCGGCAAGCGTGCAGATACATTTCGTACCGCCCAACTCGACCCCGGCGAACGCGCGTGCGCGCTCGCGATCCTCTGCGGAGCCGATCACCGGCACATCTCTCGTCTCATCCCGAAAGTCTTGCCGCCCGCACTCCCGGCGCGCAACCCCGAACCGCGGCGAGCGGGCTGCGTTCGCCTATTCGACCTTCGCCGGGCAGGACAGATTCTCGCCGACAGCCTCGACCTTCGCGGCCAACAGGGTCGCGGCGAACCCCTTGTCGGCGGTCAACGACACCGGATAGTCGACGCGCTGTACATTGGCGCCGCCGTCGGCAAAGCAGCGCAGCGGAACCTTGATCGTGCCGACCTGCCCTTCGGGCGCCGACGCCAGCAACGCATCGATATTCACCGCCACGCCGCCGAACGCCAGCGTCACCGGCGCGCCGCCCTTTGCATCGATCCGCCAGTCCAGCCGCAGCGCGAAACTGTTGTTGAGCTGGCGGGTCAGGTCGGCGACCGGGCCCGACAGGTTGACCGTCGCAGGGCCCGTCCAGACGAACGACTTGCCATCTTCCTGCGCCTGGACATCGACCGACCGCGTCTGGAGCAGGCCGTAGCTGCTGTCGAGCGGCGCCGATTCGACCTGCCGCGAGCCGCCCGCGTCGGCGATGGACAGCGTCCAGGGCGCACGGGCTCGCCCGCCCGAGAAGAAATTCTCGACATTCATCATCGCGGCGACATCGACGCCCGGGTCCTCGGACAATTTCGGGATGCGGCGCGCCGACTCATAGGTCAGGCCATAGCCGACTTCGAACAGCGGCTTTTCGACCGGCGAACGGGCGTCGGCGGGCCAGGCGAAGGGGAGCGTCCCGGTGAAGCCGCGCTTGCTGTGGCCATCGGTTCGGGCGACCAGCACGTCGGCGACGCCCGCCCCCTGCGATCCCGGCAGCCACGCCGCGACGAACGCGTCGGCGGCGTTGATTTCAGGGCTGGTGAACATCGGTCGTCCCGACAGGAACAGGGCGACGACGGGAATGCCCGCGGCCTTCAGCTTTTTCAGCGTTGCCAGGTCCTTCGCCTCGGCCGGCTGGTAATCGAGCGTCGGCACATCGCCTTGGAACTCGGCATAGGGCTCTTCGCCGAACACGACGATCGCCACATCGGGCCGTTCGGTGAAGCTGCCGTCGGCCGACAGGGCCGCGCGGCCTCCCGCCGCCTCTACAGCCTGCTTCAAACCTTCCCAGATCGTCTGGCCGTTGGGGAAGTCGGCGTGGGTCACGTCGGTCCCTTGCCAGCTGATCGTCCAGCCGCCCGACTGCATCGCCATATTGTCGGCCCCCGGCCCGGCGACCAGCAATTTCGCGCCGGGCCTGATCGGAAGGGCACTGCCTTCATTTTTCAGCAATACCAGCGATTTGGAAACGGCTTCGCGTGCGATGTCGAGATGCTCGGCCGCGCCGACTGCTGCGGTATTGCCGCGGTCGACATGATCGACGTCGAACAGGCCGAGCTTGTATTTGACCCGCAAGATACGGCGCACCGCATCGTCGAGCCGTTCGGCGGATATCGTGCCGTCCCTCGCCTCGCGCACCGTGCTTTCGTAAAGCCCCTTCCAGCTGTCGGGCGCCATATACATGTCCAGCCCCGCATTCACCGCCTGCGCGCAGTCGGTCACGCTGCACCCCGCGACCTGTCCATGTCCGTTCCAGTCGCCGACGACGAAACCCTCGAACCCCATCTTGCCTTTCAGCGCGTCGGTAAGCAGCCCCTTGTTGCCGTGGTTCTTGACCCCGTTCCAGCTCGAAAAACTCGCCATCACGGTCAGCGCGCCGGCATCGATCGCGGCGGGATAGCCCTGTGCATGCTTGGCGATCAGCTCGTTCTCGCCGATCTTTGCATCGCCTTGGTCCTTGCCCTCGAACGTGCCGCCGTCGGCGAGATAATGTTTCGCTGTCGCCGCGACATGGTTCGCCCCGACCGGGCGCCCGACTGCGAGCGGACCCTGTAGTCCCAGCACCATCGCGCGCGCATAGGCGGCAACGAGCTTCGGATCGGACGAATAGCCTTCATAGCTGCGGCCCCAGCGCAGATCCTGCGGCACCGCGAGCGTCGGCGCAAAGGTCCATTCGATGCCGCTTCCCGCGATCTCGGCGGCCGTGACCGCCCCGATGCGCTGGATCAGCTCCGGATCGTGCGCCGCGCCCAGCCCGATATTGTGCGGAAACAGCGTCGCGCCGGGGACGTTGTTGTGCCCGTGCACCGCGTCGACGCCAAAGATGATAGGGATGGCAACGCCGTTCGCCTGCGGCTCCAGCGACGCGGCGCGAAATTCGCCGACCAGCTTTGCCCAGTCGGCGGCGCTCGATCTTTCGTTGCCATAGGGGCCGCTGTTGCCGCCCGCGAGGATCGAGCCGAGCGGATAGGTTTCGAGATCCTTGGGCGTGATGGTGCTGATGTCGGCCTGGATCAGCTGACCGACCTTTTGCTCGATCGTCATCCGCGCGAGCAGCGCATCGATCCGCGCCTCGGTCGCCGCATCGGTGATCGCCGCGGGGCTTTTTGCCGCCGGCCACAGGTCTGGGTGAACCGTTGCCGCGTCGGTCGCCGCGCCCTCGGGAGCCGCCGCCGATACCGCCGTTCCCGCAAGCAACAGCGTCGTCGCCATCGCAAAAGCCGATCGCCTCATGTCTCTCCCATCCCCTTGTCGTCGCTATGTGAACGTTATCAAAATTGTCTCGCATAACGCATCGACGAAATCAAGAGCCTAGGTCGGACCGCTAAGCGATGCGGCCGGGACTTTTCGACGGGCGCGGCATTGTCGCGAGCAGCACGACCGCCGCGAGGGCCAGCGCCGCGAGCAACAGGAACAGCACCTCGAACCCGAAACCGGGGACGAGCGAGATGGTGAGCCAGGGCATGATCAGCGACGGCACCGTGTTGGTCAGGTTGAAAACCCCCAGGTCGCGGCCGCGGCGGTCGGGACGCGGCAGGATGCGCAGCGTCTGGCCTGAGTGAAGCGCCAGAAACACGGTGGTCGCGATACCGAACAGCAGATAGCTCAGTTTCGCGCTGTCCGGATCGGCGGCCAGCGCCATGCCGACCAGACCGGCGGCCGAGCCGCTCGCCGCGACCACAAGCGGCAGGAAGGGGCGGTCGTGGCGATCGGCCCAGCGCCCGGCGACGAGCGCGATCGGCACGGCGAGGCTCAACGCAAGGCTGAAAATCCTGGCCTTTTCGTTATCCTGCATCGCCGGATCGATCGAACGAAACCAGAAATAGAGATAGGCGAACAGCGCCGCCTCGGCGATCTGCACCAACAGCCGCGCAAGCCACATCCGTACCGCCGGCCCCTTCGAACGCACGACGGGCTCCGCGTCGCTGCGTCCCGATCGTGCGGTCAGTTCGGGGAAAGGTCGCGGCCGTCCCACCAGCAGGACGGGCACGACCGCGGCCGCGACCAGCAACGCGACGACCCCCAATCGCCCATCGACCGAAACCAGCCCGGGCAGCGTCGCTATTGCCCCCGACCATGCGCCGAGCGCGGGTGAAAAGGCGAGCAGTCCCCCCAGCAAGCCCTTCTGCGCATCGGGAACGCAATCGCCCGCCCAGGCCGACAGCGGCCCGAGCATCATGTTCAGCCCCAGCTGCCACAGGATAATGATCCCGATCAGCGTCCAGACGTCGCGCGCAAGCGGCATCGCCAGAAGCAGCCCGATGGTCAGGACCAGTCCGGTCGCGATCCAGCCGCGACGATTGCGGCTGCGGTCGCTCAGCCAGCCAAAAGCAATGCCCGCGACGCTGGCCGCCACTGCGCCGCAAAAGGTGACATAGCCCAGATACTGGACATCGTCGGCGCCGGTCAGCGCGGTCATGCGCGCGGGCAGCAGGATGGTCAGGAACGGGACATAAGCGATCGCGCCGCCCGCGGCGGCGAGCGCATAGAGCAGCAGGAAGGCAAGCGACTGGCGCCGCGGGGCGTCCCCCTCGCTCACGCCGGGCGCTGCGGGGGTGCGGTCGAACCGCGCTCGACTAGGCTGCCGTGAACAACCGTCGGGATTGCCGGCTTCGGCTCGCCGCGCTGCGCCGCGATGATCAGCTCGACCGCGCGCGATACGGTCTCGGCGATCGGCTGGTCGACGGCGGTCAGCGGTGGCTGGGTAAAGCGCACGATCGGCGTGTTGTCGAAACTGATGATCGAGAGGTCGCGCGGGATATCGAGCCTGCGGGCCCGCGCAACCTCGATCGTCGCGAGCGTCATCTGGTCGTTGCTGACGATGATCGCGGTCGGCGGATCGGCGCTGTCGAGCAATGACCGCGCGGCGACCTCGCCAGAGGCATAGCTGAAATCGCCCCATGTCAGCAGGCCGTCGCGGCTCAGCCCCGCGCTGTCCATTTCTTCGCGCCAGCCGTCGACGCGCCAGCCGCTCAGATTATATTCGGGCGACCCCGCGATGAAGCCGATCCGGCGATGGCCCAGGTCGATCAGGTGCCGGGTCGCGAGCCGCGCCGAGCCTTCGTCGTCCATCGTCAGCGCGATCCCGGCCTCGCCGCCCACCGAACCGATCCGCGCGAACGGGATCTTCGCCTTGTCGAGCAGCGCAACGATCAACGGATTGTCCGAATGCGGCGGGGTCAGCACCACCCCATCGGGCTGCAGCGCGGCGATCGTCGCGCGCAATTCCCGCTCGACATGATCGGTATGCGTATCGACCAGCTCGAAAATCATGCGATAACCAAGCTCGGCGCATTTGAGCATCCCGCCCAGCAGCATCTGGTCGACCCAGTCGATCCCCTGCCGCCCGCGCCAGTCGGCGATCGTGCGCTCGCGGTCGTTGATCGCCAGGATCAGATAGGATCGCGATCCGCTCATCCGCTGCGCCGCGATCGACGGGACATAGCCCAGCTTGTCGATCGACGCCTGCACCCGTTTCTGCATTTCGGGCCGGACATTGGGTTCATTGTTGATGACGCGGCTCACCGTCTGCAGCGATACGCCTGCATCCGCGGCCACATGCTTGATCGTTACCGACTGCCGTCGACGCCCCATCAGTCTTTTTCGCCCCCCGCTTCGGCTGTGCTGCTAGCGTCCTTTGGTTCGCTTTGCCAGACGCGAACCCAATCGACCTCCATCCGCTTCGGATAGCCCGTTTCATCGACCCCGCCGGCAGTCCGGCCCTCGGCCAGTCCGCCCCCGATGGCCAGGTTCAGGATCAGGTGGAACGGACGGTCGAACGGCGCGGCCGGATCGTCGCTTGCGGCCGTGGTCCAGTCGCCTGCGACCTGGCTTGCATAGACGCGGCCGTCGATCGTCCAGTCGAACCGTCCCTCGCGCCAGACGAGGCCGAAAACATGCCAGCCGTCGAGCGGCGCGGGCAAGGTGGCTTCGGCGCCCTTATGCTGGTTATCCGGCGCGGTGCCGCCGAAATGCAGCGTACCCAGAATACGGTTTTCGGTCCCGCCCGCGCAGTCTCCGCACGCGACGCCCAAGTTCACCGCTTCCAATATGTCGATTTCGCCCGACGCCGCCCATGCGCCGTAATGCGCTTCTGCGGGCAGCATCCAGATCGCGGGCCAGGTGCCCTGCCCTTGCGGCAGCCTGGCGCGCACCTCGATCTTGCCATAGGTCCACGCGGCCTTGCCCCGCGTCACGAGCCGGGCCGAGGTAAAATCCTTCGTCGCGGTCGCCTTCGCCCTCTCGGGATTGTTGCGCTGCGCCGCCGGATAAGCGGGACCGGTCCTCCGCTCCCTGCGCGCGGTGATCACCAGCCTGCCGTCCTCGACCGCGGCGTTGCGCGGATCGTCGGTATAGCATTGGCGTTCGTCGTTGCCGCCGCCCCAGCAATCGACGTCAAAATCCCATTTTGCGCGGTCGATTGCCGGACCATCGAACTCGTCCGACCAGACGAGCCGCCAATCGCCGGCGTCGTCGGCAGGCGCCGGGGCGATCGCCGCCGCGGCGAGCATCAGGCCGAGGGCCGCGATCATGCCGCTTCGGCCGCCTCGGCGCCGCAATAGCGCGCGACATAAGCGTGGTGCTCGGGCAATTTCGCGACCGTATCGGCGACCTGGGCGCGGATGGTCGCGAGCAGCTTTTCCAACTCGTCGTCGCGCAGTTTGGTGGCAATCGGATGATAGCTTTGCGGTTCGACCCCCTGCCCCATCATCACCTGCACCCAGCTGTTCTCCGCGAACAATTCCTCGTTGCGGCGAAAGACGCGCCCAGTCTCGCGGAACAATTCGATCTTCTGCGCCAGGCTGTCGGGGATCGGCATGTCGGCGCAATAGCGCCAGAAGGCGCTGTCGCGGCGGTTCGTGACCTTGTAATGCAGGACCAGGAAGTCGCGGATCTGGTCCATGTCCTGCCCCTGCTGGTCGTTGAATTCGGCGATGTCGCGCATGCTCGGGCGGCCGGCGGGAAGCATGCGGACGAAGCGCAGCACCGCGCGCTGGATCAGGTGGATGCTCGTCGATTCGAGCGGCTCCATGAAGCCGCCCGAAAGCCCGATCGCGACGCAGTTTCGATGCCATTGGCGCCGCCGCACCCCGCTGGTGAAGCGCAGGAAGTTGGGCTCGGTCAGCGGCTCGCCCTCGATATTGCCGAGCAAGCGGTCGAGCGCGGCATCGCGATCGAGATAGCGGCTGCAATAGACGAGACCGTTGCCGCTGCGATGCTGGAGCGGGATGCGCCATTGCCAGCCGGCATCGTGCGCCATCGCGCGCGTATAGGGCACCGGCGGCCGGACATTCGGCGTCTGCAGCGCGATCGCGCTGTCGCACGGCAACCAGTGCGTCCAGTCGTCGAAGCCCGCATGCAGCGCCCCTTCGATGAGCAGCGCGCGAAAGCCGGTGCAGTCGAGGAAGATATCGCCCTCGATCCGGCGATCGCCGTCGAGCACCAGCGCCGCGATATCGCCGCTCTCGGTATTAAGTTCGACGCGGCCGATCCGGCCTTCGACCCGCTTCGTTCCGTCTTCTTCCGCCATCTTGCGCAGGAAGCGGGCGTAAAGGCCCGAATCGAGCTGGTAAGCATAGTTCATGCGGTCGCCGGGCAGGTGCGCGAACTTGCCATCGAGCGCCGCCGCCAGTTCGAGGCAATAATCGTCATAGGGCTGCCCGTGCCCCTTCGCGCGCCCGTGCATCCAGAAATGCTGGAACCCCGCCGACCAGTGATCCTTGCCGGTCAGGCCGAAACTGTGGAAATAGCGCGACCCGACATCCTTCCAGTCGTCGAACAGGATGCCGAGCTTGAACGTCGCCTGCGTCGCGCGCATGAAATCGGCCTCGTTGATCCCGAGCAGCCGGTTGAAATTGACTAGCGGCGGAATCGTGCTCTCGCCGACGCCGATTGTGCCGATCGCCTCGGACTCGACGAGCGTCAGGTCGACCGCCCCGCCCATCGTCCGCGCGATCGCCGCAGCCGCCATCCAGCCGGCGGTGCCGCCGCCGGCAATCACGATACGCTGGCGTTTCCGGTTGTCGCTCATCGGCTCAATGTCCTCAGCAGGAAGGCGCGCAGGCGCCCCGCGGTTTCGGCGGTCAGCGGCGCGAGGACGCTGCGCGCCTTTTCGGGAATATGCGCGGTGACGTCGTCGTCCGCGTCGAACACATAATGGTCGAACAGCCGGCGCCAGATCGCCTTGTCCTCAGCCGGCAGGTCGCGGATCGCGAGCATCGCATGGTTGAGCGCGTCCTGCGGCTGGCCGAGCCACGCGGGCGTGTCGCGCCACCAATAGTTGACCAGGATGTTGAACGGGTCGAGCCCCTCGACATGGTGCCACCACATCGACGGGATGAAGAGCGCGTCGCCGGGTTCGAGCTCGGCGACCTGCGCATGCGCCATCGCCTCGACGAAGCGCGGATGCGCGGCAAGATCGGGCGCGTCGAAGTCGACCATGCTCACCGCGCGGCCGGCGGGCGTATTGTCGATCGGTCCCAGATAAAGATTGCCGAACTGATCGGGCGGGAACAGCGTAAAGCGCCGGCGGCCCGCCGCGCAGCAGGCCAGGTTGTCGGGGAAGTCATTATGCGCCGCGATCCGTGTGCGTGTACCGATCCAGATGCTCTTCAGCGGCTCGCGGCAGCCCAGGTCGACCGGATTGGCCGCATCGAGCCCGTCGAAATGCGCCGGGATGTCGATCGAGGCGAGATAGACGGTCCGGGCCTCGCCTTGCTCCTCGGCGGCATCGATCCCGGCAAAGATGTCGGGCAGCCTGCCGGTGCCGGTGCGGAAGTTCATCGCCATGTCGGCGTCGTAGAACAGCCGGCCATCGTGTCCCGGCGGCGCGATCGACACGGTGAACGGCCGATCGCGCGCGTGATCGAGCAGATAGGCACGCGCCGCGCGCGCCGACGTGCGTCCCGCCGCGACGAGCGGCCAGTCAGCGACCAGCCCGCGTACGACAAAGGGTTCGCGCGCGCCGGTCAGCAGCGCGTCGAGCCCCGCGCCCGCGTCGCATTCGACCTCGCGCACCCGGGCAAAGCGGTCGTAAATGGCAGGATCGCGGTCAGCCATCGCGCATCCTGCGGTTCTTGCGCGCGACCAGCTCCGCGATCTGCGACAGCGATGCCATCGCCATGAAGATCGGCATCAGATGCCCGTCGGCGTGCAGTCGCCCGAGCGCCGCGGCATCGAGCGCGCGCAACCTGGCTTCGTCGACGATGTGGAAACCGACAAGCGAGTTCTTCGACCCGCCCTCCAGCGGCACCTCGAGCGTGAAGGGTTCGAGCAGGTCATGGTCGGCGAGCGCGGCGAAGAAGGCGCCGCTCGCGCGATACCCCTCGTCAAGCGCGCCGAGTCGCCCGGCCACCGCGTCCAGATAGGGCGTGGCCATCCCGTCCTCGTCGAACAGGCGCACGCCTTCGTCGTTCGCGGCGATGCGCGGATGGTCGAGGTCGATGTGGACATGGCCCGCCCCTTCGCTGCTTGCCGGCCGCCCGACGAGAAAGGGCTGGATCGCGAGCGACAGCGGGCGGTAGCCCGCATCCCAGCGATCGCTGTCGAGGAACAGGTTCTCGCCATTTTCAAAACCGAACAGCGCGACGGCGATAAATGCCTCCTGCCCCGGCTCGCGGCGAAAGAGGATCGGAAAATGGCCCTGGACGCTGCGAAATTCGTTCGGAACGGTCAGCGTCGCCATTACCGCGTCGCCCAGTTCGGCGCCGACGTCGGTCCGTACCCGCAAGGCACGGTGGCTGTTCTTGTCGAGGGGCGCGTGCTGGCTCATCAAAATCCTTCCACTTGGGCGCCCGCTTCACCGACATCGGAGAGCAGGGCGTCGAGATAGGCGCGATTGCCGGGCAGTCCCGCCGCCAGCGCGCGGGCGCGGCGCGCGGTTTCGGCGATCGCACCGCGCGCACGGTCGGTCGCGGTCGATCCTTCGGGTACGGGATAGCCCATGCCGTAAAGGATATATTGGTGGCTTTCGGCCGAAAATATCTCGTCGACCTGCGGAAAGTCCCAGCGCGACGGCACCTGGTCGCGCCACAGCGTCAACAGCCCGGCCAACCGTGCGGGGACGCGCGCCGGGTCGCGCTGCGCGCGCCAATAGGGTTCGTCACGGCGGCTGAGCAGGTAATGCAGCTTCAGAAAGTCGACGATACGGTCCCAGCGATAGCGGAACAGCGCGTCGAAACGCTCGGCGAGCACGGGCAACGTGTCGCGGCGTGCTGGAAAATTCTCGATCAGGGCGGTCAGCGACAATTCGATCATCACGATCGCAGAGGCTTCGAGCGGTTCGATGAACCCTGCCGACAGCC